>Ga0105239_10001766_pt1 | contig 28448 bp, 15 predicted proteins | sample KBSC44metaG_FD_92761 | JGI IMG/M metagenome (GOLD analysis project Ga0105239, IMG submission 92761) | Corn rhizosphere microbial communities from Kellogg Biological Station, Michigan, USA - KBS C4-4 metaG | ecosystem: Host-associated > Plants > Roots > Rhizosphere > Soil | place: Michigan, USA...
ACGGCTGGTGTTATAGTACTGGGGCTCATTATTACGCACGAAGCCATTTTCATAGGTCCACTTATTTTTGTCGGGCAAACCTTTATAATTGAACTCATCCGCCCAAACCAGTTTTTTGTATCCCTGGGCGTAAATGATATTGGCCGATAAGATGATGATAATTAATAAAAACAGTTTTTTCATAGGATGTTTACTACAAGATACATTAAAACAAGTACAATGCACCTGCCCGGATGAACCGGACAGGATACATTATACACCACTTAAACCAGCATAAAACCACTTAGACCGGTTTAATTGGTCCAACCTGCATTTTGTTTCAGATTGGGATTTCTTTGCGTTTCTACCAGCGGGATGGGCCAGGTATAGATATAATCGCCCTGGAAAGAATAGGTATACACATTGGCACCCCAAACTTGTTTTACCCCATTACCGGTGTAGAACACTTTATCTTTCCATGATTTCCACCTGAGCTCATCAAAATAATTGATCCCTTCGTTCGGAAACTCTACACGGCGCTCATTCCTGATACGCTCGCGCAGATCAGCCTGCCCGGCAACCATGGTAGCTGTGCTCGAATTTAATAAAGCTACACCTGCCCTGGCCCTAACCTCGTTAACTTTGGCTACAGCATCGGCTGTTAAGTCTTGCTCATTCAATGCCTCGGCCCACATCAGCAGCACATCCGCATACCTGATCAGCGGAAAATCGGTAGGTCCGTATGATCTGTTTACGATTTCGGCGTTGCCTTCGTAAACAAATTTCCGGTACAGGTAATAAAAATAGCTTTGTGTATCGGTACGCAGGTCGCCACCTAAAGCAGCCTCGCCCCGGTACGGCCAGCGTGCGGTTACTGTGGCGTTAATAGAACCAAATACCCCATTATAAGTAGCATATGGAGTGATCACATTGGCAGCCAAACGTGGGTCGCGATTAGTGTATGCCTGTAATATCCGGGCTTCGTTACCTGTTGGCAAATACAAACTCATTTGGGCGCCTCTGGCTGTAGCGGCAGCTATTTCTTTATCGGTAAGATTGTTTCTTAGAAAAAACACTTCCCGCTGAGCCGGAGTTAAGCCGGAATATCCCGGTAAAACCGAATCCCAGTTAAAAGCCGAACCATCCAGGTTCTGGTAAAGATCAACCAGGTTGGGCGATACCAGGTAATCATTCCAGCATGAACCAAAAGACGAGCGTGTACCGCAGAACCATTGGGTAGTTGAACCATATCCCGTGGTTCCGCCACCGGCAACCGCTACGTTCTGGATAGAAAATATCATTTCGCTGCATTGCTCATTGGCAGCTTTAAACAAAGTGGTATAATTAGCAAATAGCGCATATCCGGCTGATTTTACCATGGCGAAATCGGCAGCGGCCAGATCCCATTTTTGCATATACATATAGGCTTTACCGCGCAGCGCATAAGCAGCACCTTTAGTCACATGACCATAGTTGTTAGCTCCTGCCGCGTAGATAGAAGGCAGGCTCGGTTCGTTGATGGCGTCAGTCAAATCGGCCACTACCTGGTTCCATACATCCGTTTCAGACGACCTGGCTTTTATAGCCTGATCTGCAGTAAAGGGTTCCAGGTAAATAGGGACACCTTTCCATAGCTGGTTTAAGCGCAGGTAAAAATAGGCCCTCAAAAATTTACACTCTGCTACATAACGGGCTTTTTTTGCCGGATCAGAAGGCGATTTCAAGGGTATATTTTTGATCGCATCGTTAGAACGTTGTACACCTTCGTACAAATTTTGCCATATACTGCTGTAAATTCCATTACCGGTAGTTATGGTGCCGGATAACATGGATTCCAGATTGCGGGTTTGGCCGGTAAAACCAAAACGATCCAGCATATATAGCTCCAGACCAGAATCGCTGCCGGAGTTTTCACCCAATCTCAACGCCTGATATACCCCGGTAACACCCAGATCGGTTAAATTATCGTTTGTCCACATATTAGCGGCAGGAACCGAAGAATAAGGCGATGTATCGAGCAGGTTTTTCTTGCAGCCTGTTACTATGGCCACAGTTAATATTAATATAAATATCTTCTTCATCATTTTTTTATTTAAGCTTAAAAGGCAGCATTTAAACCAACAGAGTATTGACGCATAGTTGGGTAACCAGCACTCGCACCTATTTCAGGATCAAGTCCCGGATACTTGGTTATAGTAAATAAATTCTCGGCTGCTACATAGATCCTTATTTTACTTAATGACCATTTCTGGGTTAAGCTTTTTGGAAGCGTATAGCCTAACTGAACATTCTTCAATTTCACGTAGGATGCATTGTACAAATAGAAATTGCTGGCTAAGTTGTTCTGTGCATCGGATGTGTTTTTTAAGCGTGGGTAATGCCCGTTAATATTATTAGCCGGGTCTGATGGGTTGGCGTCATTATAATAATAGTGATCATTCGCCACCAGGTTGTTTACTGCATAACCCAACTGAACAATGGAATTGTTATAGCCTCTATCGTTCCAGTAATAATACATACCAAAACTTCCAGCCCATATCATAAAGCAGTCAAAACCTTTATAAGATACATTGAACTGTAAACCGGCATTGTATTTTGGTGTTGATGATTTGTTGGTAAGCTGGGCATCATAGCTATTGCCGTAGATACCATCGCCGTTGCTATCACCATAAATCAGGTCGCCATAATAGATTTTGGTTTTGCTGATGCCATTGGCTGGCTGAAACTGGTATCCGGCATTCATCATGCTTTGCAACCAGGCCATATCCTGTGGCGTGCGGATCATACCATCTTTAGGGCCGCCATTTTTATTCACCGTACCATCTGCATTATTATAGGTTCCATTTCCTTTATACACCGGATACAGATAATACTCATTGATAGCATGCCCCTGGATAACTCTTGTGGTACCACCGCTTGAAACCTGACCGATGTTTGATGAATAAACGCGGTTTCCGCTGGCATCGGTGGTGTAACCTTCCTGTAAGGTACCTTTATATTTTTCGACCCGGTTAAAGTTGTAGGCAAAATTACCCGATACACTATAGCTTAAACCGCCAGCCTGGCCGCGATAGCCCAGGGTAACTTCAATACCTTTGTTTGATACCTCGGCAACGTTTTGTGTCGCCGCTGTAGCCGTACCTACCGTTAATGGAATGGTTGGCGTGAATAAGATACCTGTGGTATATTTACGATAGGCATCGATCTCAAAATTCATTTTTCCTTTAAACAAGGTTCCATCCAAACCGATGTTGCTGGTAGTGGTAGTTTCCCATTTCAGGTTCTGATTGGCAAATTTTGTTTGAACCAGGCCGGTTACGGCAGCCCCGTTGTATGAATAAGCGGTCGGATTGTAAGTCGCCAGGTAATCATAATTACCCAAAGCAGCATTAGAGTTCAGTACGTTATTACCGGTTTGTCCCCAGGATGCGCGCAGCTTTAAGTTACCTATATATTCATTTACGTTTTGCATAAAAGGTTCTTCGGAGATACGCCAGCCCGCTGCAAAGGCAGGAAAAAATCCCCAGCGGTTAGCCGGCGCAAATTTTGACGATCCATCGTACCTAAATACGGCCTCTAACAGGTAGCGTGATTTATAGTCGTAGTTCAAACGTCCGAAGAATGATCGTAAGGCATAATTATAAGCATCACCGGTGGCAGCTGTTGGTGTCGTTGCCGAGTTTAAGGTGCTAATTGAGGGGTCGATCAATCCTAATTTGGTGGCATCAAAGTAGTAATATTTATAATCGTACTGGTCGTAACCTACTAAGGCTCCAATAGTATGATCTTTAGCAATAGTGGTATTATATCTTAAAACAGCATCGAGCGTGATCAGGTAATTCTTATTGAAATCATAATAAGTGCTCAATTGCGATGGCGCGGTGGCGGCTTGTTTTAAGGTATTGGTGGAAAAATCCCATTTTTCAAAAGGAATGGGGTAGGAATTGTTCTCTTCAAAACGAGTCTGGTAATTGAATTTGGTTTCCAGGGTTAAACCTTTATACAGGTCGATGTTAGCGAAAAACGTGGTATTGATCCTCGATTCCTGATCGCTTCCACCAGTGGTGGTTAAATAACTCGCGATATTATTAGCTGTTGATGACTCTTCCGGAGCCGAAGGAAAACCATATTTACCATTGTAATAGGGATAAACGCCGGGTGTGGTTTGCCATAAATAGTTAAAAGCATTGCTGGTATTTGCCAGGCCAAAAGTTTGCAATGAGGCAAATGTTTGTGTACCAACGGTTAAAAATTTAGTTGGCTTAGTCTGCAAATTCACACGGAACTGGTATTTGTCTGATCCGGTATTTTGCATAGTACCCGGATTACCTGTATAACCGGCTGATAACAGGAACTGGGTAGTTTCGTTACCGCCGCTGATAGATAGGTTATGATCCTGTAATATGTTATTCTGAAAAATCGTTTTGGCCCAGTTGGTATTGGGATAAGCAATATAATTAGGTACGCCAATAGTATTTAACCCGTTGGGATCGGCATCGGCTTTTTGCCATTGCGCTATGGTAGCAGCGGTATAAACCGGTGTTTGGCCCAGGTTTTGGTAACCCTCATTGACTAATTGCATGTGCCTCACATAATCAGACACGAACGAAGGCATATTCGTCGGATTGGTTTTAGAGGCAATACCGGTATAAGTTACCGTAGTTTTATTTTTACTCCCTTTTTTAGTAGTTACCAAAATAACGCCATTGGCCGCCAACGAACCATATATGGAAGCCGCGGCGGCATCCTTTAAAATAGAGATACTTTCTATATCATCGGGGTTTACGGCATCTAAAGTACCCTGTATACCATCGATAACTACCAGGGCATTGTTATTATTTAAGGTACCCAGCCCCCTGATCCGGATGGTGGCACCATCAGCACCTGGCTTACCTGAGCTTTGCATTACCGATACACCGGCGCTTAGTCCGGTTAAAGCCGATGACACATTGGTTACCGGTCTGTTCTCGATATCTTTTGCACTGATGGTAGCTACCGAACCTATCAGGTTAACCTTTTTCTGGGTTCCGTAACCCACCACTACTACATCGTTGAGACTGGTGCTTTGTTCAGCCAGTACAATATCTACAACCGACGCACTGCCTGTTGCTTTTTCCTGGGTAACAAAACCGATATAGGAAAACACCAGCGTGGCATTGTTATCAGGCACGCTGATCATATAAGTACATTTCGCATCGGTAACCGTACCGTTTGCTGTACCTTTTAGTTTAACGCTAACCCCAGGTAAAGTTTCGCCTTTACCATCTTTTACAATACCCGTAATTTTCCGCGTTTGAGCGTAAGCACTGCAAATAAACAAGATGAGTATCATTAGGGTTGCGAGGGAGCTTTTAAAGCACCTTTTAACGATGCCTTTACCCTGGCCGCTATAGGAGTAAATTTTATCCATTTTAATTCAATAAGTTTTAAATTCTGTTGGTGTATGGTTGTTAAAAAGGTATGGGCATACCTTTAATTAGTTTCCGATCCCTGACCGTTGGGAACATCAATGAGCGCTAAACCGCGTTACCCGGAAGCTTAATAAAATATCTTTTCTTTCATAATTTGGTTTTAATGGTTGCAACAAATTTGAAGTTATTGGTAGCGGAGGAAGGGGTAAAATCCTAAGGAAATGGGGGTAAAATCCTAAATGGGTCCATAAATGGAATCCTAAAGGCAATTATTACGGCAATTTTTGCTGTGCTTAACGTGTGTTTTCAAACCGGCAAATCCGGGAGCTGCTACAGATACCTTTTAACCGATCCATAAAAACAAAAGCCCCTCAGATCGTATGATCCAAGGGGCCTTGTGGAGTAAGTGATATGGTTAATATTTCAATAACCTTTAGCTGTTTGGGCTGATTTTAAATTGGCATTATGATCCAGCGCACTTTGCGGATATGGCATCAACACAAATTTTGATTGCCATTTACGTTCCTGTACTATGTTATTAGTGATATCATAAATATTTTGCATCACATTACTCGCAATGTTCCAACGCCTGATATCAAATAAACGTTGTCCTTCGGCAGCCAACTCTATGCGGCGCTCATTATGTATAACTTCACGCAGTTTATCCTGGGTATTGATAGTAGCCTGAGCTATTGGGGGCATACCTGCACGATCGCGAATATCATTAAGGGCCGCATAAATAGTGGCATCGGGGCCACTCGCCTCGTTCTTGGCTTCAGCATAAGTTAACAATATCTCAGCGTAACGGATAATCGGAAAATCCTGAGCACCGTCCCAATCAGCAGAAGTGTAAGCAGGGTCAACCAGTTTTCTGAAATTATAACCTGTTTTGCTATTATTATTACCACCTTTTCCCCAGGTAAAGTTATACCCAGAGGTAAAACCATTCCATGGACTTGTAGGAAACAATATGCTGGCGTATAACCGCGTATCGCGATTTTTAAATTCAGCAAGATAAGCCGAATTTACAGTTCCATTATTATAATTGGTTGCACGTGTGGCTGCGTTTGGAGGTGTAAATGTATTGCCGTTCCTGTCCCAATAGGCGTTCACGAGTTCCTGTGTTGGCGTGATCGAACTCCATCCACCCAGATCTGAGGGCGGGAATAAGGTCCGGAGCCCGTTGCCATTTGCATACGATGAATTACTTACATTTTGCGAGGCCAGTATAATTTCTTTACTGCTTTGTTCATTTGCCGCCCAAAATTGCTGTTCGTAGCTGGCCAGACCCTTGTAAAATTTCTGTTTATCATCGTCATTAGCAAAACTTACCAGATTGGTGTAGTCATCCTTCATGTCATCGGCAGTAATGGCCGATTTCCTGAATAACTGATAGCCCGCTCCCATAACTTTTTGGGCGCTAGCCGCGGCGTCGGCCCATTTGCCAAAATGCAATTGCACCCTTGCCATCATAGCCCACGCGGCACCTGAGGTTATCCGGCCGGTTTCATTATTGACCCCGCCCGCATAACTTGCAGGCAGGTCAGTTACCGCGCTTTGCAATTCTGATAAAACAAAAGCTATAACATCTGCCTGGGGTGTTGGAGATACGGCTGTAGTTGCCGGATCGGTATAACTATTTTTAAGCAGCGGAACCGGGCCAAATATCCTGGCCAGTTCAAAATAAGTAAAAGCTCTCAAAACCCGGGCTTCGGCAATAAACCGTTTTTTAAGATTAGCATCCATTGGCGTTTTATCCACATTATCCAGAAAATAATTATATCTGCGGATAAACGAATAACGGTTATTGTAACCCTGGTCAAGCGTAGCATCAATATCCCCGGCGGCAATAGAAGTAGCATTACTTTCCCATGGATACTGGGCATAGGCATTATCAGAACCACCATCATCATAGGCGTAATAATATCCAGTACTGGTATTGTTATTGGTGTTTAGGTAAGCATAACAACCATTGAGTGCTAGCCTGGCATCGTTTGTCGATGTCCAAAAAGTTGAGTTTGATACCTGAGCCTGCGGAAGCAGGTCAAGTGAAGACTTTTTACAACTGTTAAGCGTGTACAGTGTAAAAGATATAATGGATATATATAATATTTTTTTCATCAGAGTAATTTTTTTTAATGGTAATGAAGCTATCATGAGCTATGTTTATTAGTTTTTTTGAGTGGTAGCCCATGATGGTTTCATAAAAACTTCAATTAACAGTATGAATTAAAGAGTGAGGTTTATTCCGAATGAATATGATTTTATTTGAGGATATGCAGCACGTTGAGAAGCTGCCTCCGGGTCAAAATCCTTCAATCTCTTATCACCTCGTATCGTGAACGGATTATTGCTTGATGCGTAGATCCTCAGGCCCCGTATATGTGCTTTTTGCAGTATGGATTTCGGGATACTATAACCAAGCGTTAATGATTTAATCCTGAAATAATCGGCATTGAATAACCAAAAACTTGATTGTTTCAGATTTTGAGTATTATCTGCCGATGCTAATAAGCGTGGGTATGCCGCGTTAGGATTTGGGTTTGCCGTCGTCCATCGATCTAAAGTGTATGCTTTTACCCCTGCCCCATTAAAAAATGCCTGCGACGCTTCATCTTCCAGGTATACTTTTACATCGGTAACACCCTGACCTAACAGTGCGAAGTCAAAGTTTTTATAATTTGCAGTCAGGTTAACACCATAAGTAATATAAGGTACATCATTGCCAACAACCACACGGTCATCTCCGTCAATTTTTCCATCACCATTTTGATCAACATATTTGATGTCTCCGGCTTTTGTACTGGTTGACTGTGTAGCATGTTGGGCAACATCCGCATTTGAAGCAAACAAACCATCTGCCTGCCACATATAAAATGAACCAATAGCCGCGCCAACACGATTAACGTAATATCCGCTGATTTGATCACCCTGACCACCAAGATCAACTACCTTATTCCAGATACGGCTAAAATTTCCGCCCACCGAAAATTTAAAATCACCGATATGATTATTATAATTCAGGGATAATTCGATCCCTTTATTTTGAACTTTGGCCAGGTTAGCCGAAGGTGCCGTATTCACATTAGGATCTGTTGAGTAAATTAATCCTGCTTCATCAGGCAAGGACGGATTTGTTAACAAAATACCATTGGTCATCCTGTTAAATACATCCAGCTGCAGGTTTAATTTATTATTAAACAAACCCGCGTCTAAACCAACATTGGTCATGGTTACTTTTTCCCAGGATAGCGTTGGATTGTACAATTTTCCAGGCCAAACCCCATCTTGTTTACTTTCATCTAGAATTACAGCCGTACCGGTGTTTAAACCGTCGTAAAAATCATAATTACCCACATTACTGATGTTACCAAGCTTACCCCACGAACCGCGTATTTTTAATTCGGATAGCCAGCTGATGTTTTTCATAAAGTCTTCCTGGGATATACGCCAGGCAGCCGAAAAGGATGGATAGGAACCCCAGCGGTGCCCCGGTGCAAATTGCGATGAACCGTCAGCCCTTATACTTGCTTCCAGTAAATACCTGTCGTTATAGGAATAATTGAACCTCGCGAATACCGATTCAAAGGCATTAGCATTAATAGCCCCCGTACTTGTTGTGTTTAAAGGATCGGCAGAGCCTGCATTAATAGCGTTAAGATCGTTATTAACAAAGTTTTTGCGTACAACTTCAATGGTACGATCGTCGTACCGTTCGTAAGAAGCTCCGGCTAATAATTTCGCATAATGCTTGCCTGCAGTTTTTTCATAACTGGCCGTAGCCTGCGTTAATAATTTACTATTGGTTTCCCATGCCTCATCCAATTGGTTAGGCGTTACTCCGGTACCGCTTATTGGCGCCCCGGTATTGAAATTCAGGACTGGATCAACAGTGCTGGTAAATGTTGAACTCACATAGTTATAGGTATTATAAGATACCAATCCGTTAATGTTCAAACCCTGAATGGGCGTATAAGTTCCGTTAACAGATCCAATAAACCGGGTGCTCACATAGGAGTTTCTTCCGCCCTCTGCCAAGGTACGCAATGGATTACCTGCTGCTTCTGTACCATCAATCTGTCCTCCATTGATACTTCCCCACTCACCATTACTTTGTTTATTTACCATTAAAGGCACTTCCCTGTTAAGGGTTGTAAAACTCACATTGCCGCTTTTATTATCCAACCCATCCCGGATATAAGATACATTTGAACCTATTTTAAATTTATCGCTCACCTGTGATTCGGTATTGGAACGAAAAGAATAACGCTGAAGGTCTTTTCCAGGAAGCAGTGAATTTTGGTCAAAAAACGACCCGCTTAAGAAATACCTCGTTTTACCACCACCGGAAATATTGATCTCATGTTCGGTGATGGGCGCTGATTTTCGTAATGTAAGCTTATACCAATCATTGTCAGGAAAATGATCTGGATCTGAATGATCCTGTATTTTTTGAAGGTCGCCTGCCGAAAATATCGGAGTTTTGCCGGCATTTGTCGCTGCCTCGTTTCTTAACGTGGCATAATCATATGAGCTTAACCAATTGGGCAATACTGTTGCTTTTTGGGCGCCATAATAGGCATTGTAATTGATAAGCATCTGCCCTTCCTTCCCTTTCTTTGTGGTTACCAGCATAACACCATAAGCAGCACGCGAACCATAGATAGCCGATGCAGACGCGTCTTTTAAAACAGATATACTTTCTACATCATTAGGATTAATGCGGGCAAAGTCTCCTGCAGATATGGGTATTCCATCAACTACAAAAAGTGGACTTGAAGTGCCCAGGTTACCACGGCCCCGAACATTTACAGACCCGATGTCGCCGCCAACATCCCCGGGCCTCGAAATAATGGTTAATCCCGGTACCGTACCTTCTAACGCGTTGGTCAATGAAGTAACCGGACGGTTCACTAACTCTTTTGTATTAACCGTATTAACAGCTCCCGATACATTCACTTTCTTTTGCGTGCCGTAACCCACAACAACAACCTCGTTGAGGGCTTTTGATGATGCTGATAATACTACTGTTAAATTAGTTTTACCATTAATGCTAACATCTTTGGAACTATATCCAATAAATGTAAACGTTAAGATAGCATCAGATGGGGCAGTAATGCTGAATTTACCATTGTCGGTTGTGCTTACAGCTTCAGTGGTGCCTTTTACTGCCACTGTAACTCCAGGCATCGTTTGTCCTTCTGTGTCTTTAACAACGCCCGTAATTTTTACCTGGGCTAAAGTCACTAAAGAGAATACTAATAACAAGCCCGTCAAAAACACTTGTTTTTTGTAAAATTTGCTCATAATTTATTATTTTATTTGGTTTGAATGGATTAGATATCCGCCAGAATAAGCAGCATCCTGATCCTAAGTTAGGCAGGAGAGCTAAGCAATGCCTAATATTGGAGAGGGTTAACTCAACGCAAACGTTTGATTGACAGTTATTAAACAATTATTATAAATACATAATAATCAACAACTTAAGTAAAATTCATTTTTAACTATTCTACACCCCAGCTATAAGGGTACGATGCTTTTAGCCACATTTATTCCTTTTCGGAATAAATGTCACACAAACGTTTGATAATGAAAACCGGAGACATCTCCTGGTGATTTTTAACTAAAATTAATTATGGAACTTGGTTATACAGAATATTTCAAAAATGCCAACGAATATTCTTCATTCAACTGTAAATAATAGATTATTCCGGGCAGAAATTGGTAAACATCTGCAGGGTTGCCTAACTTGGGCCACTAATAGTTCATTTGCTTATTTATCTATCGTGAAAAATCATATCAATAGTGTTTACATAGTAGGGCTTGGCGCAATGGGTAGTATGTATGCGGCCAAACTACAAGATATAGATCCCGGCCTGGTAAAGATCATTGCCTCGGCTGAACGCATCAAAAACTATCAGAATTCCGCGATCAAGGTTAACGGGAAGTTATATAAATTCAATTATGTTCCACCGGGTGACAACTCCTGCCCTCCTGCTGATCTTATCATTGTTGCGGTTAAGTCGCCCCAGCTTGCCGGAGCCATAAACGATCTGAGCGGATTTGTGCACGACGATACCATCGTTATTTCGTTACTCAATGGCATCTCCAGCGAAGAACAGATCGGCGAAAAGATCGGGATGAAACATTTACTTTTTGCCTATGGTGTTGGGATGGATGCTGTTCGGAATGACAACATAATTACTTACTCCAATCCGGGCCGGATAGTTTTTGGCGAAAAGAACAATAACACACTTTCGGCACGCGTGCTGGCTGTAAGGGAATTGTTTGAGAAGGCCGCTATCCCCCATCACATCCCTACGGATATGTACAAAGCCCTTTGGTTTAAATTTATGATGAATGTCGGCATTAACCAGGCATCAGCCGTATTAAAGGCCCCTTACGGGCAATTTCAGCAAAATAAAGAAGCTCGCAAACTCATGTTGATGGCCGCCGAAGAGGTAGTTACCTTGTCGCATAAGATGGGCATTTTTCTGGGTCAGGACGATACTAATGAATTTACCCGGATAGTTGATGGGCTCGGTCCCGAAGGGAAAACCTCCATGTTACAGGATATAGAAGCCGGTCGTAAAAGCGAGGTAGAACTTTTTGCAGGAACAGTAATAGAACTTGGCCGGAAATATCAGGTACGTACCCCTGTTAACGAAACCTTATATACTATTATTCGCGCATTGGAAACAAGCCAAACCACCTAACAATTTTGTTACTGACGTACTTACATCTAAGTGCATCATTTTAAATTTTGTTTGTATAAAACTTTTTATACTTTTGTTTTAGTGTTAAATTAACAATTAATATTACACAACCAGTTATAAATATTTTACCAGTAATTTCGTTAGTTCGTTTTTTCTATTATTCAATTAAAGAATCATTAAAAAGGCTCGATTGGGCATACGGTGATATAAATCAAAATAAGTGTTATTTAAACACTAATAATACATGAACAAAGATCAATTAGTGATTGGGGTGGATTACGGATCAGATTCTGTACGCTCCGTTATAGTAAATGCTTCAAATGGCGAAGAAATAGCTTCGTCTGTATATGAATACCCACGCTGGCGCGATGGCTTGTTTTGTGAGCCAGGCATAAACCAGTTCAGGCAGCATCCACAGGATTATATTGATGGACTGGAGGCTACTATTAAAGATTGTATTGCTCAGGCAGGCGGTGCCAATATTGTTGCATCTATAAAAGGCATTTCTGTCGATACAACAGGCTCTACCCCTGTAGCAGTTGACGCTTATGGTACCCCTCTAGCTTTAACACCCGGTTTTGAAAATAACCCAAACGCCATGTTTGTGCTTTGGAAAGACCACACATCTGTTAAAGAAGCTGCCGAGATCAATACCCATGCGGCTTTGTTTGATACCAATTACCTGCAATATGTGGGTGGCATCTATTCATCCGAGTGGTTTTGGGCCAAACTGCTGCACGTTTTAAGAGTTGACGAGACAGTAAGGAACGCGACCGCCTCATGGGTAGAGCATTGCGACTGGATCCCTTTTTTACTCACCGGTGGTACAGATGTTAAAGCCATCAAACGCGGGCGCTGCTCCGCTGGGCATAAAGCCTTATGGGCCGAAGAATTTGATGGTTTACCTCCAGATGTTTTCTTTTCATCGCTTGATCCACTATTAAAAGGATTCACGCATAAACTATATAAGGATACATACACTGCCGATCAGGCCGCTGGTACACTAAGCGCCGAATGGGCACAACGCCTGGGCCTGTCAACTGAGGTTGTAGTAGGTACCGGCGCTTTTGACGCGCACATGGGGGCTGTAGGCGGGCAAATTGAACCTTATTATCTGAGCAAAGTAATGGGTACATCTACCTGCGATATATTGGTTGCTCCAACAGCTAACATGCAGGGCAAATTGGTACGCGGTATATGCGGACAGGTAAATGGCTCCGTTATTCCGGGAATGGTGGGTTTAGAGGCCGGGCAATCGGCCTTTGGCGATACTTATGCCTGGTTTAAAAATATAATTTCATGGCCTGTTAATCATTTACTATCCCAATCAAAAATAATTGACGAGGCTACCGCAAAAGCGTTAAAAGCCGAGCTAAGTGATCTGATCATACCCGAACTGAGCAGGCAGGCGGCTTTGATCCCTATTGATGAGCCCAACGAGCTTGCTGTTGATTGGTTTAATGGTCGTCGTACCCCAGATGCCAACCAGGAACTGAAAGGAGCCATAACCGGTTTGAGTTTAGGTAGCGATACACCAAGGATTTTCCGTGCCCTGGCAGAAGCTACCTGCTTTGGTGCCAAGAGTATTGTAGACAGATTCATTTCTGAAGGCATCCCGGTTAAAGGTATCATCGGTATTGGTGGTGTGGCTAAAAAGTCGCCTTTTGTTATGCAGATGATGGCCGATGTACTGGGCATGCCTATCCGGATCCACCAGTTTAAACACACCTGCGCCTTGGGCGCAGCCATGTTTGCCGCTGTGGTAGCCGGTATATACCCTACCGTTGAAGAAGCCATGACGGCCATGGGGCGCGGTTTTGATGAGGAGTATTACCCCAATGCCAACCTTGCAGCTATTTATAGCAAACGCTATGAGCAGTATAAAGGCCTCGGGGAGTTTGTAGCCAGCCAAATAGCCAAAACCCCTGCAGCCGAATTTCAAAATAATTAATCACATGAGCAAGTATCAACATATCAAACAAACGGCTTATGAGGCAAACATGCAGTTACCAAAATTGGGGCTGGTACTGTTCACCTTTGGCAACGTAAGCGCAGCCGACAGGGAGCTCGGTGTTTTTGCTATAAAACCCAGTGGTGTACCTTATGGTGACCTGACACCAGAAAAAATGGTGATCGTTGATTTTGATGGAAATACAATAGAAGGTGACCTGCGCCCTTCCTCAGATACCAAAACACATGCCGTTTTGTATAAGCATTGGGATGGTATTAACGGGATTGTACACACGCACTCTACCTATGCCACCGCCTGGGCACAGGCGCAGCGTTGTATCCCGGTTTTCGGGACTACCCATGCCGATCATTTAACAGTTGATGTACCCTGCGCACCACCGATGAGTGATGAGCTGATAGCTGGCGATTATGAATACCAAACCGGTCACCAGATCATCAATCATTTTAAGGAGAACGAGCTGGACCATAATGAGGTGGAAATGATACTGGTGGGTAACCATGCCCCCTTTACCTGGGGCAAAACAGCCGAAAAGGCGGTTTACAACAGTGCAGTTCTAGAGGCTGTAGCGCACATGGCCCATTTAACGGAACAAATAGATAATTATGCTCCACGCTTAAAAGACTCGCTCATTAAAAAACATTACGAACGCAAACACGGGCCCGATTCTTATTACGGTCAATAATACACCTCATGAAATTATCCTGTTTAATCATATTTGCCACAGGCATTCTGCTCAGCATACAAACATCGGCCCAAACAAAAGTTGCCGCTACACCACCAATGGGCTGGAATAGTTATAACTGTTTTGGCTCGGCTGTGCACGAGGACGAGGTAAAAGCCAATACCGATTATATGGCCAAATATTTAAAGCCATATGGCTGGCAATATATTGTAGTCGATTTTTTATGGTCATATGACAACCCGCCGGGCAGCAATATTGGCAACCCTTTTCAAAAACGGTTACAGGATGGTTCATATATACCCTGGTTAACTATGGATAAATGGGGACGGCTAACACCTCAGCCTAATAAGTTTCCATCTGCATTGGGTGGTAACGGCTTTAAACCACTTGCCTATTATGTGCACGCGCAGGGATTAAAATTTGGCATCCACGTAATGCGTGGCATCCCAAGGCAGGCCGTATGGGCAAAATTACCAGTAAAAGGCACCAATGGTATTACTGCAGATATGGTTGCAGATACCAACTCGCAATGCCCCTGGATGAACCACATGTACGGGCTTGATATGAAAAAGCCCGGCGCGCAGGAATATCTGAATTCCTTATTAGAACTATACGCATCATGGGGAGTAGATTTTATAAAGGTTGATGACCTATCGCGCCCTTACAGTGCAGCCGAAGTGGAAGGCTACAAAAAAGCCATCGATCAATGCGGCAGAACGATAGTTTTAAGTCTTTCACCGGGCGAAACACCGCTTAACCAGGCTACTCATGCCACTCAATACGCCAATATGTGGCGCATGGCCGACGACTTTTGGGATAACTGGAAAGAAGTGCTGCATATGTTTGATTATGCCAAAAGCTGGGAAGGTGTAGGCGGCCCCGGTCACTGGCCCGATTGCGATATGATACAGATCGGTAAGCTATCCAAACGCGGCCCGGTTGGTGTTGAACGCTACAGCCGTTTTACCGAAGATGAGCTTTATACCCACATGACCTTCTGGAGTATCTACCGCTCGCCCCTGATGTTGGGTGGCAACCTGCCCGAAAATCGCGAGCTGGAACTAAGGCTGTTTACTAACGATGAAGTACTTTCTGCCAATCAAAACGGAGAAAACCCGCGCCAACTGTATAAAAAAGACGGCGCCATGGTCTGGTATTCGCACCTGCAGGGTAGCAAAGACCTCTATGTAGCCTTATTTAACATTGGTGATAATCCAAAACCGGTGACTGTAGATTTTGCATCCCTTGGCCTTAAAGGCAAAGTAAAGGTGCGCAATCTCTGGAAAAAACAAGATATCGGTCAGTTAAAAAAGGGTTATCAACAAAATATCAATGCGCATGGTGCCGCTCTGTTCAGACTATCACCAGGCAATAATTAATATCAATCACTAATTCACTAAATCAATAATTCAGTAACTGAGCAGTGGATCACTAATTCACTAAATCAATAATTCAATAATTAATATAATGATCGACCTGAAAACATTTGAAGTTTGGTTCATAACCGGGAGCCAGGACCTATACGGAGAAGAAACATTAAGACTGGTAGCCGAACATTCCCAGCAAATTACAGCAGGACTGGATAGTTCCGGTAAAATCCCTGTGCGTGTGGTTTATAAACCCGTTGTAAAAAGTACTGATGAAATATACACTACGCTGCAACAGGCAAACCTGGCCGAAAACTGCATTGGTGTGATCACCTGGATGCATACCTTCTCTCCTGCCAAAATGTGGATCCGGGGTTTAAGCATCCTGAAAAAGCCGCTATTACACCTGCATACCCAATACAACCGCGATATTCCATGGAGCTCTATCGACATGGATTTTATGAACCTGAACCAAAGCGCTCATGGCGATCGTGAGTTCGGCTTTATGGTATCGCGCATGCGCATTAACCGTAAAGTGGTTGTTGGGCACTGGCAGGATCCAGAAGTTTTAAGCCAGATAGAAGCGTGGACACGTGCAGCAGCCGGTTGGTACGATTGGCAAGGTGCTAAGTTTGTCCGCTTTGGCGACAACATGCGCTTTGTGGCCGTTACTGATGGCGACAAGGTAGAGGCTGAATTGAAATTTGGTTTCTCGGTAAATACTTATGGTATTGGCGACCTGGTAGCCGTGATCAACGCGGTAACTGATACCGATATTAATACATTAATAGACGAATATGAAGCTACATACACCATGGATGCTTCGCTTAGAAAAGGTGGCGAAAAACATTCATCCGTTTATGAAGCGGCAAGGATAGAGTTAGGCTTGCGCAAGTTTCTGGTTGACGGCGGCTTTAAAGGTTTCTCGGACACCTTTGAAGATCTGCATGGCATGGTACAATTACCGGGCATTGCCGCCCAGCGCCTGATGGCTGATGGTTATGGTTTTGCCGGCGAAGGAGACTGGAAAACTGCCGCCCTGGTACGTGCTTTTAAAGTAATGGGAGCCGGACTAAAAGGTGGCAACGCTTTTATGGAAGACTATACCTATCATTTCGACCCCAATAATGCCTTGGTATTAGGATCTCATATGTTGGAGGTAGATGCCTCCTTGGCCAATGGCAAAGCAGCGTTAGAGGTTCATCCTTTAGGTATAGGCGGCAAGGCCGATCCCGCAAGGCTGGTATTTAATGTAGCAGGCGGCCCCGCGCTTAATGCGGCGCTGGTGGATATGGGTAACCGTTTCCGTTTACTGATCAATGAAGTTGAAGCCGTAGAGCCCGTGAATGACCTGCCTAAGCTACCCGTTGCCAGGGTGCTGTGGAAACCATACCCGGACATGAAAACCGGTTGTGCCGCCTGGATATATGGCGGTGGCGCTCACCATACTGCCTATAGTCAGAATTTAACCGCAGAGCATCTGCAGGACTTTGCTGATATGGCTAACATGGAATTTTTACGCATTGGAAAAGATACCCGTATTGACCAGTTCCGTAACGAGATCAGGTGGAACGAGGTAGCTTATAAATAATTATCCCTATTAAAAACTGATCTGGCGGCTCTTCGATGGGTTCCTAAGCCGCCAGATCTTTATATCAACCCCAATTAAAATTAAACCAAATTATGAGTAAATTCTCCACTATTGATTATATCGTATTCATCATCTACTTTTTTGTAGTTGCCGGGTATGGTTACTGGGTATACAGCCGTAAGAAAAAAACCAGTATCTCTGGTAGTCACGATTTCTTTTTGGCCGAAGGCTCCCTTACCTGGTGGGCCATCGGTGCATCGCTGATAGCTTCTAATATTTCGGCAGAACAATTCATTGGAGCCAGTGGCCAGGGTTTTACCGTGGGCATTGCCGTAGCCGCATACGAATGGATAGCCGCCATCGCGCTTATTATTGTAGCCGTATGGTTTATCCCGGTATATCTTAAAAACAAGATATTTACTATGCCGCAGTTTCTTGAAACCCGGTATAACCAATCGGTGAGTTTGATCATGGCCATTTTCTGGCTGTTTTTATATGTTTTTGTAAACCTCACCTCTATCCTGTTCCTGGGCGCATTGGCCATCAACAGCTTGGCCGGTGGCGATCCTGCTACTTTCCATTGGATCATTATCGCGCTTTCTGTTTTCGCGCTGGTTATTGCCTTAGGTGGTATGAAAGTTATCGGCTTTACCGATGTGATACAGGTTTTGGTGTTGGTGATTGGTGGTTTAGCGACCACCTATATTGCCTTAACACTGGTGAGTGAACGTTTTGGTTTGGGTAAAGATGCTTTAGCTGGTTTTACCGCCATGCTAAAAGATTCACCGGAGCACTTTAAAATGATATTGGCTAAACCGGGGCCGAATGCATCGCAGGCAGATATCGACAAATACCTGCTGTTACCGGGTATCGCTATGTATTTTGCAGGGCAATGGATAGTGAATTTAAATTACTGGGGGTGTAACCAATACATCACCCAAAGAGCTTTAGGCTCCGACTTGAAAACAGCCCGCACTGGGATATTATTTGCAGGTTTAATGAAACTGGCCATGCCTATCATTGTGATCCTGCCTGGTATAGCAGCCTATGTTTTATATAAGAACGGTGGCTTACACCATGAGATGAACTCTGGCGGTCATTTAAATGCCGACAATGCGTATTCCGCAGTGCTTGGCTTTTTGCCAAGTGGGCTAAAAGGGCTTTCTATAGCGGCTTTAACCGCGGCCATTGTAGCTTCACTGGCTGGTAAGGCCAACAGCATATCCACCATATTTACGATGGATATCTACAAAAAATATATCAAAAAAGATGCTGATGAAAAAGGCATGGTGAAGATGGGTAAGATCATTATCGCTCTGGCTATGTTACTATCTGTTTTACTAACCTGGAAGGATTTGTTAGGCATTGGTGGCGAAGGCGGCTTTACTTTCATCCAAAAATATACCGGCTTTATCAGTCCGGGTATATTTGCCATATTCATATTGGGTTTCTTTTGGAAACGCACTACCGGCGCTGCCGCTATCGTGGGTATCATAACCGGCTTTCTGATGTCGGTATTGTTTAATAACTACGCGCCAAGATTATTTGGGCATGAAACATTTTTATATACCGCTTTCCCTAACGGGCATGGTGGTTATGAGATCCCCTTTCTGATCTGCATGGGCCTTTCGTTCCTGTTCACGGTTATTGCTATAGTTCTGGTAAGCTTTGCCGGACCAAAGATCAATCCCAAAGCTTTTGTGCTTGACAAAACCATGTTTAAGGTTGAGCCATCTACATTGGCACTCATCATAGTAACCCTACTGCTCCTTACCGCGCTTTATGTAAAGTTCTGGTAGATCAGCATTATCAATATGCTATTTAATCAAAAGAGGCTGTATCATAAACCATGATCAGCCTCTTTTTTCTTTGATCTATCCGGATATTCAATCACGAATTGATGTACAGTCTTGGGTTGGATTGACTCCGTTAACAAAAAATTGGGTTTACATGGTTTACACTTTTTACGATTAAAATTGATTTATTGTACTGAATATCAATTATTTATAACATTTTTCTATCAAAAAAACGGTTTACAGTGTAAACCATAAATATTATCGGTTAAATTTCAATTCCTGGATGGCACGGCGGCAAGGATGGTCAATTTGATTGATGATACAGCCTCTTTTGATATTTACAACTTAACGTTATTTTTTCTGATAAACCCTGACATAATCCACTTCAAAACGGCGGGGAAACTTTGTTTGGGATGGATCGCCTCCGTTGTCGCCACCTAATGCCAGGTTAAGCAAAATATAATGCGGCTGCGTAAAAGGGTTAAAATTACTGCCATCGCGATTGATGAGGTCTTTGAGCTCCACCTGGTTCAGCAATTGATCATCCACATATAAACTGATCGCGTTTTCGTCCCAATCCATGCGCCAGATATGAAATTTCCGGCTCCAGTTTTTGTCAAAACTCGTAAGTGGTTTGGTATTGCTATACCACTTGGCCTTAAAAGGCTCCGCCGTTCCGCAGGCTATATTGGCCAGGAGTTTACCCCGGTAATATTCCATAATATCAATTTCACCATTGGAGGGCCAGGGTTTACTGATACCCAATGTCCAGAACGCTGGCCATAAGCCAGCCTCAACATCTATCCTCGCCCGCATTATGAAACGGCCATACTGCCAGCTATGCTGCCCACGCGTGTTCATGCTCGACGAAGTGTATTCTATAAATTCACGACTGGCTTTCCACTCACTGCTCCCTGCCATATAAGTCACATTTGGTAAATGTTCTTTTTTTGCTTCTATCACTAATAAACCCTTATGGCAAACCGCATTTTGTGGTTGATACCATTGCAACTCATGATTACGCACAAAGCCATGTTCAAATTTCCAATTGGTAGTATCCGGTGCGCCTTCTTGATTAAATTCATCGGCCCATACCAGTTTATAATTACCAGCAGTATTAAGCTGTTTAGTCTGGCAATGACCTGCAAGATTATTACCAGCAAGAAGCCCCGTTAATACGATCAGGATCTTTTTCATCATGCTATTCTTATAATCCATCAGGCCAAATAAAACACCTCCCGCAATGGGGTGCTTACAGGCGAATGGTCGCTGTTACTTTCCATGATATCGGCCATATATTGCCACCATTTTTGCATCACGGGATTTTCCGGAAGCTGGTTAACAGCATCTAAATCCGCTGCCAAATAGGTACCAAAAAGCGTGCTTGTTTCTTCATCCAGGTAAATATGATAATCACAGATACCGCTCTGCCTTAACAAGGCAACCAGTTCCGGCCATATCTGATCGTGCCGCATTTTATACTCCTGGGCTTTACCGGGTAAAAGATGCATTTTAAAAGCGACTCTTTCCATAAGGGGCTTATTAGGTTGAAGAAAATTTTATTGCAACTGATCTAAAATTGGCTTTCCTGATGTCTGTAAAAGGTTTTGTCCGGGCTTAAGCAATTCCAATACAACTACTTCATTCTGGCCTTTTTTAAGCCACTCAGCCGGCAAATATAAGGTTTGCTGCGGGCCAATGCCCCAGTATTTACCCAAGTTATGACCATTTACCCATACCAGGCCTTTGCCCCATTTGCTCATGTCCAGATAAGTATCGGCAACTTTATCCAGGTTAAATGAACCTTTTTTGATCACCGGCGCCGTGCCTTTGTAGACTACGGGCTGATATTTTATTCCGTTCAAGTTTTTGAAGGGCAAGCTATACATTTTCCAGTTGGCAAGTTCTTTATGGTTAAACACCACTTTTTCTGTAATACCTTTTTTATTTTGTAAAAGATATTTGCCAAAATTAATCCGGCCAAGATTTTCGACCAGGATATCCAACGTAACCTTACCCGCAGGTAAGGTAAGGGATAAACTATCCTGTTTTAAACGACGATCAAGCGTACCCACCCTTTTCCCGTTGATCATAATAATGGCGTAATCCCTTAACTCCTGTAATTTCAACAGGCCGCTTGTGCCGCCTTTTACGGTGGTGCGGTACAACACAAAACCATAATCCTGGTTCAGATCTTCAAAAGTAAGCGGTTTGGGGCTGATCTTAGGTGCCGGCAGGTTCTGAAGTATGCCTCCTGCCTGCGTAAGCTTTATAGCTGGGAGCTGCACAGCGGGTTTAGCAGCAGGAACCGGCGGTAATTGCTGACCAGCTGGTAAATACTTCCCGATCACACTTCTGAAAGCCATAAATTTTGGTGTAGCGTTACCGGCTTCATCTAAGGGCGCGTCATAATCATAACTACTGATCTGCGGTTCATAAGGTGATACATCATTAAAATTAGCTCCATTCATAAAGCCGCGGGTGGTACCGCCATGAAACATGTACATGTTGATGGAAATACCTGCTGCTAAAACAGAATCGAGCCGGCTGCTGTACTGCTCTGCAGGCACGGTATGATGTTTTGTCCCCCACCAATCAAACCAGGCCGGGTACCATTCGGCTATATAGTAAGGGCCTTTACCATCGTGATTGTCATTGATGATCTTTTTTACTTTAGTCGGATTATCCAGACCATTTACAGCAGGTAGTAATCCGGGCAAATGACCTTTTACCAAATCGGGTGCAGGGTCGCAGGTATAAAGCAGGCCATCAAAACCTGCCTCTTTAAATAGTTTTTGATTGATCTCCAGGTATTCTTTATCACTACCGTATGATCCATATTCATTTTCGATCTGTACCATGAGAATGTTCCCCCCATGATTGATCTGTAAGGGCGCGAGCTGTTTACCTACTTCTTTGATGTATTTTTCATACTCTTTCAGGTATTGCTCCTCTTTGCTGCGAACAACCAGGCCTTTTTCGTTTTGCAACCAATAGGGATAGCCGCCAAACTCCCATTCAGCACAAACATAGGGACTGGGACGAAGGATCACCCACAGACCCTCCTGCTGAGCTATTTTTACAAACTCGGCCACATCATTATTTCCGCTGAAATCAAATGTGCCTTTCTGCGGCTCGTGCAAATTCCAGAAAACATAGGTACCAATAGTATTTAAGCCCATCGCTTTGGCCATCTTCATACGGGCACGCCAGGCTTCACGGGGCACTCGGGGATAATGCATTTCGCCGCTGATCATCTGGAAAGGCTTACCATCCAGCAAAAAGGCAGCATCAGACAACGCAAAAGAGTGTTGGGTTTGTGCATGGGTATATAAAGCTGTTAACAGTAAAATACCGGAACACAGAGCACGTAACTTATTTCTTAAAAGCATAAAATTAATTGTTCGCATTATTTTGATTAGGTTGTATTTGCTAAATACAGGCTTTTTTAAGTAAAACAAAGGGGGTAAAATCGCCAATTACAGGGGATATTTTCTCATAAACTATTAAAAACCGCCTGGAGCAATGGATCGATCTTTTCCTTTTATCTCTATTGGTATAATGATCTTATTTTTTGAATATCAACTTTCAAGCCTGGATCAAACTTATCGTTACCCATATAGCTTTGAAGACTATATAAAAGCTGACGGGCCTCGGGCCGTTTATCCAGATCAGACTGCAGATCGATACCCGATACAATCAGTTTTCCATTGCCCACTTTGCATTCAAATACCAAACCCAATGATTGCGCTGTTACCCAATCATCAATAACCCTTACAATTGGCTGCAAACCGGTTGCTACTGAATCAAGACGGATGGCATTGGAATGTGACATCGCATCCCACCATTGCCAGTTACTATAACGCTGGGTTGGAAACTCCTTCAAAGCCGGATGCTGCGGATCGCATAAAATACCCAAAGTAACCGGGGGCTGATTGTGAGTCCAGGCCGTATTCCAGAATATGCTTGAAAAACCGATGGCTATATTACCGCCCTTATCCCCTTTTAACGCTCCCTTTTTTAGGGTCAATAATACTTTACCGCCTTTATTAAGGGTTTCAACAGCTTTGTTATCCATAACATTTGTAACCATGATTTCCTGGTTAGCTTTAGGAAGCACAGCTGGGTAAACAAATACTTCCCAGGAGTTTTCATAACCTGCAACGGATACGGTTAATGTAAGTTTAGTCGGTTTGGTTACTGAGTTTAATGATTGCTTAATTATACCCAGTTTTATATTATTTCCTAAGGGGATATTTGTTGTCCCCAACTCTCCTTTAAATAAAATATCCCCCGCGTCATTCTTCATACTCCATTTTGGTGTTACATGGATTAGTTCCTGCCGACCAAATTGGGCGATCTCTACCGGTACGGTAAATATTTCATTATTCAAATAGATCATTTTGGGTAAACGGGCCAACGGTACAACCGCATTACAGAACTGACTGTACTCTTTCCCGGTAACATATCCTTTGTCTCTCCAAAACGGATTAAGCACACCTACTAAAGCTGTACCTTGTCCCGGAAAATCATTTAATCCCAATAACTGAAAACCACCGAAACCGGGGGTACGTAAAGCCGCTTCGATATCTGCCTTGTAACATAATGCTTGCAGTTTGCCTGATGCAAAAAGGAAATCTTCGGCCAGGTTCGCCAAGCCATTCTTTTTTAGCTGATCATGGAAGATCTCGAAATTCTTTGCTTTTAATACCCCATCATACTGGCTTATTTCTTTAAAATCAGGATAAACACACCATTGGCCAATTTCATGGCTTACTGTTGGATGTTGCCATTTTTTAATAATATCAGTCCAATCATAATCTGCCCTTGGTGGCTCTCCGTTGATGATGCTTTTAAGGCCTTGCCCCCATCCCTGAATCCGGGGATCCGGTGTGCTGTTATAATCGCTGCTATTGATGATGGGCCAACCAGAACCTGTAGAATACAAGTGGCGGGGGTCTTTCTGTTTCCAGTAGCTTACAAAATCCGTCAGGTATTTAACCATATTTTTTCCAGCCGGCTCGTTACCATAGTTCATCATACAAAAAGACGGGTGGTTTCCATATGCTTTTACTATTCGGTTACTTTCGTCATAGATATATTGATCCAAGGGATGTCCGTCGCCAATAGTAGCACCTTGATTGGCCCAGGAAGCGCACTCAATTTGAAAATAAAAACCTAAACGGTCGGCAGCTTCAAAAGCAGCATCGGGTGGGCACCAGGAATGAAAACGCAGATGATTTAGGCCATAAGATCTGCAAACCGTTATAATCTTCATCCATGATTGCAGATCTGTTGGTGGGAAGCCTGTTTTGGGATAGGCCGCGCACTCTAAAGTCCCACGTAAAAATGTAGGTTGACCATTAATGGTAAATTGTGTACCCCGACTCGAAAAGCTCCGCATGCCGAATGTCACCGATCTTTCGTCTTTTTCATTCGCGGTAGTAGTTAGTCCTACATGCATTTTATAAATATCAGGTGTAAACTCACTCCATAGTAATGGTTTTTCGCCCATTGGGTAGGTTATTTCTATCACAGTATCTTTTATTACCGATACCTTTTTTGATAATGTTTTTAGCGTCGTGACTTTTGCAGAGGTAGCTAACAAACTAACTGTAGTGCTAACCGGTTTCCCGGTACGGTTAACGATCTCGACACGCGCTTTAACCAGTTTATTCTTGATATCAGGGTATAGCTGTACGTCGTCAATATATACAAGCGGCTTAGCTTCTAAAAACAATTGACCGATCATTCCATTCCAGTTAGTTTGGGTATGATCGGAAATGCTGTGCGAGTTTTGCCCCACATTAAAATCCTTTACCCTGTTATCCACACGAATGGTTATTTGATGACTTCCGGGAGATAACTCAGCAGAAAGATCAAAAACCTGGGCGGTGGAGAGGCTGTTTTGCATGCCTATCTGCTTATCATCAACCCAAACAGTTGTTTCCCAGTGGCTTCTTTCAATATATAACTCAATATGCTTTTTAGACCATACAGCAGGAATGGTTATTTTTTTTTGATACCAGGCGGCTCCCTTATAATATTTCGTGGGCTGAAGCCAGAACGGAACTTTAATATTACCCGGCTTGCGATATTGCTTGTATTCGGGGCTACGAAACCAGGTAGAGTCCTCAATACTTCCTGTCCAGGGGGTATTCACGGTAATATCATTCCCCAATCCGTTTGTGGTCATTGATCCAGGAAGTGTGATTTTATTTATCAGCGCACTTCCATACCATTTTTGCTTTATTCCTATATCCAGCGAATCAATTTGAAATGCCCAGTTACCGGAAAGATCTATTTTGTAACCTACTTTTACAGCGCTTTTTTTTGATTGCCCTTTAACAAGGGATATAAGCGTTAATTGTAAAAAGGCAATTAACAAAAGCAAGCTTAGTTTTCTCATCTGTTTATAATTGGTATTTATAATTTAACAGAATGATCTGGTTGCTTCTGTTTATAGAAGCAACCAGATCAAAAAGGTAAAAAAGGTTTAGGTTATAACCAATTGATTGTTACCAATTGGAGTTTTGTTTCATTAATGGATTGCTGTTGATCTCATTTTGAGGGATCGGGAAATAGTCATATTTACCAGCTACATAAAATTGCTTGCCTACTTTATCGCTGTTTGAAATTTCCTGTGCCAGTTTACCCCAGCGTTTCAGGTCATAAAAACGTTGATTCTCTCTTGCAAATTCAATCATCCGCTGGTGTATTATTTCGGTCATCATCTGATCCTGGCTATACCCAGCCGGTAAAGCGGCCAGTTGTGCCCTGTCACGGATCTGTTTCATATAAGGATAGGCATCCTGCACTTTTCCCTGCATGGTTAAAGACTCGGCCAGTAACAGCAGTACATCGGCATAACGCAAAGCCCGCTCATTGTTACTTGAGGTATAATCCGAAGCGCCGCTTGCTCCTGTCAGCTCATTATTTTGTGTATAATTCTGATACTTTTTGAACATGGAGTGATAGCCGAACACCAATGTAAAACTACTAAAGGGTTTATTGTAAAAAGTACAACCGGGGTAATCCCAAACCAAAGTAGCGTACATTCTCGGGTCGAAATCATTGCTTGTAGTTTTTTCTTTTTTAAACTCATTAAAAAGCTTATCCGTAGGGCTCACTTCAAACCATCCGCTTACTTCTGATGGGGCAAACTCCTGTGCAGTAGTAACTCCTAATGATTGCTGTGCATTTTCGCCGGCCCATGGGTTAGTGCCGCCAACATCAGCCAGTTGGATTTCAAACACCGATTCCTGATTGTTCTTTTTAGATGCAATAAAGTTATCGCCGTAGTTAGGCATCAACTGATATGATAAACCTGTTACTTGTTTTAAAGCGGTTTCCGCATTAGCCCAGGCTTTGGTGTATACATAAGCTTTACCCAGGTAAGCCAGCGCAGCGCCTTTGGTTGCCCTGCCTACCCATTGTGAAGAATAGGATGCGGGCAGATCGGCACCAGCCGCGGTAAAATCGGAGATCACCTGCTGCCAGATAGCAGCTTCGGGAGATTTGGCTGTAAAATAGTTCTCTGTAGTAGCCGGTACGGTCAATATCAATGGCACATCTCCAAAGTTAATGGCCAGGATAAAATAATTTAAGCCTCTCAGAAACTTAGCTTCGGCTATATAGGCTTTTTTCGCGTTAGCATCCAGAGGCACTTTATCGATGTTAGCTAATATTTGATTTGCCCTGAAAATAGCCCGGTATGATATGTTCCACAGATCATTGGCAGGCCCGTTATCAGGTGTATTGGTGAATGTTGATAGTTTATACAAATCGGCCACATCATTACGGATAAAAAAGTCATCGCCGCGACCATTAGCAAGCTCAATACCCCTTACTCCATAAAAACCACCATTTACATCCCTTAACAGCCCGTAGGTAGCCGCAAATGCGCTTTGCACGTCGGTTTCGGTTTTCCAGAAAGTTTCTGTAGTTATTTTATTGGGATTTTGAAGTTCTAATGTGCTTTTTTTACAGCTGCAAACTATAGCAGCTATACAAAATATGATTATTAAATTTTTCATAATTTAAATTTTTATAGCGCTTATTGATTACAATGACAATTGAATACCCAGAGATATGGTTCTGGCCAACGGATAAGCCACGTGCCCAAAATCAACACCTCTGTCAAGAATACTCAGTTGTGCACTCGTTGCTCTGCCCAAATCAGGGTTAAAACCAGTATAGTTTGTTATTGTAAAAAGGTTATCAGCACTTGCATAAACACGTAAAGAAGTTATCCTCATTTTTTTTACCAATGCACTATTTAAGGTGTATCCAATTTGCAAAGTTTTCATTCTTAAATAAGAGCCATCTTCCAGAAATCGGGTTGATGTGCGGTTATTAAAATTTGGATCGCTGGTAACCGCTCTGGGAATATTAGAATGATTAGTAGGTGTCCAGGCGTTAAGCATTGATTTGGCATAGTTAAAATCCAGGTTGGTACTTTCCAGATCCTGCCTTAAGCCATTATATATCTTATTGCCCTGAGAACCCTGGAAAAACATATTAATATCAAAACCATACATGGATGCATTTATGCCAAAGCCATATTCAAAATTAGGGAAGGGACTTCCTGCGTTAACTTTATCATTATCATTGATCTGTCCATCGCCATTAGTGTCCTGGAATTTAACATCACCAGGGGCAGCGTTAGGCTGAATCGGCTTGCCATCTTTGGTATAACTATCAATTTCGGCTTGTGAATTAAATACGCCAATATCCTTTATCAGGTAAAAAGAGCCTATTGAGCCGCCGGCTTCGGTTAAAGTACTTGAAGCACCGTGATGGGTAGGCTGACCACCAAAAATTTGCTGTGTACCCGTACCAAGTGCTATTACCTTATTTTTCACCGCGCTTATTGTACCATAAACGCCATAGTTTAATTTGCCTATATAATCATTAAAATTAACACCAACCTCA
>Ga0105239_10001767_pt1 | contig 28425 bp, 24 predicted proteins | sample KBSC44metaG_FD_92761 | JGI IMG/M metagenome (GOLD analysis project Ga0105239, IMG submission 92761) | Corn rhizosphere microbial communities from Kellogg Biological Station, Michigan, USA - KBS C4-4 metaG | ecosystem: Host-associated > Plants > Roots > Rhizosphere > Soil | place: Michigan, USA...
CCGGTAAAAATTCTTGAATAAACGTCCACTGTTCATTATTTAATCGAATCACAGCCATTCAAGAAGCCCTCTAACTAATCAAATAGACCTTATTTTATCTCAAAAACTTACGGGATATGCTCTGGTAACGACAACATTGATGCTTATGGAAATAATTTAGCAAACACGCTAGTGAGCAACGGTGGTAATAATGTACTGTCTGGTGGCGATGGAAACGATACTTTTGCATTTGGAACTCAAATAGGTAAAGACACTATTATTGATTCTTCTGGAAATGATACTATTGACTTTACCACCTATGCTTCTAATCTTAATCTTGACCTTACAACTTCCGCTGTTCAGCTACCTTCCACAGGAACTGCAACCAACCAAAAGTCACTTATCACGATTAATAATAAAGCTGATGCCAGCACAACCTTTTCTGATTATTACGGCAATACTTGGACAGCTGGAGGAAATGCGCAAGTTACAAGTCTCAACCCTTGGAAAACAGGAGAAAAAAGTATTCTCTTTGATGGTTCAGGAGACTATATTAAAACGACTGGGGTGAATTTAACAGGAAATAACTGGACGGTTCACTTTAGAGAGCGGTTTGACAATGTTAATACCGTGAAAGCTCTTCTGAAGGGCCTGACCACATACTCTATACAACTTCAGCTCAATGCCGATGGAAAACTAGGTCTATACAACAGTAGTAATGGTACCAGTTGGAATATGCCGGATGGGAATGGTGTGATTGGTACAACCGTACTCCAGGCAAATCAGTGGTATGACTTTGAAGTTAATTATTCTTCAACTGCTGGGTATAAGATCTTTATAAATGGCAACATGGATATTAATTATGCCAATACCACCAAAACTTATAACTCTGGAGGTTTATATTTAGGTACTTGGAAAGATGGTAGTACGTACCCTACCGCTGGTGCTATTTCTGACATCTATATTGATAATACTCAAACTTTACATACAGCTAACTTCTCACCTGATCCAAACTCCTGGGAAAATCGCTATGTGGGGTCGATAGACTGGTCTCAAGCAAGCATTGAAAATGCAATTGGTGGCTCTGGTAATGATATTATTACTGGCACATCGAATGACAATAAATTGTCCGGTGGGGCTGGCAATGACAGTGTCATTGCTGGAAGCGGAAATGATACACTCACGACCGGCTTAGGAATTGATACATTAGATGGTGGTCAAGGTGATGATGTTTATAGCATCATTTCCAACACTGGTACCGAAAGTATCGTTGATGCTGGTGGAACTGATACTTTAAGTTTTTCCAGTTTGGCTGCCGGTATAACATTCAACCTTGCTTCTCCGTCATCGGTTACTTTCGGAGCCGGAACGGTTATTGAAAACTTAGAGGGTAGTGCCTTTAATGACGGTTTAAGTGGTGATTCGAATGCCAACCTAATTGCTGGTGGCAGTGGAGACGACACTTTAACGGGCCAAGCTGGGAATGACTCTCTTCAAGGTGGGCTTGGCAACGATACGTATGTATTTTCAACTGGTTTTGGTACCGATAGCATTAATGACACAGATGGGACCAATTTATTTGATATCAGTGCTTATACCGGAAATCGTACTGTTGATCTAACGACAAGTTCATTTTCTGATGGCTCAGGTAATAGTGTTAGCTGGAATACTGGTGGAATTACTGGTGCTATCTTAGGAACTGGTAATGATACTATTTTAGGAAATAGCAGTAATAATCTTCTCATTGGTGGAGCAGGAAATGATAGCTTAACTGGCTCAGGTGGTAACGACACTCTGAATGGCGGTACAGGCAACGATTCTCTTGACGGCGGTACTGGTGACGATACCTATTTGATCCAAGCTAGCAATGGCCTCGATACTATTGTGGACTCCAGTGGAAGCGATACACTAGATTTTAGTGCACTAACGAGTGCAATTATATTTGATTTAACAACTAGCTCCGTTTCAACACCGAGTAGTGGCTCTATCAACCTTTCACAAGCCAGTATCGAAAATGTATTGGGTACTATCGCCAATGATGTCTTAACTGGAAATTCGTCTAACAATTTATTATCTGACAATGCTGGAAATGATAGTATTTTAGGCGGTTCAGGCAATGACACGCTAGATGGTGGCTCAGGTAATGACATTTTGGACGGTGGTTCAGGTGATGATACCTATTTCATTACTCCGGGCGCAGCAGTTGAAAGCATCACTGATGCGAGTGGTATTGACACTTTGGATTACAGCCGCTACACAACAGATGTAATTTCCGATCTAAGTCAAACTGCGATTACTCCAACGACTCAAAAATCCAGTGTCAGTCTAAATAATATGGCTGATGGAAGTACCTCGTTGCTAGATTTCTATGGGAATGATTGGCAAACAAAAGGAAACGCTCAAATCACCAGTGTGAACCCATGGAAAGCGGGTGAAAAGAGCATAGTTTTTGATGGTAGTGGAGATTACGTTAAAGCGAATAACGTAAGTTTAGGCGGAAACAATTGGACAATTCATTTCCGTGGACGCTTTGATACTGTCAGTGTTGTGCAAGCATTGGTAAAACAATTTGCCACCTATTCCTTACAACTTCAGCTTAATGCCGATGGAAAACTAGGACTCTATAACAGCAGTAACGGTTCCACTTGGAATATGCCGGATGGTAATGGAATAATTGGTTCCACCGTATTGCAAACCAATCAATGGTATGACTTTGAACTTAATTATTCCTCAACGGATGGCTATAAGGTTTTTGTAAATGGCAATTTAGATATTTCTTACAGTAACACCGCGAAAACCTATCTCGACTCTGCTAATTCCGGTTTCATTCTTGGAGCCTGGAAAGACGGAAGTACGTACTCGATGGCTGGGGCAATGTCTGACATTTACGTGGACATCACTCAAACCTTACATACCGCCGACTTTACTCCTAAAATTGTTTCGTACGCTCCTACAATGGCTAATACGGTAGTTGCAACTAATACGATCGAGAATCTGGTTGGAGGTAGCGGAAATGATTATTTAGGAGGAACATCAGGAAATAATAGTATTAATGGGAACGCGGGGAATGATACCCTCTCTGGGGGAACCGGCAATGATTCGCTGAATGGAGGGGATGGCGATGATGTTTACTTTGAAGGTCCTGGCTTTGGAATTGACACACTGTTTGATGGCAGTGGACAAGATACTATTGACATGTCTGCCCAGACACAAGCTATCTCGCTGAGCTTGCAAACCAGTAGTTGGAGTGATTCATCCAGTAATAGTCTTTCCTGGACGGCGAATACTATTGAAAATTTATTTACGGGCTCGGGTAATGATTCTTTGGGAGGCAGCGATGCCAATAACCTATTAATCGGAAACTTAGGAAACGATACATTACTAGGATACGGTGGAAATGATACCCTTAATGGTGGGGGCGGCGACGATACTTATCAATTTTCGACTAGCTTGGGCATAGCGACTATAGCTGACAGTTCTGGTTCAGATACACTTGATTTTTCGACCTGGAGCAATTCTGTTAATGTCAACTTGACGGGCTCTATGTTCAACTATGGTAATGGTAGTGCTGTTAGCTGGGTTGGAAGTACGCTTGAAAATACTACCTCAGGCTCAGGTGATGACGTGTTGATTGGTAACAATCTCGATAATACGCTTAGTGCAGGAAGTGGAAACGATACCCTCTCAGGAGGACTGGGAAATGATTCGCTAATTGGTGGTAGCGGCAATGACGTTTACGTGGTTAATCCTTTGGTTGCCAAGACAACAATTAATGATGCGAATGGTACTGATACGTTAGATTTTTCTCAGGTAAGTACAGGTGCTCTTGATATAAATTTGAGTGCCACGTCGACACTATTGCCTTTCATTGCTTCTACCAGCAATCAAAAAGGACTCCTTAGTATCAATAGCCAAGCTGATGCTAGCACCACATTACCTGATACCTTTGGGAATGATTGGCAGACAAGAGGAAACGCACAAATTACAAGTCTGAACCCTTGGAAATCTGGTGAAAAGAGCATAGTTTTTGACGGTAATGGTGATTATGTTAAGGCCAACAATGTAAATTTGGGTAGCGACAATTGGACCATTCATTTACGTGGACGTTTTGACAACGTCACAACAACCCAAACTTTAGTAAAGCAATTTGCGACCTATTCTCTCCAACTACAGTTGAATTCCGACGGTAAGCTGAGACTTTATAATAGTAGCAATGGCTCCAGCTGGAATTTGCCGGATATGAATGGAATTACGGGTACTACTACATTACAGAGTAACCAATGGTACGATTTTGAACTTAACTACTCCTCTGCAGCTGGATACAAAGTCTTCGTCGATGGAAATTTGGATATCTCAACCAGCAATACCGCTAAAACCTATCTTGATTCTGCTAATTCAGGTTTTATACTTGGTGCTTGGAAAGACGGAAGTACCAGCTCTATGGCTGGGGCAATATCCGATATCTATGTAGACACGACTCGGACACTTCATTCGACAGGCTTTACTCCAACTACAAAAACTGGAGTCTCCCAGTTCCAAGGCCAAGTTGACTATACTCAGGCTACTATTGAAAATGCAACCGGTGGGACTGGAAATGATTTAATTACTGGTAACGCCAGTAATAACAGCCTGCTTGGTATCGATGGGAACGACACCATCAATGGAGGTTTAGGAAATGACACTCTTAACGGCGGAACAGGCAACGATTCATTAGACGGGGGTGTCGGTAGCAATACTTTCGTTTTTGAAAATAATTGGGGGCAGGATACTCTTAATACCTCCTCTGGTTCGGATAGCATCGACTTGAGTGCTGTTACGACCAATTTAAATGCAACCATGTGGACAGCTGCAACAACACAGGTTACCGACGGAACTAATACAATCAATTGGAATACAGGAACTGAGACTTTAATCTCAGGCTCTGGTAATGATACTCTCAGCGCTGACGATGGAAATAATAGTATCTCTGGTGGCGCGGGAAATGACGTCATCTATGGGAATGGTGGAAACGACACACTCATCGGCGGCGATGGTAATGACTCTCTGACGGGTGGCTCAGGTAATGATAGTCTAGATGGTGGCATTGGACTGAATACGTATTTGTTCGCTAATGATTGGGGAAATGACACTATCGATAGTGCTTATGCAACTGACACTGTTGATCTTAGCGCTGTGACTTCAGATTTGTTTGTAACCATGTGGTCGACCAATGGTGATGAAGTTACGGATTGGAGTAATAGTATCAATTGGTGGTCTCCTGTCCTGAGTCTTAAAACAGGCTCAGGCAATGACTTCATCATGGGTGATGGTGATTCCGACTATATCTCTGCTGGCGCTGGACATGACACGATTTATGGCGCATCTGGAGATGACACCATAAATGGGGGCAGTGGCAACGATAGCTTAGATGGCGGTGATGGTTCTAATACCTATGTCTTTGATACCAATTGGGGACGGGATACCATTGATAGCGCGTACACTACGGACACTGTCGATCTGAGCGCGGTTGCTTCTGATCTGTTTGTAACCATGTGGTCGACCGATGGTGATGAGATTACAGATGGTACAAATACGGTCAACTGGTATTCCCCTGTGCTAAGTTTGAAAACGGGCTCTGGAGATGACTTTATTATGGGTGATGGGGATTTCGACTATATTGCGTCGGGCGCTGGTGATGACACCCTCTATGGGGGGCCAGGGAACGATACCTTAGAAGGTGGTAGCGGAAATGACATATACGGTTTTGGAAGCGGAGAAGGTAAGGATGTAATTTTTGATACTTCAGGGACAGACCGCATTGAATTAGCCAGCTCCTCTAAACTCGACTTGGCCCTTTTCAAAACAACAAGTGGCGATTTACAAATTGGATGGGTTGGCAATTCGAGTAATATGGTTACGGTTCAGCATCAGAACAATGCTGATAACGTCATTGAGCGGCTACAGCTTGACGATGGAAGTTATTTAACTGCTGCTGACATCAATTTAGTCATCCAAACTATGAGCAGTTATGCTGCTGATAACCATGTAAGCTTAAACAGCCTTACAGACGTTGAAAGCAACAGTAATTTGATGGCAATCGTTAATAATGGCTGGCACACATAGAGGTATTAATGACACTTTCTCTGGTTGAATTGGTCAGCCTGCAACAACAGGGTAAAGTCGATGCTGCTATAGAAGGCTATCGAGCACTTCTGAAACTGGAGGTCAATGCTGATGCTCTTGCTAACCTTGGCGTTGCCTTGCGTACAAAAGGACACATCCAGGCGGCCATTATTTGTTATCGTAGAACACTGGCATTAGAAGCTAGCAATGTCAGTGTTCTAAGTAACTTAGGTGGTGGACTGCGGGCTTTAGGGGAGCTGGATGAGGCATTACAAGTTCTGGTTAGTGCTCTAGCTATCGAGCCCGATTTCACCGCTGCGCATTATAACTTGGGACTCGTTTATATGGATTCCCAACGACCAGTTCAAGCAATTGCCTGCTTTGATGAAGTCTTACAACGTGATCCTAATCGCTCAGATGCTCGTTTTGATCGATCGACCTGTATTTTGCAAACCGGCGACTTGCTTCGCGGTTTTGCCGAATACGAATGCCGCTTTGCCTATGAGCCTCGTTTGCAACGAGCTTACACTCAGCCGCGCTGGAATGGAGAATCGTTATCGGGAAAAACGTTGCTTATCTACTCAGAACAAGGGTTTGGAGATACGTTACAGTTTTCTCGTTATTTGCCATTAGTTGAAAAAGCTGGCGGTCAAATGATTTTAGAATGCCCCCTACCGCTAAAACGTTTGATGCAAAGCTCTTTTGACTGTTTAGAACTGGTAGTCGCTCCAGAAGAAAAGAATATTTCCTTTGATTATCACATACCACTTTTGAGCCTACCTGCCTTTTTTAAGACCAGATTAGAAACTATTCCGAAGACATTACCTTATTTGAAACCACCCGCATCTCAGCTTTCGAGAAAAAGAGCAGAGAGTTTAAAAGTGGGGCTCGTTTGGGGAAATGGTCATAAAGATGTGGGAACACGCAGCCGGGAGATTGCTCTAAAAGAATTTGCACCATTGCTGGCTGCTCCTCACATTTCCTTCTATAGTTTTCAGAAGGGAAAACAAAGCCAACAGCTAAAGCAAGAGGGATTTGATGCGTTAATCACCGATTTAGACTCATCTATTACAAATTTTGCTGATACTGCTAGTTTGCTGTCACAGATGGATTTGTTAATTTCCGTAGATACAGCAATCGTTCATTGTGCTGGAGCGTTGGGTATTCCCTGCTGGGTGTTATTGCCCTTTGGTTCAGAGTGGCGATGGTTGTTAAATAGAGATGATAGCCCCTGGTACCCCAGCTTAAAGCTGTTCCGCCAGAAGTGCCAGCAACCTTGGTCTGAAGTAGTAGGCATCGTTGGTAGAGAGTTGCTTTCGATGGCAACGGATGCTCCTAATATTGGAGCTATGGTTGTATAACAGGCTCTATAAAATGCTAAAATAAAGAGAAACACCAGTTTATAATGGCCTTTTTCAAGTGGGGTCAAAAATAAGCAGCTTTCGAGAGGGTTTTAGCAATGCAAAATCAATTTTTGCCTATGGTGCAAAATGCTATTGGTGACGCTCCTGTCAATGCCGACCAGCAGCGACATGAACGCATTAAAAACTCGATTAAGGAACGCAAACCTGCCAACTTCGAACAAGTCGTGACCGAACAAGGGGAAAGGCGAATCGTTCCAAGAGAAAAAGATGCTGTTGAGCATGCTCTCAGTCTTTATGACACAACTGGAGCCGACAATCCGAATACAGCACTTCAACTCATAGAACAAGCCAATGTGCTAGCTTCTAACACTAAGGCGAAAGCCTTGAATGTGACTTCGGATTTAATGAGTAGTATTCGGCCTCAGGATGCTCTGGAAGGCATGCTGGCGAGTCAATTAGTGGCTTGCCACAATATGGCAATGGAATTTGCTTCTAAGGCCATGGTTGAGGGTCAACCCACTGCTGTGGCTGAAAACTATTTGAATCGAGCAAACAAAACTATGCGTCTTTTTGGACAGCATTTGGAAACACTTCACCGCATGAGACAAAAAGGACAACAAACGATTCAAGTTCAACATATTCACCTCGGTAATGTGAATCAGGCAGTCGTTGGTAACATCAACCAACAATAAGCATATGCCTTCCAAGGAGGAGCCCTATGAAAAAAAATTCTGAAGCATCGCACTCCGTGAATCGTCTTTTTGAAAACGTCCCGCAATGTGGTGCAAAAACTCGTTCTGGAGAACCGTGTAAAAAACTGGCAATGAAAAACGGGCGTTGTAAGTTTCATGGTGGGAAATCCACGGGTCCGAAAACGCTTGAAGGTAAACTCCGTGCAGCTTTGAGTAACTATAAGCATGGTTTTTATAGCAAAGCCGCAAAAGAGGAGCGGCGACAAACTGCTGAATGGATTCGCAAAGCTAAAGGGTCACTAGACATCAATTTTCAGTAGCAGAACCTTAGCAATCTCTGTAGCAAGCCAAACAGCTTCTACTATCACGCTGTAGCAGCTATAGCAAAAATAGCGAGGGAAAAACAATAGCGAAGATTCACGGGTTAACCATGATCGTTTAAGCGAAGCGGAGAATCCCTTATGCAATGGAATTATCGACCAGCTGCTTATTCATATGCTCAACGGCTTCAGCCACATAGTTATTACTCAAATGAGCATATCTTTTAACCATAGTAAGCTGTTTATGGCCTAATAATTCAGCGATCACCAGCGGGCTGACACCATTCATAGCGAGGTTAGAAGCAGCAGTATGTCTTAAGTCGTGAAAGCGAAAATCTTCAATTCCTGCTCGTTCTAAAGCTAACTCCCACGCGTCTCGAATGTCAGCATAAGATTTCCCATCGCGACTTGGGAAAACTGACCGACTATCCACTACTTTCTCCTGACTTAAAGCAGTCACTACGCGCAAAGCTTCTCCTCGCAGATATAAGGTTCGACGTTCACCATTCTTGGTTCTTTCCAGTCTAATAACCTGGTTTTTTAAATCTATATCTTTCCAGGAGAGGTGAATCAGCTCTCCCCAACGTGCTCCCGTGGATAAGGCCAGAATAACCAAAGAGTAAAGGTATTTGCTCTTACTGTTTTTACAATTTTTCAATAATGCTTTAGTTTCCTCGGGTGAAAGAAAGCGCACTCTGCCTTTAGGCTCTGACTTCTTTTTGACCTTAAATAAAGGATTTTCTTGAAGCCATCCCCATTCCACGGCATGAGTAAGAGCAATGGATAAAGAGGCGATATATCGATTAACAGTCGAAGGAGATCTAAGCTTTGCTTTTTCATTGGGTTCGTATGATAACTTGTCTCGTAACTCAGCCAAGCGTGGAGGTGTGATATCCGATAACCGGTAGGCACCTATCTGGTTACCCCACCAATCCAAATGCATCCCTACTTTCTTAACATCAGACCGACGATGAGGAAGAATATCTTGTTTAAATCGAATAATAACATCCGAAAGTGTGTGTTTCAAAGCCTCTACCGTTTTGAAGTATTGTCCCTGGCGGATCTCAGACTCTTTCTCCGCAGCCCATCGTTTGGCATCCGTCTTACGGTCGAAGGTTTCGGAAATCGCAGGATAGCCTTTGATTCGAATCTGAACACGGTATCTTATTTTCCCATCTTCTTGAGGGCGTTCCACGATGGTAGCCACAAGTAAAACTCCTAGTTTTCGCACTTTACCATGGTGCAATACTAGATAAAAGTCAGCAATATTTCACAACAAGTAACAAACAATGTCTTCCAAAATAATCAAGTATAGAAGCAGTTTTCAGAGATAATAGCACACCTGGCTTGTTACCCAATTGGGATTCAAATTCCCCTGGGGGTACCATTTTTTCTATTAGAATCCTTCGCATTGCGAGGGATTTTTTGTTTTTACGGTTTAGAGCCTCTATATTTTTATCAATTAGCTGATCGACAATTATGGTAAAAAAAGTTCTATTTCTGAGACAGACTGTGTATCCATCATTGAGCTTTCATCATTTTGACCGCCGATGATTAATACGGAGCCGTTTCCAAGTATAAAACTACCGGCATCATTTCTGGGTAAGACTGTTGAGGAAAATGTTTCGAACTTCTTATGAGTAAAATCAAAGATTTCCGGTCGCCCTATATGACCTTTGTAAATTTGGCCTGCTGCGATTAAAACTCTGTGATCTTTCAACTCAACAATAGAAGGAAAAGAAAATTGGCTATGGGTCTTACCCAAGTATCTATAACTTTTTGACAATGGCTTAAATAAATAGGCATTTCCAGAATCAAACAGAATAAAGACTTGCCCAGTACTTAACGCTTTAACTCTAAAACCAGGACTCTCATGCGGTATACTCAGCATTGTGATTTTCAGTAATTCATCCGCAGAGGATATATATTCATAAACACTCATTAATTGTTTAGTTGAGTTACTGGATATTACGGATTCATCATTAAATAATAAAACCTTACCATTGGGCAAAGAGGCAATCCTGGGCACAAAGCCATCTTTAGCTTTAAAAAGCAGATGAGTCTTCCCATTTTTTATAGTATAGGAATATAAGGAGTCAGTTTTGAATACCGATGCACCCGTTATTAAAAGATGATCTCCAGCATTATAGAGTTGTCGACAATGCCGAATTTCATTATTGTTTATTCTCAAGTACAATAATGGACATAAATTAATATCTTGAGTATGGGATAGGATATGTTTTCCGAACTGGATTCTATAATGTTTAAGAAAAACAGGCCTACTTTCAGAAAGCGTTTCCTTTGAAAATTCCAGCTCAAAAGGATCGAAGAGATAGCCATCACGTGTATTATGCTCAGCCAAATATAAAACTTTATCATTCTCTAATTGGTACCGTTGATAGCCATATTCCAAAGCTTTTGGCGCAGTAGCCACCCAATTAAAGCCATGCTTTAATTGTTCGCCTTTTTTCATTTTTTGGGGAGGTGGTGTATCGTTTAAACAAAACAGAGTAAATATACCCGTGAAAAACAACCCAATAAGCGAAACAAGAATGATCACTACGCTTCTAAATTTCAACATCGTTTTTTGATTCTCTATCTTTCATCTTGGAACAGTTTTTTTACCTCACTTCGACAGACGGATATTGATTAATCACCGTCAACGCGGATTTTTTTAATTCTGGTATGTCCTGCTTAGCATCACCTAACCCCTCTGCAGCAATGACAAACATTTTCCCAGGGACAAACCACACCAGCTTAACCGTTGTGCAATAGGCATAACAGACGCTCGGAACATAATAACCATCAATAAAGGGTGCTAATTGAACGTATTCATATTTTACACCTAGCATATCTTCTATGAACCCAGCAGTATCTTTAGATATAGCAGAAACTGCAATGCTTGCATGGCTACAGACATGAGCTCCATTACAGTTAGGAACTTTGGAAAAATCAATGAAATAATTAGGCCAATGAGCTGAATCGGGCTCGGTAGCCCAGTAGTACTTAATCGGCTTTTGGGAATCTTCATAGAGCAAGTAAGTTGGAACAATCACTTGCTTACCTTTTAAGGTAATTGTTTTATTTCCTTTCCAAACCCCTCTGACTACAGTCTCCTTCGGATCGGCAAAGGAAGCAGAATATAATCCCATAAACATCAAAACGACAGACAGAGACAAACTGGATTTCAAAAAGATTTTAATCGACAATTGAAATGTCCACATAATCGACCTTCTTTCGTAGGTTCCGGATAATATCAGTTGCAAATAGATGGAAAGTTTTATTTAGTCTTTTTTGTTAATGTATTATTTATCAATGAAAGTGCAGATTTTTTCAATTCTGCAATATTACGCTTATCATCACCTCCAGCTATCGAAGCGATGGTAAACATTTTTCCTTGCGAGAACCACACCAACTTATTAGTAGAACAATAGGCATAGCATACACTGGGAATGTAATACCCATCACCTACTGAATTTACATCCACAGTTTGATATTTACTAGATAATATATCTTCCATGAACAAAGCTAAATCCTTTGATAAAGAAAAAACAGCAAAGTTTGCATGACTACAGGAATGAGAACCATTACAGTCAGGAACTTTAGAAAAGTCGATTCGATAATTAGGCCAATAGGCATCCGTTGGCTCAGTCGCCCAGTAATATTTAACAGGTCCTTTTTGTGGGTACTGAAATGGTAGATAACTGGGTATGAGTATTTTTGTATTTTTTATCGTGAGCGTTTTATTTTCTTTCCAAACTCCTCGGATTACAGGCTCTTCTTTCTGCTCTGCATAAGAAGTGTTAAAGCAAATAAACATACCTGTAACGAATAAGATTAAACTTGATTTCAAGAGGGTACTAACCCACAATCGTAAAGTGTACATATTCAGCCTTCTTTCTTCTTTCGTAAGCGTCTCGGAAAATATTCGACAAGTTAACGATAGAGATACAACTCTATTTAATTTTTTTTATGGGTATATTATTTATCAATGAAAGTGCCGATTTTTTTAGCTCCACGACATCATCTTTTTCCCCATGGGAAACTACGCTACCTACCACATAAAGTCTTTTATTCTGTATCCAATATAGTTCAGTAGGATTACAGTAAGCATAGCATTTACCAAGTTTATAATATCCCGTAACTATTGGCGTAATTTCCACTTCTTCAGCTACTTCATCTAGAAGTCCTTGTATCAAGCCCTCTGTCGAATCAGTCAATTTGTAGGAGTAGAAAACACCAAATCCACAATAATTCTCACCGTTACAATTCTTTTGAAGTCCAAAATAAAATTTGTATTCCCCCAGGGTATCGATAGTTGCAGTCCAGTAAAGCTTTTGACCCATCCATTCATAAGGCAAATAAGTAGGCATTCTGATAGTTTGACCTTGAATAGTCAAAACTTTTTGTTTCTGCCAAGGTCCGCTGGGATCAATAGTGAGAGCTTTTGCCCAAGATAAATTAATACAAATAACCATACAAAATAAAGTTATTACAACAAAAAATAAATTACTTAGAAGACGCATTCCCTCACCTTTCAAGCATTGATCTATCAGTTATATCAATACTTTCAGAACAAAGGAATCCTTCTTTTGAATTACTCATTATCGATGAACGGCAGAGTGCATTCAGCCACGGAAGAAGCATATGCAGGAAAGGAAAGGAAACAAGATTGCTTTGGATTGATAAAATATTGTCGGTTCCCGTGCTGTTTTACAGGGATTTGGAAATTGATCGATCACGAAAATTCTTTTATTCTAAAACCCTATCCAGATCAATCTATCGTCACCGGTGAAAAAGCCTTACTGCTTGGTTTTGTGTCGGATTAACTGCTACCGCTATATTTTGGAATGGCGGTAGGGATTTTCACACTATTATAAATCTTACTTATTCACTTAATTTCAAGTCACGCATCTTTATCATCAGGAGACTCTTTTAATTTACGATTAAGTACTTCCATTAGACCGCTTAACGAGATTTCTTTATAGCTTGAATAACAGCCAATCTGTTTGAGTTTTCCATTTTCTTTCAGCTTGATATATAGGTAGCTCAAGAGCCTTGTGGATCTAAATGAAACGCTACCAATTTGATGCCAAGCATACTTTTTTTCCTGCTCGTAATTTAAGTGAGTTAAGCCTTTGTAGTTTAATATCAATAGCCCATCCTGAGTAAAAAGACGTATACAATCAGGTATGGCAATACAAAAAATAACAATACCTAAGATCAAGATAATGAAACTTGATGAGTCCTGATAGTAAAACCAACAGGCGAAGAGAGCAAAAAATATCGATTTTACAACCTCAAATAGCAGCCATAGTTTACTAGGGTTAAAAACGAGATCCTCCCCCGCATTGATGCGGTCAAACAGCTTTCAATTTTCGCTTGCTCTGTGAGAGGAATATACATTTATTTTAGTTCCTCCTTAGCACATTGTGCATTTCTGTTGATAAGCTTAATCAATATTGGCCCTGGAGCATTCTTGTAATCGTATCCACTAAGTTTAACTTGACCTTCACCCTTTAAAACCAGTACCAAATAATGAGAGCGTATTGTATAAGCATATTGAGCGCGCTCAATTTCCGTCCAGGGAATCTCCTTCATTCCAAAGGAATCGTAACTGATTAATCCTTTCTGGTTAATGATTAAGAGGCCCACTTTTGAAAAGTAACAACCAATATGCCAGAATGTTATGGAGAACAAAATACAACAGGGTATAAGCGAGTAGTTTACAGTGAATAGAACCCAAAAGCCTGCCAAGAAACTTATTACCCCTATAATTAAGTTAAATATTTGATAGGGATGGAGAATAAGACCATCACCACTGTCTATAATTTTCTGCAATTTCTCCAGAATTAAATATTCATCTTTAATATACATGTATTATTAAATCCAGAATGTTGGGAAAAGTATTTACAGAAACTCAAACGGATATTTGAATGTTGATTATCAGTTTTATTTTTACAGCCAAAATGATCAAATCAATTCTTGATCTATAGTCGGTGAGATTCAATATATCCATCCTCAATATGGGATGTGATTTGGAATGAAAAAGTAGCTGCAAGATCGTGTTTTTTGGAGTAAGGATAAAGCTTTTTCTAAGTCAAAAGCATGTATTTTAGATGTAATTTTCGAGTAACATGAAGGTGTAATATTTTAGAAAACTTAACAAAAATACCTGTCCCCAACGACTAAAAATTTCCTCCGACCAGGATCAAAAAAGACATAATCATGATCCTGAAAATCGAAAAGCATGATCACATTGTGATCGATTTTCCAAAATTTTCAACCCTCTCATTTCATTTATACTGTAAGTTTAAACTTCTCGTCTGCACTGGCAGATAGTGCTTTATTTAGAGGTAGAAACACAAACGATCCTGGAAATTCAGAGGCCACAAAAAGGCTCACATTCCCCCGGTTTCACTGCTAACAGGGACTAACCCGGTCATGTTTCCATTCTTCGGCATTTTTAAACTTTTTGACGGCATTCTTCTGCTCGTCGGTTACCTTGTGCTGGCTGTCTTTTCACTGTTTGTCCTGGCAAGCTACCTGCCGGACCTGGTCCATATCCTCCCCATGCTGAGCACGTTACAAGACAATAAGCTTCTTTTCCCATTGGGCTTCCTGAGCCATTTTCGGGTTCAGATGGCAGAACTGGGCCTTGTTTTTCTCGCGATTGTACTGCCCCTCTACCTTCTCCGCATGCGGCGTTCCTTGTTTGCAAACCTGTTTATGGGCTTGCTGGGAAGCGTTGTAATGATCTGCCTTTTGCCCCTGATTCCCTATTATTTACCGGTGGATCGATCTAACGCGTCCAAGGATTCCATCAAAATTTTGCAGTTTAATGTACTCGCTAAAAACCGGAATACGGCCGATCTCACGCGTTATATCCAGCAGGAAAATCCGGATTTAATCAGTCTGCAAGAGTATAGCAGCTGGTGGCAGCAAAACTTTCATCAATACAACACGGTGCTGCAACACTACCCGTATCGCTACATTACACCCTATGGTGATGATGCCGTTTACAGCAAGCGCCCCTTGCTGGGTGTTCACACAGAGCATATCGCCGGGAGTCCCTTCGGAGCCGATTCTGGTATAGTTGCTCACATTAAAATCAACCAGGAGCCGGTCACCTTCCTTTTTTCTCATCCGCCTACACCGATGAATCCCTCCGTCATGGAGCGTCAGGCAAGGCATTTCCAGTTCTGGGCAAAAAATCGCAGGCACTACGGCAAGAATTTCGTGCTCATTGGGGATCTCAATACCACCCCGTGGACGAGCCAATTTCAAAACCTGATCAAAGCAAGCAATCTCCGGGATAGTCAACTGGGTTTTGGTGTCCAAGCAAGCTTTCCCACCTTTGTCAGCTTCTTACAAATCCCGATTGATCACTGCCTGGTGAGTGATCGCATTGTGGTGCTGGAGCGCCATCCGGGACCGAATCTCGGATCGGATCACCTCCCTGTTATTATTCGTCTGGCACTCAAAAAGCACTCATAAAAAGAAAGTTAGGTTTTCAGTCCAGTGTTATGCTGGTAAGAGGCGATTATCCGCCATTCCTCGATTTACCTTGAGTAGAGATTGAAACGATGCAACATAACCCCAATCGTTTTTCAGCGATAGCCGCCAAATTCGGGAATATCCTCGTTTTTATCGCCTCAGTTATTGTGATTGCAAGCTACATCCCTCATCTTACACAGTGGCTGGATACCACACTCGGCCTGAATAGCGCCTTTCTCGACCCACGGCAAAGCGAAACCTTATGGTTCCTGGGAGTGCTCAGTAACTTTCGCATTCAAATGGCGGAAGCAAGTCTCTTACTGTTCACCCTCATGCTCGGTCTGTACTTCGCCTTCCTGAAAAGCTCTAAAAGAAGGCCTCGTGCCCTTATTCTTTCCGGCATCCTGATAGTCATTTGCTTAGCGCCGATTTTCCCCTACTACATCCCTTGTCAAACACCGCCATCAACAACGGATTCGATCAAAATCCTGCACTACAATGTCCATAATACAAATCAGAATGTGACAGCACTGCTTCACTTTGTTGAGAGAGAAAAGCCGGATCTCATCAGCCTGCAAGAGTATACTGCATGGTGGCAACATCAGATAGCGCTCAGCAAATTGATTCAAGAGCACTATCCCTACCACTTTATATCCCCTTGGGGAGAAGACGGGATATACAGCAAACGTCCCTTGATTAATCCCCAACTGGAGTGGATTTCTGGCAGTCTTTCAGGAGCCGATGTCAGCATTGTTACTCAAATTAAAATCGCAAATCGCCCTGTTACCTTTCTTTTTTCGCATACACCCATCCCCTTATTCCCGGAGCCTTATCCTCGCCAAGTTGAGCACTTCCATTTCTGGGCGAAACAATGGGAGCATTTCCCCGGTGATTTTGTACTCATCGGCGACATGAATACCACACCGTGGACTATGGAATTTCAGCAATTCATCCAAAAGACTCATCTGCGTGACAGTCAGCTGGGTTTCGGTTTACAGCCCAGTTTCCCGAGTTTCAATGCCTTCATCCGCATTCCCATTGATCATTGTTTCGTCAGTAAAAACATCGTGGTGAAAGATCGCCATATCGCGCCCGATCTTGGCTCCGATCATCTGCCGGTCGTGTTTCGATTGGCACTGAAACAGTAAATAAAGAATCAAAGACAGCATTAAGTTTTATTATGAGTACTGATTTCAGCATTGGCAGGCCAATAGTAGAGTGCCGCTTCCCCTCGGATTCCAGGACCTGTTCGCCTCGCCGTGACTTCCCGACCTCGAAACCAGAATGTTAAAGAGACGACAGGCGTACCCGGCTTCAACATACTATCCAGATAATTCGCCAGCTTTGACATCGGCTTCATCATCAGATAACACGTCACCGCATTGGCATCACTCAAATCCACCGTGTAAAAATTCCTTCTTTGCAAGACTACATTGGACATGGTTCGCGTCCGAAAACGTGCTATCCAGTAGGGAAAGGGGGACATCTCGATCCCGCGAATATGTGCCCGAGGGAAAGCCTCAGCTAAACCCATCGCAAGCGATCCCCAGGCGCAGCCCAATTCATAAATAATCGCATCGTCCGGTAAATTGGCTTCTTTCAAGAGTGCAACGACATCCGCAATCTCTTCACGACCGGAGGCCATCGCAGGAACGCCCGTAATCGCCTGAAATAGAAACACCGAGATAACAATTGCCAGCACAATGAATAGAATCATCAGCAAAAATAGATCAGGCATAGAATTAGCTTTCAATCTGACGGTCGTACTGAATTTGGGATTCTTCAATCGTGTCCCGATTGTCCACTGCCCAGGCCATCAACTCTAAAACAGGTTTCATCAGGGTATATCCGAGAGGCGTCACGCTATATTCAACACTGGGTGGCTTGGTGTTATAGACAGTTCGCATAATTAAACCATCCCGCTCCAAGTTCCGAAGGGTCAGCGTCAGCATGCGTTGCGAAATTCCCGTAATATCCCGGCGAAGTTGATTAAACCGGGATGGGCCATTGCTTAATAAGGCGATGACATACAGGCTCCATTTATCACCGATCCGATCCAAGATTTTCCGCGCACCCGGGCAATGCTCAGAAGGATTAAATTTGTGCTCCGATGGATTGAATTTCATAAAGTCGATTCTCTAGGTAACAAAAATGTGCCTACTTGTCGGAACGTCACAGAAGGTTATTATTAGGAAGTAGATAACAAATAGTAACCTACATTTTAGGTTTGAGGATCAAAGATGACAATAGCAGTGACAGGGGCGACCGGCCAGTTAGGTCGCTTAATTATCGCGGGATTAAAAAACAAGGTAGCAACGGAGCAAATTGTCGCCGTTGTGCGCAATGCGTCCAAAGCAAAAGACTTAGGAGTTTCAGTGCGTGAAGCGGATTATACGGAACCCGCTAAACTGCTTGAGGCTTTCCAGGGCGTTGATACAGTGATGCTGATTTCCGGCACAGATATGGGCCATCGCATTGCTCAGCACCATAATGTAATTGAAGCGGCGAAAGCAGCGGGCGTAAAACACATTGTGTATACCAGCCTTCTGCATGCGGAAAGATCCCCTTTAAGCTTGGCTCAAGAACATCGAGCGACTGAAGTGGAAATGCAAGCGTCCAGGATTCCCTTCACGATTTTGAGAAACGGCTGGTATTTTGAGAACCAAACAGCCTCCATTCCCGGAGCATTAGCCGGTGGTGCCTTTATCGGTAGTGCCAGCGATGGAAAATTCTCATCAGCAACCCGTTCTGATTATGCAGAAGCAGCAGTTACTGTTCTCACTCAAGCCGGGCATAACGGTCAAATCTATGAACTTGCGGGTGATGAAGCTCATACGCTGACAGATTTAGCAGCGGAAATATCCCGTCAAACGGGCCGTACAATTCCCTACAAAAATTTAGCGGAAAAAGAATTCGCAGCCGCCTTGCTGGGATTTGGATTACCCGAGATGTTTGCCAATGCACTCGCGGAATGGGATGTGAAAGCCTCTCAGAATGCCTTGTACGACAATGGCAAGCAGCTCTCCAAACTCATTGGCCATCCAACAACCCCCTTGGCCACAGCGGTTGCAGCAGCGCTACAGGCCGTCGCAAAATCATAAAATTAATTGAGTGGATACGAGCCAGCTTTGGTTTGTATCCACTCTTATCATGTCATTCCGCGCGTTAGTCGCGGAATCCAGAGTGAAAGCAGCTTTCTGGATGCTGCGACTGCTCGCAGCATGACAATAGGCCGCTAATAGGACAATGTCCTTCCATGAACTTTTCCGAAGAAGCAACCCAGCTCAGGAATAGACTTCATCTTATTTTTGACGCATTCTATTCGCGTCACTGACAATCTAAGAGATTGGCTTGCTTTCCCTCTTTGCAGCTTCCCTAGGGCCTTCTACAGTTCAGCAGCATGCACGTTTATCACGGGTTCGTTTTACTGCCAATGCATCCAATACGCCTGATCCTTCAAAGAGTAGTGATGATGTCTTTCAACGATCCAGTGAGCTTCCTGCCATTGTTGGGAATACAGCAGCCGCTAGCTCTCCAATACCGCCCCTAGCCAAAACGGATGCGCTTAAACGCTTTGCCGTGATTGGAGATTTCGGTGTCGGGCATCATTCTCAATATCTGGAACAGAATGGGACTTCTGGTGAGGATGCGGTCGTTCACCAGATGATAAAAACCTTTGAGAAAAAGCCTTTCGCGTCTATTTTAACCATGGGTGATAATGTCTATCCCTATGGTGAGAAACGCTATTTTGATGAAGATATTCGCAAACCCTTCCAGGCATTCCGCGATCAATCCGTCCGCTTTTACCCCGTACTGGGAAATCACGATGTTCGAGATGGCTCCCAAGGAGGCGAGCAATTAAAATATTGGGGAACACCGCGCTACTATCAAACCCATATTGGCAATGTGGATGTTTTCGGGATTGATACCACCCTCTTTTTTCCCGGATTTATTTATACTTACCCTCACAATCCACAACAAGCGCGTCAGGCGGCTGCGCGGCAAGTGGCATGGTTGGATAAGGCTTTAAAAAACAGCACAGCTAAATACAAAATTGTTTATGGGCACTATCCTCTCCATTCCTTGGCGGAACAGGTTCCATCGCTTGATCACGGCACATCGCAAGTGCTGCGCGATACCTTAGAGCCAATCCTGAAACGCAATGGGGTCGATGCTTACCTGGCAGGGCATCATCATGCCTATGAGAGGACCGATATTAATACGACAGAGGTGCCCGATTTCGTGAGTGGTGCCGGTGGTGCACTTTTAAATTCTAAGCAATTGAGTCAGATGGATCCTTCGGCGATGAAAGCCCCTTTAAAAATCTTTATTCCTCAGCGGCATTTTATGTTGTTTGAAGACACCCCTGCCGGACTCAGCTTTGATGCTATTTCCGAGACCGGAGAAGTGCTGGATCATGGCATCATAAAACCCAAACCGGAGCGCATTGCCTCCGAAAAATCGAAAGCCGTTACTCAATTTAAAGAGGAGAGACGTTAAGTAAACATAGCTTTATTAGCGCTCTTTTTGGGAAAGTTTTTCTGCCAAACTCCGCATCTTAGAGCCCAGTTGATAAGCTTTTAATTGATTTCGATAAGGGCCTTTTAGCGCACGTCCATACCAATAATACGCTTTGGCCAAATCAACAGGGGCACCCCAACCGTGGAGATAAGCATCCCCTAAACGCTTTTGCGCAAAACCAATATTTTTATGAGCTGCTTTTTCAGACCAATAAAATCCTTTTTTGACATTCCGATTTGTACCGTCAGCATCCCAGTACAATTCACCCAAATTCATCTCAGCCCAGGTATACCCTTGCAAGGCAGACTTCTGAATCCAATAAAAACCCTTGGGCTTATCCGCTTGTAAACCAATCCCAAGATTGTAACGTAATCCGATTTCACATTGAGCCTCAGAACTCCCTTCTTTCGCACCTTCCAAGTACCAATGAGCTGTACAGGCTTCATTTTTTAAAGCCTCGCAAATTTTAGCACCAGAAATCATTGCTTTAGGCGAATCCCAATATTCTAGTGCTTTTCCAAATCCAGCTATGAATAATAAAGCACTGATAAGGCTGAATCCAACTAAGAATCCAAGCTTTGAACGGCAGTGTTGACGGCCTTGTGCAGACAATAAATCTTGCGCCGTAAATAGTGCAAGACCCAAAACAGGGGCAATGATATGGGAAGGCAGCAAAGCAGGCTGAGTCAAATAATCATCGAATAATTGAAAACTGTAGAGTATCAAAGCTCCCTTACCCAACCACTTTAAAGCCTTCGTTTTATCGTCTGTCCAGGTTTGAAAAACCAAGCCAAGTATGGCACCGAATACTCCCATTGAGCATGTCGATAAACCGGGCAAAGCAAAGGAGGAGCAAACGGGGCAATACCAGGCAACAATGAAAACACTATTAATGCGCTGCCAACACCGGATAAAAGATAAATTGGAACAAAACGTCTCCAACCCACAATGCCTTCAAAAAAGGCAATAAACATAAAGAAAAAGACAACATCAATCAATTCAGCCCAGTCAAGTGGTAAAAAGCAGGACGAGATAAAACGCCAAGATTCGCTAGAAATAAGAGTATCGGGATGAATTAAAGCTCCGAGCTGTGTCTCGGCCTCTGGCAAGGAGGAGTAGAAAAATGTCGCCACTATAAAAAGAATAAAGACAAAACCAATTAATACAAAGCTTGCAATCGGCATAATCGGATGCATTAGAGGAAGAAAAGATTGGATTTTTGAAAAACGCGTTTGAAGTTCCAAAATCTTATTGTGTTCTTCTTCGGGGGAGAAACGACTTTGGACGATGATTTTTGGATTAAGCTGACGTCTTTCCAACAGAGTTCTTTCAATCGCCTTATCAATACCAGGAAGGCTTTCTAAAGCAGTTCGATAATGGCTTTCATTTTCTGTGATGTTATAATCGAGCAAAGTTTCCCAATATTGCTTTTTAAACGGTGTTAAGGGGAGAGCTTGCAGTTTCATCGAAAAATCCCAAAGGGATCGATTAGCACAGTAGGCTGCAATCATTGCAAGCGGAAAGCGCGTGCCAAATGACGTTGAGGCAAGCGATTCAACATTTTGCAGACAAAAATACAGCAGTTTATCCAGCTGTCCTGTTTCCCCATAAGCGATAATTTTGCACTCAAAAGCAATGGAGTACTTTAAATCGCTTGCTTTAATTTCCGAAAGCAGCCATTCATAATCCTGCTCCAGGACATGCAAGGTTAACTCAGCTTGTCGACCACTGTCAGAGCCAGAAGAAGCATTATCTTGAAGTAATTTTCGTCCTGCATCCATTTCTCCTTGATCGAGGTATTTCATCGCCTGCCTATAGTCAGGCTGTCCTTGAGGCCAAGGGATGGGAAGAATATATCTTAATTGATGATTTAATTTTTTGGTTTTTTCATAGCTTTGTGTCTTAGAGTAATAAATGAAGATTAAAACTGGAACATAAAATGCCAAAGCATAATAGAAGAGAATAAAGAGGTTGATCCAAAAGGCTGTGCTTTTGGATGCGGCATAATTTGCCCAAAGAACCAGTAGCAAAAGGGCGGTTGTCAGGATTGTTTTGGGAGATCGCTGAGCAAAACCCACAGCAAAAGATACCGATGCAGCGATTGTGAACTTAGAAAGCATTACTGTTAAACTTGGAGAAATCAAAAACCCAACTCCTACTCTTTAAGTTTTGCTTTGATTGTTCGCATTGTGGCTTTGATTTCAAATTGATCCAAAAACTCAGCATCTGGGCTTTTTAAGGCACGGCTATACCAATCGTATGCCTGCTTCAGATCCTTGCCTGTTCCCCCACCATGAAAATAAGCATCTGCAACACGCTTTTGTGCAAAACCGATATTAGCCTCTGCCGCCTTTTTAGACCAGTAAAACCCTTTATTTACATCACGAGGTGTTTCTTTCTCTCGCCAATAGTAATCACTTAAAGCAGCAACGGATGGCCTACTGCCCCGTAACGCAGACTGTTCGAGAAAATAAAGACCTTTAGCCTCGTTCTTACTCAAACCCTTCCCATATAAATAATTAAATCCCAATTCTCCCTGCTGTTCAGGATCGGACTTCACCAACTGATTACTTTTTTGATGCCAATAGGCTGCATCTTTTGATTTTCCAAGCGTGTTACAAAGTCCAGCACTAAGCTGGTACCGATAAGCTGTTTGCTTCCACTGTTTTTCTTGCTTGATTGAATAGAATAAGCTTACAGCAACCACTGACATAACTATAGCTATCAGTAGTGATTTAGCCTTGATAGTTTTTCGCCCTGCCTTTGAGCATAAGTCTACCACCATAAAAAATAGAAAGCCAATACCAAGGCCCAATGTATGAAGCAAAGCAGAGGCATGATGATAATACGAGTCCATAAGGAATAACGCATAAATATTTATTAGCGTTAAGGGTATAACACACAGCGCTATATAAAACCTCTTGTCTTCCAGCCAGGTTTTAAGGCTATATGCAAGTATAACGGCAAAAATACCCATTAGACTTGGAAAAGCACCTAAAAGCGTAAAGGGTGCAACATGAGACTCTATCAAGGGAAAAATCAAAAAAGTAATGAGGTAGGCTCCAACCCCTGAGGTGAGAAAAATACTTATAAATGCCTTAGAACCGATCGCTCTTTCCAACCAAACGCCATAGAGTAAGCATAAAAGGCTTATATAAAAATAGACTGCATCAGTTTGAGCAAAACCTGCAGATACAAAACGCCACCATTGGCTTACATCAATGCTATATGGATAGACTAAAGCCCCTATTCTTAACTCTGCCTGAGGCAATTGAGAGGAATGCTCGGGAGCCATCATATATAAGAGAATCGTTATGCAAGCAAAGGCTATACCTGCCCAAGGAGTTTGTCGATAATTTCCCCATATAAAATTATTGACCTTTTCTACCCGCTCCCACAAGGTTGTTATTTTTTGTCGATTCCCCCCACCTAATGGCATTATCAAGTTTGTTGATTTTATACGATCCTGCCAGTTTTCAAAATCCACTTTATCCCAAGAGGTTAAAGGCGGAGGAGCATTATTAAAGGCCTTCAAATAGGCTTCTTTATCACCGCTAGCATGAAAGTCCAAAGTACTTTGCAGATAGTGCTTTTCGAAGGATGTTAAGGGTTTAACTAGTTTCTTTGTCGCAAAATCGTACATCGCTTGATGTCCTGTATAAACAGCAAGCAAAAGTAAACTTTGTCTATCGGCATACGACATGAAAGCAATTGAATCAATATAGGGCTTCACAGCCTCAATGAGTTGATCGTGCTGTCCAATTTCCCCGTAGGTTTTAATTAAATTTGGAATTGCAACTCTCAACCACAATAAATCTTTTTTGCTAATTTCAGAAATAAACCACGTATAATCTCTCTCTAACAAATAAAAATTCATTTCTGCTACTCGAGAATTGTAAACTTTTGCATTTACAATTTCTCTTAAAATTACTTTGGCCTCTCTGGTCATTCCTTGTTCTAATAATTCTTCCGTTTGAATATATTTTGAAACATTTTCCAAACCTGAAAAAGGATAGAGAAGACGCCATGCAGTGCTCCACTTTGAAGCAGCCTTGTAGCGTTTCTGATTAAGCAACATAGCAATTATTAAAAAAATCAGAGTGCTAACAAGATAAAAGCCTGCAATACAGCAGTTTACTTGGAATGAAAGTTCTTCAGAGGCAAAGAAGTGAGCCATAAGACCAATAAAAAGTATGAGGACGTGTTGTACTGCAAGTCGATAATGTATCAAAAGGGTAGTGACAGTTAGACTCAATGAAAAAGCGAGTGCAAAAACAGCGACCATATAATGCAACAAAACAGATCTACTCCTCTGAATGGTATGCAATGGGATATAGGAATACTTAGTTAGTCAGTAATAGCAGTACTCAAACTGAGCTATGACCCTATCATATCAATTTTAAGCGGTTTAGTTTCCGCCTTCGCTGTAATCCTCGTCATCATATTCGTCAGGGTTTTTGTCTTTTGTTTTGATTTTGCCCACTTTAACCGTCGTTTGCAGCGCAATCACGTGGTTCACCAAGTCGTTCTCACCGTGCCGGTTATTGTATTGCATTAAGTAGCCGACCTCGGTCGTTAAACGTTCATTCCAACGATAGTCAAACCCTGCGAACACCCGATTCTGGTCAAAACCGCGTTGAAACTCAGGCGAATGCGTACTATTCAAAAAGTAGAAATACTCGTCATAAACTACCGCCGATAACTTGGCATGTTCGCCTTGTTTCACATGGCCAATCGGATAACTCAATTTTAATTTATTCCGATTCCGAACAGCGACACCATCCACATGCTCAATAAAGCGTTCTTCCAAACGACTCCGAAAGCTAATCTTCATTTTCTTCAAATGACGCTTATAATCCAATTGTTGGAAGAGTCTGTTTTCCACAAAAAACTGAGGCTGAAAGCCTGGGTTATAGGCATAACCCTGGAGTAGTGATAAATGTTTGGTCAGCCGATAACCCACACCACCGCGTAAAAACAAATATTGCATGCCCTCACCCGGTTTAGAGGCAAATCCCGTTCGGGTTTGAATTTCTCCGAAACCGACAACATGATCGCCCTCAAACTCCAGCACGACCGTTGGCCAGATTTGCAGCATGTTATCCGCATCCGCCTGGGCTTTCAGGGGCATTGAAACTAAGAAGGAAAAAATCAGACATCCCAATAAAGATGGAAGATTGAACAATGATTTCAAAACGATGGTCCAATAGGCTAAGGGTATATGGATTGAAAGGGAATTATTCGCAAAAGCACGACAGTAATTCTCACTCCATTTGCATATTCCAATAAAAGCTAATCAAGCTGAAAATGTGCGTTCTACTGTATTGTTGGGCTTAATTATTTTAATTATTTAATTAATGCGGATGACGGTGATGGATATCCGGGAAGTGGGGATGCTTATGGGTCATCGGCACATGGACATGCCAATGGCTATGCGGCTCGCCTGGCGGATCGCTCGGCCCATGCACGTGTTGATGGTGCTCATCGTGCACGTGGCTATGTTCATGTGCCATGGCCTCGTGGGTGTGTTCATGCTCGTGATACTCCGTAATATGCAAGCATACGCCGATTCCCATTAAAGAACCGGCCATCAGAAAAAACGGAGTAACGGGTTCTTTAAAAATCAGAATAGACATACTTGCTCCGATAAAAGGAGCAAGAGAAAAATAGGCTCCCGTTCGTGCCGTCCCGATATGTCTTAATGCCAGAACAAAAAAGGTCAGGCTGACTCCATAACCCAAAAAACCGATTAATCCAGTCTCAAACCAGAGTTTTAAACCCGGCAATTTCGCACCTAAAACCAAGGCAATCGTGCAATTCACAATGCCCGCACAAAACCCCTTGATTGAGGCAATTTGTACCGGATTACCGCCGGATACTTTCCGAGTGAAGTTATTATCAATCGCCCAACCTAAGCAAGCCAAAAAAGCACAGAGAATGCCCCTAAAGCTTCCACTCTCAAGCGTTCCCTGATAGGACAATAAAAGCCCTCCCACAAAAATAGCCAACATGCCGATTAAAATACGGTGATCCACATTCTCTTTAAAAACCCAAAATGCCAAAGACGCCGTTAACACGCTTTCCAAGTTCAGCAATAAGGAAGCGGTCGACGCAGGCAAGATAACGAGAGCCAACATCAAAAAAATGGGGGCCAAAATCCCGCCAAAGAGAATAGCGCCTGAAAGCCATGGCAGATCGGACTTTTTCAAATTGGCTTCGCTTGAGCCTTGAGAAGATACTTTAGAACGCAATAACCACCACAACCCCAAGCCAATCCCTGAACCTAAATATAAGAGTCCCGCAAGCAAGATCGGTGAAATTTGCCCGACCAGTAACTTTGAAAACGGCGTACTGCACCCAAAAAGAGCGGCAGCCGCTAAAGCGAAAAAGATCCCTTCAAAGGCTGGTTTTGAGAGACGTTCAGACATAAATACACAGTATCCTGGCAATTTGGTTACGTTTTAGCATCTTGTGGTTGTCTTGAGAAGCTGGATTCGGGCCTAGATTGATGCTTGACAAGTATTAAACAAGTGATGGATTCTTTAAAATGGTAACACGCTCATTGTTACAAACATGTCGTTATGTTTCTCTTGTTGGTATGAAGCATGGGAACTCTAGTATGATGGTTTTCAATGGTCGATTATCGGATTCAGATTCTTTCAGTATCGAGAGGCAGAGACCTTTATTCTTCTGTTTTTACTCTTGATGACAAAGATAGCTTATTCTCAGATAGCAGCTTGTTTTTAAAGCCCCAGTCTTTAATAGAGATATCCCTATGGTATTTTCCCAATCTTCCAGTTGTCGAGGTAGCATTTTAAACACCGGTTGGAATTGTGCACTGGGCTCAATCCTGCTTCTATTTGCATTGGGATTTAACTTATCTTCGGCCTGGGGTGAAACACCTTCTATTCTTCCTGATAAAGAAACACTTCATGAGGCCATTTCACTTCGGGACTCAATCAGTTTATCGGAAGCCCTTCAATGGGCTGATGATTCCAATTTACAACTACAAGTAGCGAAAAAAAATCTGCGTTTAAGCCAGCTGGATATCCGCATTGCCAAACAAATCCCCAACCCCCAATACACCGGGGTTTATACGTGGGGTCGACTTTATACCGTATTAAGTTATCCACAACAATTCGGGATCAATCAACTGATTGAAACCGCCGGGAAGAGACGCAAAAGAACCGATATTGCCCGCGCCCAACTCACCTTAACGGATCTTCAATTTAACGCACTGCGTTGGGATATCAGAAGCCAGGTACGCCAAGCCTATGCAGGCTTATTGGCTGCGGAGCAAAACGCCTCCCTTGTAGACGCTCAGATAGGTCTGTTTGATCGCCTGGTTGATATTGCCGGAAAACGAGTCAGGGCAGGAGATGCCCCCGGTTCTGAGCTCTACCAGGCCAAATTAGCCCGAAACCAATTGGGCACGAAAAAAAATGAAGCCTTGGGCCAGATAGAACAGGGCCAAAATCAATTAAATAGCTTGCTGGCCAACCGTTTACCTCCTCAATTTGATATCTCGGATACAGGCTTATTTCAGGTCCGTGTTGTAAAAACTGAAATAGCTCCCCCTTCTACAATGGCATTGCCTGTAAAAGACGAGCTGTATCAAAAAGCCATGTCCGGACGCCTCGATCTTAAAGCGCTGCGCCAGGAGAAAATTGTGAGCCAAAAACAACTTCGGCTCACCGAGGCTCAACGCATTCCGGACTTCATGGTTTTAGCCGGTTATCAGTATGCTATTACTCCCAATACATTTTACGGTTCCAAATTTTTTGGAGGTCCGAATATCGGAACCTCAGTTGAATTACCCATTCTTCACAACCAAGGCAATAATATCGCCAAGCTTAAAACGACGATAAACCAGAACGATCTCCGCATTCGAGATTTAGAACGACAAATCAAACTTGAGATCGATACCGCTTATACGCATCTTAAAATCGC
>Ga0105239_10001769_pt1 | contig 28424 bp, 34 predicted proteins | sample KBSC44metaG_FD_92761 | JGI IMG/M metagenome (GOLD analysis project Ga0105239, IMG submission 92761) | Corn rhizosphere microbial communities from Kellogg Biological Station, Michigan, USA - KBS C4-4 metaG | ecosystem: Host-associated > Plants > Roots > Rhizosphere > Soil | place: Michigan, USA...
GACCCAGAAACAGGAGCTAATGCCGCATGAGAATCAGCCGCAAGCCAAACGCAAAGAATTGAAATGAGCAAATACCGAATCCGAGGCATTCGCTTCAAGCTAGAAGCGAAGGTTAGGCGATGCAACCATTTTAGTAGTTGGTTCGCAATCCGACGCGATCTTTTCGCCAGATGGTGAACGCATTTTCGAAACCATGCATGAAAGAACGCGCATTTCGGTCTGTTTAGTTTTAAAAACGTCTTGGCTTCGAACTTCTGACCAAATCACATCGCCGCGATCGATCGAAAACCATAGGCGGCCCCAGATTTTGCTATCGAAATCGACAAGTCGTTGCAGCTTTTCGTTCGCCATTTCAACCTGACCCGAAACCTCGAGTTCGGCACAGCGACCAAATGGTCCACATGGGATCACATCTTTAAAGATCGTCACCATATTTAAATTCAGCGGCAGACCATCGTTACTCGAAACCCACGTATGATCCATTGTCCATGTATCACCGATTTTAACTTCATTCGGAGGCAACGAGATTGGCGGCAAAAAGAAAATGCTTTGTTTCGGAAATGGGTCGGCCTTTAGTACTTTGCCTTCGATACTGTAAATGAAATCGATCTGCTCACCCGGCTCAGGAAACGCGTAATCATGCAAAGAGCCAGAACCATCTTTTTCAACTGTCGAAGTGCGAACAGTGAACTGATTCTCACGCGCTTCGGTCACCTGCGTTGAAACCAAGAAATCCAAAATCTCTTGGTGATCGCGAACCTTCTGCCCGCCTTCGAAATCCTCAACCGACGAACTCGAGTGATAATCCGTCAAACCCGTTTCGCCGTGTTTACCTTTTAAACGTAAATCAAACGCTGCACTTTTATCGATTTTGACTTCGGGATAATCGGATTTTATTTTTTGGCTGGAACAAGCCGAAATCATGACCGCAGCAATAGCGAGCGCAAGCTTACTCATGGATGACCAAACCTCTAGTGGCTGGATTCTTGGACGACTTCTTCGGCCTGAAGATTCTCACCGTGACGGTAACGCTCGACTAAACCCTTATCCTGAGTGGGAAACGAGAACAGCAAAGCGTGACTGCCCGAAGGCGCATCTTCGAGGGTGACTGCGATGTACCAAAGCTCTTCGTCTTCGCCAACTTCTTTGATGAAGCTCACGAGGACATTGCCCGTGGAATCTGCACTCCGCCAAATTTCATCGGCGTCTTCGAGCGTTGATTCACGGAAATTTTCATATTTCAAAAATTGTGGCTCTGGAATGTCGTTGGCGTTTCGAAGCATCATCATCGCCGAGTAAAGTCCCACGGCCAAAGGATCATTTTCGTAAAGCGAATCGCCTTCGATCGCGCCCATGCAAATGTCACGAGATTCTGGCGAGAACACGCTATCGCCACGGCGATATTTGTTCACCAACTCTTCATTGTTGGTCGGAAAGTGCAAGTAAACAAAACTTGGAGTTTCGTCGGTCAGGTAGCAGACCGCCACATGAAACAGATCTTCGGCAAATTTCTTAATATAAACGTAGACGACCTTGTCTTGCAGACTGTGGGTGTCTTCCCAGATTTCGTCAGGATTTTCTAAAGTGACATTCAAGTTCGATTCATAATCAACGAACTTGCTCTCAGAAATGTCATGCTCATCACGAAATGCGAAGAATTCTTTTTCTAATTTAACAATGTCGTTAGCAAAATGAGCATAGAGCTCATTTTCCGAATCAAACACTAATCCCTCGGCTTCGTTGATTACGATTTTATCAAAGGGTTTGTATGATGGTGACTTCGACATACTGTTTTTAGATTACACGAAAATCGTTCCAGTTATACTTCGACTGGACGTCCCCCGACTTCTCATTATGAGACAGCCTTTGGTCGTGCTCCAATTCCAAGTTTAGGTCCAACGGCTAGGGTTGTCAAATTGCCGGCAAATTCACTTGTCTCGCATTTTTTTTACCTCGAGGATGAAATTGTCGAGGGAGTTCGAATGCAAATTAATGAGAGCCATCTAGACCAAATCGAACACATCCTTGCTCAGTCAATGAACGGAATTCATCTTCTCTTCGAGAATCACACGATCGCAGAGATTTTGAAAAAACCGACTGAAGACCAAGAGCTATTTGCTGTTCCAAATATGGACCGCATCCAAGACCTTTTCAGTCAGCTGGTAAGCCAAGAAAGCTTCGAAGAAAAAGTCGATTTTCTTAAAAACCTAGACCAAGAAGGTTACGAGCTGATTCTTCGCACGTATTTTCACATCGTTGAAAATTCGCTCTTCGCCTCAACTGACGTTCGCCACTAATGAGATATCTACCGCTTGCTTTCTTGCTCAGTTTCTCCGCGCAAGCGGAGTATCGAGCTTTTGAGCTGGTGATTACAAACAAAGTCACGGGCGCTGAAAGAATCGTTCTTTCAGCTCTTGATCCTGACCAATATCGAGGCTACCACGCGCTCGATCCAAACGAGACCATCACCTACCGTGACACCTGGATGTGCAGAGGGAATACGGCCAATAAAGAGCAACAAATCTGTCCTAAGCCCAATCGCCCGCCTCGCCCTGAGAAACCGTCACAAAGTCCCGATTCGAAAACAAAAAAACCTTGATACGATTTCAAAATGAGCTCTGAGGTTCGTAACGACCTGCAATCCTCGCAAGAGGCCTATCGTCAAAAAACGCAAGAAGCGCGTGATGATCACGATTCTGAATTATCTAAAATTAAAGAAAAAAATCGTGAAGCTGAGGCCAAAGAACGCTCCAGTGGCGAAGCGAGCATCAACCACATTCGCCAAAGCACACGTGAGCAAGTTGATAATTTAGAACAAGAAGGCGAACAGCGCATTCAGCGAACGAAAACTTCATATGATCGCCGATTGCAGGACATGCAAAAGCAACGAGGCGAAGAACAGCATTCACTTCGCCGCGATATTGAACAACAGCGCGAATCTTACGCCGAAATGGCAAAAGACAATTACGAACACAGACAAGCCGCCAACGAACGTGAAGAAAAACGCACGCGTGACGTTGAACAGCAGCAATACAAACGACGAGCCGAGCTCATTTCTAAAGATCAAGAGCAATTGTCGAAAATGCACCACCGCTTGCAAGAGCAAAAACATAAGTTAGAAGAAACGAACGCCAACGACTTAGAAAAGACCGATAAGCAATATCAAAACGATCTCAAACGAGTCAGAAAAGAAAGTGCGGAATCATTTGAGCGCGAAAAAGTCGCGGATCATGAACGAGTGGATCATGAACGCGTCTCGACCGATCAGCGCCTTGAGCAACAACGTCACGAAGCACAAGCACGCGAAAAAGAGATTCGTGATAAGACTCACCAAGTGTTGACGCAAGAATCTGACCAGCATCAACAACGCATCACCACCCTTCGCAAGAAAAATAACGAAGAATTTACGCGCGAGCACGAACGTGGAATTGCTTCAACCGAAGTGACTCGCCAACACTACGCCGACGAAGTGAATCGCTTGCACAAAGAAGGTGATCAAGAGATCGGCGAGCAAAAAACGATCAACGAGCAACAGCTAGCTCTGCAAAAAGAACAGTTCAAAGTTGAACATGACGATCGCATTCAGAAATTTGAAGCCGATAAGAAAAAAGCATTCGAAGTTTATCGCACGCAGCTGATGCACGATAAAGGCTTTTACAAGAAAAGCCTAGACGAGCAAAAAAACGAATTCGATAAAATCTATAAGCAGAATTCTGACGAAAACCAAAACGTCGTGATCAACGCCAAGGCCAAAGCGGCCGAAGAAGTGATCAAAGAAAAACAGAAAGTCATGTCGACGCTCGGCAAGTACAACGATAAATCCGAAGATCCGTTTTATCGTGTTCAAACCGTTCAATATAGTCTGAGCGAGAGTCCTGAGTTTTATGAATTGACGGCCCATATTCCTGAAAAAGACAAAGAGAACGTCAAAGTCGTCGTGAAAAATGACAAGGTCGTCTTGCAAGGTCAGCGTCGTTATGAAGACAAGATCGATCAAGCCGACCACAAAATGACCACGCAAAGTTTTCAAACCTATCGCGAAGAAGTCCCGCTTAAACATCCCGTACACGAACACTATGCCACTCGTACTTGGGAAAACGGGATGTTGAAACTCAAAATTCCAAAAGCTTAAGCTTTTATTGCGTTTAAAAATGAATTGTGCAAAAAGCGCTCTCTAAGCCTGAAGGGGTTTATTGGGGGGACGCTTGGTTCGATTACTTTTTGTCGCGCTATTTCTATTTTCATTTTCAAACGCTTTTTCTGAACCTTGTCGCCTGAACCTTGTTTCACCAAAGAAATCCCTCCTGCAAATTCCGGTCATGGCCGGCCTTCGCGTTGTCGGCAATGATTTAATCGTGCAGTTTGATGTTCACACTCCGACCGTGAACGCCAAAGAAGAATTGGGACCGAACGAATATCCGTACATGTTTGACGCTGTTGAAGTGTTCGTGACCGCAAGCGAAACAAACTTCCCGTATTACGAATTCGAACTCTCGCCCTACAACCAACAGTTCCAAGTCGAAATTCTCGATCTCAAGAAGCCGTTTAAAGAAAATGCCGATTTAGGAATGAAATCTTCGGTCACAAAAACGGAAGAAGGTTGGCAAGGCGAGATCCACATTCCGCTTCCTGCTGGCACTGACATCACGAAACTTCGCGGCAATCTTTACGCAATCTTAGGCGAAAAACCCAATCGCTCTTACTGGAGCGCGTTTCTCCCGCCGCAATTGAAACCCAATTTTCATCAGCCACAGTTTTTTCAATCATTCCAAAAATGTGAGGTGCAGCCATGAAACGTCGTGAATTTTTAAAATACTCAGGCGCCCTCGTTGTTGGCTCTTCACTCTCACTGCCAAAAGCGATCGCGGCGACGGCGCTGCCGCTCGGCACATTGAAATCGAACTTGGGACCTGATGATCTAATGCTTTTGCCGGGACAATCCAACTTCGACCGCTACAACGTTGCGTTCAACAAAAGAACTTTGCTCAATCCACAAGTTCGCGTGGTGGCAAGCTCTGCGCAAGCCGTGCAGAATGCATTCGTGTGGGCGCAGAAAAATGGAATTCCGTTTGCGGTACGCTCGGGCGGCCACTCTTACGAAGGCTTCTCTCAAAGTCGACAACTCGTGATCGACACACGCGGTCTCGATGGGCTTGATCTCGAATCTGACCATAAATCCATTACAGTCGGAGCCGGCCGCTCGCTTGGTGATGTCTATAAAAAACTCGCACCGAACAAATTGGCGATTCCCGCGGGCTCTTGCTTTCCGGTTGGGGTCAGCGGCCACACACTTGGTGGCGGATTTGGTTTACTCAGTCGCCCACTTGGACTTGCGTGCGATAACGTTGAGTCGATTGAGATGGTCGATTCCTTTGGGCAAATTCGTCAGTGCAATGATCAAGAGAACCAAGATTTGTTTTGGGCTTTGCGTGGCGGTGGCAATGGCAATTTCGGAATCGTCACAAAGTTCAAATTCCGCACAACCGATCTCGACCATGTCACCACATTCTCAATCACCTGGAATGAGTCGCTCGATTCGTCGATTAAAATCATCGCCGCTTGGCAAGACTGGCTCACCGATCTTTCAAAACAAATCACTGGCACACTTCACATCGACCGAGCCGCACACGGCCAGTTTAGAATTCACTTTGCTGGCATTTCAATCGGAACTCAGACCGCTCTTATCAATGCACTTAAATCACTAAAAACTCTTTCGGGTGAAGATGCGAGCATCGTTACCAATCCAACTGACTTCATGGGCAGTGCACTGCACTTCAATGGGAAAGATCTTGGTTATGAGTCGGTGTGGATGAAGGCAAAATCCGATTACGTCGTAAAACCTCTCACCACCCAAGGCATCCGTACCCTACTCGAAGCGCTGAGTGACTCGCCAATCCCAATCGCGATCATGTGCGACAGCTATGGCGGCGTGATCAACCAAGTCGCGCGAGACGCAACGGCGTTCGTTCATCGCGGTGAAACAAAATACTCAATTCAGTATTACACCGAGTGGAGCGATGCGAGTGGCACCGACGCTCACGTCAAAACGATTCGCGATCTCTATGAAAAAATGCGGCCGTTTGTTTCGGGTGAAGCGTACGTCAACTACTGTGACGTAGATCTTGGGCCAAACTTTGCGCAGGCTTATTGGGCTGAGAATTTACCTCGGTTACAAAAAATTAAGGCGCAGTACGACCCGCACAATGCTTTTAGGCACGCCCAAAGCATTCCGTTTTAGGTGACGTTTCAAAGCCGACAGTGTCTAAAAATGAGACGTTTGATTTCGACGTCGTTTCAATGAGTTAGCTAGCTAAATCCAATCTTTTATGGAAAGCGCCTGAACCGCCTTCCATAGAGCTATTGGCAATCCTCGTGGTTTCAAGCACTTAAGTAGGCCCTGTTCTTGCCATATCGAAAGGTACGGGAGGAGTTTCAGTGCCGATCTTTCGCTGGCTCTTTATTTTATCAGTGGTAGGCATCGCGGTTTTAGGCCCGCGCCTCATGCGTACGACGCCACCACAGAACACCTGCAACTTCGTGCAAAACGTCGATCAGCAGCGTGTTTCTTGGAAGGGCGAACTTCCCGTGCACCTGCGTGTTCATAAATCCGTTCCGCTCGAGGCTCGACCTGCAATCGAACGCGCCCTCTCAATGTATAAACAAGTTTTGGGAAGAGACGTTTTTGTCATCGACACCTGGGGCGTCGACGGCCCAGACGTCCCAGAAAAGGATGGCAATTCGACCATCTACTGGATGTCGCAGTGGGAGCCGGAGCGCTCAAAAGAGCAAGCTCGCACGACACTTTATTGGAATGGCGACCGGATCTATGAAGCCGATATTCGCGTGAACGCGGCCAATTTTCGCTTCAACTTTAGTCCAGATCAGTCGCCTCAGATCGATTTAGAAAGCCTTATGATCCACGAATTGGGTCATGTTTTGGGATTAACTCATGACCCAACCCATGGAAGTGTCATGAATTTTTCGCTGGACGAAGGTCAGTTACGCAGACATTTAGGGGTCATTGATTTGGCTTCGCTGCACTGTGAGTACTGAATTTGCATAGGAATGAATGAGTTGGATTAGAAAGGGAAGTTCGGCATCGGCCCGCGACTATTTTACAATGTAAGGTAATTTAAGTTTGAGAACCGAGTTCGCCTAGCTAACATTTTCTTATCAAGATACCTGGACGTAAGGAGCGTGAATGTCAGTCAATCAATCGGTTCTTCAAAGTATTGTGCCGACCAAAATTTCGAAAAACGAAATTTCGCCTTCTCGCACTTATTCAGATAGTTCGAATGCTCACCCTTCTTCAATGGATGTCCTAAAACAATTCCAAGCTAACATGGCGACACTCGAAGACTTGAACGGCCGTCTGCGTTTTATGATGACGGAAATTCGCGGTCTCATTCGTAAGTAGCACTAGACTAGCCCACTCTTTTCTCTCGTATCGTCACGATTTTGTTAGACTGTCTTTATGGCAGCAAGAAAAACGGCTCAAAAACCTAGAAGCATTCGCTTTTCTCCTGACCCCGGAACACTCGCAGAAATTCGATTCGAAGCTGAAGGCATTTTTGTTTTCGGTCTCGTCATCAACGAATCCGCGACTGGTTTCAACACTGTCGTCAACACCGACAAATCGGTTTTGGTGGGCGCCACTTGCCTCTGCAAAGTCGGCAATCTCGAATGGACTTACGCAGAAGTGCGCTGGATGAAATCTCTCGAGTCCAACATCGTTCAACTCGGTCTTGAGTATCAGCTGAATAAATAAGAGGGCCGTGACCGTTATGGTTCTGCGAGCCGCCCTTATCATTCTATTTACTATAGCTCCGACCGCCGTCGCGACAATCATTGTCGATGGTAAAACCTTCGATCCGATTGATCATGAGGGAGTTGCCGAGATCAGCGCCGCCAACGCCCTCTTACAAGAAGCGATCAGCGAAATGCCCGAAGGTTCCTGGAAAGACGGATTCAAAAAATACGTCGAGATCGTCAATCCCTCTGCATATCTCGATGGCAAAGTTGAAAAAGCAAATCCCGGTGTTCAAGAATATGTTTTGAAAACACTCACTGGCAGCGATCGAAAATGTTTGCGCGCCGCTGAAAGAAGATTTTATGCCGACATCAAAGCAACTGTTGAAAAATCTCGCGCCGACTACATCGCCAAACATGGCACCTCTGCTCCTCTCAAATACTATGATGATGAACACCATACCTTAGACGACGACGCTCGATCGACGATTGATGATGAGGCCGGAAAAGGACAATCGGAGAACTTAGAACCCGGATGGCTTTGGAAACTGGCGATGAAGAACGCGAAAGGCGATGCAAACGTCGCCATGTTCTTAGTCGGTTCATGTGGTCATGATGATCACACGAACTTTCTTTCGCTCAATCTGCTTTGCCCGGGTCGCAACAGCTCGACGTTTCTTGCAAAGAGTTTAGGTTCTGACGTCGACATTTCTCAAGCGTTGAAAGACAAAATTCATCAGATTCAGGGGCCAGGCCGCACGACGCCCATTGCTTCAAAAAATTATCACGTCATTGCTGGGGCGTTTAAAACCTGCGAAATGATTCGCTCCGGAATCACTCCCGACGTTGCTCAACGAATCGAAACACTTGGCTCACGAATGTATCGCAGTCTCGCCGTTTGCCGAACCGCGAGAGAGGTCAACAAAGAAGAGCGATGGGTTGAAAGTGAGTACCGAGAAGCAAAAAAAATGAAAGCAAGTGACTCGATCGACATTGGAAAAATGCGCGAGGAATTGCTCAACGCTACGAAAACTACGCAATGCAATTGGAACGCGCCACAACCGTTCGACAAAGTCATTTGCTCCTATGCAAATCGTTTGCGGGGTTCCATCTATACATCGCAAGCGACCGCCGATCGCTTGCAATACTTCTTTGCCCGCACCGATGCCGCCGAGTTGTATAACCGGTGGTATTTCGGTGGTGGCAAAACACCTGCGATCACCATTCCCTTCACCTCAAAGACGATTCTCAAATCGTACGACGTCCCTTGCACTGATATTCGAAAAGGTGGGCCGGTCGATCTTCTTAAAGGCTCGCAAACAGGTCTTGGACAATGGGAGAAACCTTGGGGCTGGAACTCGGATCGATATCAAAAAGCACTCAATCACTTAGCGACCTGGGAACTCGATTTTCAATGGACGCAAGCTCAACACGAAGTCGGAAGTTCGTTTGCGAAAAAGATGTGTAAGAAAGAAGATCCAGATCGATCTTACGACAAGCTTTGTAATGGTGATGAAAAAGACAGCGACGACGGCGGTTTTCTGCGCCAAGAGGATCTAACGCCAGCCGTGAAGTGATCAATTCGACGACGCGTCGACGATCAAGTCCCAAATGCGCTTCGCCTCGGGATCGAGCTCCTTCTCACAACCCAAGATCGTCTTTAACTGATCCTGAGTAAATATAAGAAGTTTATATCGACCCATCGTTAATTCGTATTTGGCCTGGTCTTGCAATGACAAGACAGAAACGCCTTTCGCGAGTTCTGCTCCCCGCGACACCTCAATAAAGAAAGTGTGATTGATGGTCGAACTTTTATACCCAGCCGAGCCGACAAAACCGCCATCTTTAATCATGCGAACGAATCGAGACAGCATTTCATTCTGTACGATTGGGCTTGTTGGTTTTGTCAAAAACACGCTTCCCCATGCGGTGTTTCGATTTATGAATTCCGGCAACTGGAGCTTATAGAAAGCGTCGACATCGGCAAGCGACTTGTAATCCGAGAATTGGACAAATGTCGTTGTGCCAGCGTATCTAGCGTGTCCATTGACGAACCAATCGAGATCGTTGTCGCCAAATGAGATCATCCGAACCATAAAGCCAATGACCGGGAGACGTCTTGCTTGGTTGTTGGGATCCGGGAGGCCAGAATTTATCAACTTAACAACGTCTTCTTTAGAACCAAGAATTTCTGGCTTTGCATAAACCGACCACGACAAGAAAAGTGTCATGGCCAAAGCGATAAAATGTTTCATGGCTTACGTTTTATAAAATCCTGGGCGTTTTTCATCTAACATTTATTCAAAATGATTCTCTTAAATAGATTTCGTTTTGGCTATTTGCATTAATTTCCGGTAAAACGCCCTATGTCTTTATTCAAATGGCTTCCCCTGCTCCTAACGGTGGTCGCGCTTCAATCCGCATATGCGGATTTCGATGAAGCTCATAAGGATGTCGAACTCGCCAGAGTGTTCTCGGAGCTCCATGGAGTTTCGACCCCAGCTCACAAACTTGAATGTCATTTTGTCGCTCCTCTTTTGAACGCCAAATATGAATCGCTCTCGATTTATTCTTGTTTTCCGTCTTCTTCGGAAAGCCATCAGCCAACGCCGCTCTCACGACATTTTCAATCGGACGCTTATCTTATCGAATACAATGAGGAGACTGGCGTCGCACAACCTAAGACAGTCAAAATTCAAGATGCCGCCTTCGTCGCATTTGGCAATATCTCTGAGCCGATGGAAAAGACGGTTTATAAACCGTCGTTCACCGACGCTCTGATTGTGCCCATCAAAGACAGCAAGCTCGCTGCGAAAATCGCGCAGTTTTTGTACATGAAGAATCGTTCAGCCGACACATCCAACTTGCAACTTTTCGCTCAGCGAGTCGATAGCAATCAGGGTCACAATCTTCCGTGGCTGAATTGGGAATTTAAAAACTTAAGCGAAGTGAGTAGCATTAAGGCAGATACGAAGATCGAGCCACCACTCGTCGCGCTGCTCGATTCGGAGGGAAGAATCATTACCGGCCACTTTCCGACTGGCGACCTGATCCTTCCCAAAGGCTCCGCGCCCGCTGAGGATTGGCAAATCAAAACACAACCGCAGGCATTGTGGTCGGCAAAATTCGCCTCTAACAAAGACGTTACCGAATCGCCTTCGGGCTTTATGGATTCGCTTCAATCAGATACTCAGGAAAAGTCAGCCAGCGCCGATGCGCGCGCCGATATTCAGTGGCGACTCAAGCCCGGCGGAAATGATTGGAAAGAGCTTCGAGACCTCCCAAACCCGCTTTCGCTCAAGGCTGCGCGATCAGGCACTATTGGCAAAGTAAAAGGCTGGGGAACCAATGCGAATCACAAATACTGGGTTTGGCTTGGCGATCCTGAGTCTGAAATTCTGATTCGCATTTCGTTTCAGAACAACATTAAAAATATTAAGGGCCGACCAATACCTTTCGGGAACATTACGCCACGGAAATTATTTGAAGATGGTGGAGCGCAACGAGAAGAGATGGTGGATGTTCAATTTGGTATCGGAACGTTTATCGGCCTAGAGTTTCAGGAATTCGCGTGGATGCAGTCAGTTCCGCGCGGCACTCTGTTGATTCATGATTTCACAGTCGGTAAAGATGGCTCACTCGATAGTTTAAAGGCACAACTTGAGTTCGATCTTCCTGAATGGAATACGGTTCATCCAAAAGGTCATGCCGTGGTGGATGTCGATGCCCAATTGAAAAATGTGAGGTTCCGCGACTGCGAAGGCGAACTTACTAAAGAACCTCGCAAACCACGTGGCCAACGCCAACTCCTGTAAGATTCAAAGCACGAGCGGCACCGGTGTCGACGTCAATCACGCGACCGCGAATGAACGGACCGCGATCGTTGATGGTGACGATCACGGATTTATCTCCATGAGTGACACGCAATCTTGTTCCGAATGGGAGCGTGCGATGAGCCGCCGTGAACCCGCTATATTTGGAATGCTTGCCGCCATAGTATGACGCCAACCCTTTAAAAGAATTGTGTGAACCCGATGCCAATTTGTGAACGGCATCACTCGCTTCGTTTTCAACGCCAATCACCTTTGCCTTCAACAAATTAAAAATTTTGACGGCTTTTGGTTCCTCAGTCATTGGGCCCGCGGCTTTGTTATCGTTTTCGGCGAACGCAATCGCTGGAACTTTGACAAACCCATCTTGGCGCAACGCTGCCACTTGCTCAGGTGTGAACTCAAAATCTTCTGGCAAAACTTCAACTGAAATTTCAGTACCGATCAGATTTGGTGCATTAGGATTTTCATAAGCATCAACGTTCGCAAAGGCGTACGACGACACGACTAAAAAAAATAGCGAGAGTAACTTCATGAATTCCTCAGGAATTGGTGTCGTTTGGGATTAGCAAAAATTGACAGCTGCCGCAACCGTTGGCGGTGGGGGTCGGGACACGTGGTCGCTTGCTGAGGCCGCGGCTTAAGCGGGCTTTTTCATTCGAGAGTGAACAACGTCTTCAATATGTTGTTTAAACGATGGATGCTTTTGCATCACTTGCGCAAACGCCGCTTTATCGAGAACAAAAAGATCGCAGTAGCTCATCGCGAGTGCCGTTGCATTTCTTGGCGCGTCCAACAACAACGCCATTTCGCCAAAGAACGCTCCATCTTTCAGAGTGACAAGCACTTGTTCGTTTTCACCCAAGATGTCGACTTGCCCATGCTGGATGAAATACATCGTGTCGCCCACTTCACCACGATAAAACAAATGCTCACCCGGTGTTGCGATGATCGGTTTCAACTGAAACACGACGTCTTCGAGCAAGTCTTGTGGAGCATTTTTTAAAAATGGAACTTTGGGAACAATGTCTTTGTTAATCAAGAATGTCGCTTCGGCTTTTAGCAAACGAGGGAGTGATTCTAAGATTGTTTTGTCATCAGAACCGCGATGATGCTCCCACAAATAGCGGTAGTAACCGCGCACTTTGCCACGGAATTCATCTGGCAAATCATTATTGCGAACAAAGCTCTCCACTTGATCGAGCGTGCTTAAGTACTGTTCGCGGGCGCCGTCTAAGCGAGCCAGCAAACTTGCGACGTTACTCAAGACGTAACCAAAAAATCCAACGCCAATCACTTCCGCGAAACTCGAAAACAACATTTGTGCGTTGGTCTTGGCGGAGATATCGCCGTAACCAATGGTCGTAAGAGTTGTGAGCGTCCAGTAAACCGCTTTGATATATTCAGAGACCGGGTCGGGATCATGTCCAGCAGTTCCGCTTCCGAGAGCGATCCAAATACACGCTTGCCCGTGAATGATGACAGGCAACAACGTTCCAATCGAGATCAAACGATAAAACACCGGGTGCAAACGATCGAAGCGCTCAAGCACGTCACGAATTTTTAAGATGCGTGGCACAAACGCATATTTCGCGAGCAAAAACAGCGCTGGAGAAAATCCAAACGTCGTCAGCGTCGCGAGCGAATAAAACGGAAATGACCAAATGAAAGCGAAATAATAATTCGGTTTCTCAGATTGCCGTAGTAAACGCGCGCACCAAGCGATGCAAACAACATCCAGGACATAATCAAACCAAACATTTTGCGTGAAATAAAGAATGCGGATCGGGATCCATAAAGCCAATACAAGGGAAAATAACACTTCGAAAAGTTCAGACCAAAGTTTCGATCTCATCTCCTACTTGTCGGTTCTTTTCCCTCGTATCAACAGACCTCTAGCCGAAAGCCAGAGGTCAGTTTTGTTCAGGACTATTGCGGGGTAACTGGAGGAGGTTGTGGATTGCGTTTTCTGCCGCCACCGTGAGAGGCCTCACCACCTTTTCGTCCAGCCGCTGAAGCGAGCTCGTGATTCCGTGAAAAAGACCGCTGCTCGGGAGGAACACTCCTTCCGCCTTTACTAGCGATCTCGCGCTGCTTTGCAGGATCCATCGACGCAAAGCCGCGATTGCTCGTTCCGTGTTGATTCGCCATAAGAGACTCCTTTCTTTCACTGCCGCCGTTCATTTTGAGCGATTGCAATTCCTCTGACGCTCATAAGTACTGGACTTGATTGGCAACTGCTACGGAGGAGCGCTACCGCAGCCGGGGTGGCTTCTAGGAAACCGCGAGCCCCTCTTTTACTCGTTCTGAACTTATGTTAGATTGCCTTCCATGATCACAGTCTCTGAAACTGCCGCAAATAAGATCGCTAGCCTAAAATCTGAAGAGAAACGTGCAGAAGACGCGTTTTTACGCGTGTCGGTTAAACGCGGTGGGTGTTCGGGCTTCTCTTATAAAATGGATTTCGACCAAACTCCGCAACCCAACGACAAAGTCTTCGAAAGCAATGGCCAAAAGGTCGTCGTCGATGGCAAAAGCCTGCTTTATTTGATCGGCATGCAACTCGATTACGAAGGCGGCCTAAACGGAAAAGGTTTTACCTTCACGAATCCAAACGCAACCAAAACCTGCGGCTGCGGCTCTTCATTCGGAGTTTAATTCCTGCGGCGCAATTCCATTGACTAAAGCAGCTTTCGGTCCAACCATCTAGGTATGGGAATTCCTTTAGGCAAAATCGGAAAAAACAAGAAATTCGCAATCCCGGTCATGATCGTGGTTTCCGCGATTTTCATCGGCACACTGATTGTTCTCTCAATGAACAAAGACAAACCGGTAGTACCACAAATCCAAAGCCAGCCAACGAATACGTTGAATCAATAGAATTGTGGTTTCCGCGGCACTAAGCTGTATTTACATTCGAAGCCAGCATGAATCGCGCCTCTATCCTCGTATGACCAATTCCTTCCAATTGGTTGATTGTAATGTAATCCTTCATCGTTAATAACGCGCGAAATCCTCTTACCACCCGAGTGAACGGTCTGTAGTCCCAGAATTTTATTTTGTGTTTATTTTTTGTCCAACGATTCACGCCTGTGATCGCCATAGATATAGCTGCCGTCACCGCACGAACAAACGGCTTGTAGGCACCACGCTTGATCAACTGAATATGCAAGTGAATGTGATTGCCAACATTCGCAATCGAGAGGATCTGCACGTGATATTTACGTGAGAACTTCTTGATAATAGCGCTAACTTTCTGTGCGTTGCTTTTCTTTTTGAAGGACCAATCGCCCGTTGCCTTCGATGATTTCAAAACCAGATGCATCGACTCTTTCGTGGCAATCGGCCGAGCGCCCCGACCTTTACGCTTATTTCTAAGCTTCCCACCATAAGACTTTGATTCAGGTTTAAGAAGATTGAGTTGCTTCATGTGACCGAAGGTATAACGCCTTCGTTTGTCACACAAACATTCGCATCGCGTTTAGAATCATTACAAACTAAATCCGTTTATCGGACGATTTATTATCGCGCGTGAGTTGCTCTTCGAGTTGCTGAAAGGAATTTGCGTTGATTGACCATCCATGAGTGGCTCTGCCCAACGCCCTCCAGGCGTTCGGGCCCATAAAAGCGAGGGAGATTTATAAAATTCCTTTTCGGCAAATCGTCATCCTGAGCCAAAGCCCACGGATCTGCATAAGGTGGTCCCCACCCTATGGAGATTGATCAATCGAATTTGGTTCTAGGGACTGACCGTCAGGAGGGCGGGCAGTAAGGCGTTCTCAGGGATGGAGAATCTTGGCGAACCCGTCACTGCAGCTCGGAGGCGCAATCGGCGCGCTCCATCTGGCCACGTCTTTGCAATTCGCATCTATTCGTAAATCTAAACCGATTAAATGGAATTGAAGGAGACTCTCATGACGAAAGTTTTGGCTATGATGGCGTTTTTACTTGGCGCAAACTGCTTTGCGGGACAAGCGGGCCCTAACGGGATATTTGATGGATTAGTGATTTGCTCAGGCGGTCCATTTGGAGTTGGAAAATCGATTTCATTTCCGACATCAACGGTTTCAGAGGAAAAAGGTTATGATTTTGCGCTTTCTTCGGAAACATACGAGAACGAAGGCGACAAAGTTAAAGTCATCGCCAATGGAGACATGAACACCGTTGACAACAATAACTGGCTGTTAACGATTGAGTACACTCCAAAAGCCAGTGCGATGCCATATGCGAACTCTGGCAAAAATAAAGTGAAAATAGCGATCGCAGACGAAGTCTCTTGCCAAGTCGATCCTTCATCGGCTTATGCCACTCTTCTCAAAACTATTAACAAATAGTATTGCCTAACGTCTGCGGCGATTTCGATTGCGGTTGCGGTTTCCGCCGCCGCCATTGCGATTCTGGCCATCGCCTTGTTGTTGGCCTTGTGCTTGACGTTGGGGTTGGCGATTTTGCGGCTGGCGCTGTTGCTGACCGCCTCCGCCGCCACGTCCACCACGGTCACCGCCCAAGAAATCGGCTTGGGCCTGTGGGCCGCCACCCGATTGGCCAACGGATGAGGACAGCTCTTTCATGACGCTTTCTTCTTGTTCGATCAACACGCCACCAACCGAGTGGGATTCTTGCGCGCTGGATTTCTGCACACGCGACAAAAACTTTTTCGTGATCGGGCCTTCGTTGGCACGATCAAGATGTTCTTTGGTGTCGATCGTGACATCGCCGAAGCAATGCATCTGACACGACAAGCGACGTTGATCGATATAGTAGCCAGTCCCGATCAAGCTTAATTCTTTTTTCGAGGGTGGCATCACGTTGTACTCACCGTCCGTGATGTTCACGCGGCATTCTGCACATGACGGCATGCCGTTGCACGACGACTTAATTGGAATGCCATTCGCGTGTGCGACTTCAAGCACCGATTGACCGGGCTCGATGGGTAACTCAATATTTTGCGGCAAAAATTTGACCTTCATGCCGTCACCTTTACTTTTACGAATTTTTTCTTACCAGCTTTCAAGATGAACTCTTCGCCCACCTTTAACTGGAGTTTCAATTGTGGATCCGTGATCTTTTCACCATCACGCTCCACTGCTTTTTGCTCAACCAAACGACGGGCTTCACTGCTCGAAGCGGCGAGCCCGAGTTCAGCCATCAACTTACAAATCCAAATATTTTCTGCGGCCGATACTTCTTTCACCGGCACTTCATCGGGCAAACCTTTTTGCACGAAGATGCGTTCGAATTCCGCCAGAGCATTGTCAGCTGCTGCTTGATCGTGAAAACGTGCGACCAATGTTTTTGCCAAATTCACTTTTACTTCACGCGGATGGGCTTTTCCTGATTTTAAATCGCCCTTCAACTTTTCCAAATCCGCAACGCTGATGTCGGTGAGCAATTCGTAATAACGAAGCATCAATTCATCCGACACGCGCATGGTTTTGCCGAACATGTCTTTTGGAGAATCTTCGACGGCGATGTAGTTATCGAGGCTCTTCGACATTTTCTGGACGCCGTCGAGACCTTCTAAGATCGGGACGGTTATAATGCATTGTTGTTCTTGGCCATACGACTTTTGCAGATCGCGACCGACCAACAAGTTGAAGCGTTGATCCGTTCCGCCGAGTTCAACATCGGCTTTCATTGCAACTGAGTCATAGCCTTGAACCAATGGATACAAGAACTCGTGCATCGCGATACTTTGATGGGCTTGAAAACGTTTTGTGAAATCGTCGCGCTCAATCATGCGCGCCACCGTGTACTGGCTGGCCAGACGAATAAAATCGGCTGAGGTGACTTTCTTCATCCAAGTGCTGTTGTAGACGACTTCGGTCTTCTTCTCGTCCAAAACTTTGTAGACCTGACGCGCGTACGTTTTCGCGTTCTCTTGAATTTGTTCTTCCGACAATGGCGGACGCGCTTCATTGCGACCCGTGGGATCACCAATCATTGCGGTAAAGTCACCGATCAAGAACATGACATGATGGCCGAGTTGTTGAAACTGGCGCATCTTATTAAGCAATACTGTGTGACCAATATGGAGATCCGGGCGCGAAGGATCAAAACCCGCTTTGATTCGAAGCGGTTGATTTTTCTCAGCACTCTTTTTTAACTTCGCGAGCAACTCCCCTTCAGACACGATATCCACCGTGCCTTTCTTGAGTTCATTCAGCTGCTCTTTTGGATCCATAAAAGCCATTTTTATCTCGCGTGCTCAACGATGCGAATTTCTCTCACGACTGCGACTTTCACTTGGCCAGCATAATTCAGCTCACGCTCAATTTTTCGCGCGATATCACGCGAGAGCATGACCGCTTGATCGTCGGTGACTTTACCACTGTCGACAAGAACGCGAATCTCTTTACCTGATTGAATCGCAAAACTTCGAGCCACACCGTCAAAGCTGTTGGCAACGGATTCAAGATCGCTCAAGCGACGAATAAATGAGTCCAAATTGCTTCGAGTGGCACCCGGACGAGAACGAGCCAAATTGAACGCAGACTGCACGATGTGCGCAAGCGTCGTATCGGCCGGAACTTCATCATTGTGGGCGCGAATCGCGTGCACAATATCTTCTTTCTCACCATTCTTACGTGCGAACTCCGCACCGGCCGCTGAATAGCTACCTTCAAATGTGTGATCAAGTCCGCGGCCTAAAGCGTGGAGAAGGCCTGCTCGACGAGCCGACTGTACATCGGCGCCGATTTCTTCTGCCAATAAACCGGCAAGTGTTGCCACTTCTTGTGAGTAAGCAAGCACGTTTTGGCTATCGCCCTGACGATACTTCAAGCTGCCAAGAATGCGAATGATGTTGGGATGCACATTGTGAACACCCAATTCGAAACAAACTTTCTCACCTTCTTCACGCATCGATGTGAAGAGTTCGGATTTCACCTTCTCAACCACTTCTTCAATGCGAGCCGGGTGAACGCGACCATCTTCCATCAAGCGCTCAAGTGAGCGACGAGCGACTTCACGGCGAACCGGATCGAAACTCGAAATGATCACAGCTTCTGGCGTTTCATCGATGATCAAATCAACTCCACAAGCCGCCTCTAATGCGCGAATGTTACGACCTTCACGGCCGATGATTTTCCCCTTCATCTCTTCACCAGATAAAGGAATCGAGCTAACAGTTCTTTCGGTTGAAACCTCAGAAGCATAACGAGAAACCGCGACCGCCAAAATTCGGCGCGCACGACGAGTCGATTCATTTTTCGCTTCGTCTTCGATTTGTTGCAGACGAGCCGCCATCTCTTGGCGAGTTTGTTCACTCAAAGCTTGAAACAATTCTTGCCGTGCTTGTTCTGGAGTTAAATTCGCAATCGATTGCAGCTTCTCTTCGAGAACCGACAACTGCTGATGTGCCTTTTCTTCCATTTCACGTAGACGCGTCTCTGTGACATCTAAGCGTGCCACTTGATCATCCAACTCTTTACCGCGGTTATTGAGCGTGTCTTCTTTGCGGCGAATCTCTTTATCAAGACGAGTTTCTTTGTCTTTCAGCTGCTGCTCAACTGTTTGAATCTTTTGTTTCTCACGGCGAATGTCGTTTTCGGCATTCTTACGAGCCCGCGCCTCAAAATCTTTCGCGCGAGTTTGAGCATCACGCTCAATTTTGCCGACTTGGCTTTTCGCCCGTTGCAGGATTTTCTCAGCCTCTTTCTCGGCCGATTGCATTGCTTTTTTACCGACGGTCTTCGCGTAAATAAAAAATCCAAAAATCCCGACAGCGAGACCAACGAGTCCGCTGATCAGAGTTATCGCTTCCATTGCCCCTGGTCCTTTCTTTCCACATGTAAGACGTAGCGGTCGGTGACAATCCACTCGACGCGCTGGTCCCACTCCTCACTGGGGAGTTCGTCAGAACTCACTTGAAATGAATACGCAATGCCAACTCGGCATGCGTTCGTGTTAGTCAAAAATCGATCGTAGTAACCTTTGCCAAATCCCAGACGCCGCCCTTGACGATCAAACGCGATGCCGGGAACTAAGACCATATCCAGTTGTGACGGTTCCACCAGCTCATCACTTGCAGTGCGGGCTTCCATCAGGCCGTCACCGATTACGCTGGGATAAGAGAATTCAAAATCTAATTCAGGAGAAAACGGATCCGCTTCATTCTTAAGTGGCTCGTAAGCCATTGCCGATTGCGGTTTGAATTGTTCGAGGAAATCTTTAAGGCGCACGCCCAAAGCGATATCAGCCTGGCATTTCTCTTCACGCGAATGTTGATCACGCAAAGTGCGAAACTTTTGACGAACAGTGGCCTTATCAAGGATCACAAAATCACCTCATGCAACAAATAGAAATCGTAAAGCTAGCTATCTAAGCTTCGACTTCCACGCGTGGCAGAGGAGACGAATCAAGTTCGGAGATAATGGATTTGGTTTTAGCTTCCAATTGATCTAAGCGCTGAGTTGCGGCCTTCCGGAGAAAAATTAAATCTTCCGCAATATGAAGAGAGGCTAAGAGCAGCGCTTTCTGAAAAGAGATGTTGGAATTCGATGAAAGAGCCTGTTTCACTTTTTCGTCAACAAGGCTTACCAGTTCCCGAACAGTTCGATCTTCATGGGAGGAACGAAGCTTCAGTGGCACACCTGCCACCTGAATCTCGACAGTGCGAATCTCAGATGTTTGTTCCGAGATGTTATCTTGTGGTCGCACGGTTAACTCCCAACTGAATCTTTGGTTGGCGACTCTGCGCCACGCATCAAAGATCCCCTGACACATCTATATAATTAATAGATCCGGCGGCCGACGTCAAAAATTTCATTCCCCGCGTGGAAGAATATTGTAGCGGTCGGTGTCTTTGAGGTGCGAATAAACGTGATTCGACATCAATCCCACGATGCGGCGATACTCGCCCAAGACGTCTAGATGGATCGAAGACGTGTTCACCGATTCCGGTGTTCCCTTTACCAGACGCACCATATGAGACTCACGCATGCGTTTTTCAAGTTTACGGACGTTGCGTTTGTGAAAAACGATCTTTGCAGCAAGATCTTTGTCCTGGCGCTGAAAACAGACCACCGACATCGAAGAAATTTGTGACACTGCATTAGAAATCTCGACGAGATCCTTCCAGCCTTCTTCGGAAAACTCGAGTTTAAGGTGATGTTTCTTCTCCGCCAGCTCGAGCAATTGGTTGTCAACCACATCGGCTGCCGCTTCCAGATCGGCCGTAAAACTCATCAACGACAGCATTTGGATCTGATAAGGCCCCGGTGCGTGATCACAATTTTTGGCGAGATAAAGATTGAGTTCGCGGGCGAGCAAGTCGACGTGGTCATCGCGTTTACGGAGGCTTTGCACCAATTCCGGATTCTCTTTGCGAAATGGTTTAAGCGAATCATCTATCATCGAAAGAGTAATGTCGGCCATGCGAAGGAGTTCGCGTTCGGCATGCGCCACAACGACGGATGGATTGTGCCAATCATCTTTATTTAAAAATTTAACTGAATATTCTTTTTCCGATTCAGACGGAGGGAAAAAGCGCTCAACCAGTGCAGCACCCTGTTTGATGCCTGGATAAAAGATCAATGCGGCAATCAAGTTATAAACAGTATTGATATTGGCAACATCGTGATTGGGATTTCCCGTCGACAATGCTTCAACCAAAATTCCAGAGAGCGGGTAAAACATAAGAACGCCAGCGACTTTATAAAAACAGTGCGCCCATGCGACTTGTCGCCCTACGTAATTGCCGCCAGTTGACGCAATAAGTGCTGTCGCCGTTGTTCCGATGTTGGCACCAAAGATCCAATAAATCGTATCGGGTGTGCTGAGGAGGCCATGCGATGCGAGCGTCATGGCAAGACCGATGGTCACCGCTGAACTTTGAACGACTCCGGTAAGGGCGGCTGCAATGCCAAGAGCATAAAGCGGATTGTCTTTTAAGATTTGTAAGAACCCAGCGAATTGTTGGAAATGACTTAAGCCTTCGGTTCCAACGCGAACCATTTCTAAACCCCAAAACAGCAAACCAAAACCCATGAGTGCGGCCATGGTTGTACGAAAAACGCGTTTGCGTGAGAGGAAGTAGAAGAAAAAACAAATAGCAAAAATCGGTAAACCATATTGAGCGATATTGAAGCTCAAAAGTTGAACGGTGAATGTCGTTCCAACGGCGGCACCCAAAATCAAACTCATGACTTGAGCGAGGGTGACGACTCGTGCAGAGCCGAGCCCAACCAGCATCGACGTCACGGCGCCTGAGCTTTGTAAAATCATCGTGAGACTAATGCCGAAGAGCACGCCCCAAATCGGGCGTTTTGTGAACGTGCTTAAAATAATGCGGATACGATCGGCCGCGAGTTTTTGCAGATTTTCGGAGGCGATACCAATGCCGTAAACAAAGAACGCCACGCCGGCAATCGTAAGTACGAGTGATGAGTGCGCGTCCATTTCCATTAACCAAACCCCCATCCAATAGACTAGTCGTTATGGGTGGAGGAAATCAAGCCAGGTTTTAGCCAAGCCGGCTTGACAACTTTTAGAGCGAAAACATCTTTTTAGTGAGGCGGCCAATTCAGTGCCGTCAAGAAAAACGGAGGTATCCAATTATGAGAAAAGATCTGACTCCGTTCACAGGCAGAGGTTCCGTTTGGGACTTCATGAGTGAAATGGAGAAAGCATTTGATGATCTCTGGGGTAACGAAGCCCAGGGTCAAGGACGACGGCCAGCAAGCCCGCGGTTTGTTCCCGCCGTTGATCTACACGAGTCGGAAGACTTTTACTTACTCAGCGTAGACGTGCCCGGAATGTCTGATAAGGACATTCAAATTAACGTGCATCAAGGCCGACTGACTTTGCGAGGCGAACGTAAGTTTGAACATCGTGAAGATCAAAAAGGCTTTCATCGCTTTGAGAAAAGTTACGGAAATTTTGAGCGTAGTTTTCAACTTCCAAGCGATGTTAAAGAAGACAAAATTCAAGCGCGCTATGAAAACGGTGTGCTCGAAGTCATGGTTCCAAAAGCAGAAAAAGAAAAACCTCGCAATATCCAGGTAGAAACGAGCAAGGGAAATCTATTTTCTCGGCTTTTGAGCCGGACCGACGCCGCCCCCACCACAGACAAAGAACAACACTAACTTTTAACCGGGCGAAACACGGATTCGACGGCCGCTTGAGCACGAGCGGCCACTTCGCCCGGATCTTCTTCAGCCCCTGGTTGAATCGGTAGCAAGAAGTGGAGGTCCACTTCGATGTTTCCTTTTGCGCAAAGTTCCCAGAGATGCGGAACGAACGGCATATCGCCATACCAAAAAATCGAATCGCGATTTTTTAAGGTGACCGGTTCGCTTCCCAACTTGCGATAGTTCAAGCACATCGGAATCACCTTTTTTTGCGCTTGCCCTGCTGACAAGAATAAAGGTCTCCGGAAGCGCAAGATTTGCTCGCCATTTGTGCTCGTGGCTTCCGGAAAAATCGCAACGTTGAGTCCGCGCTCAAGACCTTCTTGCAGCTCGCCGATTTCTTTCGCCAGAGAAGTACGGCTTCGGCGCTCAACAAACAAACAGCCCGCCATCTGACAGATGTGACCAAGACCAGGAGTTTCTTTGATTTCGACCGAGGTGACGAAACAACTTGGAACGGTTGATGCGATGAACATGACGTCCATGTAGGAAAGATGATTGCCGGCAAATAAGCCGTTTGGTTCGCTTTTTAGATTCTCGTTGCCAATAATATTGGTTCGCCCACCCAGCGTCAGCAAGACCATGCGACACCATACGGAAAGAATGCGCGATCGAATGTAAGTTCGCTTCCAGCGATCGCGAACAATTAGCCACACGAATGTGTTCACCGGGAAAAAACTGATAATGATGACGAGAATACAAAAAAACCTAAGGGGCTGGAGTACCTTTGCCAACTTCGAATCCTTCCAAATACCGTGCCTGAAATTTTGTATTCAAGCGGGAAAGATCCAGAATCGTCAAGAGATCTGCGCACGCAAAATCGCGATCCAGCGCCGGATGGCCGTAAACTTTCGCTCCTGCGTTCACATAACTACGAAGAAGTGGCGGAATCATTTCTTTCGCTTCGAGAACTGGCAAAGCCTGAGCTTTGCTCATATCAAAACCCGTGAAATCATATTTTTTACGAGTGCGAATATGATGATCGTCGGACCACATTTCGCGACCTTCGAAATATTTAAACAGCGCCGACATTTTTTCAGCGTCCGTTGTCTTCACACTTGAACAACCAAATAAGTAATTAACTTTGGCGGCACGAATATAGGCCGAGAGCCCCTTCCAAAGAAGGTCGATCGTGTTGCCATCGCGATAGTCTTGATGAACGCAAGCGCGACCCATTTCTAATTTTACTTCTGGGCCTTTTAAAAACTCATCGAGGACAAACTCGCTGTCGGAATAAAATTTGGTGGCAAACTTTGAACAAAGCAGACGATACGTGCCCACGACTTTGTCGATTTTCTTATCGATGATCATCAGGTGATCGCCTTCGAAATCGTAGTCGTCAACGTCGAGACCGTGGAACGCTTTGCGCCCCTGCCATTCCCAGACAAAAATTTCGTGGCGGAGTTCGAGAATTTTAAGAAGTTCTTCGGCCGATTGCGCCGTCGTGACTAAAAAGTCTTCTGACTCGTGTTGCACTTCGATGTGTGGCTGAAAATCGCGAATCTTTTCGTAGTACATCTTCGATTCGCGAACTTCTTGGAAGGTCTTCAGCCATCGCTTCGCCGCTTGAGCTGCCCGCATGCGCTTCGATTCCTTTTGTTCGACCTTCTTCATTCTAACCCTATCGTTATTTCACTCATGTCAGAATTTGGTTCAGAAACCAAGCTCTTTTTGTTTCCGAAGCGGCCATGGTGGCTGATCGCCTAACTCTAAACTCGGATCGCGCTTGAGCTCTGTCAATTGTTCCCACTCAGAATCCAAAAATCCAAGCTGATCTTCGAGAGCCGTACTGTCGCTTCCCGCTGGAGGATTTACACAAGCATCGTAAGGTGTGTACGTTCCCTCGTCACAAATCGCGAATGTCATATCGGCCGAGACGCCACCCATGCGCTGGATCCACTCGGTGAGCGTGAGCGGCGTAAGCGGATCGATGGCTGGGTCCAAGACATAAGGATGGTTGTCGACCAACACGCCGTTGACCACATGGTACCACCAGGTCACAGCACCCGTAGGAGAGTTTTCCGTCTCGACGCGAAGATTACCAAACACGAAAACTTTTTTCACATCAGCAAATTTCCAGGTGTGGAGATTTTGTTTGGCGAGAGCTGCGCGCGCGTAGCAGCCATCATCGGGATAGAGCCAAGAGTCGCGACGCAGGAATCCCGGGTGCGTCGGATCATTGAGGAAGCGGTAATCACGAAGTTTCTCAAAACCCAGCTGCACAGTTTCAAACTTGTCCCACTCGGGAAGGGCTTTGAGATTTAGTTTCTCGAGAGGAACCGCCACATCCGTCGCAGCTGTTGGTTTGGATTGCGAATCGTCGTTTTGATTTTGTTGAGTGATCGTGGAAGCGCCAAGGTACTCGTGAAAGTCGATATTGGGCGCGCGATAGGCCGAAACTCCCGCAGCCCTCGCGTTCACAGAAACAACCATTCCCATCAATGCTAAAAACTTGAGCATATCCCCTCCCGCTTTTTATAATCGTGATCCAAGCGTGACAGTTAAGAAAGCCTCGGCGCACCGGCAGTAAAATTTACTCGTATTTCCATTGCACGCCTTCGCACGATTTCACCAGGTGATCGACGAACACTCTCACTTTTGGGAGTAAGTAGCGCTGCCCTGGGTAAACCGCATGAATCGGGCCCGGTGAATTCACATAGTCTTTTAAGACGACTTTCAATTTGCCGCGTTTCACTTCGTCCGTGCACATAAAGTGCGGCATCATCGCGATGCCTTCGCCCGCAAGTGCCAGATCGCGCACGAGAACCATGTTGTTGGCGGAGACTCGGCCCACCACCTGAACTTTCGTTTCACCTCTTGGCCCTTTGAGTCGCCAGAGGTGGGCATCAGAGATCGCAGAAAATAAAATGCATTGATGTTTTGCAAGGTCGGCGCAAGTTTTTGGTTCACCGTGTTTTTTCAGATATTCAGGGCTCGCGTAAAGTTGCATGTAGAGAGTTCCGATTTTTCTCGCGATATAGCTCGACGCTTTAAGCTCTCCCATACGAATCGCGAGATCAAATCCTTCGCTCACGAGATCAACGCTTCTTTCTGTCAAAACGACATCGACGTTGACGCGTGAGTTGGCTTTTAAAAAATCATTTAAGATGGGGCCGAGAAATTGGTTCCCGAAGTCGGTCGTGGTGGTGATTTTGAGATTTCCTTGCGGGATCGATTGCAGACTGGTGGCCACCGTCTCGACTTTTTCTAATTCTGCGGCAATGGCTTGCCCGTGCTCTAAATACATCTTACCCACGTCGGTGATCTTGAGCGAACGGGTCGTTCTGATGAGAAGTGGGATTCCGAGTTCTTCTTCGAGATCGGCCACTCGCCGGCTCACCGTCGAAACTGGCATATTGAGTAACTTCGCTCCCTTGCTGAAGCTTCCCGCCTGCGCGACTCGTACGAAGATCAAAATGTCGTTTACATCCATTTTATCGGCTCCTGATGGCTAATTATACCATTTTTGAGAAAGTAAATCTCAATAATTCCATCTAATAGAAAATTTAAAAACTCCGTAAGTTAAGCAAGTAACGACAATTCATCCTTTAGGAGGAAGTATATGAACACAGCAGCGAAACTTGAAACTGCCCCAGTTTGGGAAATGGATCCCGCGCACTCCAGCGCAAGCTTTAGCATCCGTCACATGATGATTGCGAAAGTGCACGGCGGATTTACAAAACTTTCTGGTCAGCTTCGTTTTGATCGCAATGAGCCAACAAAAGGCTCCGTTGAGGCCGTCATTGATGCTTCGAGCATCGACACGCGCGAGCCAAAACGCGATGAACATTTGCGAAGTGCGGATTTTTTTGACGTACAAAAATATCCGACACTCACCTTCAAGTCGCGTGAAGTCTTTCCGGAGAAAGATGGTTATCAAGTCGTCGGAGATTTGACGATGCACGGTGTGACGAAAGAAGTGACACTCGAAGTTGAAGGCTTGGACGCAGAAATTAAAGATCCATGGGGCAACTTGAAGATTGCTGCCACTGCGACAACCAAAATCAAACGCAAAGATTTTGGTTTAAATTGGAATGCCGCTCTAGAAGCTGGCGGAGTTTTGGTGGGCGATGACGTCACTATCACTCTTGATATCCAGTTCATCAAAAAAGTTTAAGTGCAACGGAGGTTGTTATGATTCAGGTAAGAAAATCAGAAGATAGAGGCCACGCTAATTACGGATGGCTCGACACGTACCACACTTTTTCGTTTGCGAATTATCATGATCCAGCTTTTACGGGCTTTCGCAACTTGCTGGTGATTAATCAAGACATCGTGCAACCGAGTCAGGGTTTTGGCAAACATCCGCATCGGGACATGGAGATCATCACTTATGTGTTAGAGGGAGAACTCGAACATAAAGACAGCATGGGCACCGGCTCCGTGATTCGCCCGGGTGACGTGCAAAGAATGAGTGCTGGAACAGGTGTGATTCATAGCGAGTTTAACCACTCGCAGGAAAAACCAGTTCATCTTTTGCAAATTTGGATCACGCCAAATAAAGCGGGAATCAAACCGAGTTATGAGGAGAAGCGTTTCAGCAATGAGCAAAAGACGAATCGTTTGAAATTGGTGGCTTCTCCGAATGCCGATGATGGTTCGGTTTTGATTCATCAAGATGCGAAGATTTACGCGTCTCTTCTCGATGCCGGTCAAGAAGTGAGCTACGATCTGACCAACAAACGTTATGGTTGGGTGCAGGTCACAAAAGGCAGCATTGAAGTCAACGGTACGGTTTTGAGTGCTGGTGACGGAGCTGCGATTGGTGACGAGAAAACTTTGAAGTTCTTGGCAAAAGAAACGTCTGAGTTTTTGTTCTTTGATCTGAATTAACGTGGAGGAAGAAATGATCCAAGGTCGACGACTGAACAATTTGGCAGCGGAAATCACGGCCAGACAATTCAACATTGTGTCTGGAGTGACTGAGACTCTTGGCGGGGCCGACGAAGGCCCCTCTCCGCATGAGATCCTGGAGGCGGCGCTCGCCGCCTGCACGATCATCACGGTTCAAATGTATGCGAATCGTAAACAGATGAAACTTGAATCAACGAATGTCACTGTGAAAGTGGAATCCGAGAGCAAAGAAGCCTCCGTGATTTCTCGCCAGATTGAATTCGTTGGTGATCTAAGTGATGCGGAAAAAGCAAAACTGCTCGAAATCGCGGGCAAGTGCCCAATTCATAAGCTGCTTGAGAGTCAGATCAAAGTTGAAACGACGATGAGCTAATCGCGCAGTTTTTTCCAAACACTCGTCTTGCGTGACAAAATTGGATGGGTCTCCTATTCCCTTAGATGGGCATTGCCTGGGGGACCTCTCATGATTCGAATGATTCTATTTTCTTTTTTAAGTTTGGCTGGCGTCGTGGCACAAGCGGAGCTCGTTTGTCCAAACGGCGATGGCTCGTACGCTATTTCGTACGACGGCAACGATTTATCGAAGGTCCAATTCACAATCATCAATGCGTCAGGCGTTGAAGACGCACAAGGAACACTTCGTTGCGATGGCCCGCAAGAAAGTGCATTTCTCTGCGATGGCGAAGTCTCGGAATTGGATGCAAAAACATTGAAATTCACCGGCAAAAAGAAACCAATCGAAGTGGTGATTTCTGAATCCACCTTTCAAGGTGGCGTCGGTTATATCCAAATGGGCGGCAACTTTTTTCGTTGCTCGACGAAGTAGCCCGCACTTAGAATTGACTCCGACCTAAGGAGC
>Ga0105239_10001770_pt1 | contig 28423 bp, 31 predicted proteins | sample KBSC44metaG_FD_92761 | JGI IMG/M metagenome (GOLD analysis project Ga0105239, IMG submission 92761) | Corn rhizosphere microbial communities from Kellogg Biological Station, Michigan, USA - KBS C4-4 metaG | ecosystem: Host-associated > Plants > Roots > Rhizosphere > Soil | place: Michigan, USA...
ACCGGCAGCGCAGGAAGCGAGAGACGCGCGGCCTGTAAGGCGACGTTTTGGGGCGTAGCCAAGCGGTAAGGCAGCGGATTTTGATTCCGCCATTCGGAGGTTCGATCCCTCCCGCCCCAGCCAGGCATTCCGGCGCGACAAGAAAGTGACCCCGATAGTAGCGGAAAGGCCCGCCAACAGCGGGCTTTTGGAATCCGGCCTCCCGTCTCTGTGCTCCCGATTTCTCGGAATGGGGGTGGGTTTTCAGGAGAGTCTCCGGCTAACACCGCGAATATTCCCCTTTTCAAGAGACTTTGGCCGGAGACCGGGTTCGATCTGCACTAAGTGGTCGGCTTCCAGTGCAGAGCCCGCAAATTCTCTGCCTTCGCCCCCCTGCATTGGGAATTTTGGAGCCGTACTGCGCGGCGACTGTACCATGAGTTCGAATCTCTGTCGGCCCGCCAGCCAGATTTGGGGCGCCGTACCTCCCGACCGCCAGGGACCTGAAATTCCGCAGACTTTGCCCATGTTTTTTGTTCGGGAGAATGTGGCGAGCGGCGTCAGTTGCTCTCGATAGGGGCTGGAGAATGCATTTTTCTCCGCAGCCTTCGTACCATCTCGGGAAGTACAATTCCGAAATTGCCGCACCCAAGGCGGGTTCGGGCCATTCCAATTTCGAATCCATCTCCCTCACCCGAACGGCCCTCTCATTCGTAATGACGGGGTCACAGGTTCGAGTCCTGTTTGCGGCACCAGCCTCCTAACAATTCAAAGATGGTTCTGGAGCGTCTCCGAGCGCATTTCGTGCATTCCGGCAACATAGTGGGCTTTGGGACGAACATGCTTGCCGGGGGTCTCGGTTACACGGCGGTTACCTTCAACGCTATGCTAGGACAGGAACTCCTGCGCGGCTCGAGGTCCGCCAGATCTTTGGCGAATTAATAGAACCGTACTCTTTGTTCGAATCCCGATTGCTCCGCCAACTTGGCCGCGGCCGTCTATTCTCTGTCCAAGGATGTCGGCAATTAAGCCCAGCATTAGCACCGATTTTAGATTTGAGCTCCGGAGTCCCAATCGGAAAAATCGGCTCATTCTTCTCCGAAAGGCCTATTTATCTCCGAAGCTCTGGACTCCGAGGATTTGGTACGGATCTCGAAATTCCAATGGTTCGAAGGGCATATTAAGTTTAGCGAAAAGAGGTTTTGCGGCTCCTCTCGAACAGCTGAGAGCGTCCGATTCCAATTCGCTATGTCCAGGTTGGACGGCTGTAATACACTCGGAAGGGCCTGCCAACGGCGGGCTTCCGTCAACGAGGCACCAGTCTCCGTGCTCCAGTTATCGAGATCCCGGAGCCATATAGCCGGTAGCCTCCGGCGGAGATTCGAAAAGCTCCCGCTTTGGGAGACGTCGGCCGAGACCGGTTGACACTGCATGCCCGGTCGAATGACTGTGCCTGCGGCGCTCGAACCTTCTTAGACCCGACTAACAACAGAGCCTCCGCGGCCCTACCCGGCTAAGCTCAATCAGTAAATTGTTCCCGCATGTACCTGTACCAAAATCATGTTTAAGTTGCATACTAAGGACTGATTCTCATGCCCGATAGCGCCGCAAGCCTTATAGAAATCATAGAAATCACGTCTAAGAAGGCGCATGTCAAATCGCTGGACATCTCGTTCAACGAGCTTCTGGACATGGTCGGCAACAACGAACTCGACATCGAACCCGATTATCAGCGCCTCTTCCGTTGGACGGAGAGCCAGCAATCGCGCTTTATCGAATCTCTCATCCTGGAGATGCCCGTTCCTCCAATCTTCGTAATCCAAGAGGAAACAGGGAAGTATCAACTGATCGATGGACTTCAAAGAATATCGTCCTACCTTCACCTGAGAGGAAGGCTAGACACCGGCGACCTTCCGATCGACAACAAAGTCAAGATGGGCGAAAAGCTTACGCTTGTCGATTGCGACATCGTTCCCGAGCTCAACGGAAAGACGTTTGAGGATCTCCCGGCGGCGACCCAGATCAGGCTAAAGAGGTCTTTCATCAGCGTCGAGGCCGTACAGGCCACAAGCGATCCGCACTTCAAATATCACATGTTCAAGAGATTAAACGTTGGCGGCAATCGACTATCTGAACAGCAAGTACGGAATTGCGCTATCCGAATGCTGGATAAAAAGTTTCCCGATCTGATTGTCGATCTCAGCAGCGATGCCAATTTCGTCATTTGCACCGAAGGGCTCACCAACGAGCGCATACTGTCGGCAGTGAACGAAGAACTGGTCCTCAAATTCTTCGCTTTCAAGAACAAGCGCGAGGACTTCAAGCACACCGTGGGGGACTTTCTGACGGATTACATGGAGCATGTGTCCGACCCGGCAAAGCCGCTATCATTTGACTACTCCGCAGAAACGAAAACCTTCAGGAAAACATTCGAGGTGCTTGCGTCGTCTCTTGGAGAGAAGGCTTTCGCTATGCCGAACAAAGCCCGCACGGCTATCTCAGCGGGCTTCAGCATGTACCATTTCGAATCGATCACCATGGGGCTGCAGTCCATACTTCCCAAGTTATTTCCCGAAGACGCACTTCAGATGACGAAGCTCAAGGATGTCCTTACTGAAATAAAGCTTGCCCCGGAATTCATCGCGCTCACAACCGGTGGCGGAAAAAACTCTCCCGGCCCATTGGCAGCCCGGATTGGTTTCGTCGAAAAAGGCCTTTTGCATGCGTTCGGTTGAAGATGTCGTCGGTGATCTCGAAGCGGATCGGCTCAGTCGAGAAACTGAACTTCGCCTGATCGAGCGTCTGGCTATGGGATCCAAAGATACCGAACGTGTGATTCTGAAGAGATCTATCGTGCTATTGAGCTATGCGCACCTCGAAGGCTTCTGCAGGTTCTCGATCTCGACGTATGCCTCGGCCTTGAATTCGTTCTGTCTGTCTTGCGATGAGGCGACGGCGGCAGTCGCGGCGGCCGGAATGACGGACGTGTTCAAGGCTTTACGCGACACAAACAGCAAGCATCAACTTTTCAAGAAGTCGCTGTCAGACGATCGTGTCCTGCATATGTCCGCTCGAGAGCAGACCTTCGTCGAGGAGACGCGGAAGTTCTTTGCTCGGCCGGTCAGCATACCGGACGATCTGGTCGAGACGCATTACAGTCTTTCGACTGACGTCATCCGTAAATTGATGTTCCAGGTCGGTCTCAAGGCCGAGGAAGTCGAGCCGCGCAGGGGCGCCATCGATAGATTGAAGCACATTCGGAATTTGATTGCCCACGGTGATCGGCTGAAGGTGCCATCGGACGAAGATACCGCATCATACGTTGTGACCGCTATTGGTGTGATGTCGTTCCTGCAGCAGGAGATCACGTTCGCGCTGAGCAACCAGACTTACCGGAAGCTCGTCGAAGAATCGGCTGCGTGAAAGCTGGGCGGCCCCAAGTTTCTCGAGCGTTTCTCTTGGTTAGCATGTATACCCCGGTCAGGGGACATTTGGACATTCCATGACTGAACGCTTCACCGTTCCTTCGCCAAAGCGGCGGACCTCCGCGGAGAGCTTCACTAAGCTCTTTCCTTACTATGCGGGCTTTCCTGAATCGTTCGTTCGTTCAATTCTTGGATCCGATGCGATCGTTTCGGGCTCCCTGGTCTACGATCCTTGGAACGGGAGCGGAACGACGACTGCCGTCGCGTCGGAAATGGGGTACCCATCCATTGGCATCGACATCAACCCTGTGATGGTGATCGTCGCGAAAGCACGTCTGTTACCGCGAACCGAACTTCCTTCGCTGGAGCCACTTGCCGTAGCGGTCCTTGAAAAGGCAAGGCATATCGTTAATGATCACTCCGCCTCCGATCCGTTGTGCGCCTGGTTTATGCCAAAGACTGCCGGCATCCTAAGGTCGATCGAGCGCAGCATCTGCAGATTGCTTATCGATCAAAAACCTGGCTGGGCCGTCGATACGATGTCTGGTATGGCGGCTACGCTCTATACCGCGCTTTTCTCAGCGTATCGGGGCCAAACCCGGGTCTTCCGCGGATCAAACCCGACGTGGTTAAAGGCGCCCAAACACCCGAGCGAACGGATCCGCATCAGTCGAGATGCCATCGAGTCCTCCTTTCTGCAAGCGGTCGATCGAGTGGCTGCGCTCTACGACGTCCCCACCCGCAATGTGCTCGGCGCCTCGCCGAGCGACATCAGACTAGCCGACGCGACCAACGTGACGCCTTCGGCTCCCGTGGACTGCATTCTTACTTCTCCACCCTATTGCACCCGCATCGACTACACCGCTGCCACGCGTATTGAACTCGCCGTCCTGGATAGCTTGCTGAAAATAGACACCGTCGAGTTAAACCGATCGATGATCGGGACCACGAAGGTACCTAACCGGACGGTCGAGAGGCGGCAGGAATGGGGCGACACATGCCTCAGATTTCTTGAAGCGGTAGAACGGCATACGTCAAAGGCCTCCAGCGGCTACTATCTACGGACACATCTGGACTATTTCGACAAAATGCATCGATCCGTTATCAACATGTCTGGCGCGTTGCGCGAAAATGGGTACGCGATTTTGATCCTGCAGGACTCTTATTACAAGGACGTGCACAACGATGTGCCCGGGATCATTAGTGAGATGGCTGGAAGTTATCGTTTTGATCTGAAGCGCCGCGAAGATTTCCGCTCACCCAACTGCATGTCCAGGATCAACTCACGCGCGCTCTCCCGAGCAACCCGAACCGGAGCCATCGAATCTGTCCTTATATTCCAAAAGATCTGATCCGAGCCTGAATCTGGATGGCTTAACAATCTAATTCTGCCAGATTTATAACCGTAATATCGATTAAAAAACGCGTCACCGTGGCGTCGCATCCGAATTGGAGTTTATATGCACAGTTTGCGGAGCAGCCGGATTGAACACGGTGCCATTCGCGAAAAAGCCAATGTTTGCCACGGGCACTTACATGCGTCCGCACGAGGAAATGACCCCTTAATAGCGCGTAGTTTCAACGTCGGGGTTGCGGCCAGAGTATACGTTTCCTAAAAGTAATGAAGAACTATTTCGCATCTTGAATTGCTTCCACGTCAGCCCATTTAGCAATGGTTCTCCATCGAATGGAGAGAAGCGAGAAAAAGTGACCTCGACGGCTTTGTTGTTTACATCAGGCGAGAAGTTGAGGGACGAGCTAGACCAAGCTCCGAATCCGAAGCCGACGACGAGCGACAAGGCGCGCTTTGGAAAGCTCGCGAGCCTCTATACCGCTTTTTCCTGCGACTTCGCCGCGTATGTTTTGGATATCTGTCTTCGCGCTGGCTTCAATAAAATCGCGGACCCGTTTTGCGGTATGGGAACGCTAGCCGACGCGGGACGCACGCTTCCGATTAGTTTACATGTTGGCGATATCAGTCCCTTCGCGGCCCTGTCTGGAGCATTTCGCGCTGCGCACCGAGAGGAAATCGAAGAGAGCGCCGCGATGTTAGGACGCCTCGCTGAGAATATTACAGCGGATGATGAACGCATCTTTTTCACACAATTGTTCCTTGCATTAGGAGCAAGCGAACGAAGTCCCCTCGGCCGCGTGCTCTCAGAACCTTCGGTACCGGAGCACCGTGTCACGGCCTTTACTATTTATCTGACCGCGCTAAGTCGGATTAGGCTCTACAGAAGCTTGGCAGGCTCGAACCCGACTTGGATCAAGCGACCGGCAGTCGCAGCTGATGGAGTCTCAACGCTCGAATCTATTAAGACCACGATCGCTGCGGGGCGCGAGTTCGCCGATCGGCTTCCAAATCTTCACCCCGAAAATCATACTACTTCGATATGGACGAGCATCGAGGACCAGAAGATCGTTCCAGAAAGTTTCGACGCTATTGTGACATCGCCACCTTACGCGAATCGAACAGACTACTTCCGGCATTATCGTCCAGCCACGGAACTCTTATTGGCAATGGCCGGCCGTGATGAACGGTTGCTCCGTGCTCAACAGATCGGCACACCACTCATCCGCGACGCCAAGCCGGAGCGGCCTCTACCCACGTCGGTCCTCGACGTTCTTCATTCAATTCGCGCTCACCCGAGTTACGCGTCAGAACGCTACTACTACAAAGGATTTCTCTACTATTTTGCGGATATGTCTGACGCCCTAGTGAGGATGCATGGCTGGCTCCGTCATGGCGGACTTTTGTTTATGGTAGTTCAAGACAGCTACTACAAGGAAGTTCATGTCCCCACGGCCGATATCCTTATAGATTTGGCGATCGCCGTCGGCTTCCATCTTGCTGGACGACGCGACTGGCGTGTCCAACAACGCCTTTCACATCTAAGTCCTTACTCACGTGGGGTCTTGCCTAACCGTAACCTCAGCGAGTCCGTCGTCGTACTCAGTAAATAGCTTTCTGAAAGTGAGGCTCGTGGTACCAGCCATACTGAGGTTCGGTAAAGGATCGGCAAAAATCCGCAAAGGCACACCTTGTCACGGAGAGCGCAGCAACGTCAGTCGGCAACTCGTCGATCGGAGGGTTTAAACAATGCGGGACTTCAGGCGTGCAAATAGCCCGACCCATCTGCCATTCTACGTAGTTCAACGTTGCGACATTGGAATCTGCATAGAAGGCCGTGAGATTCATAGCTTCTTCAACCGATCGCCGAAGAAGCTTAACCAGGCGCGCGCGCGAAGAAGTACCGGGACCACGCAGTTGTTCGCGGACTGCGTCGTCTGTCGGGTAGACGCGGCCGGTACGAATGTAGAGCCTTAAGATGTGATACTCGACCGCTGGTCTTAGGTTTTGCGGATCTTCGAAAACGAGTATTCCTTCGCGATGGAGGTCGTGAGCCAAGACCCGCACCTTTTTCTCGAGTTCGTCCTCGGCGAAGGCTGACACCTCGCTCATCACGTCGTAGAATCCTCTTTCTCCCTCCAGTCGAGGCTTGGCAAAAAGGGCGTCGAGCCTACCGGCGTTCAACAGAGATTGCAGATCCCGCGCGGTTTTACGCAGCATTTTTGCGCGCTGCTGAGGCTGGATTCGCTCTGGCTTTGGATAGGAGGAAAGCAAGCGCGCGATTTCAGAAGACCTGGTCAAAGCAATCTGAGAAAGATGCCGCTCAGGGTCCGGGAGCAGCGAACCGGCTAGGGCATTTTGGAGGAAATCCCAGTTGAACTGATGGCAGATTGAAACGAAGAGCGATTTGAAAATGAACTGAGACATTCTCGGCAGGCCGGACCAAGCTTCGACGTGAGCATCTGGCCGAAAGCTCCTTAGCCTGCCCGCTGCCTCAAAACAACGAAATCGGTCTATACTAAATGGATTGCCGCTGAGAGCACGGTCAATCGTCATCGAGATGACCAAGGTGGGCCCTCTTATGGGCCAGGTAAAGTTTCCGTTCCGGTGTCATCTCTACGTTGAGCTTCACGCGCTCAACACGATAACCTGCTCTTTCCAAGGCGGCGATCTTTTGAGGATTGCTCGAAGCGAGCTTTATGCGATCGCCGTTGAAAACTTGCTTCAATGCGCCAATGTGGGCATTGAAGGTGCGGGGGTCTGGTTCATGCCCAAGCGCTTTAAATGCCTCGGCGGTAGAGAGGCCTTGCGTTTGTTGCAGGGCGATCGCTCGCACCTTATCGACGATTCCGGTGCCTCGTCCTTCCTCCCAAGCGTAGATCAAAATGCCGCCATCCTTACCGATAAGCTTGAGGGCGGCGTCCACCTGTGCGCCGCAGTCGCAGTCGATAGCATGAAACGCCTCACCGAAAACGCAAGAGGATTGAAACCGAACGACAGGCACCTCGGGGATTGTCGGACTGGTAGCGACTAAAAGAAGTTGGCCATTCACATTTAGCGCCCTAGCACTTAGAGTGCCGTTCGATGTCGGAACGGTCGCAACAGACTTTCTGTCGTCGTTTTTATCCATTTTAATAACGCTTTCCATGACCGAAAGATTGCGAGTTCCGGGCGTCCGTTCAGATACCGACCTATACGGCCGGCAGCAATTCCTTGACGATTTGACTAATGAAGTAAATCGAGGACGAACTCTCTTTGCACTTGAGGGTGTCAGCGGGGTCGGGAAATCCGCACTTGTGACAACCTTTTCGAAGCGCCTTGAGGGGAGCGGATTTTCCGGAATTGCAACACTAAACGCGGCGCAACTCCCAAGCGAACAACTCGCTATAGCATCGATATACGCGCAATTACAACACTTGGGCCGGGATCCGGAAGCCCTAATGAGCGCGCTGAACAAGCGCCTTACTTCGGAGCTGCCGAAGACGCTTAGGATCCTGGTCGGGGCTGTAATGGCCGACGTCGCCAAGCTGGCGACCGACAAGGCCGAAAAAACGATCAAGGCGCTGCAGGGAATCGTTGCAGGCGAGGGCGTTGCCCTGAGCGTAGAAGCGCAATTGGCGGCTCTTGACGGCGACAATCTGCGCGTCTTTGTAAGCGCTTATCTCCAGTCTTTGGTGGACGGCGGAAATCCCGTTGTCATCGTCGTCGATAATTTTGATGCCGCAGATGTCGGACTGGTGTCGCTCGTGCGGTTTTTAATAAAGACAAAACCGGATCGCGTAACTTTAGTACTCGCGCATAACAGCGAGGTCGCCGATAACACCAACTGGGACTATACGATCGCTGACCTCCGGGCGAGGGGCGGTAGCTTCTTATTGGTCCCGCCGCTCGCTCGATCCGCGATAAGCGCTTGGTTTTTCAGCGAGGTCGGACGATGGCCGACCGATACCGAACTTGGCGAGATCGAAAGCGGTACCCACGGGCGGGCTATGGCGCTCAAACTCACCATCGACGCAATTCGTGATGACGCGGCCCAGCCCGTGTCGTTAGATTATGGCGGCTACTACGAGCTGTCTCGTCGGAATCTCAGCGGGGATGCCCGGACGGTGGCTGAGCTTCTTGCTGTCGTCAACCGGGACGCAACGGTTCCAGTCGATTTGCTCGCTGCCGCCGCCGAAAGCCTCGGGATCGCAAATATCGGACCGGCTCTTGACGATTTGCGCGACCGTCGCTTGTTGAAGGAGAACGGTCGAGACATTGCCCTTGCCCATTCACTGGCGCAGCAGTCATGGCGTTTGACGATTAACGCGCCCCGCATGCGACGCCTTGCGCAGGCGTGGTTCGCCGTCGTCGCTCACTACGACACTGCGGAACTGACTGGGCCAAGCGTGACGGGATTGATGACCGTCATCTCCGTGCCTCTGATCGAGAACAGGCCTGCGGTGGAAATTGCGCAGATCGGCGATCAGCTGATTGCAGCGGGACAGGTCCGCAGCGGATTGGAATTGCTCGATCTGACGAGGAGGTCCGACGTTGTAAGGCAGACAGGATCCGCCGGCATGTTTCTACATGCCCTGATCGCGGCCCGAACTCGTCTCGATCTGGGTCGATACGGCGAGGTCGACGAACCCCTCGCTCAGGCCGCGCGGGCTGCGGACCATGACCCTGATGCTAAGGTTCAAGTTCTTCTACTCCAAATGAAGCTGGCGCTGCGGCGAAACACGTATGCGGCCCTATGGGAGTTTGTGCGCTTGCTTGAAGCAGAAGCTGGTCGAAACTCCGCAGCGCAAATAGAAGCGGAGCTGGTCTCGAATGTCGCCTACCGGGACCTACTGGATCTCGAAGGTATTAGGACCTCCAGTGATAAGCTTTTGCGGCTGCGTGATGCTGGCACTCTGCCCCAACAGAAATCGATCGATCGGGCACTTGCTCGTTCGCTGGCCAAGCTTGGAGAAACCGATGCTGCCCTAGTCCGCGCTCGCGCCGGTGTGGAAGCGGAAATTGTTCCTGGCTCGATTCGAGGTGTCGGAAATGCGCACTTGGCATTGGCCGAAGTTCTCCGGTACAGAGGCGACTTCGACTCGGCTTTCGCGAGTTATCGCCGCGCAGCTGCGATCGGAAGGAACACGGGTAATCGCGATTCACTACTGTGGTCACTTTTAGGCGAGAGCGCAGCATACATTGAAGCCGGCGCGCTAAATAAGACGTCTGGACCTCTAGCGGAGGTTAGGGCCTTGTTGGCAGAGCCTGGTTACTATCATCCCCTAGAGACCGCTCACGCTGGGCTTCTTCGTGCGCTAAGTGAGACCGGCAATACAGTTGAGGATGTTCTTCACCTCTACGAAACACTCGGAATTAGTTGGCCAGCCGCACTCCTAGGCGGTTTCCTGCAATCAGGACATCTCGGCGGCACGATACCGATTTAACGCCACTGCACGAGAGCAGAAGTAACCAAGTCCTCAATCGAGCCGGTATTCCAGACTTCGGCAACGTTTGGCGCGTCGGGCCAATGAAACTCCGTCTCATGCATGGGGCGCCATCCGAAAAATCCCTTTCCTCGCAAGAGACGGCTCAGGCCCGATCGATAGTAGAAATGATCAAGCGCTGTCCTTGATTGCTCTGCGCTGTGCCTGCGAATGGTAAGAAGTCGTCCACCGAAATGTTGAATAACAGCCCAATCGTTGGGGAAGCGGAGATCGTCTATGACTATAGGCGCCGGATCTGGGCTTCCGATAAGATGTTCTTCAATCTTGACCTTCACCGCATTTGTCCAAAGGTCCGGCGTAATCATGTTGCGGCCCCAGTCGGTGCCGAGCGTGCTTAGGGCGTGACGCGCCGACTTTCCTCCAAGAAGGAGTTGTGGTTGTGCTCTCCGCTCAGGAGTTCCCGCAACATCTGCTTCGGACAGGCCGAGTACTTTGAGCATATCCTTCAGGGGCCGTCCCATATGGAAGCGAACGAAACCGTGTTCTGCGGCGAGTCGACAAGCTAAAGTTGTCTTTCCAGATCCTGATGCTCCCACGAGTCCCAGAACAGGATAGCTCATTGGCGGCCTCTCATTTGTTTCACGACAGAACAGCTAGGATTGTTTCATTTTATTATCGTGGCTATCGGGTTCCCGATAGACGAGAAAGAAAGTTTGGCCAGGACGAATCAGCGAGAAGGCGGCCGATAAGAATATTGCACAAAGCTATCAGTTGCTGTCCCAGCGCCATTTTCTTTCCATAATATACCATCTGCGATCTAGGTCTGTTCATATCGTGCCGCGGCGGGTGCTCCGGACTGGCGCGTGAACGATCCCTTCAGATCAACATCCGGTTGACCGTCACGCCATCAGCCGGCCGGTAAATCCGGCTCGTTTCCACTTCTCCTCGACTTCATCAGCAACATACTGCGGAGGCTGAGCGCTGCTGCCGTCGAAATAGTGTTGGAAGTCAACATGGACTCGCATATTTTGCGGTCTATACGCCCCCAGGTGATCGTAGAGCAGCACAGGGCCGGCCTCGAACCGCCTATAGACCGATTTGTGAATCGTCGCTGTTGAAGTGCCGGTCTGCGAGTCGATCGGCAGCTTACGATCGCCCGATCTTAAAAAGCTATCCGCCTGTTCGTCGTGCTGAGGACCTGCCGGATCCGGCCACAAGCGTAAGACACTTCCGTCATGTTTAAGCCCGTTGGGGATAATCGACGCTGCGGCGACTAACCAGCCAAGGGCGACGTCGGACAGTCGAGCCTCGTTTTCCGGATAGCCTCCTCCGATATCGGCATGAACACCTGAAAACCAAACCTGCTCAAAATACAAATTACCATGCAAATCGCGTTTGCCTTCCTTAGCCGTGACTGGTGCCCAGGGTACTCGTCGGAAGTCAGCGCGATTTTCGTCAATCGAGATCGCATGCTTAGCGTAGCTGACTGCCGGGTTGAGCGTCGTATCGTAAAATTTATGCTTTGGCGGCGCCAAGTGAAGTGTTCGAATCCGCTCACACACGCCGTAGCCGGCAAAGCACGGTGCAATTTTGACATAGTTAACAAAGAACGCGGCGGCAGCCGCTGCGAGGCCAAGATTGCCGAGAATAGAAGCTGACCATGCGAGCCTTGGATGTGACGGCTCAAGTTCGTGACCAAGCCAATAAAAGGCCGCGAGCAAGAGAACGCCAAGGGCACATAACGCCGGCCCTAGATATTTATGGCCCAGCGCAGCCACTGTATCAAAAACGCCAATGAAGTAAGGCAGCACGTTTGGCTGCTCAATGCCTTCAACGATCATCGAACTTCCATGGAGATTTCGGTACTTACGGGCAATGTCGTCGCGGGTCTTCAGCAGAAAGTCATAGTAAGGGTGGGATTCGGCCCGTCGGTAAGAAGGGCAGAATTGATACACGTTCTTGACCGCATGCTTGGCCAACCTGTGTACGCTTTTCGGGTCCCGCCGAATTGGTGAACCATCCGGCAAGTGTTTCGGGATTCCACAACAACTCATTACGCCAGCAAGCGAGCGAACTGTGTAGGCGCCCCTGCTAAAGCCCACTAAGAATATGCGATCGCCTTCTTCATACAGGCGAATGATCGCCGCATAGCAGTCGATGATATTACGCGTAATGCCCAGACCTGTGGCCATACTGGCAAGATTGTAGAGCCACCGCATCCATCCGATTTTGATTCGTCCGCCATCCGAGGCTGAGCCAAGACCCGGATCGTAGAATGCGACTTGTTCCGCTGGCTCAAGTTCCGTGTCAGGTCCAACGCGGCTGGCCCGGTAAAGCTTGTAGACATTGGTTCGTACTTCATCAAAATTGATGCCGCCCGCCTGTCCGGTACCATCGGAGAAGATCAGAATGTTTTTCGTCATTTTACTCGACCTCGACTAGGTAACGCCGATCGATGGTTCAAGCTTCTGCCTGTCTACCGCTAAACCTGTGACGGATGCGAAGAGCTGGGCCGCTCCCTTCGCTTTATCGAGATATCTTGCATAGGTACTCGGTCCTGCTCGATCGATTGCCTCCTGGAGACTTGCCGGCACTCCGCTTGCTGTTGTGGTCTGGGAGGAGAATACCGTCTGACGGAATTCCGTCTCGGCGTTGCGAAGGTCGGTGATCACGCTGTTCAGTTGAGTGGCGCCATTTGAGGAAACGAGTTTGCCAGCAATGTAGACGACCTGGCTAAGGCCCAGAATGCCGAGAATGTTTTGCGGCACGGTGAAGGACGCCAGCTGAAAGACGCCACCCAGAAAGAGGGCGGCTCCGACGGCAAGTGTGAATAACAGGCTCTGAAACCGATAAACGTCAAAAGCGCCATCGCTCGAGATCAAATCGAAAAAGCTTGGCTCATTCGCGGCGCGTATCGATGGGCCTGTATACCAGCCTTTATTCAATAGCCAGGCCTGATTTGTCGGGTCGATCACCGTCCTTGACGAGTCAGCGCCTTTGGCCGCGGCAGCGCCGATCCCGGAAATGCCAAGCAGTTCTAGAATGGTCGTCGAGAGATCCGACAGCACCCCGGTCCGCAGCAGTACGAACAGCAACATCGCAAAGACAAGGATGGTGAAAAAAAACACCTGAAATGCCGACAGGCTTCCGCGATTGTCGAAGCCGGCCGTAATACGAATCGGATTCCAGGCCTGCGTGCCGGCGAGCGACTTGCCCAACAGCCGCGCAAAAGCCTTGGCCGCGAAGAAATACACAGCGGCCACAACCATAATCGCGATGGCGATACTCCATCCCATCGGACTGACATAGACCGGCAGGTAGGAGACATTGAATGGTCTTCTGGTATCGTCGCATTGATAAATGTAGAGGTTGCGCTTGTTCCAGAATCCGGCGTCGGAGGCCGGAACGTCGACGGAAACAATCGTATCTCCCGGTGACAACAGCCGTCGCGCTACGAGATCATCGCTATCGCCAGCCTTCCTGGCGCGCGCGCCATGCCGGTTGTCATCCCGGGGTATGGTGTCTTCGTCGATGAGGAGCGCGAAATAGCGTGCATCCGATGCCAGCGAGCTTCGGAGTCCAAATTCGACGGCACTACCGGCGGGCACCAGATTTCCATTATAGATAATGGCAGGGCTGTTGGCGGTGTTTGCGAGCCTTCGAAAGGCCTCGCCGCCGGCGCAATCGGGAACGGTCGTTCGGGTCAGAGATACTTCTTTTGCCACGACAGAAGGAACCGGCTGGTTGGCTGTGGGAGGGGACTTGGCCTCGCCACCATGTTCAATCGTTTCTTTGAGCTGTTGAGCACGGGAAGGAACGGTCCCGGCCGTCAGGATTAGAAGCACGATAGAGGACGACAAGATCAGGAAAGAGCCAAGGCTTTTGCCGCGATGGGCAGTCACGGAATGAAAAAGGGAAAACAATTTGGCCTCTCCAAAGTGCGCAGCATGAAAACCGTGGACCGAATAAAATCTTCTTCTGAAGCAGGGCAGGCCGAAAAATTCAAATGGCGGCGTATAGCTACCGCAAACCGTCCCGGAATCATTGCCGGGGCGACCTCCACGACGTGAATGTGCCTTCCCGGGCTAGTTGCATGCCTGCAGGGCAAGCCGACCAGCTAGTTTCGCGGATTGAAAGCAATTTAGTCCAGAATTGCCGCACTTCGTCATTTTCGCAACGGCCTTATGGCTCGCTTAACGGGAAAACTAGACGTGCTTCTAAAGTGACGACAGATGAAATGATTAGAAAATGCCGATATCATATGCATTATTCCGCTGTTTGAAATGCTCCTATAAGTTGTGTATAAGCTGTGCAAAACAAAAACAATCATGAGTTGTTGATGGAACTCATTCCCCTGAAATGATCCGCTTTGCTCCGACGTTGGGCTAAGGGCGGGACATATGAAGGGCTTGGGAAGAAATTCTGGGACGCGAACAACACTGCTCGGGTGCACCCTTTTTCTGCTCGCCGGTGTAATGGCCGGCTGCAGCAGTGCCGATTTCAAGAGGATCGTTTCCGGCCGGTGGGGGCTGGATCCCGCGCTCAATCCCGTAGAGTTCAATAACGTCATTCATGACCAGCGGCTGGTGCTGCAATATATTGGACAGGAGGCCGGTCTGATCACGAGCGATGGGACGGTGGTCGGCTCCTGGTACACGGTTGCGCAATGGGGCTTCAATGTCGGCCGGCAGGACTGTGAGGTCTATCTCAACACGCTCTACCGGCTGAATCGCGAAAAGCAGCGAAACGACAGTGCGCTATCGGCGCTGGCCGCCGGTTCTGCCGCCATCCTCACCCCCACGCACGCCAGCGCTCAATCGCTCTCCATCGTAGCCGCGGCGTTCGGACTGACGACCGCGATCAATGATGCGGCATTCCAGAGTTATCTCTTCACGGAAGCACCTGGACTGATCGCCAACAAGGTGAAGGATCTTCAGGACGTTTACCAGAAATCGCTAACCCAAGCCTCGATTGCGACGGCCGACCAGGCTTATAGCGCGATCCAGCATTATTATTCGATCTGCCTGCCGGAATCCATTGAAGGCGTATTGCTGGAGGCGGTCGCGAGTTCGACCGCGAAGGTCAAAACCGGCGGCCAGAACGGGACGCAGACAACCGGAACGGTCGCTTCAGCGCCCAAGCTGACAGTGTCGCAATAGCTAAGCGGTAAGCAGGTGGCAGCAAAGCCGATTTATCCAGCGCTCATATTCTCAATTTGATTATTGGAGGATGTAATGGCTGCGGTTTCTTCCAGCGAGGTTCTTTCAGCGCTTGCGTTGGCCGGGATTATGGGTGTGCTCGGTCAAGGCACGCGCGCGGCGGTCGGACTAAAGAATGCCGGCCGCCTTGGCGGTACCCCGGATCAGCAGAGCGCGTTCAGCGCCGCGTATTTCTTTCTCAGTCTGATGATCGGATTTATCGCCGGCGTCCTCGCTGGATTGGCAGTCGGTCTCGATCAATTGCTTTCGTTCCAAACGGGCGACATCAAAGTCTTGCTCGGCATCGCTGCTGCTGGCTATGCCGGGGCCGATTTCGTCGAGAATTCGATGTCGATCATTATTCCGTCTAGCTCTAAGGCCGAAGGTGCGAGTGTAGCGCCAGTGCCGCAGGCCATCGTGTCGAACGATGTCTCGGCTCTCACGGCCCATACCGCCGCCTTGACCGGAGCGATCCAGCAGCTGACCTCGACCTCGCAACCGCCGGCCATCGCGACGGCAAATGTCCCAGAGTTTTGGCCTGCGCTTCAACGGGTATTTTCCGGAATTGACAGGACGAGATGGGAATCCGCGCTTACCCAAGGATTCCAGAGATTTGCACTGACCAACAACCGGCGCATCGCTGCAGCTGTCGGGCAGTTTGCTGTTGAAGCGGGTGAGTCATTCAGAGAGGTTGTGGAAAACATGAGCTACAACGCTTCGCGAATGACGGAAGTTTGGCCGAGCACGTTCAAGACCGACGCCGATGCAGCGCCATATGCCCACAATCCCGAGAAACTTGGCAACTTCATCTATGCCAACAAGCTCGGTAACGGAAACGAAGCATCAGGCGACGGTTACCGTTTCCGGGGCCGCGGACTTATTCAGCTCACCGGGCGGGATGAATATAGCGAATTTGGTGCGGCGATCGGCATGACAGCCGAGGAAGTTTCGAGCTATTGCGAAACGCCTGAAGGAGCGGCGGTTTCGGGATGCTGGTACCTGTCCTCTCGCGGATGTCTTCCTTTGGCGGATGTCTGGAACGTCGATGCAATCACGCGCCGAGTTAACGGGCGAAAGATGTTGGACCACGTCAAGCGCCTTAAATATGCCAACGCGCTGCTGGCGGAGTTGAGCAAAGGGTAGTGGGTGAGTTGATTCTCTTAGCTAATATCTCGGAGAAAGATGTCGCTTGGGACGAGATCGGCCTGGGAGTGACGCTCGCGTTGCATGGTTTTAGAAAATCGAACTCTTGAAGCCTCATGAAATAATTGGGTGGCTCGCTTGCGGATACTTGCCGATCGAATTGTACCGTCTCGGATGAACCGCCGCGGTCGCTTCGAGCAGCCATGTATCTAAAGCCGCGGCTTTGCTTGGGAAAGTTACTTTAGCGGCGTGCACTTCCACTGGCCGGAAGATAGTGCATGCTCAGAAGCGTGCCAACTCTCCGACGAGATTGGTTTGAAGGGGGCCTTCGATGCGCTTCCGCAAGGAAGCAGATGATTTTGACCGGAGAACTGTAGGCGTAATTGCGAGAGCATTTTGCGCGGAAAATGAGGCCGGCGTCAAAGATATTTCAACTCGAAACAGTAAGGATCGCAAGTCAGATGATGCTCGCCGGCCCAGTCCGAATAATTCTAGGCGTTATCTGCGCGATAGTAGTCGCTTCAAATGCACTGGTGGCGCCCGCCCTTGCTGCCGACTCATTATATTTAAACGCCTCTCTGTCGCTCCTGACCGGCGTGCTAGGATTTTTGGGTTCGTGGATTGGTGCGCAGGTGGCACTAGCCAATTTCAAGAGGCAGCGCGCATTTGACAAGCAATTGGACTGGTACGAGCGAGCTGTCGCTGCAATTCACTCTCTTGCGGAGAAAATAATCGTTGCGGTCAACGCTGAAGACGATGAGAGACCGGCCGACATATTGGCTACCAAGTGGGTTGAAGTCCAACTCGCACATAGAGCTTTAGATCGCGTAGCCCAAGAGGCGCCGCTTTACGCGAGCGCGGGTGCCTTGGGAGAAATTATAAAAATTCAAAAGAAAGTTCAGGAAATCGCAAACAAGACAATGGCCTTTGATCCACCAAATTTTCCCAAGCAGTCCGATAGGTTCAAGCTCATAAAAAGGATATATTCGCTTGGCGAGTACCTGGAAAAAGCATCATCTCCTCTCCTGCATGAGGGGCGGATTCATCTCGGGATAGGAAGGCCTAGCCTCAGGGAGCGAACACAAACATTCTTAAACATTCCCATGACGACGATTACCGATAAACCACTTACCAAACACCAAAGAAGCGAAATGGAGCGCATGGGAAAGGTCGGGAATCCACCCAAGCATCTGTCGTAGCATTCGCCGTCCTCTTCGTAATGTTTCCTCGCGCCAATGCTGGGGCCAAGGCGCCTGAACGACCGGACCCGTCGGGCAAATCAGTGCTTGGGTCGCATTGTCCCCTTACCCACATTGAACGAACCCCGTACACGCCCAGCGTATCCGGCGGGGGGTCGTCGCATGCAAGAAATGACCCGCAGAGGTGTAACGCCATGTCTCATCCGGAATTAGTTCATATCTCCGAAGGAACGGAGAAGCTATGGGTCCATGATTGGCGCTTTGCTGGTGGTTTGGATCAGCCACGTGGCCACACGTGCCAGTGCGCCGCGAACTTCCGTGAGCATAATGACGACGCTAGCAGATGTCTTTCAAAGCCTGGAAATATTGGTCTGCTGGCAAATGAACCCAGTGATCGAAGGTCAAAGGTCGCTTTCCACCGTCGAGCATTCCGCCTCGTTTCGGAGCAATAGAGTGTTCACTTCGGCAATTTGCCGTGTGCAATCCAACTTAAAGGCAAGACCTTCGGAATTTGCTTTAGTTCAATTCTGGCTTGGTCCGCGAGAATGGACGCCATCAGGATAGGCGCTAGAAATGCCAAACGAAGTTCCTGGCGGATGATTTTGGGATGGATTGAGGCGGCTTTCGCTAGGTCCTCAATGGAGCGGTAGCGCTCCGATTTGAGATCACCGAGCCAGCCGTGAGCTCGAACAATTGCTGCTAGTAGTTTCGAGTCAGTCCTGCTGCCCGCTTCAACCTCTCGGATTTCCGCCGATCCTTTCTGTTTTGGGAGCCAGGGGATCTCGATGGTTTCCGACTCGGCGCCTTCTTTTTTCAGGCTGTAAGAAATTCTGATGCCGTCCTTGGAGATCGTGGCGCGGCTTACTAATCCCGCTATATCTGGACTTGGCAGCTCGCTATTTCCGCTAAGCTTGCGAAGCTCTTCTATAACCGAGTTTTCGATCTCCGGGGCCGACACGCTGGTCACCGAACCCGCCTCATGCTGCCGACCGCGCAAAGCTCTGCTCACGTAGAACCGATATCGCACGCCATTTTTGGTCGAGAAGCTCGGGCTCATGCGGTTACCTTTGTCGTCGAAGAGCTTACCCTGGAGCGGGGCGCCGCTTTCCGACGACCTCTTGCTCCGTTCGATGCGGTTGTGCTTCAGTAGCTGCTGGACGCTTTCGAAAAGCTTGCGGTCGAGGATCGCTTTGTGTTCGCCTTTGAACCACTTGCCGCCGTGATGAACCTCGCCGAGGTAAATCCGGTTTTTCAGGAAGTGGGCGAGGGGACCGTAAGTGAAGGGGATGCCGCCGTCGAATTTCGGGTTCTTGGTGGCCCTGCGCTTGGTGACGATGCCGCGGGCGTCGAGGTCCGCTACCAACCGGCCAAACGAGCCAAGCTCAAGGTATCGGCTGAAGATCGTCCGCACCGTCCTAGCCTCGGTTGCGTTGACCACGAGCTTCTTATCCTCTGAGTCATAGCCTAAGGGGACGCTGCCGCCGGTCCACTTCCCCTTGCGCCTGGAAGCTGCGATCTTATCCCGCACCCGCTCGGAAGAAAGCTCGCGCTCGAACTGGGCAAAGGACAGAAGCACGTTGAGCGTCAGCCGGCCCATGGAGGAGGTCGTATTGAACTGTTGAGTCACCGCGACAAACGAGATCGACCTGGCATCGAAGGTCTCAACCAGCTTGGCGAAATCGGCAAGCGACCGGGTCAGGCGATCGATCTTGTAGACCACCACAACATCAATTCTGCCGGCTTCGATATCGGCCAGTAGTCGCTTGAGGGCAGGGCGCTCAAGATTGCCGCCGGAGTAGGCCGGGTCATCATAGGCTTGCGGCAACACGGTCCAGCCCTGCGAGGCCTGGCTCTTGATATAGGCTTCACAAGCCTCCCGCTGGGCGTCCAGCGAGTTGAATTCCTGCTCAAGCCCATGTTCGGTCGATTTACGGGTGTAGACGGCGCAGCGAACTTTCCTGACAGGGCTAACGGGCATTAGCAGCACCTTTTGAGGTTCTGTGGGGAGGTGGGGGCCGAAGCCGTCCATGGCTGGATCGAGGAAGGACGGAGGTCCTTCGAGCCTTGCGCGGACTATCCGGCTCAGAATCCACGCTTTCAGCAGCCTTGGTGCGGAGGCCAAAGAAGCGCGGCCCGTTCCACCTCACTCCTGTAATGAGCGAGGCGATCTCGGAGAGGTTAGGGAAGGTCCGGCCCTCATAGGCAAAGCCTTCGGCCAGCACCACCACCCGGTAGGTCCGGCCGTTCCAGGTTCGAACCAACTCCGAACCGGGTTTGATGCGTCGGGGAAGCTGCAGCCTGCCTCCACGTTTGGCGCCGGCGGCTTTCACCAGCTCGCGCAATAGCCGCTGATGTTCAGAGGAGAGGCCACCATAGGCCTTCTCCTGGATACGGTAAGCAATACTGCGTCGAAGCAGATCCGGACCAAACGCCTTCGGCGGCTCGGCTCGGAACAGCTCGGCGTAGCGCTGCCGCAAGGCCGCGATCGGCATGGCGGGCAACCGGTCCAGCTCGGCTTCAACGGCGGGATCGGCTGCCCCACTTTCGTTTGGGCGAAAAGACATCAGGACGTCGCACGGCGTTTGGCGATGCGGTAGATGCGCTCGTCCCTGGCCTTCTCCGACACCAGAGGGAGCTTCAGCTTCTTCTTGACGACACCGGCGAAGAAGCCTCGGACCGAATGTTGCTGCCAGTTCGTGGCCTTCATGATGGCGGCAATGGTCGTACCCCCGGGTTGTCGCAGCAAGGCCAGTAGGGCCTCCTGCTTGGATGACCCGCCAGTCGCCTTTTCGGACGGCTCCGGGAGCATTGCAGCCTTGGCCGAGGCGATCGGCTTACCGGGCGCCACCGGCTGACGCCGCTTCAAAGATCCGGATCGAGGCCGCTTCGTTGGTGATGGTTTGCTGGTGCGTTTGACGGGTTTTGATTTCGGCCTACTGGCGGACATGCGGCACTCCCTGACTTCGACGACAGCATCACGTGCTGCCACCGACACGACCCGCCAGTGGCGGGTAAAGCCGAAGCTGACGAAAAGCGCGATACTATTCGTCGGCGAGACGGTTCAATAGGGAGGCCGCATCTCCAAGCCGACCGGCTTCATAGAGCAGTTGGTCGATCCCGAGGGAAAGCCTGGCGCCTTCGTCGACCGCGCCGGCTTCAGCGCAAACCTTGGCCGCCTTAGCGACTTGGGCGGCTTCATCCAACTTCGTATGAATCTCGATCAATATCATCCTGATCGCTGGCTCGATCGTATTGCGGTCCATGTTGCCCTCGCTGTTGACGAACACAGTACCGCTCCGTGGGCTTGCGAAGTCGAGTGGAAAGAGAGCCATCTTGTGGCTCTGATCAGGCCATCCGGATCATAAAATGGTCCGCGGATCGCGCGGCCGAGCACGCCTTCCAAAAACGCAAGGTGGCTATTTCGTCGGGGATTTGCGCTTGGGTTTGGGGGCCGTTTTGCCCGCCACAAAGTCCTTGAATAGCTTGACGGGATCAGCGCCAAGCGCCCGGGCGATCGCAATAAATTCAATAACATCAAGCCGGCGTTCACCGCCTTCGTATTTGGCGATGAACGATTGATGTTTTCCAAGCTTTTCGGCCAGCTTTTGCTGCCGAATCTTCTTGGAATCCCGCACTGCAACAAGCAGGCCGATGAGCCTGTTGTATTCGGGGGATTTGAGGGACTTTTGCATGTGCCGCCAAGCCCTCGGGAATCGGGCGGCGGGTAATCTGATCCTGAAAAAGGATTATCCCAAAACTGGATATTTAAGGAAGAAGGAGTTATGTCAGCGCTGAAAAGCGAGGGCAGTCATGGGCGCAAATGTATCAATCGAGAATGTAGGGTCACGGGGAAATCATCGTTACAAGCGTCAGTCGTCGTGGCGGCATCCGGTCGAGTATATTGCTGCCGCTGCGATTAGCGCGCTGATGCTTTCTTCCGCGTTTGCACAGGGCACGGATAAGAAGGCCAACTGGAAAAACATCGAAGCAGATAACGGCGCGGTCTACAAAATCGACCTGAATTCGATATCGCACTACAATAACGGTACGGCAGACGTGGTTGTCTATGCTGTCGAGGGTGCGAGCTACAATCCCGAGAACATGCGCCGGCTATGGTTTGATTGCCAAGGCCACTTCCGCGATGAGACGGGTCCCGGTTTTGGACCTACGGAATACGCCCCGCCACGATCGATAGCTGGTCGAATAAGCCAGGTCGCATGTGCTGGGGCCAAGGACACCCGGTTTGAGGAAGAGGCTCGACCTGGGCCAAAAGACACGCCGTCCAACTATTGCGTTGGCTTTACTCCGGATGCCTGCGCCAGAATTACGGCAACGGCAGAGGCAAAGCCTAAACCAGCATACTGCAAACCGGGATTTGGGCTTGTCGGAAGCGGTCTATCGCTCGAACAAATTCGCATCTGTCACGTCATCGCTAACGAAGAAAGTCGGCTTGCGAACAGCCCTGCAAATCGCTCCGACACCGGTATCGTTACCAACGGATATGACCTTAAGATTTCTGCGACCCACGGTAACTTTCCCTATATCATAGGTTTGACTAATCTTCCCGAGGGCACAAAACTCTTGATTTCTATTAAGAAGCCACGCTTGCCGGATGCGCGTGAATTGTTGGCAGCGGGTTTGCCCATGTGTGAAGACAATTGCATCCCGGCCTCGGGTCCTAACGGCGAGGTGTTGGGTGTGAGCTCGGTGGTTCAGTCCGGTAAATTCTTGGCTGGGCCATTTTCCTGGGGAGGAAAGCCATTCTGGCAAGGCACGTTTGAAGTTGATGTCCTCTTGGTTTCCCTTCCGGGTGAAGACACTTCCAGTGTTCAAGGCACGAAGACCCTGCTGGAGAGGATGAAGAAGCCGATTTTGACGTCCCCTGTAGCCGTGAGCCCGCAGCAATAGGGTGATCGCATCGCCGGTGAGGTACGAAATCAATGCATTCCGCGCCACCTCCTAGAGTACGCCGTGGGTTTTCTCGCTTCAGCGAGAATCCTTTCCCAATCGGCGGCTGTCATCCAATCCATCCACGAGAGGTTGGCGTTTAGAAGCGCCTGGCTGATCGAATCACATTGGTCGTCGTGCTTGCCGCCGGGAAAAGCGAAAAGCTCGGATTCGAGGTCCGCTAGCCAAGATGCTTGCTCGGGCAAGAACACCTGCCCCGCTTCAAATTTCGCGGATGCGACGGACATCCGGCTTGCTTTGTCACCCTCGGGTTTGACGCCAATAATGCCGGAGACGCGCCCCCGTAGTTCCTGAACCAGCATGGTTCCAGCGCCGGCATCCTCGACGAGAACGCGGGTGGCCTTCCAGCTTCGCAAGCCTCTCGACCGCAGATTTTAGGGCGGGGTAATCGACACGTCCCCGCCAGACATCGACGAGATACCATCGCATTTTGCGTGCCACGATCCACGTTGTGCAAACCGACCAATCGTTTTGAGGCCCGCCCTTATTGGCAGTATCCCAGCTCTGTATTACCTGAATTCGCTCGGACATCGGAGGCAGTTCATTGTAACGAACAATCCAATGCCGCTTGACCATGGCTCCGCCAGGCGGCACAGGCATTTGTTGGTACTGTGCGGAGAAGGCGTCGCTGCCGATCTGCATTTTCAGAGCTTCTAGCACATACAGCGGCTCACGCTGCGGCGAGAGGACCTCGCCTGCCTCGCGCAGATATGGCTCTCCGTCCCAACACGGAATGGAGCTATCGTGCTCTGCGATGGCAGGGAGGTCCAGGATTTCCCATTCGTTGGACTGGCCAATCAAGAAGCCGGTCATATCATCCATATGAACACGCTGCATGACCACCACGATGGCACCGGTGCGTTTGTCGTCCAGTCGGGACAACAAGGTGTTGGTGAACCACTGGTTCGCGCCATTGCGCTTGGTTTCGGAGAAGGCGTCGTCTGGTTTGAGGGGGTCGTCGATAACAATGATATCGCCACCCCGGCCGGTCAGCGTGCCGCCAACTGAGGCGGCTAACCGAAACCCTCGTGCTGTAAGTTCGATCTCTGTTTCATTGTTTTTGAACTGACCGACCCTGGTTCCGGGAAAAGCGGATCGATACCAATGAGAGTCAAGCACGGCTCGAAAATCGTTTGAATGCTTTTTTGCGAGCTCGCCCGAGTAGCTGGCGCAAATGATACGGCGGGTCGGATCAAGTCCCAGAATAAACGCGGGGAAGGCGACCGACGCCATGATCGACTTCAGCGATCTCGGGGGCATATTGATGATCAGCCGTTTGATCTCGCCCCGGCGGACACGCTCGAGTTGGTACGCAATCGCGTCAAGATGCCAATTTCTGATGTACGTCTGGCCAGGCGTCAGCGATAAAAAGACTTTTTCTACGAAAACCCTGAAGTCGTTTCGCAACAGTGCTTGCAGCAGGCGAGCGTCAGAAGTCATTGCTTTGTTCCTTTCGTAGATCTCTGGGGCGAGCTCGGGCGAATGGCAGATCGTTTCAAAAAGTTCGCAAGGATCGCCTTGTCTTCCGCGAGGACCTCATCCATACGAATGCCCGCTTCTGGCGATTCGCCGTAGCGATCGAAGAGCGAAAGCATGAGTTTCAAAGCCACGGGCTCGCTGCGCATGGCATCGTTGGCCAACCGACGCAGCATGACCTCCAGCGCCGGCAGCCGTCGCGTCCTGCCATTCTCAGTCACGACTATTCGCTGCCCGAGTATCTCCTGCAGGACCGCTCCGACCGGCCGACTGCCCTTTGGGCGTCCCTTCGGGTTCCCACTCTGGCCCTTCTTGAACTGCGTTGCCTTCGGCGGGCGTCCATAGCCGACGGCATGGTCCGTGGATCTGTGCTTTTGACTAGCCACGGCTAATCTCCGAACCGTTGTTCGATGCCCTATCGGTTCCTGAAGGTAACTTTCCTCGATGCCGCGTTGGTTGCTGTGACGATCGCCCCAGAAGGAGATTGGACTGAACTGCGAGCGACGAGGCTCCTGATCTTGCACGTGCGCGCTTTATCTCCTCAAAGGTTCGCCCATCCCCTTCCAACGTTGCTTCGAGTTTGGTTAGCTCTTGCCAGCGTTGAATGGCGACATCGACATAGCGTGGCTCGATCTCCAGGCCATATGCGAGCCGACCTACTTTCTCAGCAGCAAGGAAGATGGTGCCCGACCCGGCGCACTGATCCAGCACCGGATCGCCGCGTGCCGTGCAATCGAGCAAGGCGTCGGCGACAAGGGCGGTGGGTTTCACAGTTGGATGCACCGCCAACGCTTCCATCCGGCCTCGGCCAAACGTGTTTACACCCGAGTACGTCCAGACATTGGAGCGATTACGACCGAATCGGCCGAGGTCGACATTGTTCTTGTGCGAACGTTCGCCAACCCGAAAGACCCCGATCAATTCGTGCTGTGAACGATAGAATGAGCCCTGACCAGCGTTCGTTTTGTTCCAGACCACGAGGTTCAGCATGTCCCCATAAATCTTGCGACCAACTACGATCAGATCGGTAACATGACGCCAGTCCATGCAAACGAAGTGAACCGCACCTCCTGCTGAGGCCCGGATACCATTCGTGAGTATTTTGGATAGAAACCGCTTGAACTGCTGCGGTTGCATCTCTCCGGAGGCAAAGGCGAATTCGGGATGACGAACGCGGCCGCGACCTCCGATCGAACTGACGCGCAAATTATACGGCGGATCGCAAAACACAGCGGTCGCTAAGGCTCCACTCATAAGGCGCGTGAATTGAGTAGATTGCTGAGCATCGCCACACAGCAATCTGTGTCTTCCGAGTTGCCATAGGTCGCCCTGCTTCGTGACCGGGTTTATAGGAGGGGAGGGGATCGCTTCCTGAGGTTCGCTGCTCGACGCTGTCATATCTGCAAGAAGGAGATCGATTTCGGCCGTTTCAAATCCTGTCACCGACACTTCGAAACCTTCTACGGGTAGGAGATCGATCAGCTCGCCGAATTCAATTGCCAATATTTCCCGATCCCAGCCGGCCTGTTCGGCAATCTTGTTATCCGCGATCAAGAAAGCTCGTTTTTGGTTTGCGGTGAGGTGGTCGAAACATACCGTCGGAACTCGGGTGAATCCTTCGAGGCGAGCCGCCTCGATCCGCCCGTGACCGGCGAGAACCATCTTGTATTCATCGATAATCACTGGAGTCAGAAAGCCGAACTGTCTGATGCTTGACGCGATCTGTTTTAATTGTCGCTTTGAATGGGTTCGGGCGTTTCTCGGATTGGAGCGAAGTTGGCCGATTAGTAGCCACTCAACGTTCAGCGAGTTTTCCGACGAGTATAATTGTCGTCTTGAGTCATCTCTATCCGTCGTAGCCACTCTCGCCTCCAAGCACCGATCTCACTGCTTAGAGGGTAGTCGGCTACGTTCGGCAATGCTTGGTCACAAATATTATCGGCATGTTTTGTGGTCAACGCCGCGACGCCATTGGGGGTCAATCCGTACTTCTTGTCCCAGCGCGTCAAGTGTGCACCAATGGCCGCGAGAGTGACCATCTTGGCGTCGGGTAACTTCATACGGATTAACGCGTTACGAACAATTCGGACGACAATTGAATTACGTGTAATTCCCGGCTCGTTGTGCCCGGCCTTGACTATCACATTGATGACGAGTCTTGCGATGACGAGGGCCATCGTGTGCCAGGGCTTCGGCCGCTTTGATCTGGTTCGGTGCTCGTAGTAGCCCAAAGGCCACTCGATATAAGGCATGGCAAGAAAAAGTGCGTTACCCAGCGCCTTGATTACGTCGTAGCCATCCCGACTCTGAGGCGCCCATCGCTGCCCCTCCCAGTGAGAAAGCATAGCCGGGGCGCTCTTGAGCAGCGTCTTTGCCGCTTCCGTTGCAGCTTCAAAATCCCACCAGCGTTTTGGGTCTATTTCAGGCTCCTTTTGAAACCACGGAGACCCAAGAGGAGAGGGTAGGTCGCCCGGCCACTTCAGTTTCGTAAGGCCGGCGGCAATTTCCCGGTATTGGGACCGGCCCAATATCGACGCCTTGGAACTACCGAGCCATTTCTTTACTTCGGTAGCGGTGATTTTGCGGGATCCTTCGGGACGTGGAGTTTTCATTTGTTCGATTATCCGGGAGGCATCAAAGCGCGGGAACAATATTCTAAAGCTCAAGTACTTTCAGGATATTCCATAACAAGGGATCCCAGAATTTCGCTATCGAGCTTTGTTCGGAGAGGTTTGGCTCGACGCCATACGGATTTCGCGTAACACTGATTACGGAATGTCGCGTCACGTGGGACCATCACGGCTGGGCATCTATCGGTAATTCAGCTGGGCAGTCGCGGCTTTCAAGTTCAGAAAACTGTCCCTGTCGCAGGCCATAGTGTATGCCGAGATGTCGGTGCTGGAGCCTTTGTTGGCGTTGGGCCCGAGCTTCGAACTGTATGATCCAAGCATTCGGTCTCTCCCATTGTGACTTCCGCCAACGTCCTCTTTTTTGTGTTGCTTGTGATCGCGAGCGTATTGCTGGCGTGGATCGACTTTCGATCGGGCATCATCCCGAACTGGCTCAACCTGTTGTTGGCTCTGCTCGGGCTTTCTAGCGCATTCATGTTTGGCGACTGGGATTCGGTGTTCTGGGCTATAGTCGCTGGATTTTTTATTGGTGGTGTCGCGTGGATATTACGAGAGGCCTATTTTAGGTTACGGCAATTTCACGGGTTTGGGCTTGGTGACGTCAAACTGCTCGCCGCGTCCGCTATCTGGATCGGGGCGTCCGGCGTCCTCCTGCAAATCATATTGGCTTCGACCACAGCCATTGTTGTCCTCGGGATACTCTACGCACGAGGTCAGGCTATGACACGCCAAACGGCGCTGCCTTTTGGTCCCTTTCTGGCGTTTGGGCTCGTAACAACGTTTACGCTTCAGCAGTCTGGTTGGTGGCAGCTCGCTGCATAATTGATCCGAGTTGGATCGTTCAACACACTTAGATGTTCACCAGAGCAGATTACATCGCGCTGGAGTAACGCGTACTCCAGACGGGTTGGCCAGCCGTCATTACTGGTTGCTGGCGCTGGTCATCGTATCCAGCGAAATATCCCCGGCCGTCCCACTTCCACCTTGCTGGCCGTCAGATCCTAACGATGTGATGTCATATGGGCCGTGTTCACCGGGAGCTTTATAAATGTAGGGATGATTCCAGGGGTCGTTTGGAACGTTGCCGCCTTTCAAATAGGGACCATTCCAATTGGCAATCCCCGGTGCCGGTCGTACGAGAGCCGCCAATCCTTCCTCGGTCGAGGGGTAGCGGCCAGCATCTAAATTGAAGAGATCTATAGCGCTGGCGAGGCTCTGTATCTGGATCTTGGCGGCCTTTACTTTCGATTCGCTGAGATAATTGAGGACCCGCGGGCCGACTAATCCGGCGATTAATCCAATGATCGTTATGACCACCAGCATTTCAATGAGAGTAAAGCCTTGCTCCGCTGTCCTGTTTGTTGGGATCGGTCGGTTTAGAAATTGAGCGACCGGCTTTCTTGGCATGCTCGCTTCCTTCTAATTGGGAGTCAAAGACTGCGCTACTCGTGGAGCCCCCCACTGTCTTTAAGATCCGCGTTGCTAGTTGGTTGGATACATTCGCGTGAAGGAAAACGTCTCCTTCGCCCTAGGGATTTTGAGCAACTGTAGCTGGTTTGATTGTTTTCTCAGAATACCCATCAGCAGACGCTTCGTATCAGATCGCGACGCCCTTGGTTCGTGCGACG
>Ga0105239_10001771_pt1 | contig 28405 bp, 25 predicted proteins | sample KBSC44metaG_FD_92761 | JGI IMG/M metagenome (GOLD analysis project Ga0105239, IMG submission 92761) | Corn rhizosphere microbial communities from Kellogg Biological Station, Michigan, USA - KBS C4-4 metaG | ecosystem: Host-associated > Plants > Roots > Rhizosphere > Soil | place: Michigan, USA...
CACACAACAGGCGCATCATACGCATGAGCATGAGGATTCGTCGGAAGAATGAGAAACGAGAAGGTCGAGAGGAAGCGTGCTGTGCTGTGTGGGAAGGGCCCCAGCACATGATTATGTATGTACATACATACATATTCACGAAATGGGTAATAGTACATAGGTAAGGTAGGACCTACTCCTTGGCACTATGTAGGTAGTGTCAAGGAACCGGAGATACTATTCTTACGGGTCTATAGCTCTTACCTCCATACATACATATGTATATTACCACTTACCAGAATACTAGCAGCAGCACCATCCCTTACTACCTCTTATCCGTCGCACACCGCACGGAGTCCTATATATCTCCCATCTCCCATCTCCCATCTCCCATCTCCCATCGCACAATCGACAATCGACAATCGACAATCGACAATCGACACCAAAACAGTCCAATCCCCCCCCAACCCCACCGAATGCACACGCTCGCATGGTGGTTGGTGCAGTGGCGCTCACCAAGCCTCGCCCGCGGCCGCCCGCCCGCCAAGCCACAAGACAACATGTACCATGTACCATGTACCATGAAAACATGGAGACATGGTGCGTGTGGGGAGTACGGGAAGGGTGTGCATTCCAGTTGGAACTCAAATCGAATTCAAACCCGAAAACCGAAAAACCGAAAAACCCTCCCAAAAAACCGTTACGGAGTGCAGGGTGCAGAAGAAACTTCTGGATTCTTTGGAGAGGGGGCCAGGCTAGGTCAGGCTGGGCAGGTAGGCTGCTTAGGCAGGCCAGATGTAAACGCTGCGGGCGAACTGCATGAACTGCGGTCTCGTGGCGTGTAGATTGTTTGGGTTGTCCATGGTTTGATTTGGTTTGGTTCGGTTGGGTTACACAGCAGAGAGGCAGGGAATCATGGATTTCGGGATTCGTGGGGAGTTTTATTTTTTTGAAAAAAAACACATATTACTGGTTTTCGTCGTCTACACGTGATAGAACGCACAACATGTACTTCATACTTCATACTTGAAATGGATGCAACCAAAAGGGGGGAGGGGAGACATGGGAAAGAATGGGAAATATCCTGTTAGATATCCCACTCCAAGGTTGTTTTAATGCTTTTTTGGAAAACTGCTCGAACTTGAACCGATATCCTGTAGCCTGTCTTCTGTGGCCTGTCTGACTAACTAAAGCAAACTGCTTGAAGTCTACGAGTGTAGGAGGCTGGTGAGATCGAGACGAACGCAGTTGCAATGCGTTCAACGTCCCATAACAGGAAATAGGCTTCTCATGGTTGCAACACGCGGAGCACAGAGAGTGGAACGACTTCCACCAAGCCATCGTAGATCTGGCCATCTAGGAGGACCCGGTGGTTGCCAATTCCCAGGACCAGCATTGCTGTGGATATGTCACAGTTGGCCTACTGTACTTGATTACCGCTTGTTTGTTTTTTCAAGTCCCTCCTCCAATCAAAGTCATGTCATCAGGGGCCTACGAAAAACCGGCACGCATCGATAATGTCTTGATCCCCGTTAGCAAAATCCCAACCCACGATCCGACTATCTTGAGAACAGCAAACTATGCGACGGGCATCAAATTGCAATTTGAAGACGCGTGATACGGTTTGTTGTGTCGTAGGTGGGTGTGGTAGAGGCTGGACGGGAGCAGCTGTAGGTTGAGCTTGAGCTGCAGGTGCCTGGGCATTCTGAGTCTCCGTTTGATTCTGAGTAGTGGGGGCGGCGGCAGGCTGGGAATTTGGTTGCTGTTGCGTTGTGCTTGTTGAAGTCGACGTGTTTGCGGATGCAGGATTACGTCCTGCAGAATGACCGAGCTGTTGACCTTGGCCCTGACTTGGTATTTGGTTGCCATGAGAGATTAATGCTTGTTGAACTGCTTGTGAGATGGATGCTTGGGCAGCATGTGATAGATTAGAGGAGTTGATATAGCTAGAAGCGGACATTGCAGCTCGGGGCTGACTTGACACCTGGCGCCAATTACCAATGCCCATAGCATTGGTAATGCCTACACCAAGGCTGGCCATTGAATTGCTCATTGCCTGCTGCATGATCTGTGATGCAGATACTGCTGCAGGCCGAGCACTTCCTCCAATCCCTTGAGTCAACGGAGGTCCCGATAAATTTTGCTGAGGAGTGTGAGTCGCAACCGGAACTGCCACTGGAACTGGAACTGGCACCGCAGTTGGTACAGGAGTAAGACCATTCGGAACTGGAGGAAAGTGATTTTGAACTGGTGGTGGTTGCACAGGTCTTCCACGAGGATTCTCTTGGGTGTGAGGTTCCTGGCGTAACGTCTGACCAATGACCCAATCACCTTGGGGATTCTTCCGCCAAATGATAATGGTTTCGTCATACGAGCCGGACACAATGCGACCCCATTTACTCCCACCGCCTCCAGGGGGAAGCTTGGAACCCAGTGCCACTCGAGAAGAACCCAGCTCTCCATTGCGTACCCGGCGAGTGTAATGTCTATCTTCGATGATGAGACCACTTGCGACATCTTCGAGATATTTTCGTTCTACAGCTCGAGCTCTGGCGCTGTCTTCTTCCTCACTGAAGGGTAGATCGCCAAAACCTGCTTGCACAGTTCTTACTAGATTCTTATGGCCCTTCAGCTCGGCGACCTCGGCGCTGGTAAATGGATCATAGATTCGGACGGTATTGTCGCTGCTTCCACTAACAATTCGCTTACTATCAAATTGCACGCAGGCGATTCCTTTCTGGTGACCTTGAAGGGTACGTAGCAGACGTCCATCTTTGACGCTCCAGACCTTGATGAGCCTATCGCCAGAGGCGGAGACAATTAGGTCGCCATTGATTTGAATAGCATTCACAGCGGCGCCGTGACCTTCAAGGGTCAGCAGGAGAGTGTAAGGTCTCAACGCTCGAATTGTGCCATTAGCCAATCTCGCTTCTAGGAGCGAAGGCTCCGACTCTGCAACGTTGATGATATAATTCGGTACTCGAGCGGTACTGTCACGTGAGACCTTTGGATAGTCCTGGTCGGTGGGCAACAATTGGTTGCGGCTCCAAATCTTGATCCGCCGGTCCTTGGAACAGGTCACAAGATATCTTCGGTCAAACCTGAGGTTCAACACAGATTCCTCGTGTGCGGATGGGATCTCGCTAATCTTTTGTCCGGTAGAAAATCGCCAGATGATGACACTAGAATCGCTACTCCCGGAGATAATAATGTCTTCTTGTTCTGTGGGATCGAATTGTAGGCATAGAACGGATTGTGAATGGCCGACTAATGGCTTGCCCCTGAGGCGACGAGTCTCAAGGTCCCAGACTCGTAGGGTTTTGTCTCGACTGCCACTCACAAGCCACTTTCCGAAGAACTGGATGGTATATACACACTCGGTATGGGCCTCGTTGAGATATGATGGATGAGGAAGCTGAAAGGTAGCATATCGGCCGTTGGTCCAATTTTGCTCCAACTTCTGGCGCTGCTTGTACAAATGCAGCCAGTTGAGCTTTCCAGCATTAGGGTTGTTCGGATGAACAGTCAATTGAGATTTGAGCAGAGCCTCATGTTGGGGTGAGGCCGTTGGATGTGGACTCTCTTCATCGGTTGGTGGGTCCGATGAGCTGGGGACATAGTCCATTTCATCGCCCGAGTCCTGGCTATGTCTCTTGTTGGGGCGTTGGGGGGAGTTATTTATACTCTGGGGAGCATCTTGCATTTCCTGATCATCGGTCTCGGATTGCATGTCAGTATCTGCTTCCACGACGCCATGCTGTTCACGCCATTGAGACACATCAGCTGAAGTTTTCCGACCCTTGGACTCTAGCCAGTCGGAGGTGGCACGCTTCTTGAGTAGCGGTTGGCCAGGTCGTTTTCCACGTGGCCGTTTGGATTCCCTCCTCGGCGTGAGTGCACGAGCGGTTTCAAATGCCTTTATTTCGGCATAGTTGACTCCCCAACCTTGTCCTTTGTATAGCTCCTGCCAGAGCATGGTGTCCATGATACGAGCTCGCCAGGTTTGAGACGAAAGCGAAGCCGTCAACAGGGTGCCGGCCTCTAAGTAGGAGAAGACCTGGGATGTGATTTCGGGGGGTAGCTTGTCCAAAGGGTCCATATGCAGAAGGGGGGTAAGTCTTTCCACAACCGCGGCAATGTTTGAGGTGCGAAGCGTGCGCAGGACTTCGTATGCTATCTCTGCCCGCGCATGCTCGTCCTGAGCCATAACCCATTCCTGAAACCGAGAAGCGGTTGCCGCAAAGATGCTCCTGTCATCTTGACTTGCGGTCTCTTCTGAGAACCCTTCGTCTAAGCGGAAGGGCGCCGAGTTCGAGGTGGAAGGATAGGGACTCTGGTGGGAGTCGAGGTTCGAGGCCTGATACGGATCCATTGGCGCGGTGTTTCCCAGCCTTTTTAGTCTTTCTTGAAGTCGCCTAAGAACGAGAGACTCGCGAAGATTTGCGACAGGGGCTAACAGCTAGGAGTGGATGGGAGACAGATCACGTCGATCGGCAAGAGCAAAGCATACGGGCTGCTAACAAGGCGAGGCGTGGCGTGGCGAAGGACATGTGCAAGACTATGATGTCGAGCGAATAACGCGAACCGTGCGAATGTAACAATGAGGTACGGAGTACGGAGTACGAAGTAGTAGTAATGGAATGGAATGGATTAAATGGAACCAGACTATCAGTTAAGACGTCTGACTGTAGATTAGAAATGTGAGATACAACAATGGCAGAGAATCAAGCGATGAGGCCGTGGGAGGGACGACAGGAACCTGAAGGGGAGGACCTCAGGCTGCGGGAATCATGCTGTGGTGCTGCCATGACCCGTGCGAGCCCTCGAAATGGGTGAGGCGAGTTTCAGCAGATGCAATAACTCGGAGGCACTGACAGCACTTGGGACAGCCAGCAAGCGACGGACAGCGACTGACAGCGCTGACCGCACTTGCCGCACTGACAGGGTGGCACGGGCACCTGCATCATTGGCCTGGGACTGCCTGGGACTGCCTGCACCTCCCTGCACACGCCTGCACACGCCCGCACACGCCCGCACCTTCCTCGTTACACCAGTGCCACCCACCCATCACCAATCCCTGTGGCGCATGCACTAACCCGACTAATATCCGACTTTCTAGGCTGCCTTGGTTCGGAAACGCCACTCTCTGGTTCATCGGTCCAATTGCCTGCCTAATCTTGACCCCCACCTTGTAACCCCATCCGCAATCGCCTCATCAAGCGATCTTCCTAACCTCAACGGTGTAATGAAATTGCGAATTTCGCTTTCAACAATGCGGGTACGAGCGGGTACGAGGACTCGTAAGAAATACTCCCGTACAGAGCACACACAGAGAGAGCACAGAGGAAGGACGAGGGGGGTTGGAGTGTGGAGTACTCCGTACCGAGTATGCGCCCAGTATTCCGGGATCGAGATAAGGCTGAATACAACAAAATAACAATACCTACATGGACGCACCCGTCCTCCTTGTCGAGGTGGAGTATACAAGACGGCTGAGACATCAATAATCCAAAACTCTGGTCACTTCGCCATCACACAACGACATCACCCACCCAGCCTCACATTCCGGGAGGATCTCATCGGTCATCAATAGCTCTCCTTCGTGGCACGTTGGTACAAAACTCCAGCACGGTGGCACCTCGCTCATCTATCCTTCTTGGGCTCCTCGTCCTCTGTTTTTGGCGTCATCTGACCGTCCGATGCCATGTCCCAACTGCTCTCTGTCGCTGTCTCCCCACCTTCGCTTTCGCCTCGTTTACGGCCTCTTTCCCGCATCGCTCCACGAATGCGCTTGCTGACTTCATCAAAACTCTCCTTACCATCCAAACTGCTAAAGGCCTTGAGAGATCCAATTGTCAAGGCTCCTCCTGCTGAACTACTCCGGCTTCGAGTCTTGGGGGTGGCTGGTCGTGATGCAAAGAATCCAAACCCAGCGATATTGCCAAAGGATTCATTCCGTGGCAATAAGCCAAATGATTTTCCTGTAGGAGTGCCAGGCGACCTTTCTTCAAAGGTACCAGACGTAGGAGTGGTCGGTTCCGTGGCTTCGGTAATTCTTGGCTCTTCGGGCATTGCTTTGTAGCTTGACTGGTACGCCCCGTCTTTATAAGGATCGGCCACAATTCTGGACGCATCAAAATCAGGGAAGACTTCCGGTCCGAGCGTGTTGATCACTTCTGTCACTTCTTCTGATAGCCGTTGCCGAGTCTCTCGCAATTTTGCAAGGCGGCTCGAGGATCTGGGGCTCAAGGCTGTGAACAGTGGCGGCAGGGACTTGACGATATCCATCCCAATTTCGCCAGTTCTCAATGCAGCAAAAGTAATACTGATGCACAGGATGAGAAAGCATATTGCAAACAGCCACACAGGGACAAAGTTTGGCACGTATGTGTGTGCCATGAGCCACCAGGGCACTTTGGAAGTGTAGTAGCCATCTCGCCGGTTGTATACCAACCATAGGGTGACAATAATGGTATAGTACGCATAGAGGGCTGGGGCGAACGCCATCGCCACCAACAATTTCCAGGTAGTAATAACATCTCGACCTTGCAATTTGACTGTCGAGGCAGCAAGAGCCTCTTTCGATTTCTTGACCGAGATAACCTTGGTCGTGACAAACACTGGCCAGAACATCATCAGGCCCGGCAGTGTACCGACGCCCAGGACTAGGAGCTCTCCCAGTCGGTACAACAACGTCCCCAGGATCAACCACCATGGGCGCCTGGAAGCATTGCCCCATTCGACTTGGTGATCTCTGACACCCAGGGCTCGAAGTCGACGGTTATATTCAATGACGTCCTTTTTGAGCTTTGCAACGCGAGGGTCGTCTTTGTATTGCGTATAACCTTTGACTAGTCTCCGATTGAGCTCGACGACCAATGGCAGAGGTAATTTCTTGCCTGTTGGGTTATATAAGCGTCGAGCCGCTTGGACAAGCATGAGTGTGTCGTAGTCTGGACTACTCTGTGTCACCGCAACGAGGCCTTGAAAGACAGTTTCTAGAAGCGAACCAACCGCGTTTCTCCGATCACCAGCCTTGTAGGCTGCGACTTGGTCGGGGTGCACCTCAATGGGATTACCAAATTCAATGACAGCCCGTGAGCGGAATTTGTGAGCGTGGAAATAGTTCATCCCGATCGGGATGATCTTCAGTCCACAGTCAGGATTGTTGGCCAGAGCCCCGAGGGCCATAATTGCGACTCCCGCCTTCAATGGAAGAAGGTCTGGTCGATCATGACTGCCACCTTCGGGAAATATACCAATACATCCCCCTGCGTCGAGTTCTTCAAAGACAGCATTGTAAACTTTGGTTTGGTCTACAAAGGGGGCCACACTGAACTTGCAACCACGAGACTCAACCTTTTGACCATTGCTGCCGCCAGGAGTGTTCTTACCGCTCTCGAGCCCATGCGCCGTGAGGGCTTCCAGCGCTTCTGGTGTTTTGAACGGTTTCTTGAGCCTTAGCTCGGTGGATGATATAATTTCAGCAATTTCAGTGCTCGGCGATTGGCCTTTGACTTTGGGTAACACGATCAGTCCACCGATTTCAAACTGACCGTTCTTGAAGTCTGTACCCACCCCTTGGAGGAGTGTTGGGTCATTGTCTTGGTCAGGGAGAAAGATCTTTCCCTTGGCTGGCTTGACCTTATCCAGGGCCCTCCCCACGGGTATGGCCCCGATAGCTGTCGACAAAGTTCCAATGAACTTCCGCTTGGTGGACTTCTCGGCGATCAAGTACGAGATGCGTCTCTTTGCTTCGCTTTTCAAGATTCGCATGAGTATCAAGGAATCAACAAACTAAATCTCCAGATTAGGCTTACAAGCTCGGGGGGGGGGAGCGAGATCATGCAACAGACATACCTGATTTGCGTGAGGCGCAGCGACGAGAATGACAGGACCTGTTCTCGGTACTTTCCAAGCGCCTCGAGGGTAGACCTCACGAAAGAAGAGGTCTACCAAGACAGACATCGACCACAAGACCAGATCGTACAGCCATGGTATCTGTAACTTGTTGCCCCTCTTCTTGCCACGTTTTGACACCTTTCTGCCGGCACCCTCATCTGCCATGGCGTTATATTCCTGGTGTTTAACGTTCGCAGGAGATATCGAAGGCTAGAAGACTATCTGTAGCCGAGACGAATCTCAGTATCTCAATCTTCCGCCTGGAATCGGGCGAAGGTTAGGCTCGTGATGGCATTCGATGCCGCAGGAGGAGAAACCCGGAGTGACACGATGAGGAGGAACACGGGAGACGGATGAAAGGAAATGCTAGGCAACAACAGACAGATAGATGACCACTAGCATAATTAGGTACCTAGGTAGAAAGACGAATCTGAAAAGATGTGGTTGGTGTGGAAGTCACAGAACTCGTTGAGACACTTAGCAGCATGTTCCGAGCAACTTTTGGGATCGTTGAGGAGCGACGTGGGGTCTGCCTGCGCTTGGGGTTGAGGTTACTGGGAATGTACTCGGCACCACGTGCACCAATCATCCCGACCTAGCCTCATGAATGGAGATTTGCGGTGCCCGAGCCACAAGCGTTAGGGAATTTGTTGGCTCCTGCGGGGAGCCGATCTGGTTCATTGCGGGCGTTGGTTAGCGGGGTTGGACACCCCCTCGGCCCTATCCCTGGGAACTCTGTTGTCGCGCCAAACAGTTTAGGTGGCTCGAGGGGTTGTAGGCGCCGAGACGGGCGCGGGAGGGGGCGCCGCTTGTCTGACTTTTAACTAGTGGTTAGGTGCTCCAGGGACCACGAGTTCTTGAGATCCAAGATCCAGAAGGCTAGGAGGCCCCTCGAAGGATAGTCGCCCATCAGAGGGTGAGAAGTTCTTACTTGATACCTTCTACCTAGGGACCTAGTTAGGTACAATAATTAGTTAGAGGGGAAGGCCGAGGGGCTCTCCCACCGCCAGCTAGTGGGTGCTTGGCCTCCACGTCGCCCGAAAGCACGCCCCTGTAAAATAATACCCAGGCGACAGTCACACGCCATGAGGCTAGGCTTCCATCCAGGTTCCTCAACCAACACTGACGTTGCACTGCATCATACTTACATGTTGTGATGGGACACGTCGAGGTACTTGATAATATACCTACTCACAGTTACAAGTAGATCGTCACACCAATTGAAGCCAAGACCTCGACAACGTCTACCCAAAATACGATGCTGACAACTGCCGCGATGCGGCCCGTTAGATGCTTCAACAACGTTTAATATTCCATTGCACCGAGGCCACTAACTCAACTAATACTAATACTCGGCCTAGCAAAACCATCTCCAAACCTATTTTGTCGTCGTCTTCGCAGCCTCTGCATACTCCAGAGATACGCGCTTGATGTATTGCCTCACTGCACGGCCAGCCTCGGTGACCTTGTCCATGTCCTTCACGTAGTGCAGTCCATCAACCTCCAACCAATCCACTTCAACGCCTTGATCTTTCAGACGACGCCCAAATTCTACCTGTGTCTTGTACAGGATGTCAAGCTTGGCAAAGACCATGGTCGTCTTTGGCAGCTCCTTGATGATGTCGTCTGGCAGTTGGGATGGGTTATGGTGCCAGTGGTCGCGGCAATCAGGCTCCTGCCCTTGAAATGCGGTCTGCAAATCTCCCATCAATCGGTCAGGCGTGAGCCCGAGAGTGTTGTCATTCTCTCCCCATGGGTCGTCGGCCAGGTCTGGATTGGTCACGATGAGTGGAACTATGCCAATCAATCCATACGCAGGCTCGTTGTTCCGCCCAGCGATTCCTGCGACGCCGATGGCCAAAGTTGCGCCGCTGGTAACGATTGTTAGTTTCATCATCGGCCTTGCTTGAGATGGCAACTCACACAGATGAACCCGACAAGACGACTCGCTCAGGATCGGTGCCCCAGGTCTTCTTCCACCCAAGCCTACATAAACGCCGCACAAACTCGTACGCAAATAGGCAATCGGTTAAGATTTGTGGAAACCCAGCTTCAGGGGCCGAGATGTAGTCGACAATGACGTATATCGACCCAGAGTCTGAGCCGCAAAAGCAATTAGGATATGCACAGCTCTTGGGGGTCGACGCACGTACCTTTGGCCATGTTTGAACACCAGCTTCGGTCCCTGTCTATGCCTCTCTTGCAAATACCTATGAAGGTTAAAGTTGGAGTAACCAAATCAATGCCTGAGACTCACCTCCCGGTAGATGCACGAAGACCACGGTATCATTACCGGGAGAGGCTGGATAGTATGCTTTGAGCGCAAAGGGCCCTATATTGAAGAGCTCGCAAGCAACATCGGCAGGGTCTTGTTCAGAGATGGGTAGGTCGGTAACGCTCTTTTGTTCCAGGACGTATTCCAGTAGGTCTGAAGGCATACGCCCACGGATGGACTCGGGAATATTTTCCATCTTGCTGTGCTCCTTTGCACGTATGGTGTTTGAGCAAATAGATTGCAGCGGGCGCTCTGTGGCTTTATGTACTCAACGGTCCAGGCGACAGATTGATCGGAAGATCAAAAATGGGAGCGAGATGGACAACATCTCACCGGCGGAGCCTCGATATCCGACACAACGGATCCTGTTCAGGGGACTAGGTAGCTGAACCTCGTTGACTACGAAACTATTGGCACCTTAAACGTGGCTTGCAGCACAAGTACAAAATCACGCGGCACATTCCGTACTTCAGATCCGGCAACAGCGATCTGTACGGATCGCCAATTGTTGCTAGAGCATGATGGTTGCCACCAAGGACTGCCACTAAGAACTGTCACCAAGCACTGTTACCAAGAACTGTCACCGAGAACTCGTATCATGCACCTGGATGGCCCGGCCAAGGATGGAACACCCTCCGCCGCACAGTACAAAACCACACGGTGAACAGTCTTGCTGTCAGGTGTGCTGATTGCCTTCTCCCTGAATCTGGGCTCATCGAACGATTCGGAGACCTCAAAGACGCCCCGCTCTCGCTCCAGGGTATCCCATCCCATCCCATCCCCTTGCGTCGCTCGAATGGTCAATGCTTGCACTGCTTGCCTCCCAGACGAAAAACGCTACCACTTTGACCGGCCTCCCCATCCTGATGCGCTCGAGACTGCCGTTCCACGGAGGCAGACTTCCACGAGACGGACAGCCTCATCTGCGCATTCGACGTAGACGCGGAAGGTGGGCACACGAAGTCCGCCGACTCTCCTTAGTGAGGATGCTGTAGCGGCTGTGTCCAGGTCATATTTGGTGTTTGGGAGGGCAAGAGAAACATGCCGCTGTCAATGATCCGTCCTTTTCAGCCACTGAACTTGATCGTGGATTTAAACCAATGCTGATGTGACTCGTTTTGCAGTAGCGTATTTCCAGAACTGCGGGTCGCCAAATGTGTGGGTTCAACAGGGTTATATCCGAGTTTTGATGTTCGATTCTCCAAACATTTTATCGGGCCTTTCCATCGGGAGAGTGAAATGTGGATTCTGGACAACAATCTCATATGACCCACCGCCTAAAAAGAAACTCCAAAGGCACTCCATACCATGTTCTCATGTGAGCAGCAAGGGGCTGGGAGACGTCTTCGTACTCAAACCTCGGATAGCCGTGTGAGTCTGTACCGATCTACTTTCAAGTATAGCGGTGTGATCCAGTGTGGTTCCTTCGAAGTAAGGGCTGGTGGCAATCTAGGCGGGGTACAGTGGTTGGTCCTGGCCCTGTAAGATCCTTTGACCTTACTGGGTATCACCTTCAGCCCCCACCAATTCGCTTGAGCACCACTGCGCAACATCTAGTTAGCTGTGGAACAGAACTCCAGCCAGGGACAGAAGTAGAAGGGTTTGTCAGCGGCCATTGATTCGCTGTTTCTCTGCTGCCAAGCTTTGGGAGATCTGGGATGAAAAGATCCTCTCGTCGTTTACTTTGGCCATCAAAAGCGGATTTTGAGGCGCTGTGTGATTAGCGATAACTGTAAGTACTGCACCGCTAACAGGCTAAGGGGAATGAGATCGAGCATGTTTCCTTCTGTGCCACCTGCTTGCAGTGGACCAGGAAATTACAGTGGGAAGCGCATCGTGGATGGTACCCCTCGGTCATTGATCGGGACTGTGGTTTACTGCAGTCGGGGTGATATTGTGCTTCGCGCAGCCCTGTGCCACTTCTGCTTAGGAGATAGGATGCTACCATCAGCTACACGTTGGTTTCAATGGAATGTGATCGAAACCCTTAATGCACGCATTGCGGAGAACCATGCAGATTTTGGACGACCACACTTCAGATATCGTCCACGCCCATCTTGCTCAGTCACGGGCCCCCAGGAGGATGACCTTGAACTTCATCTGCAAAAGCACCATGGTTTGTTCTTACTACGGATTGAGTTTGCGAAAGCTAGTGGCGCCTCGTCCCTAAAAGATCGAGCGTGTCGATTTCCCCTAGCTGCGAAGGAGGATTTCATCCGTGGAGACGTCACGGGTTGCCTGAAACCACCATCGATGGCCGTAAGGTGGAAGACACTCGAGCAGTGCAGCATAATGCTGGAGGCAAACGCAGATCCGGTTCGAAACACGGGGTGCTCCGATGCTATCTCGAGACCTGGTACATCAAGAAAACCCCGACATGCCTCGGACATGATGCGCATTCACCTACAGTAGCAGGCACTCTGGAACGAGCGTGGCTGTCCTGAGACCGACTGGGAACGGATCCCCGCTCGAGTCTGCGAATTGCGAGGATGGCCACAAGCTTGTCTATCACACCAGGTCGTTCCAATCTTCCGATATCGACATATCCGCAAGCGGTCTTTGCCCAACCCGCATGCTTTCCTGGTCGAATCAGGGCTACCACCCAGTCATGGCGTGTACCATCCTGTCGGTCAAAAATGACATGTTGGATAAACACCCTGCTAACAAATCTAGCCCGGAGGAGCCGACTGACTTCATTCGCAAGGCAGTTCAAAAAGCGCGGTCGACTGACACGGTCATCTGTAACGATCATATTGAATATTATATTCACGTCCTTGTGCCAGCAATCATCCATCAATTCGTCCAACAAGATATGCGTTTCAACGCTGCCCACGCGCTCTTGATGTTGGAAGAAAGTGCGGATCTTGGCCACCATTTCAACGATGATTGCGATGAGCTACTTGAATGTGTACGACTGATTTTCGTCTCGCAGAACGTAGCAGATCTCACCAGGCTGTTCAACGGTGTGGGACCAAAGGGACAGTAGCACCCCGCAAAGTTTAATTAACTAGTTGACGGTCACAAGTCCTAAAATAAATACTGGGTGAAAAGTGAGGCATGCAAAGTTTCATTCCAGATCAAACTGCTAACCTGTGTGTAAATAGTCAGTAACGTCGATACGGTTCAAGAGACCCTAGCTCTCAACATTAGTGCCCGAGCTAAATGGCATTCGTTATGCTGGCTAGTATGTACCAAGACCACTGCACCATTGTATGAAACTCAGGATTCCCAGCATCTCGCCCATTTTGCCTGCCAGGGGGTCTCTTCGAAGTCCCAGTTCCAGCCACTATCGGGGGTTATTGCGCAAGAGAGCTCTGTGGGGTTCGTTAGAACACTGTATCGTTATATGATTTCCGTTTGTCGTGTCTCGGAGGAGTCCCAAAATGCTCGCCGATATCCCACAGGTTTATTCTAAACCAACCATTCCCAAGTCCCAGCGCTGCACGTAATGGTCCCCTATTTTCCCTATGCGCATTTTGCCCCGTGATACCTCCACTGGACTGTTGTGACTCTCTCTGCAGCAACAGAGGTGTGGTTTTGGTGGCATCATCCCTTTGAAGATGTTCTATGCCAGTGTGGTGACTACCTCCGATGTGCTGCAGCCGAAGCACGTCCCAAACGGAAAGTTTGTATGCCTCCGACTGGTCGGCTCAGAGATTTGCCATTGTCCCTTGATACTCAAGACATCAACGTAATAGCCGGAGAGTGTCCAGTCTGTGCAGGACGGACCCCTTCCAATTCCTCGGGGTGACATCGGTAGGTGCCCCAGCGAATATCACGGCCACGCGAGCAGGCAAGATTAGAGGCAGACTCATTCAGCCGCTTAAAGGAACCGACCGATAATCTCAACGAACAGAGCTCCAGACAACAGATCTTCCTCGCTAGCTTTCACAGCCTTGAAAACTTCATATTCAATAGTATCGATTTGGACTCTTGGGCACGTCTTGCAATGCACGGCGAGGTATGTGCATCATTGAGGATTCGTTTCGAGCCATCAGATGGGGGAAATAATCTTCCTCCAACTCCCGCTTCTGCGTAGAGAAAAAGCTTTCGATGATAATTGCTTCTTCAAGCTCGTCCTCCACATGAAAACGAAGAACTATCCATCCACCTTGGTTTATTTGGTTGCATGGTGAGAGTATCTGACATTTGTGTTTGGCCAGATGATTGAGGCTCTCTAGAACTGTATTTGTGGGTGTGGGATCAAGTCATAACTTGACCATCAGTCCTCGAGGCTCTACAAGTCACGTAGTCAGACCGGCAACTGACTCCTTTCGTTTGATACTCCTAGAATAGTCTCTCTTGCTGCGATAACGAGTTATTCCCCGCCGGGCAAGCACCGCTAATCTCCAAGGAAGGGAAATCAGGTAACAGGCCGATGAGGGGCATCTGCTTCTGCTCGAATGGGAGTATCAGAGGTAAATACTGTTGTGACGACCCTGTGTGTAGACGTGGGTCCCATTGTGCAACAGGGTGGGCCAACGACACCAAGGCGAGGTATCCGAAACATTTCCTCACTCAATTCTCCACCTCAAACTCTTTTCGCTTGCTTTGCAGTGGCAGTGGCACAGGCGCTAAAATAATTCCCTGATCTCCCCGCACTCATATCTTGACTCTTCCTCCTCCACTCAACATGCCTACGAAGCGCGCACTTGGGCCATGCAAAGACCTGCAAAGCGTACGGTTCCCTATCCCTCCCAACCTCCTTCGGTAGCCGCCAAATGCTAACCCTGATACTCAGATAGAAACAATCTGCAGGCGTCAAGAAGAGCAGGAATGCCACCAGCAAGAGCTCACTAATCCGAGCGGAGCGCCCACATGACAGAAGGACCACCTGATCCTCCACTAAAAGCGCTCGAACCCAACCGATGCCCTCATTCAACACCACAGCCCCCCAATCCCTTCCCCCCAAGTCTGTCCCGTCGGTTTCGACTGCGACTGGGAACCTACCAGAGCCTCCGCAATCCTCACGAGGAAAACGGAAGCGCACATCTAAAGAGGAGAAGCCAGACAAGCGACTGCGGGGAGATTCACAATCCGTGGTGGATTCTCTTCCATCTAAGGACCTGCTCAATTGGAAGAATCTGGAAAAGCTCAATCGTGAGACAGCATCGGAGACATCGGACGGCGTGGCAGAAAAGAAGAGAACACTCTCGCGGCGATCGAGCACTGCGGAGATAAACCAAGATGCGACATCAGTGTCCTCGCAGAGAACGTCTCTCTCCCTTTCCAATTACCGCTTGAACTCACTTGACCGGGCCCGAATCGTCTTTCATCACCGAGGCATCCCAGAACACCTTAAGCACAGAGTCAACGCCATCATCCAGCCTGTGCTCGATACGGGAAAAGAAGCTCTCGTCTTCACTATCGCAGACGACTTATGCGATGCCTTTCCCGACGTTCTGGAAGTAGCGAGTAGGGAAGATGATTGCGTTGAGTTGATATATCAGACTTTGGAAGCATTGAACCGCAAGCTATTCGGCAAGGCTTTCGCCCTCCGAAGGAAAGCCGGTAGAGTAGATTTTGCATACGAGCGTTTGTCAATCTACTAACGTTGGCTTAGACTGGGATCCGGTCCTGAAACCCAAAGTCCAACGAAAGTCCTACCGCTCTGATCCTGCGGATAAGACTCTCGATGATCCATGCGATTCCCCTGACCGACCGAATAAGCGGCAGCAGGCTGAGACATCTTACGTTTCTCCAGAGAGTTCCGAGATACCCATGCTGTCGCCACTGCCGCCTCCACCAAAGCCTGATAATGGCTGTGTCAAGAACGCTCGCCCAGACATTACAATAGGATTCCTCCACGCTGTCGTTGCCAAGAAATTGGCGTCGTTGGGAGTCAACAAACTCGACGCTGAGGAGATCCTCGAGGATCTGCAGTACGAGGAGGAACTTTTATCCAGTCCCACCCTTCCCGCACTCCACATACATTTCCCATCTATGGTCGTCGAAGGGGAGTCGTACGCAACTAGGAAGAGCATGTACAAGGCAGAGAACCAGGCTGCTGGCTCTGGAAGCTGCATGCTCGTCATGCAGAGTCGGCTCGGCGAGCTCACCGAACGTCGCTCTCCAGGAATCCATAAAAGCAAGGAGCCTCTAGCCTTCTCTATTACCCAAGAAGGACCTGTCCTGTTACTCTGGTTGCATTACATCACATCGCTGGAAAATGCACTCTTCTACAACATGCATGTTCTGAGAATTTGTCATGCGACAATCCCGTCAACGACTAGAGAATTTTGTATAGCATTGGCAGGGGTGATGGGATGGGCCAGCACTGAGTTCTTGGACGATATGGCAGCGCAACTGGTATTGTTGTGGAAAGCTGCACAAAAGCGGACTGCATAGCACCAAGTTATGCTTTATTATTAATAGCTTCCTCTAATATTCCCCGAGTTCTCCAGGTCCCCCTGCCGATCCTTTGGTCTCGCCGTAGCATGGGTCGCACGCCTGTCTCCATGTCAAAAACCGTGCTGCCCAAGGCAAGGATGTCTCTTCCTTTGCCGACTGTAGGGCTCGGATGCTCTGGAGGTCCATAGCTACACTCGTTGTAGCTTACAAGTGCTGCGTGGTTGTACATAGCAGAACCGCCGAAGTTAATCTATTCCGTATAGTCCTCGCCCCATAGCACCTTTTCAGATGATGGCGTTTCCCGCAGCGAGGTCGGCGTGTATGACGTTCTTGGATTGTATGAGTTCTAGTCCGCAGGCAAGCCCAGGCATCCGATTGCTCCTCTGCTCGTCCGTGATCATATTGACTGTCGACTGCCGTGTCACCCGATTCCGGTACCTCGCAGCTATTTGCTGCGAGAGCTTGAATGCGAGCAGCTCTTCAGGGACAACTATGGCGCTTTAAGCTGTGGGGAAGGTCGACAAATACCAAATCCGGATGATAAAAGGGGGCAGTGAGCATTCTTACTGATATGGGCTTTGCCTCAATTAAACAAAATCAAGGTGATTTGCGGGATAACCAAGAAATACGACCCATGAGAGTCCCCCATTGTCCGCCCGAAGAGAGTGAAGATATCAAAAGGTAATCGTTGAAAGGGAGGAGGTAGGTAGGTAGGCGATGGACAGATGCGCATTTTTCGATGCGAGTACACTCTGGGGTAAAACGAGCTGCGATTCAGCTAGTTCAGAGTTCCTGCTCACCTCGACGAAGCTTTCTCTGTCTGCTCAATCATCTAGGAAAGAGAGAGGTTTGGATCGCCCAACTTGGTCTGTCGCTGAACTCTCCTAGTCTGGTTCGCGGCCTCGCCGGCTGTCTGATACTCACCAGTCCAGACTTGCGAATGACGTGTCCAAGCACGAGGTGGTCGCCCGACCCTTGGATACTCTTGTCGGCGGAGTAATTACTCAATTTCGTGCTCCTCTTTGCCCTCGTACGTCTTAATTTCGTATCATAGAGCAGCAGACCCTAGAGCGAAGATTTCCGACTCTTTCTGTCGGTGAGCCGATTGGTACACGAGGAGGGTGGGCTCGCGTATTACCAGTACCAGTACCAGTACTCGTTGGAAGAGGCCCCCCTCGGCCACTAAAAAGGCGCCCAAGGGACGGCACCGACCGACCAATCTAGCAGAAGAGTTCCCTTGGACCTGCGCTGGTCTGGAGTTTAAGTCAAGCTCGGCCGTGTCTCCCTCCGCTCAGGTCAAAGCATCTGTTTCTCAGAGTTGGTTGGCGATCGTCATTGGCACAGGCCAAAAGATCTTCCGGGTCCGACTGACTATTGCACGTGACTCCACGAGATGTCGAGAGCAATGTACTAACTAGAGGAGGTCCTTCTCCACGTACTTCATCAAGTACCTTCCTGCCCACTTACCTCCACTCTCCTCGACTCAAGTCAGCATATCTCAGAATGTTTCTTTATTTGATTGTCTTTCGAAAGGGGAGTTAGGATACACGTGCACCGCCCTAGACCGTATTTCAATCTCTAGCGGAAGAATGAAGAGTCAAGACGAACTTGTTTATATTCATTGTTCAATCACTTAGAGCAACCTTGAACCTACCGTCAATACTTGTATCCACATCAAACGTATCTTTTGTACTAGTATATCCGGAGGGCATGCCTTGCCCATTATTACATGTTCCAACGTTGTATCAAGGGTGCATAAACCCAACCAATTTCGGAGTGGTTGGCCCTTTGCTTTGTGGCCGACTCCTCATTTGCTTCATTACGTCGTTCTTGGTGTTCAATTGGCAACGGCCGAAGCCATGAAGGTGTCGTGTGCCTCCGCTTGCCCAGCCCTTAGCTTCTCGATTGTTTTCTGTGCATCCTCCTCTATACGCCTCATCCGTTCACGCAGGTGGAAGTCGCGATCTTTCCAGCGACATTCCCACAGGTCTTCCACCTGATTGCGTGCCTTTTCAAGCATGCCCTCTATGTTCTCTTCGAGGCTGCTCAGTCGCTGTTTGAGATCATCAATCAGAAAGTCCTTAGCACGAAGCTGCTGCCTGAGCACAGTGTCCTTCTCATGCAATTGTACTCGCATCTCTGCGAGTTCCTTGTCCTTGAGATGCAATGCCTTGCGATGCTCATAGTCCAGCTTTCGCATCATGCTGGCATAGTGCATGCTAATGTCGTTCTCGGTATTGATCGACATTGGAGTACGAGGGTCTGAACTATTCTCCTCGATATCCAACAGGTCCGCCCTGGGCTCATTGTTCACTGCAATTTCGAAGGGCCTATTCAGCACAGTGCTCATCCGAGCGGCGTTCGACCTGCCGGTCGAGGGAAATACTCCTCTTGCATTGTGACCGATGTAGTCTGGAGAACGTGGCTCGCGTTCATCGGGAAGCCTGGATAAGACTGGTCCTGCAGACTGAACTTGAGGAACGGTTGCCACGTCTCCAGTGCTCGGAAACAGGGAGCGAGATGCGGGATTTGAGATTGTCGGGGTGCTGTTCGATGTCATAAGAGCAGGCAAGCGCATGCGTCTGTTTGGCGTGGTTGGCAACGAATGTATTGTGGGGGCTCTGAGAGGAGGCATGGTGGCACGCGAAATCGGTGCTCGTTCCCATCGCCTTGGTATTGCACCTCCACTATCACCCTGGGTTTCTAACGGATATTGCGAGTCTTCTGAGTCGCCAGTTGCATCACGTCTCGCAGTGTCCACCAGGGTGGCAGATGAGGAGCGATGGCTGAGCTGGTCTGGGCCTACTGGCGATGGCATTTCGAACTCCGAAGGATCGAGGATATTGGCGCCAACCAGCGTGGTTGTATCAATCGTCGCAAAGGTTGATCTGGGAGTCCTTGCTCCTTCCTCCGTCTCCGACAGCTCGTCGGCGTCATCCGTGGCCTCACCTCTGGCAATTCTGCCCATGGGGGTCGTCTGCCCACTCCCAAAACGCACCGTCACACCAGGACCTGTATAGGGAGGGGGATCATCGGCTGTGATGCGGGAACCATCACGACTGATACGAAAATATTGGCCGGCAACATTTATATCGATACTTCGGGCGTCTTCTTGAAGTGTCGTGGTAGAAAATTTGGTTCGGGTTGAGACGATGGAAGAAGCACGGCTATGCCTCATTGCACGCGAGTTGTTGAGTTCGCGAAGCCATTGAGGCACAATTTGCACTGGTGTGCTGTCATCTTGGATTGATCTCGTGGGAGACAGCAGGGCAGGGAATTGTCCAGCAGTTTCTCCTTCTGTTACCGTGGGTAGTGCTTCTGCCGCACCATAATCACCCAAAATTGCATTCTTAATGCGCAACATTGGCAAGTCCTTCTTAACGTAGGAGCCTCCCAGATGCCAGTATGAACGCTCTGAAGCCAGCAATGCCTATGCGCTTCTTGACGCGCGGCACATCCAACGTGCGAAATAGATCGCTTTGTCTCCAGTGTTCGGTGACATGGGATACGCGTCACAAGCCTGAGGAAAAGGAAGTGAAGATGGCCAGGTACGACCTGAGGCAGAGTTTTAAACAAGGAAGTGGGAGATGAAACAAGCGAGGAAATTGTGGCAGCCTTGGGGCTGATTACACTGCCCCCCAAAGGCCAGATGGGTGCCAGACTAGAAGGTGATAGTGTGTCATCGCACTCGAGTGCAATGAGGGGGGCCTGTTTTCTCGAACCTCATCCGCCTGACACCTCAACAACTGCGAGTCAAAACCAGTATGACTTGGATGACCAGTGGGAATGTTTCATAAGCACCGAGTAACTTCATAGCTACATAGGTAACTATGAGGAGGCGATTATGTATGAGTCTGGTACATGCGCAGAATGAAGCAGCAGTTGGGGGTGTCTTGCCTGGTACGGAGGACTGCCAACCACTCGTAATTTTCAAGTGGGTATAAGGCTGGAGCTCGTGATGGTGGGCGGCAGCGGGTGAACTTCTTTCCTTCTTGGCATCAATGTCACAAGCCAGCGGTTCCTGCCGCCACCGTCAACGTTCCACAGACAAACATCCAGGAATGCCGGACACATCATTCTAATCCTATTTACCCAACATCTTACCGAAGCGCTTTTCGCTTGAACTCTTCAGACCAGGTCTTCATCATCCTACAAAGTGGTTGCTCTTTAGCATCTCTAGAGTGAGTGTCCTATCGGCCCACGGCCTGGTCAGCGTGACTTATCTAAGCCAGAACTCCGCAACCCATTCCTGCTCTACTGTCAGCCGCATACGTGAGAAGCCAGGAGAGCACCAGCATCCTCGAAAACCGACTTAATTCGTCTTTTCAGGCAATGTCCATCAAGTATGTTCAATTCCAGTTTCGCATTCGCCGATAGATAATGTGATAACGCGATACACGCTGACCGTGGACCCCTCAGTTGGGTTATGCTCGATGGCTCCCAGGGATTTGTGCGCCTGCCGGGTGAGCGAATCATTCACAAGTCTTCACCAAGAATATCTCTCGCCCTCACTACTCCGACCACATATCCTGGAAATAACCCTGTAGCGATTCATTGCAGCGCAGGCGTAACATACCTAACCAATCAGAGGGTCCTGATACCAGCCTTGGGATGCCCGCCAAGTTCTATGTGCTGACTTGGTCCACAGGTCGTCTATCTTCCCGACAAAGCCTCCCCGGATTTCCAATCATTCTCGGCGCCCCTTCTCAATCTTCACGATACCCACCTCGTAGTTCCCTGGTTCGGACCAAATGCCTGGCAATCGGCAGTACAGCCTGTCCCAGGAGGAAACCTCCCTGCCACTCAGGCTGCAATCGAGCTGAAATTGACCTTCAAGGAGGGTGGTGCGCCAGATTTCCACTCTAACTTTGAGCGAATCAAAGAGAGGTTGCAGCAGGTTGTTGCAAATGCTCGAGCTAACAACCAGACTGGACGACGGCAGGACAGTTTTCTTGGGGATGTCAATCTGGATAATGTCCATTTAGATCAACTACCCTCATACCAAGAGTCTGGACACGATCGAGTTGCACCAACCATCACAGCCACCGACACAGATGACCTTGCCCAATCGCATGGATCCATGAGCCCCGTATTCGTTTCTGGCGCGAGGAGAACAGGCTCCCCGGAGCCTGAGGCACAACCTCCCTCGGACGCACCTCCAGGCTATGAGGAGACGCAGCAACAGAGCATACAGGCGGAGTTGGACCGAAGATTGTCGCAAACCCAGGCATAGCCTGTACTGTGGGTTCTCAAAGGGGCCATTGTACCATACCAATCAGGGTGTTTTTGTGTGTCCGGCTTGCAAGCTTGGGATTGCAGGCCGCAATTGATGACCATTCCTCCTAATTTGTTAGACTTCTGGAATTCCTAGAAATGGCAAGTTTCTTGTTACTCGCATCATGCTCCATACCCATCTGAACTCCTGCTCATGTTGAAGAAGATGAAACCCATTACCTTGCGACTTGCCTAATCTGGGTGTTCCGGAAGCCTTGCAGCCCCCTCTACGACCTTTCGCCAACCACAACTGAAATTTCAACTTGATACCCCCTTTGCGCTCACCCCGATTGTGCTACTTTATTGACACCAATCTCAGTGCCCACCTGTGCATCACCCTCGAACTCAATCCATATTCGCTTCCCGACATTCCCGCTTCAGGGAAGGACAGATCTGAACACCGGTGTTTTTATCGAATTCCAGTCCTCTGGTCATCCCTGGCTCACTGGCTTAGGTATGCATAAAATGGACGGACTCTTGCCCCCTTTCTTTAGCAAAGAGGCACGCTTGAGTGCGTTCTAGGACCCACCATGTCACTTCAAATCCTTTCTCTTGCACAAAAGGCATCCTCGCTTGCTGTCATTGAGTGGATTTTCCTTTCAACATATCGAACTCAGTGATTCCAGTGCGAGCTGTCGAAGTGAAAGAATACGCAAGGTATGCTAAGCGACCCAGCGAGCTCTGATTTTCATGGCCAATGCTCTCCGATGAATGGTGGCCAACCAAGGGCGGTAGTACCAACGTTCTCCGAATGAAATCGATCTATGGCTGATCGTTGTTCTTGCCTTTCATTGGTGTGTAGACGCTGATCATAAAGCGCTATGTAAGTTTGAAAGCGACAATAATACTACGTTTGAGAAATTGCATGAAACTACCAAAGGGAGAGCGAAAAGCCCGCAGGCAATCAAGAAAGAACAGCTGAGAGCCGACGACAATAGCTAATTAGACGCTGAGCAAGCTTATTATTCACAGCAAACTGGTTTGAGCTTATGATTGTTAAATGTCAGCCTGGGCGTGAATAGGTAAGCACCCTCCCAACTCCTTAAGCAGACTGCTTCCAGGGGCAAATGTTATCACGCTACTATAGTATCTTCAAGTCATTTCATTTGGCGTAGACTGAGGCTCTTTCTCAAAGATAAATTTCGGTCAATCAACAGGTTTCGGCACCAGACATTGAGCGAACTGGATATTCAAACCAGGGACAACATAATGAGGAGCACTTAGTCTGGAAAACTGCATGTCGCTGAGAGCGGTCTGCTCTTGATATCGATCTCGGAGGTATGTGCCTGGAGGGGAAGAGAAGCTGCGAAGACTCATAGCATCAACGACATTGATTTATCCAGAAAGGCTGTGCCACGTGGCAGAGCGTATCTGGTGAGATCTAGCCAATTTCCATCGGCAGAATGTCCTGAAGCATTCTGTTCTAGTACCATTGAGATGAATAGGGACAAAGCCCCACTGAGCATCAATCTGCCGGAAGCTGAACAACTCCGAGATGGCTGTTAGATCCCGTCAAATCTGCCCACAGTTGAGAATCCTCCCCGAATGGTAAACATTGTGAACAATGCGAGAGCCTGACGTGGCGTTGGCGTCCGAGGAGCTGGGTGGCCCGGACTTTCGTATCCGGGCCTACCGAGTCATGGAGCTACTGATGTGCCTACTGGGTGCCTACTAACTCGTAAATAGGTCTTTCGTGATAATAATATCCTGAGAATGAGCGTGACCAGTAGAAACCTGCAGCCACTAACAGGACGGTTTGCAAATCATTGGGAACAGGCGTCGTTTGGACGCTTTCTTGGGCCGCAAGGAAGGTGGAAATCTAGCCGCTTGGTCAGGTTCCTGGTGCCTGTCACGATGCCCAATGACCTCGCTTTGGAAATTTGAGTTGGAAGTGCTCCTGACTTTCTAACGCTGCAGCCCCCTGTCAAACTTGCCGCCTCCAGACGGTATTTGCGGACCCTATCTCAAGCCAAAATCGACAGATCTACTGGCACGGCCGTCTGTCGACCAAATTAGTAGGAGTCTAGTGCTTTGTGACACATCACTCGCTTGATTTGCCGACCAGTTCGCTTTCAGAGAAGCTCATAGGACAGGCAAGGACGCGGATGTGGAGGCAGACATGTGGACTTGGGAAAAGCAATCCCTCTGGATCAAGACTCTGAAGGGGCGAGTGCATGGCTCAGGAGGCTGGGTTTGCCTGGTGTGTGATATTAATCTGTTGGAATGTTGATATCATATTGCCCCAACGCCCCTTGCTGTCTCAGGGCCACAAACGGTCAAGGAACGCCCGATACTTCAACACAGGCGTCGGCCTGTCCTGTGCATTAATTAGCCTTCACAGAAAAAAAAGACCAAGTGGCTCAATGTCGACCCCCTCTTGCTCCGGATTTTCCTTTGTATGAAAAGCGATCTCTCACATATAAAAATGACTTGCTTACCCGTTGGCAATCAGCTTAGCTCGAAATAAATGATCGGAAGTCCCCCGCAGATCTGCTTACGATCGTCGTTGGCGGCAGCTTCTTACGCTTACGATCTACGCAATGGAGTCCAGCCTCAAATTCAATCAGCATCTCGCTCCCAGGGACAAGCTCCAAAAACGGCTAAGTGATGAAGCGGCAGAGTTACACGATTCGAAGAAAAGGAATGTGACAGAAGGCATAACTCCACACAACACAAGGCTGTCCGCTCCTACATTCCATCTCCCGACAGACTTGCCAATTGCCATGGACGAAGATCAGCCCTCGCCCCAACGAATCCAAGCGTTCCCAGGGGAAAGCAGAGTCCTCAGACGACCTCATCGAACAGGAGAAGACGAGAAGTTGTTGAGGGGTCGCTGCTGTACGTGTGAGAGTAGTGGATGGATCATGACTGGGCAACAGTGCAGGCACTGTTTTCACAATCGTTGTGAATTTTGCGACGATTTGAAAGAATCCATTGATGACGATAAAGTTGGTCAAGGATTCGCAGCTGCAGTCAACAAGCTGAACGAGCTTTCAGGAGAGGTAGGGCTAGTGCTGGAATCGTTAGAGTCCAGCGCTCTGACATCATCACAAAGGGAACAACTTGATAGACTCTGGGAGGGCTTTGAGCTGTGGAATCAACACCTCCCAGAAATGGAGGACGATGAGAAGGAGGAGGCAGGGACTGGAAAAGTGGCGGAGTGATATCGACTTGGATATTTTGGAAGACAAAATGATGGCCGCAACTGTCTGATGAGAAAGAGAAAGTGGCTTTCGAGTTCAGGGCCTGTCGCTTCGCCCTCGCAGGAGCCCACACCCAGCATAGAACCACGTTTCCTGTCCCGGCGCCATCTCACCGTTTTCTTATTGCCCCTACCATAGACAGGTCGGCAGGGCACCGCGACGGCTTCGTAGTCGATGGGGTTTTAGGGATTTTATCTGAATTGAGACTCTCCGGAGACAACCGTGAGACCATACCTGAGTTACCACCTGTTGAGATTCCGTCATCAGCGGAGAAAGTATCCCATCCATTACATGGACCAAGATTTTCCCATATGTCCACTTCCTCGCGGTGACAGGTTCCCCAAATGTAAGTCGCGGCCCCTCACAACTTTGTAGCCATGTTCAGGTCAGGATGTGGAACTTGGCCGCGGGCCCCCTTCGCAGAATGACGCGGGTATAGGCATCGTGGTTCGACACACGTCCGTCAGGACATTAGAATATTAGAGAAGAGTCAGTGCCGGTAGATCGGATAGGGTGAAGCGACGAGATCGCAGGTAGGAGACCAGGGGTAAAGCGTACATCTCAGGCTCTCAGGACTTTCGACACCCGCTATGGAGGAAGTTTGAGAGGTGTGTTGCGCACAGGGCGGCATCACTCTCGTCCCAAAGGGGAAGGGGGAAGCTGCCGCGTTTTGCTCAATATCACGTGATTTGGTAGCTTGGAACCTAAGGGCCAATCAGGGACGAGCCAATTTTCTAGTCTGAAGCCGAAGCTACCTTTGACATTCGCAGCTTTACCATCTTCCACCCTTTCTCGGCAGGCTGTGAGCTGGATCATTCAAACATTGATTCGTTTCATTGATTTCCCTATCTCGATAGAACCTTCCCATTGAGCTCTCCATACGCTTAAAGGGCATCCCTTTCCTCCAACACTCTTTTCTCAACGCTACCATATTACAGTACCAAGATGGGGATCACGGATTTCTTCTCGGACCTAATGAGCTCCGTCTCGTTCGCGCAGGAGGTGCACGCTGAAGCTCCTGCCGATGATGAGGAAGCTGAGGAAGGAGGTGACGACTCTAAGGAAGAAGCCGATGAGGACGCTGAGGGAGAAGATGGTGAGGAGGAAGAGGAAGAAGAAGAGGAGGAAGAGGAGGAAGAGCCCGTCGATCCCAAGCCTGAGCTAGAGGAGAGTACGTTCAACAAAGACCTTCCACGACCAAACGGGAAGTTTGATTGCTGACCTCCTGAATAGATTGCGCCCGTTCCGCCCAATGTTCCGGCTACAAGCACCACTATGACGAATGCGTTGAACGTGTGACGGCAAGCAGCGAGGACCCTGATTATAAGGGTCCCAAGGAAGACTGTGTGGAGGAATGTATGCTTGCAGCCTTAACATTCCGAAATTATAAGTCCTGGTGCTAACCTTCTCGACCAGTTTTCCATCTTCAACATTGTGCAACGCAGTGCGCCGCTGGCAAGTTATTCGCACAGCTCAAATAAATCACGAAACATAGGTTATCGACTAAGGGCCTCATATCGGCAAATCCACTCTCGGATGGCGAACGAACGAATTCCTCCGATTGAGGAGCCCTTGCGATATACCAGACGAGCGACTGCCAACTGCGAACCACGTCTATTCTCAGCGATCTACTTGATACGGCAGATGCACAACGGAGAGCAAAATCATTTTGGAAGACCGCATTCATTCCTCATACATAGTAAATCACGACCTGTACAGTTATCCACACCGGAATTACTCAAGAAAATAAAACATTTCCTTCAGCATGAGTGGGGCCATTGCAATCTTCTGAGTTGGAAATATCGTCTTTGGACGATATTCGACCAACTAACTTCTGCAGAGACGCCTCCTTTCATCTCATTTTACCTGATGTTTTGTTCTGCTAACCAAGATAAGGAATTGAGTTTGAGCATTGGGAGAAAAGCTATTCCCAGGTTGTGGCTTAGTACATCAGCAGCTGACTACCAGTACTCGCGTTTCTTCTATTCGCTGGCCCCACAACCGAAGACCAAGAGAGCTTGTGTTTTCTTGCGTTCAGCAGCAACACAGTACGACCCTGCTTAGCCGCATGATTATTACTGGATCTACACCTGTGTTGCGAACAGATCATGTCCCTTTCTGATGCATCTGTGTCCGGTCCACGAACAATTATGTTGTCCCCCATTCGTCATTGATTCGGAGCCATGTATGTCTGGTGTGGAGACTTTCTCAGGCGTGTATGTGCTAGCCATGTGCCTCTGGCATCATGCCAGGGTTACCTCGCCTGCCATTGCTAAATGCACACTCCAAAACGATTCTCTAGCTCGATCTCCCGGCTCGTTCATTTAGCAGCATCCGTTAGACCATGAATCGCTCAGTTTACGAGTTGATCCAAGCTTCGAACATCTTTCTCATTTGACAGATCCCTTTACATGGAGCATTTGAACCTATTTAAAAAGAAGCAGCGATTGACGAATGGGTTCTATGTTGTCTCAACGATACCCAGGTAGCGGCGACTTCCCTCCAACGGCGTGCCACCTACAATGTTGCAAGTCATGCGAGATACTTGACCCTACGTTCTGCATTCTTGTCTTCCGTCCTTCCGTGATTGTCTGGACGCAGAGATTGTTTGCTCCGCTTGGTCTGGCGGATGAGTTGCCTCGAGCCAATTTAATCGAGATCATTCTAAAGAGAGGTTGGACCTGGCATTTCTAGTAGTAAGTTGGCACATTCTGCCTGAGCCTGCGATGGAGGAGAGGTGTTGTGCATCGCGTTGGTGGATCTCACTAAATCTCAATTTGTCCATCCTGGTTTGGACAGTATTGCGCGAGCTGTTGATGAGGTCGACGGCCCCACCAGCGTCCTTGGTGGTGGTGTCCGGTATGTTCTCGCTAACACTAATATCAGACGAACATGGAGTATCGTACTCTGGTCCGAATAGCTCCTCCCGCCATTCTGGATGGATAGTTATGAATGCTCTGGGTTTGGAAGGAGAGACTGTTGCATTCCCTGTTATTCCCCACGCAGCCGCGCTGGCTGATGGATGATGCATACCCACTGAGTCTGCACCAGAGCCAGAACGTCCTCCTCATCATGTGGGTCATAGGCATATGGTCGAGAGAGGGTATCAGGCATGATGCTCTCTATCGCAGAGTTCAAGTGGTTCTCACAGGATCATACACAAGGTATGTTTTCAGGAAAGAAAATGCCCGACGATGCTGTGGACTGCATTTATGAGCGGTCGAGGAATTCCCAGTTTGGTGGACACCCACGAATCATGGCGGCCGCTTGAGTAATGTGGGCTGGAACGAGGCTTCGCCAGGATAGGGTCAGTCTTCAACTCTCCTTTCTAGAGTCCACCCACCACACACACACACACACACACACACACACACACACACACACACACACACACACACACACACACACACACACACACACA
>Ga0105239_10001772_pt1 | contig 28399 bp, 21 predicted proteins | sample KBSC44metaG_FD_92761 | JGI IMG/M metagenome (GOLD analysis project Ga0105239, IMG submission 92761) | Corn rhizosphere microbial communities from Kellogg Biological Station, Michigan, USA - KBS C4-4 metaG | ecosystem: Host-associated > Plants > Roots > Rhizosphere > Soil | place: Michigan, USA...
AAGGCTCGTTTCAACAATAGGATAATTGTTAATTCTTTTGTGTATGACTATTAGCACATAGCCCAGCAGCAAGCCAATACCTATTCCCCCACAGGCAACTAATAAAAACTGCCAACCGGCTTGCAAGAACAGAAAACTTCCCGTGATGGTTGCCGCCAGTGCATACCGGTAGGCTATTAGGGCAGACGCGTCATTAACAAGGCTTTCACCTTCCAGGATACTTATAACATGTTTGTTCAGCCCAAGCCCTTTGATGATGCCGCTTGCAGCGGCTGCATCGGGCGGAGAAATAATGGCTCCCAGCAGAAATGCCAGCGGCCAGCTAAACCCCGGGATTAAATAATGGGCGGTAACGGCTACAGCGATGGTTGTAAAAAAAACAAGGCTGATGCCCAATGCCGAAATGGGTCGTATGTTGGTTTTAAAATCATGCCAGGATGTTCGGAAAGCTGCATCATATATCAAGGGAGGCAAAAAAACAACAAGAACAATATCTGGATCCATGACTAGTCCGGGTAATATAGGTATAAAACCAATGATCAACCCCACCAATACCAGAAACACAGGATTAGGTAGCTTCAGTTTATCAATAGCGGCCGATAAACTAATCAAAACTGCTAATATAAAAATAATGATCTTAAAATTTTCCATTCTCCATGTTTCAGGCTAACGAGCAAAGTTTGGGGTTGACTAATTCATTGTTTCGTTTATCTGCAGTTATGAAGCTACGCTTAATATGCCGAAAGTCTTCAGATGTGTGAATGATATAAATTAATTGTCCGAATGTGTAACAGTTGTATGGGCCAGTTGGTGCAGCTTTGCATTGTGTTGTAATAGGGGCAGATGTAATAATCGGTGCAACACAAGAACCAAACCATAAGATTAAAACTAAGGCACAGGATTAGTTACGGGAAACCGTCTCAGTGAAAATTTGGGGCGGTTTTTTTGATTCAGAAAAACTCATCATCTGATGAATCCAACCAGAGGATCACAGTCCTGCCTATGAATAAAAAATCGGGAACAAGGCATTTTTATACTTTAATTAATAAACAATATTTATGTCCAGCTTACTTTACATCGTTGCCGTTATACTCATTATTGGATGGGTAATTGGTTTCTTTGCATTTCATGTTGGAGGAATCATTCACATTTTGCTTGTTATTGCACTTATAGCTATAATAATAAGAATAATCCAGGGAAGAAGGGTTCTGTAAAAATTACCCGACTGGACAATCATAATTTCCGGGTTTTTTGCCAGGTAGCTTAAAAATATTAAATTGTAGCTATTGTTCAGTGCTGGTACAAAGGACGGCGGAAATGGGCGAACAATCACATTCTGAAAACGATTTGATGCAACAGCCGGGTATTCCTCAACTTGTTGACCACCTCTTTCGCCACGAAGCCGGTAAGCTGGTTTCCGTGCTCACGGGAATCTTCGGAACGCAAAACCTCGATCTGGCCGAAGATGTTGTACAGGATTCGTTGATAGAAGCAATGGAGCACTGGCAATACAAAGGCATCCCCGATAACCCTTCAGCCTGGTTGTTTCGTGTGGCAAAGAACAAAGCACTTAATGTGCTGAATCGTGAGCAATACAAAAGAGCCTACCAATCCAATGCAGCGCATTTGCTTAAGCCGGAAATCAGTGCCGAAGCTGCCTTAGATGATTTGTTTTCGGAGCAGGGTATTCAGGACGACCAGTTGCGGATGATATTCACCTGTTGCCATCCCGCTATTTCTCCCGATTCACAAATTGCCCTGGCATTGAAAACCCTTTGCGGTTTCAGCATCCCCGAAATAGCAAAGGCCTTCCTCACAACAGAAGAAAACATCCACAAACGCCTGGTGAGGGCAAGGCAGTCCATTCGCGATGCAAAAATTCCATTTGAAATTCCCGAAGGCAATGAGCTGGAAAAAAGGTTACACACTGTTTTGGAGACTATCTATCTCTTGTTTAACGAAGGGTACAGCGCGTCGAAAGGCAATGACATCATCCGTTATGAATTGTGTGAAGAAGCCATCCGGCTTGCCCAAATCAACATTACCAACAATGTCATACAGCATAAAGAAACTGTTCATGCGCTCATTGCATTAATGTTCATCAATGCCTCAAGGTTCAAGGCAAGACAGGATAAGGACGGCAATCTGCTTACCATGGCAGAGCAGGACCGCTCGCTTTGGGACAAACAAATGCTGGGAATGGGGTTAAGCCATTTATCAGAAGCGACAAAGAATGATAGCATCAGTCTTTACCACATTCTGGCAGCTATATCAGCGCAATATAGTATTGCTGCATCTTATGAAGAAACCGACTGGAAAAGCATTCTTTCGCTATATGACGGATTATTACAAATAGCCCCTTCACCGGTAATTACGCTGAACAGGGCCATCGTCGTTTCAAAAGTGGTAGGAGCCAGACGAGCGTTGAATGAGCTGGAGAAAATAAAACACTATCCCGCTTTCAGAACTTATCACCTGTTCTATTCAACACAAGCGGAGTTTTACATGCAGGAAAATGATTTCAAAAATGCCATCGCATCTTTGGAAAAATCCATTGCATTGGCGCCATTGCCATCTGAGAAAGACCTACTTGAAAAAAAACTACAGCTATGCCGTGGAAAAACGAATTAACCTCCTATCTGTATCCCTGGGTTTCGTTTATCTTAATCTATAACTTAAAAAAGTATGAAAGAATTCCTGTTACTCATTCGTAGCGAGGGCGATTGCTCCGAAAAAATGGCGCCGGATGTTCACAAAGTGCATTTTCAAAAAGTGGTTCAATATATCGACAATCTAAAAACCGCTGGTAAATTGATCAGTGCACAACCTTTGACCATGTCGGGCTCCATCATGCAGGGGAAAGGCGCCACTTTCAAAGACGGACCTTTTATTGAAACCAAGGAAGTGATTGCAGGGTATTTTCTTTTCCGGGCAAATAGTTATGAAGAAGCAAAAGAAATTGCCAAAGCTCATCCCATTCTTGAAGATGAACCTACCACCAGGATCGAATTAAGAGAAATTAAAATGGAAGAAGGGATTAATTGCTAGTACCCCAACAGATAATTAACTCATTACCGGATAGTATTTTATGCGTGCCGAAATGGCTTTTGGAAAATAATTTCTACCTCATGTCCCTGTTCTGAAATCGTGTTTGTCTTTAGGTGATAATGCAGATTAATCACGCTAAAAAAAAATCAAACAATGAACAACGAGTCGAAAAACAAAGCAGCAGCAAAGAAAACAGACATTATCGTCATTGCTACCGCTACGGCAAAGCCGGACAAAGAAAAAGAAATGGAACAGGCGCTGAATGATGTCGCCGCACCTACCAGGCAGCAACCCGGTAGTGTGGAATTCAGTTTATTCCGTTCAAAAGGCAATCCTGCTGTGATTGTAGGACTGGAGCGCTGGAGTTCCGAAGCCGATCACGACAAGCATCTACAAGGCGATCATGTGAAAAAATTATTTGCTGCTATGACAGACCTGCTTGCAACACCACCGGTCATCGACACCTATACCATTATCAACGAAATTTAGGCTGCAATCTGTAATCATGTACTTTTCAAAAGTTAATTGTCCTTAATGCAAAAAACAATTCATTCATCATAAAAAAAATTAAATGAAAGAGTTTATGTTATTGATCAGAAACGAAGGTGACGGCAAAGCGAACCTCTCACCCGAACAACAACAACAGTTCCTAAAAGCTTGTCAGGTTTATATTGAAGATCTGATGAAAAACGGGAACCTGATAAGTGCACAGCCGCTGGTGCGCGAAGGAAAAATGATTTCAGGCACCACCGGAAATTTCACGGACGGACCTTATAATGAAACTACAGAAATCCTTGTCGGCTATTATCATATTCTTGCGAACAATATGGACGAAGCCATCGCCATCGCAAAACGCAATCCCGAATTCGAATTCGTCAAAGGGGCGAAGATCGAAGTTCGACCGATTAAAATGATGGAACAATCAACGCAATATACTTATCCAACAAAGTAAAAAAGGGCATTTGCATAAAAAAGAGGCGTCAACTCGTGACGCCTCTTTTGTACATTTCGTGATCCCGTTTGGTCAGTTTTCGAACAAATTTTATGAACAACTAAAGGGGGTTTATGATCTGAAAATGCTGATATCAAAAATCCTGTTCATATTGCGGGAGGAATTAGAAACCTTGTTTAAAATCAAATCATGTATTATTCGGGGATTCATTTTCCCTTTCATGCCAACTGGCATCATATACTTTTTGGCGGGCACGGTTCATGCTGCCTAATGGACGGAAAAAGCGGACATCTACATTCCAGGGCGTAAAGGACAGTTTATCTATAGCTTCTGCCTCATTGCGGCTGCCCCGGAGAATGATCAGTTCCGCCACCTTTTCAAAAGGCGTTACCCATGCCTTTGTGTTGTCTTCTATCGGCGTATCGGTAGCATTCAGGTAACGCTGTACTTCAAAATTGAAAATTACATCTCCTGCCAGAAGCTCCTCTTCCAACTTCTTACCGAGATCATTTTCAGCTTTAATAGCATCCTGTACCGGTTTTTCTTTAGCAGGGCGCAGCCTGAATTTAACGGCAATTGCTTTGCCCGGCATTGTTTCGGAACCAATGGCAAAAGGTGCTCTGCTCCAGTAACTTTCTGTTGACAGGCTTTGGACCTTCAACGTCATCTGTTGATGCAGGGTATTAGCAATACGTGCACCGGATGCTGCACCTGCATGCTGTACCAGGTAATTCAGTGAATGTGCGCTCATGATCATTGCCATCCCTGGTGTACCAGTTGCAATGGTTTTACCAAACTTTTCATTTTCCACGCCTGCATTGATTGCAACCATAGCCTCTGTAGCATTGCTGGCATGGTGAATTTCTGCACTGGTCATTAACAGGTCATACTGCTGGCCGGGTGTATCGAGCCGCAAGGCAATGCCCCGCAGGTCAGGAATAGCATCATCCGGCAACCTTTTACCAGCGGCATTGGAAAAGCGTATAATGGTTTCATATACCGCGCCAGGCTTTAAAAAGCCAAATGCCAGTTCGGCCGGCAAATTGCTGTTCACACGGAATAAGGCCTTTGAAAATCCTGCCAGGATCTTGGCATGGTTGGCCCGCATAGCCCCTTTATTGGCTGCATTGTATTGAAAAACGGCTTCCCTGATCTGAATCGCCAGTTTATCAAAAAAGATGGCTTCCTTTACTTCAGATCCATTTTCCCAACCACCCTCTTCGTTCAGGAATGACTCGCACCAGTTTGTTCCTTGCTGCATATTATCGTATTCTTTTTTTTAGTCAATATTGTTTTGCATCCAGTACAGCGCATGACCAGCCACTTCTTCCCAGCCTTGCTGACCAATAATATAATGTGTTCTTCCGGCAAACTCAATGAACTCTTTTTTACTGCCCGGATGTTTATAAGCTTCAAAATTTTCTCTTGCCAGGCTGTTAGGGACAATATGGTCTTTTTCTCCGGCAATAAACAACAAGGGGGAATGCGCTTTATTAAAATCAATAGCAGCAAAATCTTTCAAGGTGTCTCTTGGTATGTTCCTGCTTTCGGGAACAACCAGCTCATCAAACACTTTATCTGACTCTTCCTTTGTGAGCGTATGGCAGAATGCGTAATGGAACCATTCTTTATTGGGCTCGTAAACGCTGTTCCCTTTAAAGAAATTCAAAACAGGAAAATTTGACTTCCAGAAACTCCATTCCAAAGTATATATGCCTTTGGGCGGCACGCCGTCAATGCAAACCCCAGCCACACCTTTTCCCATATCCAACAACTTTTGCACTACCAAACCACCTAATGAGTGACCGATTAGAATTGGCTTCTCCGGCAGTGTGTCAATAAAACCGGCAAAATGATATACTTCGTCTTCCAGCGATATTTTGCCCAGTTCAGGATCCACATGCTTCCTTAACGCTGCCGGATCACCCGCATGATAAAGATTGGCAGGTGCATAACAGGTATAATCGTGTCGTTCAAAAAAGCTGATCCAGTGTTTCCAGCATACAGGGTTCACAAAAAGCCCATGAATAAATACAATAGTTTGCGACATGGCGAATAATTTATGCGGTAAAATTATTGGCGCCAGTGCAAAGTGCATTTGTCCGTTATACCATATTTTTTGTCTGAAATTCCTTTTATGGTTTACCGTTTTTCTTTCGATATACAAGTGGCGAAACACCCATATGCTTTTTAAAGAACTTACTGAAAGAGGCCTGGTCTGCAAAGTGGAGTTTGTCGGCGATTGTCTCAATGCTGGGGTCCCATTTTTTTAACAGGGAGCATGCTTCGCTTAGTATGGCTTCGTCAATGATAGTACCTGGGGTTTTACCGGTTACTTTGCGGATCACACCTATTAAATACTTGGGAGTTACAAAAAGGGCATCTGCATAAAATTGCAGGCGATGTTCTTTGGCGCCGTGTTTGGCCACCAGGTTTTGAAACTTGTTACAGATGTCCGTTTCTTTAGTAAAGCGTTCAGGGACCTTCAAACCTTTCTGCTGATAAATGATGGCTGTTTCATACACATAGGCAAATATCAGGTTGCGAATAATTTCAACATGATAAACCGAATCAACCTGGGTGCGCTTTTCCTGCAGGATCTCATACAATTTTACCAAAGGCGTCACTTCACTTCTTGAAAGATGAATGCTTTCTTTAAAATGTGTGGAGAAAAAATGAAAGGAAACAAATTGGCGAAAGTTATTAAAGTTATAAACAAGAAACTCTTTGGTAAAGAACACAGCTTTGTTCTTACAATTGTCACTTTGCCCTGCCCGCTGTAATACCATATCAGGCCCACCCGCAAAAAAGCCATTTTCACCAATATGCACACGATGACCGTTCACCAGCAGGTCCATCCAGCCCTGCACGCAAAGAATAATGCCATAGAATTCCGGCCGGAAAGGCGCCGTGAACTGTGGTTTGGAGATGACATCATCACTTGCAATATAGTATTCTGATGTGTGCCATTCATATTGCAGGTCCCGGAGCATGGCAGCAAGAGAGAGCGATGGTACGGAAGTATTGTTGACCATAATATTTACTTGCTTACACAAAATAAATGATATTTCAGGAAAGGAACCAGGGCATAAAAAAAGCCTCACCTTTAAGTGAAGCTTCTGTGTGATCCGGATTGGATTCGAACCAATGACCTACTGCTTAGCTTACCAACTACAGGTTTCCCTGCGCCCGACCTTGCGGTACGGGGTTTGTGGTCTGGACTATATCTTCACCATTTCAGGTGTGCCACGTGTAGTCTCTACGGAACCTTTTTGAAGTCAGCTGCCATACGTACTCGCTGCTGCTGATTGTTCAATGATGTTTTTACCCTTAAACTTACACACTTGTCGAAGTCTTTTGGATCAAAGTAATAACATTCATCAGTTTGAGGACAATACACTGCATAAATATCAATGATTGTCTTATCAACTGACTTGTTTATCACACCTTTTGAAGTACTGTAACAACTTCGAAAAGGAATCTGTAACACTCCGTTCATATTGAGATTTCTGTACTTTACCTGAACTGATTTGAACTTACCGTCCTTATAAATCACCAGATCAAATGGTGAATGTTCAGTTTCAGGAACAAGAATCAGAAACCCCTGCTGATACAAGTCAAGTTTAACCTTCAAAACACCTAAATCGCCCTTGTTCTTTGTGTGATGATAAATCATGACAAAATGTTATCATTATTTATCTACAGGCGGTTTAAAGTTTCCTCGGTATTGCCATTTGCATTTATGCAAGAAGGTTTCACCGATATAGTGGCATCCACTTATAAGGTTCATTTCCCTTATAAGGCTCCTAGTTGAAGGCAGTTGCTCTATCCAACTGAGCTACCGGACCAAAGATCTTTTGCCCCGCTTTCGCAGGACCAAAAATTCATCAGGAGCGCAAAAATAGCTTTTTATAGATAAATTTCCTTGCCCAAAGCAAACTATTTCAGCGGTTTTGTTCGCATTACACGCAGAGAATCATTATTTATCGCTACCAGCACCATTTTTTCACCCCGGAAGGTTTTCAGCAAGGCCAGGTCCTTTACATCTCCCCGAACAATAAAACCACTTTCCACCGGCGGCACCACCCGGAAGGTTTTGCCCCTCATACCCTTTAAAAAACAACCATACGAGGCATCGTAACGGCCCGTCATTACCTCGGTCTGGTATTCATTGCCCGCGAGCAGTATGTCGGTCAGGCCGTCGCCATCAAAATCATCGCAGCAAATGGCATTGATAGGGGCGAATTGCGCCTCTGTGGGCAATACATGCTTTATCCAATTGCCATGACCGGTATTTTCGAGCCAGCAGCTCCTGGTTTCGTTACAGGTGAATTTATGCAGACTGTCCCTCGGCTTTCCCCTGAAAATATCATCGAAACCAGCCTGCGCATATTGGGTGTGATGCAAAAACTGCGTTTTAATAGCCGGTACCTGGTCGGCAAACTGACGGCGGTTGATACCGGGATACAAGTGCCTCTGGCCCGTTTGATCTTTTATATAATAAAATGGGATCGGATCGATACTACCATTGTCATCGAGGTCGGCCGCATACAACTCCATGGGAGTGGCCGCACTCACCCCATAATCGCAGTTCATACCCAGATTACCACATACCAGATCGGTATCGCCGTCATGGTCAATATCAGCAGCCACCATACTGCGCCACATACCATTCATGTTGGTGAGGCCCGTTTGCTCCGTAACTTCAGTAAAATGTCCGCTGTCATTCCTGAAAAAACGTACGGGCATCCATTCTCCGGCTATGATCAGGTCGGGATGATGATCGTTGTTGAAATCGGTCCAAACAGCAGCCGTGATCATGCCCGGCCGTTCAAGGGCCGCACACACCTGGTGCGTTGCATCGGTAAATACGCCCTTATTGTTGTGCAGGATATAACTACGCGAAGGCAATGGATACTGCTTTGAAACCCGACTGCCGATAAAGAGATCTGTTTGTCCATCGCCATCGTAATCTGCCGCCCGCACGCATCCCGCAATGAGACGCACATTATCCGGAATGGCAGAAGGCTGTAATGTAAAATGGCCTTTGCCATCGTTGGTGTATAAACGCGGACGGTTATACACTGCATTTTCATCAAACCTGATATCGCCGCCGGTAACCAGCAGGTCAGGATCATCATCGCCATCGGCATCAAAGAAAATACAGCCCAGGTCTTCTTCCATTTTTATACTATCGGTTAACGGCTGATTGGTAAACTGACCGTTTTTTTGCTGTATAAACAGATGCCCTGAAAAATTGAAAGCGCCACCTACAAAGAAATCCGTAGCACCATCGTTGTTTACGTCGGCCGTAGCAATGAATGGCCCCAGTTGGGAATACTTCTGAGGCAGTAAACGCTGAACGGCAAAGTCATTGAATGAATTATCTACGTGTTTGTAGAAGATGTCGGCACGAGCGGTAACATCTGTAAAAACAGGGCTGACGTTTTTGTTTTCGGGTAGCTTCCAAATACCTGTCGGTTGTTTGTTTATCACCAATAGCGTATCGGCTTTAATATTTTTAATGACCTGCATGCTGTCATCGGGCCAGATGGCCACGATAGAATCAATATTCGTTTGTGCACCCAGCCCGAATAACAGCCGCTGGTCTACCGAAGAAAAATAACCTCGTACAGGATTCTGTTCCTGCAACTGCATTCTTCCATTGGCATATAAAAATAAACGTACGCCAAAGCCATGAGCATTGAGGGCATGATTGTGCAGTTCGACGCTGATAAAATGCTGCGTTACGGGTTTGTTTTTCTGAACGGTATTATTGATGAATACAAAAGCTTCTTTATTGATATTATTTACTACCATATCCAGATCGCCATCATTATCCAGATCGGCCCATGCAGCGCCGTTCGACATGGAAGGCTCGTCAATACCAGCCTGCTTCGATATATTGGTAAACGTATAATTGCCGTTATTGAGATAGAGATAGTTACTGAGCTCTACATGATGCAGCGAGGCCAATTTATTATTAATGAGGGCACGTTGCTTTTGCAGACCGGGTATACTGGAGATCACGGTAGAACTGAATTCCAGAAAATCGGCATTGATAAAATCACGACCTATACCATTGGTGATGTGCATGTCTTTCCATCCATCATTATTAAAATCGGCCATAAGCACGCTCCAGCTCCAGTCGGTGGATGAGATGCCTGCAAGCTGACCGATCTCACTGAAAAAGGGGGAAGAAGTATTGCCTGAGTGAATATTGCCATTATTTAACTGCAACATATTACGCATAAATTCAGGTTCATAGCCATACGATCGTTCTGCCTGATATCGTTCGTAGTTCATGACCGACACGGTGAGTTTGCGGCGCTCATTGTATTCGGGCGTCATGTCGAGGGTTACTACATCGGGTCGTCCGTCGTTATTAACGTCGGCGGCATCAACGCCCATACTCGAATAGCTCTGATGTTGCAGGGAACGGGCAATGCAATTGGTGAAGGTACCGTTGTGATTATTCAGCCATAATTCATCATTTGATATAAAATCGTTGGCTACATATATATCCGGCCAGTTGTCGTTGTTGAAATCACTTACCACTACACCCAATCCATACCCGTCTTCTTTTATATTGGCAGCAAGGGTAACATCGGTAAAGACAGGATGGCCGGTACTCTTAGCGATTCCATCGTTGCGGTATAATTTATCATTGGCTAATGACTGGCCGCTGTTATCACGCGGATAAATAGTATTGGCATTGGCGCTGCTGAGCAGATAATTATTGAGATACATATCCAGATCGCCGTCTTTATCGTAATCGAAAAAAACAGCTTGTGTGGAATAGCTGGTATCTGCCAGTCCGTATTCAGCGGCTTCTTCTTTAAATGTAAGATCGTGCTGATTGATAAATAATAAATTGGCGGCACGATGCAGCAGGTCTTTACCGAATACGGAAACATATATGTCGTCGTATCCGTCGTTATTGATATCAACAATGCTTACGCCTGTTGCCCATACATTGGTGGTAATGCCGGCTTTTTGGGAGATGTCTTCAAACTGATTATTGCCTTTGTTAATGTACAGGCGACAGCTTACCTGATTGCCGGTAAAAAAAATATCTTTTAATCCGTCGTTATTAAAATCGCCGATACCTACGCCACCGCCCATATAACCAAATTCGTTGATAAAGGAATGGGTAGAGTCGGTTTCATTCACCACATTATTAAAGGCAATACCGGTTGCAGATGCGGGTAATTGTGTAAACAGGGGTTCGTGTTTCTCCTGTTTACAGGATGGTATAAGAAAGATGATTGCTATTAATAATGATGACAGAAACCACTGTTGTGGGCGTTTCATATGGCAATGTTTAATGTGCATATTATAAAAGTCCGGAGGACTTTAAACGTGAATAGCCCGGGGAAAAACGAAGCATTGGTACAACCCCAACGGGGTTGAATATCGGTTACATATTAAAAATTCAACCCCGTTGGGGTTGCTTTCATTACGCCATCATTCCCCGGGTTTCACCCGGGGCTATTTATATTGAAGCCCTTTGGGCTTCGCAGGGCGACATAAAAAAGGTGTACCGGTTCGTTCTTACTGCTCATGAACTCCGGTACACCCGGGTCTGCTTAACCCTCACCTTACGCCACGGAACCGGCCAAATGAACTCCCCAAAACCGGTCCGAAATTATTTTTACTTAATACCTGATGCGTATAGCCTAAAACTCAATATCCGGGATTCTGTTTCGCAATTCCACCTGCCGCCAACTGCGGGTTGTTGTCTATTTCCTGCTGTGGAATAGGAAGCAATTCATCACGTCCGGCCCTGAAATAGGGTAGTGGATCGGTAGTGAAATATCCCTTCTTTCTCCAGCGCAGAATATCTCGGTTGCGAATTTCCTCATCACCCAGCTCTGCAGTTTTTTCATGCATGATGGCTTTGGTGATCTGATCTTTTGTACCTGTGGGATACTGTGCAGTGGGATAATGCGGCATTGCTACTCCTGGCCGATCACGCACCTGGTTGAGATAATCTACGGCAGCAGTGGGATTGTTCAATTCATTTTCACATTCCGCCAGCATTAATAACACTTCTGCATACCTGATAATGCGCTGATTATTTCCACCACCGGCGCGGTCGCCGCCCTTACCATGTTTATAAATGATCATAAACTTGCGCCAGCTTATTTTCTTTGTTGCGCCATTCAGTACGGAAGAATTACCGTTCTGGTCATCATCTGTTAAAACGCTGTTGCCATTGTTGTAGGTATCGCCCGTTTGATAAACCGCCATCCCAAAACGCGGATCGGTTTTGGCAGCGCCTGTAGCGGTGTTTTCAAATTCATTCAAAAACCGGTTCGATGGTATCAGGTTACGCCAGGCAATAGGCGAGTATTCCTGATTACGAACTGTTCCCTGCGACTGGCTGGGATCATCACCCTGACCGCCCCAGTTAAATGAATTCGGAATGTTCTCAAAAAATACTGCCTCAAAGATTGATTCGGGATTAAATTCTGTTTCTTCGAGATAATTATTCTGATAAGGAATATTGATGGTATATAAGCCGGAATTTTTTACTGCCAGCAAAGCAGTCTTTGCGCCGGCATAATCTCCCTTCTGCATCAATACCCTTCCCAGCATGGCATTGGCCGCACCACGCGTAACACGGCCTCTGTCTTCATCGCCATAGGCTGTAGGCAATGCACCGGCTGCATCCTGCAGGTCTTTTACGATCTGATCATAAATGGCGGTTTCGGCTGCCCGTGGCTGAAACTGGTTTGATGCTGTAACAGGTTGCAGGTACATAGGTACCGGTCCCCACATTGATACCAGTTCAAAATAAGCCCATGCACGGAAAAATTTGGCTTCTCCCATATTGCGGTCACGCAATGCGGTATTATCCGTTACACCGGGTGCATAACTGATAACGGTATTGGCCCTGTGTATCACCGTGTATAAGCCGTTCCATACAGAGTTCATAACAGAGTTATCGGGAGTAGTAGCGCCATTGAGGATCTGCGCCCGTGGAACTTCCAGCTGACCGCCACCCGAAGTCACATCATCGCTTCGTAAATCGTGTATAAAAAACCACTCACGGCCAATGAGAGAGCCGGAGTGAAAAATAGAATAAATGGCATTCGTGCCCTTAAGCAATTCACTGCTGTTGCGGAAATAGCTGTCGAGCCCCGGATAACTCGGATTGGTTTTATTAAGGCTCTTTTCGCAGGCTATGATGCCCAGCACCGCGAATAGCACCATAGTTATACCATATTTATAAAAATTGGATCGTTTCATATTAAGCAATTGTTGAAATGAGTCAATTAGATCAAAGCAGTTATTTAAAACCCTACCTGCAGTCCAAACTGAACCGACCTTGCAGCAGGATATTGTCCGTAGTCGATACCGTTGGTGAGGGTAGTATTTTTAGATCCTATTTCAGGGTCCCATCCTTTATAATGGGTAAAGGTTAACAGGTTCTGCGAAGACACATACAATCTGAAACTGCTCACTGCTCCTTTTGTGAGTGATCGCAGAACATTTGCAGGTACTGTATATCCGATCATAATATTCTTTAACCGCAGATAGGAACCATTTTCAATCCATCGTGTTGAAGGACGAACATTCTGATTGGGATCACCACTTATTGCTCTGGGTACATCGGTGTTTGTATTCGAAGGCGTCCACGCATTTAACACTGCTGTTCCAGAACCAAACAAACGGGCCATTCCTTCGCTGATAATACGTGTTGCATTGAATATTTTATTTCCCTGCACACCCTGAAAGAATACCGATGCATCGAAGTTTTTGTAATTGGCGCCGAAGTTCAGCGAGTAAGAAAAGTTGGGCAGATAGTTGCCGAGGAATGTCCTGTCATCGGCAGTGATAACGCCATCGGGTTTGCCGTTGGGGCCGCTGATATCACGGAATTTCAGATCGCCTGCTTTTGTTTTTGCTGTTTGAAAAGGACTGCTGGCTACTTCGGCATCGCTTTGGAATATTCCATCTACTACATATCCGTAAAACGACTGGATCACTTCACCGGCCGCTGTTCTTGTTAAAGGTGCGCCTCCGCCAAAGTCCTGATCGCCACCCTGATCGATGGATGCATTGGGTGTATTGAGATTAAGTACTTTGTTTTTTATGAAACTGATATTGCCTGTAACATCCCATTTAAAATCGCCTGTTCTTTTGTTATAACCGAGCTGTACGTCAAGACCGCTGTTTTGCATGGAGCCTACATTGGCCAGCACTCCACTGCCGTTAAATCCGAATGATCCCGGTGTTGGTACACTCAGCATCAGATTATCTGTTTTACGGCGGTAGTAGTCTGCCGAAATCGTGATGCTATTATTAAGCAATCCGAGATCAACGCCGATATTCAACTGTTTTGTTTTTTCCCATTCAAGGCCCAGATTGGAAATGGTATTGTAGAAAGAAGCATTTCCACCCGAAGGCATACTGTTGTTAAAGGGATAGATAGCGCCGTTTTGCGATACGACAGCCTGCCACGGATAATCATTGGCCAATTGAGAATTAGGCAGTTTTCCAAAGATGCCGATACCGTTCAAACCGGTTTCACCATAACCTGCTCTGATCTTTAATTCAGAAATATATTTGGCATTGCGCATGAACGATTCCTGATCAACGCGCCAGCCGACAGAAGCGGAAGGGAAGTTGGCAAACTTATTTCCCGGCGCCCAGAGCGATAAACCATCACGTCTGATAGCGGCACTGAGCAAATATTTTCCGGCATACTCATAATTCAAACGACCTACATACGAGATCAACAGATTTTCAGTAGAAGTACTAAAGGCGCTTACATTGGTGGCGCCAATAAGTGTTTCAATATCATTGGTCGCCTGGTTGCCGATCAGTTGTTCGCCGTATCCTCTGGCGCCCTGCTGTTCGTACACACCGGTAACTGTAAGATGGTGGTCTCTGAACGTTTTATCAAAGGTGAGTTGTTCGGTATACAACAGGGTAGTGAGCGAAGTGCGTACATCGTTGATGGTAGCTAATGCTGCGCTGCGGCCTTTGTCGTTAAAAATGGGCGCAAACTGGTGCTGCACCTGGTTCACATAATCGGTACCGAATGTAGACCTGAATTTTAACCACGGAGTAAAGTTTATTTCAGCATAGGCAGTGCCCAGTACTTTTAATGTTTTACGATATGCGCCGCCCAGTAATACGGCATCTTCAATCGGGTTGGTAGGATCGGCGCCATCCACACTGTTTTCAGCATTCCGGTAGCCTCCCATTGTAGTGGGATCATATACCGGTAAATAAGGCAGGTTGCGGATCACATTTACGAGCCTTGTTCTGTTGCCACTGGTATTATCGTACCGTTGTTTCGAGTATGATAAGAACAGGTTCTCACCAAAGCTGAATACTTTGCTGATCCTATGTTCTGAATTGATGCGGAAATTACCTCTTTCATAATACACGCCTTTTGAAATACCATCCTGTTTGAAATAACCGGCAGAAGAATAAAAACGGCTTAGATCATTACCACCACTTACCGACAAATTATGTTGGGTTAAAACGCCGCTTTTAAAATAGGCATCCTGCCAGTCGGTATTTGTCTGTGCATAGGTTTGCGATGTACCATCATAAATAGGCTTGTTGAAATTATTGGGTTGCAGGCGGGGAGGCATGTCGATACCTGCTGCACCGTTCAATGCCCTTTCATAGCGAAGGTATTGTTCTGTATTCAGCAGGTCGATCTTTTTCCATGGGCTTTGAGTGCCTACATAGGAATCGAGCTGTACCTGCAGTTTTCCGTTTCTTTTTCCTTTTTTGGTAGTGATGAGAATAACGCCGTTCGTAGCTCTTGAACCGTAGATAGCCGCGGCGCTGGCGTCTTTCAATACTTCTACCGATTCAATATCGCGACTGTCGAAATTGCTAAGGTTGCCAGTAGGAAAACCATCAATCACATACAATGGATCTGATGCGAAATTGATAGAGCTTACGCCACGGATGCGTACAATAGGAGAGGTGCCGGGTTCACCATTATTGGTTACTGTAAGTCCGGCCACGCGGCCCTGCAGGGCCTGCTCCACGCTGGCTACCGGTAATTCGGTAATGGCTTTATTGTTTATAGAAGAAATGGCGCCGGTTAAAGAGCTTCTCCGCTGGGTACCATATCCTACAATAACTACTTCATTCATGTTGATCGTTTCGCTTTGCAGTTTTACGCTAACTACACTTTCGTTGCCGATCTTTATGGAGAACACCTTATAGCCGACCATGGAGAACTCAAGGGTTTCACCGGCATCGGCGGCAATGGTGAAGCTGCCTTTTTCATCGGTAACGGTGCCCCGGTTGGTACCGCGCACCAATACCGATACACCGGCGAGTGGCTCGCCGGCATCAGTGGTCACCTTGCCGCTGATCGTTTTCATAGGCAATTCATCAGCGACCAGCATTTTATGCTGGTCGTTGTTCAGAAATGCCGAAATGGAAAAGTCTTCACCCTTACGCATCAATACGATCTGTTTGCCTGATACATAATACAGTATATTCAATGGCTGTAAGATGTTATCGAGCACTTCGCCCAGCGGTTTATTGTGGGCAATCACTGAGATCTTCTGGCGTGCTGGAATGCGTTGCGAGCTGTAAACGAATTTGATATCGGCCAGCCGGCTGAGCTCATTCAATACGGTTTTAACTTCCTTATTGTCAGCAATGAGGTTGATTTTTTGGTTCAATACTTCCTGTCCGTGCGCCGGACGGGCATACATTATCCCGGTAAACCCGGTGATTAATAGCAATGGCAGCAATCCTATTCTCATAAACCGGTAGATTAACTGGTTAACGAGTACTTTTTTCATAGTTTTGTACTATTAGTTGGTTAAAGCAATCAGTTTTAATCAATAGTTGTCCCGCTGCGTTGAACCTGCAGGACAATAATTTCAATGACCCCGATTTTGCCGCGAACAATTTCGGGGTTCCTTGTTGTTGTATCTTATGGTGGTATGGTGATCATTTATGTAGATTTTATTGGTTATGTTTTAGTTTTATTTTGTCAGATGCCTGATGCTATTATTTACAGCCCGCCGACTCAATAACCACCTGCCCGTCTATCAGCTCATATTTTCCTCCTATAGCTCTGCAGATCAGATCAAGCTGCTGATAAAAAGATTCACTTTTCAGATCGGCAGAAACGGTACATTTTGCCAGCGCCTCACTATCGCATACAATATTGATCCCATAGGCTTTGGTGAGATCGTTGAACACTTTTTCAAGTGGCGCATCGTCATATGCCATTGATTTTTCCAATGCGGGCGCAATCACAACCGGATTGCCGAGCAGGTCTTTCTGAAATTTTTGAGCTGCCTTTTCGTATACCAGTTGTTGATTAGGCGTTATAATAATCTCAGATGATTTACCGGAGCCACTCATTTGTGTTTGCGCATATACGCTCACTTTGCCGGTTCGTACTATTACCTGTATGGCGGTATCTTTTTCAAATGAGCGGATGGTGAAACTGGTACCCAATACTTTTGTTACGAGCTCATTGGCGAATACCCTGAACGGACGATGAACATTCTTCGTCACTTCAAAAAAAGCTTCTCCCAGCAGATACACATCCCTGAATGATGCTGTATCAATGTTTTGCGCATAGCTGATGCGGCTTTTGGGCGACAGTCGTATACGGCTTCCATCGGGCAGTGTTATCGGAAGTGGCTTTTGCGAGGTATTGGCCTGTTCTATCAGATTCCTGTGCGCCGTCATGCTGGCGTACACAAAAGGATGCGTTGCTTTACTACGGGTTAATAAATAAAGGGCGCCTGTTGTGCATAACAGCAAAAACACGGCAGCTATCTGCCATGCGTATTTCATGGTTATTCTCAGTATCCTGCCGGACTGGCGACGCGGTGTATGCGCTGCAGAAATGGTTTGGAGTAATTTGTGAACCTCCTTTTCCACTTTCTTTTCTTCAATGGTGATCTGCTGCAACTGAATAGATTCAACTACCAGCCGCGCTTCTGCTATTACCAGGTGCTTGTCGGGATTTTGCTGAAGCCAGTTAACCCAAAACAGGTTATCTTCCTCTCCTTGTTCATGTACCCATCGTATAAAGTCTTCATCTATAACAAAATCCGATATATCGTACAGCCTGAAATCCTTCATACCTATTTGTTATGTGATTAAGTTCCCGCTCTGCGCTTATTCTACTGCCTAAATGGGCTTTTTATTAAAATAATATAGGAAATACATAAAATAGTTTCAGTAGCGCGGGTGCGCGATATAACGGTGATTAACCATCATTTTCCATTGCAATGCTCATGCATTAATTGCAGTATCAATTTGCATAAGTTGCAGTCGTTTTATTTGTGTTGAATTGACAATATGTGCTAATATTGTATAGCTGATTATGCAAAAAAACGCATAGGTAACCTATCCTCACTGCTAATGCTGAAAAATGACCCACAGTTGGAGATCAACTGGCTGCAACGATTGCAACAAAACGATGAACAGGCGCTTGCTGACCTCATGAGAAATTATTATGAGGCACTGTACAATTATGCGGCCCGCTTTACTACAGATGAAGACATTATTAAAGACTGCCTGCAGGAAGTTTTTATAAGTCTGTGGCAAAGGAGGGAAAGTGCTGCCACTATTTTATCACTCCGTTATTATCTTCTTCGTGCTGTTAAGAACAAAGTTTTAAAGTCACTGCATTACAATATGCGTAAAACGCGTTCGCTCGATGACAGCTCATCATATGATTTCTTCCAGGAGTATTCTGTTGAAAAAATGATCATCGATAAGCAGATCTCCGAAGAGCAGGCTGTTATTTTACGAAGAACGCTGGCGCAGCTTTCAAAAAGACAGCACGAATTGATCTACCTCAAGTTTTATCAGCATCTCGATCATGCGCAGATCGGCGAACTGATGAATCTCAGCCGCCAGTCGGTATATAATCTGCTACACGAAACTATTCAGAAGCTCCGCAGCCTGTGGCAGGCGGAGGTGTTTACACGGTAGAATGTAAGTCATGGCTTGCTCTTCGCAACCCACCCCTCCTGGTCTTTCCTTAGGTGTCACACTCGAACGCCCCTCCAGGGAGGGGATGGACTCTCCGTTTGGCATCAGTTGAAAAACGACAGGTTTTGAAATTGATCGCCTAATTACTATCAGAATCCTATATTTGTAACCACCTTATTCCTTGCATCTGGCAACCCATTACTTACAAACTCATTACCCATTACTTAAAAGGCATGGATGTTCAAATAGAAGAAAGCTGGAAAGCCGTATTGAAACCTGAGTTTTCCAAGACTTATTTCCAGAATATCGTTACTTTTTTGAAAACAGAAAAAATGGCCGGCAAAACCATCTATCCGCCCGGCTCTTTAATTTTTAATGCTTTCAATACCACTCCCTTTGATAATGTTAAGGTTGTTATACTGGGGCAGGACCCATACCATGGCCCCGGTCAGGCACACGGATTATGTTTTTCCGTTAACAATGGCGTACCACCGCCTCCTTCACTGGTAAATATTTTTAAGGAACTGCAGAGCGATACAGGCGTTCCTATTCCCAATCACGGCAATTTAACCAAATGGGCACAACAGGGCGTACTGTTGCTGAATGCCTCTTTGACCGTTCGTGCTTCGGAACCTATGAGCCATGCGCAAATAGGCTGGGCAGAGTTTACGAATAATGTGATCAAAACAATTTCTGCACAGAAAGAACATGTGGTGTTTTTGCTGTGGGGCAAGTTTGCGCAGGAAAAACAAACCCTGATCGATGAAACCAAACACCTCGTTTTAAAAGCAGCCCATCCATCTCCGTTATCTGCGCACGCAGGCTTTTTCGGCTGCCGTCATTTTTCAAAAACAAATGAGTACTTAGTGAAGCAGGGGATCGATCCTATTAACTGGGCATTGTAGATGCGGTTTTTTGCCTTCACATACAGGTAATAATCTCATAACATCATATTGACGAAGCTTTAACATTTAGCATTCAATTTTGCCTTTTTAGAAAGGCGATGAGAAAACTGTTTCTGGTTACTCTGATTTTAATTGTCAATTTTACTGTTAACGGCCAGCAGGCATTACCCAATGCACACTACCAATTAATTACGGGTAAAAGCTTTGTGCAGGCAAAGAACTATTATCTTCTTACCTTATTACAGCACGATGATGCCGTGCGAAAGATGCTCGAAAGAGATACATTACTTGCATCCATTGCAAAAAGTAAGCTCAGCGGCTTGTCGGCCGCCAAAGATTGCAGTCACCATGTTGCCTGTTTCACCGAACGCATGCAGTTCAGCGATCAGGAGATCAACGATGTGAGTGCGCGCTTATCGGCATTATATAATGATAATAATCCGCTCGGTAAACTGGTTCACCAGCACCTTATTCCTTCCGGTACCTACGTTCTGTTTAAAAGTTTATCGCCTGCTGAATTACTGGTAAAAGCCTGGGAGCAGGATGCGCATGGCGTAAACTATGCCATCGCTGTATATGCAGGCGGCAAAAAACCGAATTACCCCAATATCGATTCCATCAGCTTTAATGTAAATGATAACCGCTACGGTTCATTTTTATATTCAGCAACATATACCATTGCTGCTGAATGCGCCGGTACCCGTTTATTTTTTATTCCGTCTGTAACCTGTGCCCTTCGTTTTCTTGAATTGAATGAAAGAGAAAATGCGGCCGATTATGAACCGATGGCTGAAACCGTGAATAAACCGGCATTCGACAGAATAAAGACGATTAAATGGGACGCGTATAAATATTCCGTGATCCTGGTGCCCGGCGCCGGACCCGAAGATCCGCAAACCGCTTTAAGTGCTGAAGGCATGCTGCGGTGCAGACTGGCAGCTATAGATTACAAAAAAGGCTTTGCTCCTTATATAGTCGTATCGGGTGGTAAAGTACATCCGTACAAAACAACCTGGTGCGAAGCACTGGAAATGAAAAAGTTTTTGATTGAGAAATTAAACATACCCGCAAACGCTATCATCATGGAGCCGCATGCCAGGCACACTACTACCAACATGCGTAACTGCGTCCGGCTCATTTTCCGTTATGGAATGCCCTTTAACAAAGCCTGTATTACAACTACTTCAGTCGGGCAAAGTACGATGATTACAACGACCCTTGCCTCACGATGCCAGAAAGAGTTAAACGAAGTACCCTATCAGAATGGCAAACGCCTTTCTGAAACGGAAGCTGAGTTTTACCCGGCGATTGATGCATTGCACATCAATCCTACCGAACCATTGGATCCTTAGTCCTCTTTTCCTCCCTCATTAATAAAATTGACTGTTTATGAAAATAATCGGTTCGGGGATGCTATGCCTGTTCCTGTTGTTCACAGCGCATCATGCAACAAACGTTAACATGACGATCGACCGGTCGTTTACGATCGATTCATTAGAGTGGTAGCGGAAAATAAATCTTTCACATACTAAACAACAACCATGCGGAATCACAACAAATTCTCACCTCGCTACAGAAGCATTTTCCGGCACCTATGGTGGTGGACGTGCATACTGTGCATGACCATTTCTTTGCCTGTACTGGCGCAAACCGGTAAAGCATCAGGAACGGTAACCGACGACAAGGGCGAACCATTGCCCTCTGTAACTGTGCATGACAAAAAAACAAACAAAATGGTGCTGACCGACGAAAAGGGCCGGTACACCATCGACGCCGGTTTGAATGATACTATACGGTTTTCGAATGCCGGTTTCGAACCGCAGACTGTTTTATTTACCAACCAGGGAATTATTAATATAAAACTGAGAGACGATGTAAAAATGCTGGATGAAGTGTCTATCGGTTATCAGAAACTCAGAAAGAGCGATGTAACGGGCGCTATCTCCAGTGTAAAAGCAAAAGAGCTGAATCTGTCAACGCCCACCATCAGTCAGGCGCTGGTAGGTAAAGTAGCCGGTGTGCAGGTATCGCAGGTAAGCGGCGCTCCTTATTCAGGCGCCAAGATCCGCGTGCGTGGTATCGGTTCTATCAATGCCAGCTCTGAACCATTATATGTGATCGATGGCTATCCTGTAGGCGGTAACATCAGTCAGGGACAAGGCAATGGCGGTAATGGCGCTGGTGGCTATAACTCTGCTTCTGCCGGTAATGACGTATTTATCAATCCTGATGATATTGAATCGATAGAAATTCTGAAAGATGCTGCTTCGGCTGCGATCTATGGTTCGAGAGCATCGGGTGGGGTAGTGTTGATCACTACTAAACGCGGTAAGCAGGGCAAAGGGAAACTGAGCTATGACTATCAGATCAGCAATCAGCAACTTGCCAAAAAAGTAAAACTGCTGAACGCGAACCAGTTTACCGATCTGTTCGTCAATGGCCGCAATACCAACTATAAAGACATATTGATCTCAAAAGGCATAGCGTGGAACGATGCTTTTTATTCTGATGACAATGCTACGCGTGTGTCGAAATCAGGGCAAACAGCTACGGGCTGTTCTGTTTGTATCATCAAAGACCTGTACGATTTTAAAACGCAAACCATTATTCCGCCCAAATACAATACCGACTGGCAGGATGTGCTGTATGGCAATGCGCTGGTGCAAAGACATAACCTGTCATTCACCGGTGGCAGCAACAATGTTCGCTATCTGGTAAGCGGTGGTTATCTGGATCAGCCGGGCATATTGAACAGCACCTATCAGAGAAGAATTAACTTCAGAACAAATATCGATGCTGATATTTCTCCCAAATTAAAGATCTCCTCCAGCGTTTTTGTAACCAATACCGACAACCGCGAAGTGCAGGAAGGCCGATTTGATAAAGGGCCCATTTTAGGCGCTCTGGTATATATGCCTATTTTCCCCGCTTTTAATCCCGATGGAAGCCTGGCTTTATCCTATGCCAATGCCGGCGCCAATTTCGACGGCTATAGCTATTCTTTTCAGGGTATTGAAAATCCGCTTGCACTGGCACAGCGTGTAAAGGTTACCAGAAAAGGCGTTCGTACAACAGCCAATGCCAGCGCCACTTACGAGATCATCAAAAATCTTTCTTTTAAAGTAAATCTCGGCGGACAATCATACAGAGAAAAGTATGAGTATTATTACCCTACCAATCTGAGTAACGGTATCAATCCGCCCGGTTCACCGCAGTCAATACTCGCCGCCAACTCCACCGCACAAACGCTGGATATTCAGGACAGGCTGGCTGAATATACTTTAAACTACAGCAAGTCGATTGGTAAAAACCACTTCAGCGCCCTGGCAGGATATACAGCACAACAAACCACTACCGATGCATTGGTGGTAACCGGAAAAGATTATACCAACGATCTGGTGCCTGAAATTACAGCCGCCGGTTCTACGCCGGGTGATATTGGTATCATAACAAATAATTCCACCACCAGCACGAGCTTTGTTCCCAACACCGGTAAATCAACCACTACGCTGATCTCTTATCTGGGCCGGATAGTATATGATTTTGATAAACGTTACTTTTTAACAGGTTCTTATCGTGCGGATGCTTCTTCGCGTTTCGGACCATTAAACCGCTGGGGTAAATTCGGTTCGGTGTCTGCAGGCTGGGCTGTTTCGAATGAATCGTTTTACCACGACTGGTTCGGGCCTCAGTCTACTTTAAAACTGCGTGCCAGCTGGGGTTTAACAGGTAACAATAACATCGGAAACTATAACTACGAACAGGACCTCACCGGCGCCGGTGGTGTGGTGATCGGGAACAACGTAGTGAACTCTACCTGGGCAGGCGGCATTAAAGATGCCAATCTGGGCTGGGAGTCTACTTCGCAATACAACTTTGGTGCAGATATCACTACGCTGAATAACCGCGTGTCGTTGATTGCCAATTACTACATCAGTAAGTCGTACAATTTAATTTATAACAGAAATATTTCTGCGTTATCTGGTTCTGCCACTATTCTTACCAATCTGCGTAATTCAGATATCCGTAACTCGGGTATCGATCTGCAGCTGGATGTGAAAGTGATTCAGACAAAAGACTTCGACCTGAACTTTAGCGGCAATATCATGGCCAACAGAAATAAAGTGGTGAGCCTGGGCGGCGCGAGCGAAATACAGATCAATGGTGCTGAAAGAAGCTATATCACGCACGTAACGCGTGAAGGCCAGCCCGTAGGCTCTTTTTACGGTGTGAAAGTGGCAGGTATGGTGCGTGAGAGCGATATGGATAATGTAAATGCCGACTGGGCCACGTATAAAGCGAATGGCAACAAATTTCCTCCGGGATATAAATTAAAGGCATTCCCCATTTCTACATATTCAACAACGCCTTTGAATCCCGGTGATCTGTATTTCTACGATAAGAACGGCGATGGCCTGATCACTGATGCCGATAAAGACATTATCGGGACTCCTTATCCGAAATATACTTTTGGTTTTAACATTAGCGCCAGCTACAAGCTGGTTGATTTCAGCGCTTCGTTCAATGGCTCACAGGGCAATCAGGTTCTCGACGGACAGGATTACTATATCCGCAATATGGAAGGATCGGGTAATAACTATGTGCAGGTTGATCAACGTTATCGCAGCGAAGCCCAACCGGGTAATGGACATGAATACAGGTCTTCGCGTGGCAGCAGCCAGAGCAACAGCACCCGTTTGTCTGATTACTACCTGCAGAATGGTTCCTTTTTCCGTTGTACGAATATGACTGCCGGTGTAAATCTTACTACGCTGCCTGTTACCAAAAAACTCGGTTTGAGCAGTCTGCGCTGGTACGTATCAGTTGACAATGCATTTACCATTACCAAATATCTGGGCTATAATCCTGAGGTTGATTTTAACAATGGCTCAAACCTTACGCCGGGTGTTGACTATGGTAAATATCCGCTGATGCGTTCGTACAACACGGGTATCATGGTACAATTCTAAAAACAACAATTATTAAACGACAACTATGCGCAACCTGTATATATTATTCCTGGGCATGCTGTTATTGGGTAGCAGCAGTTGCACCAAATCTTTTCTTGAACAATCGAATCCCAATGCGGTGCCGGTTGATAACGGCTATCAGACCGAAACCGATATTACCACCGGTGTATATGGCGTATATCAGGCGCTGCGGACCGGCGACTGTATCGGGGAAGGCGCCCAATTATGGACAGATGACCGCGCCGATGATGTGAATACGACAGATAACCAGTCGAACAATGGCGAGCCTTTTCAGTTTACTGCCTTTTCACTCGTTCCGGGTAACAGCTATCTGTATACTCACTGGAAGGCGCTGTACCAGCCTATTTCAAGGGTTAATCTTATTTTATCTGCCATAGATAAAATTTCCTTTGCCAGCAACGATACCAAGACGCAGTATGTAGCCGAAATGAAATTCATCAGGGCGTTGATGTACTTTCATCTGGTACGTGAATTTGGCGATGTACCGGTGGTGACCGATCGTTTAACGACTGCTCAGCAGGTGACTGCCTTAACAGTCCGTGAAAAAAGAGAAACTGTATATGCACAGATCGTGGCCGATCTGAAAGATGCAGTAGCGAGTAATTTACCGGCTGTTCAGCCGACAGCTAATAAAGGAAGGGTGTCGCTGCAAGCTGCCAATGGTTTACTGGGGCAGGTATATTTAACGATGGCAACTACTTTGGCTGATAACAAAACAGATAATTTAAACAATGCCAAAACGTATCTGCTGGCCTGTTACAACATGAAAACGTTTGCCAATTTGAGCGACGTTCCTTTTGCAGATGTATTTGATGTAAACAAGAAAACAACCTGTCCTGAAATTATCTGGCAGATTCAATACAAACAGGGTGATGCCACCTATTCTTCCTCACTGGCGAAAAACAACCAGGCTGTAGGCGAAACGATCAATTCTTTGTTCAAATCGCAGGGAGCGGGCGGACTGTTTACGAAAGACCTGTTGAATGAGTTTGAAACGGGTGATCTGCGTACTGACTTCACGGTGAAATTTGCTGCCGGTACCAATGGTTATTTCATCACCAAATTCCGGGATGCAAGTGCAGCAGCAGGTACCAATGGTTATGGCGGTAACGACTGGATCCTGATGCGTTATGCGGATATTATTTTAAATCTGGCAGAAGTATACATGTACCTGAATGATAATGCAACGGCCATTACCTACCTGAACATGGTGCGTGCAAGGGCACAGCGACCCGATTATGCCACTATGATGAACGATCCTGCATATGCAGGAAAGTATCCTACGTTGAAGCTGGCTATTTTGCATGAAAGAAGAATAGAGCTGGCATTTGAGCATCACCGCTGGCACGATCTGACCAGATTTTTCAATGCCAGTGAGCTGGTGGATTATATTCATTCAAAAAGTCAGGCCAACTACGATAACTCGCCGTTGACCAACTGTACAACCAAGGATTATTATTTCCCTATACCCTTAACCGAATACAATCTGAATCCGGAGACGATGTATCAGAACGCCGGCTATTAGTTCTTAAAGACTGTAATAGGTTGATAGGTTGATAAGTTGATAGGTTAATATGGTTAGCGTCAACTTATCAACCTATTAACTTATCAACCCATCCCTGTTCATTTCTGCCCTCTTACTACCTGGGACTTATTTACTTACTACATTTCGCAACAGTTGACTATGCCTGTTTGACTAAAGAAAAGTCAGTCTTTTTATTATTTTTTGATGATGGTCAATGTTGTGTGTGTAGCAGATCTGTTTAATAAAAAAATGCAGCAAATATTTGCACGTTTTTCTGCCTTTAACGTTCTAATTGTGTTAGTTGAGAAGTTTTAGCGCATCAAAATCCTATATCTTTTAATAAGTTATTTATTCTACATAGGCAACCTGTGCCGCCAGGCATAAAAAAACTTCCGTTCTATTACTGGATGTGGAAGTATAAATAAATAACTCTAACTATTGAAACGCCGATAAAGTACCCTGATGAGCAGCTTATAATAACCTAATCGGTGTTGCTTAAATCCCCTTTTCAAGAGGAGGTGAGGCTACACGTTCAATGCCATTAACCATTACCATCCTTTTAGTTTGTTGTTTGTTGTTTGAGGTTTGTAATTCATTAGAGTGCATCAGGCTATCTGTTGAATTTACTGAACCGTCTCAAAACGCGAAGCAACAATAAACCGCAAACAACAAACTGCAAACATCAAACAAATGCCACTACTTTATGAAGGAACTGTTGGATGATGAATTGATTCAGGCTTTTACCCGAGGAGAACCACAGGCTTTTAAAGCTATATTTGAAATGTTGTTCCGCCCTATACAGTTCTTTGCCTATGAGATTACTTCAAACAAGCAGGAGGCAGAAGATATAACAAGCACCACTTTTACAAAACTGTTCAGTCTGCATACATCCTTTGCCAGTGCTGCGAATATAAAAGCCTTTTTGTACGTGACAGCCCGTAATCAGTGTTTGGACTATTTGCGTCAGGAGAAACGAAGGAAAACCTATTCCAAAGATTTTTCTGACACGAATGAACTGGATGAAGACGTCTCAGATGAAGAAGCGGTAATCGAGCAGGAGTTAATGTGGCTCGAGCTTGTAGAGCGGACCACTGAACGCATTCAAGAACTTCCGGGCCAATGCGGACGGATCTTTAAAATGATTTACCTGGAAGGCTTATCGGTAAAGCAGGTAGCAAAGGAACTTGCTATCAGTCCGAAAACGGTTCGCAGTCAAAAACGACGCGCCCTTAAATTGTTACGCATGAGTTTACTGGAAAATAAAATGCTGCTGCTGATTTTCTTTTACTGCTATTTTATGCACTGAGCGATTACTTCACCACATAGACACATAGATCAGATAGGATTCACATAGATGTGGCTATGTGTTGCAAAAAGTTCGCCCGCACATCGTTTTGAACCGTTTAACAATTTCCCGGCAGGGTATGCGAAGCTCTTACGATTACTAATCAGCGTGGTAGGTATGAAAATCGTTTGTTCTCTCTAATTCCCTTTAATGCATAGGTACCTAATATGACATCGTTAAAGTTTAGATTTTCTTTTGTCAGAGTATGCGAAAGATTGTTTATATGAAGATGTACTAATATCATTCCAAACCAGTTTTGGGAGATTCCCCCGTTTCTTCTCTTGCCCTATTGTTTGCTGTTGTTCGTATAGCCCGGGGCTTAAACCTTAAGCTATGCGGCCCCGTGTCCTTTCTATTGTTACGCATTATTACGCATTGCATTACCAGTTCGGATTAGCTGTTTTTTTATTTTTTATAACGTTAAAAAGTAGTCATTATGAAACGAAAAGCAATCCTCTTCGCTATTGCGTTTGCATGTGCTGTTATGGCCGGCCATTTGTTTGCGAACAAGTCTTCATCAGTTCCAACCACCCACAACAGGGTACTGCTGAATTACGTCTGGTACCTGGATCAGGACTTTACATTTCCCACCGGAACCTATTCCGACATTGGTCCTGAACTTACCAGGTTAAGAAATGCCTATCCTTTCAACACGTTCAGCTCAAGTGTTATGGCCGG
>Ga0105239_10001773_pt1 | contig 28370 bp, 22 predicted proteins | sample KBSC44metaG_FD_92761 | JGI IMG/M metagenome (GOLD analysis project Ga0105239, IMG submission 92761) | Corn rhizosphere microbial communities from Kellogg Biological Station, Michigan, USA - KBS C4-4 metaG | ecosystem: Host-associated > Plants > Roots > Rhizosphere > Soil | place: Michigan, USA...
AACAGGGTTGTGCGCGGTTTTCGTACTTCCCGCCGGGCTCAATTATTCCCAAGCCTTATAATTGCCAGCCTGCTACGGCCGGCGATAAGGTGCGTGTTCAACCCCTGTTTACTTCGTTAAACTATGGCGACCCCGGCTATTGCCAGCTACACGCAATATGCCCATGCGAAATAAAAGAAGGCGCCGATGACGGTGCCGAAATGGGCGCATTCCACAGCTTATACCAGCCGCAGCGCGTATCAAACTTGCGCGCCCGGCTTGATGAGTATCTCCGCTTCAGTATGGAAGCGGGCATTTTTTATGGTTCATAATCAAATCACAATAAACTACACATATTATGGCTGGAGATTATTCACGGAAAACGTTTAACCGCGAAAAAAACTATAGCGGCGTGCTTATGCAGCAGGGCCGCGTGCAACTTGATGCCGATTGGAACGAGCAATGGGAGATTCAGCAGGAAATAGCACGGGTAACTACCCGCGATGTTATAGGTTCATCGGGTGTACCCAAAAAGGGCGGCGGTTTCGCAATAGGGGTCACTGCCGGCGGTAACGACCTTACTATTTCGCCGGGCCGCATTTATGTAGATGGCCTTTTATTCGACCTGCACAAAGCTACGGGCGGCGCCACCTATTTTAACCAGCCTTTTTACCCGGCGCCTGATGGTTCGTTCTTCAACCTCGGCGAAAGCCCGCCCGAAAGCCCGGCGAGCCCACCGTTCGCCGGCCTCAAAGACGGAGATTATATTGCTTACCTGGATGCCTGGCAGCGTGAGATAAATTTTCACGACGACCCGCACATCCACGAGGTGGCCCTTGGTGAGGCCGATACCACCACCCGCATGCAAAATGTGTGGCAGGTAAAATTATTACAGGTAACGCCGCCGTCTGCGGTAAATCCGGATTGTAAAACGTCGTTTACCGAATGGGACAAGCTAACAGCCAAAGCCACAGGTAAACTGAACGCTAAAACCATTACCGTTCCGGGGCAAAACCCCTGCCAGTTGCCGCCATCCTCGGGTTACCGCAGGCTGGAGAACCAGTTGTACCGCGTTGAGGTACAAAAAGGTGGTCCGCTGGCATCTGCGACTTTTAAATGGTCGAGGGATAACGCATCGGTTGAAACCGTAATTCAAAATATCGACAATAGCATTATCACGGTAGCCGATCTTGGTAAAGATAAAGAGCTGGGATTTGGATTGGGCCAATGGGTTGAAATAGTTGACGATGAATCGTCGCTGCAAAGCAACCCCAATCCGTTGGTAAACATACAATTGATCGATCCGGGTGAACTGCAGATAACTGTGAATACTTCGGTTGCCCAATACAGCGGAAAATCGGGTTTGAAATTACGCCGTTGGGACCAGACAACTTCAGCTACTGCAAACGGACTGGACATGTCGGGCGGCGGCTGGATCGAACTGGAAGACGGTATACAGGTAAACTTTAGTGCAGGAACCTACAACGCCGGCGACTACTGGCTGATACCCGCCCGCACAGCTACCGGCGACATCGAATGGCCACCATATTCGTCGCCCGGTGCAAGCCCTGAGCCGCAGCACCCGGTGGGCACGCATCACCACTATTGCCGTCTTGCGTTAATCCAGGTGCAAAATGGCACTGTTATTATTAACGATTGCCGCAAGCCATTCCCGGCGCTGACAGAGCTTACCGCCAGCGATATCCAGTTCGACGACACGGTCTGCAACTTGTCGGGCGCAGATAATGTGCAGGAGGCAATCGACTTGCTGTGTGCCGCAAACGAAATTCGCGACCATAATAAATTTTTGCATGGCTACGGCGTAGTATGTGGCCTTAAAGTAGTATGCGGCTATAACCGCCAGTTTGTTACTGTTCAGAGTGGTTACGCGCTTGATTGCAGCGGCAATGTTATAAAGGTAAATGGCAGCGTCGGATTGCCGTATGCTGTTGTCCAGAATGCTATCAACAATAATTTGCTGGATAGCAGCGGCACAGGCGATGTGGCGCTTAGCCTTAGCCTGGTGGCAGGTCAGCCGGTTATATCGGTAGAAAAATACGTAGAGAAAACTATTTGGGAAGAAATACTTGAAGGATCTTTACTGAAGGACTTTTTTGATGATTCGATAGGTAAGGTTCTGACGTTTTTTCAAACCCAGATTGGGCCGGTGGACAGGGTTGTGCCTGTGCCGATTGGCCAGCGCCGTTTAAGTGCGGTAATAAACCTGTTGTTCCAGTTTATAAATGCCGATACAGGTACTTTCTCGTTCCTGTCGGGCGTACAGGGCACGCGCAACCAGCAAAACTGCGCCAATGCCAATAACGATGATATGTTGTTATGGTGTTTGTTTAATGATCTGCGGAAATTACTTGGCAGCGATACTTTTTGCGGTGAATTTGATGGCGACGCCGATTTTCCGGATTACAACATCGATCCCGGCCTGAAAACCATCTACGGCGGGCCGTATAATTTCCACGGGCGCATGCAGCTTACCCCGGATGGGCAAGTTGCATACACCTCCTCTGTTGCAAACAACACCATCAGCAAGTACGACCTGAAAAAAGAGGAACTGATAAAGCTGCTGGTTTTCCCCGGCGATTCGCATATTGTGCTGGTTGACATTGCCATGTCGCCGGATGGCAAGCAACTGGTAGCAGTTGGAACCCTGGATAAAGACAGCTATTTCGCCACCCTTGATGTTGCCACCGACAAATGGAGTGAAAGCAAGCCGGTTACAAATGCGTTATACGGACGCATAGCGTTTGCACCTGCAACTGCCGATGAGGCAAAGCAGCTCGGCATAAGCCCTGGCGTGCTCTATGGTTCTGTTGTTGGTACAGGCATTTTTGAAATATCGGGGATTGGGACTTCAAATTTCTCTACAAAGATGATATCTGTTAACCCATTGAATGCAACTGGCTCCTTTGCAATAAACATTCAGGGTGAAGGCCTCACATTTGCATTTACCTATGGAAACGCGGGTACCACTTTTGATTTTGTTGCGGTACAACTATTCACTTATTTTCCTACTAAGAATAGCCAAAACGGCCTGTCGATTCCGTTTACAGGGACCGAAAATAGCGATGATATCATTTTTTATAGAAACACCTTGTACATAACAGGCACAGGTACCCCTGCAGTGCCCAATATAAGGGTGATGGGGAGTTTGATGACGGAGAACGGCGGTGCGTTTACGATAAGTATGTTTCCCGCTGACCCGAATCAGACCATTCCTCAGCCAAGTAACACGATGCGCCTTGCGGGCTTTAACGACCAAATGCTGGTATTATATAGCGATAACAGCTGGATGCCGAGGGTGCCGCTTGACAGTCTTAGGAACGGCGGCAATATAAACTTCGATAAGGCAAGCATCCCGGTTCAGATATTCCCGAGTGTTATAAGTGTAAGTGCCGATAACAGCAGGGGATACGTTTTAAATTCAGTAGGTAATACAATTACATTGATTGATTTTGAAAAGGTTTATAGCCTTGCCAACCCGCCTGACTTTACCAATTATCCGCCTGCGGATATTGCGAATTATAAAAAAGGCATGGATGAAGCGTACAAGCAGATATTTACCCATTTGCTGGAATTCCTGAAAGATGCCTTCTGCGACCAGTTCCTGATTGATTGCCCAACATGCGGCCCTGATGATAAAGTTTACCTGGGCGTAGTGCATATTGACGCAAACAAGGTATTCAAGATATGCAATTTCCGTAAGCGCAAGTATGTGAAAACCTTCCGTACGGTAGGGCATTGGCTTTCGACCGTGCCAATATTACCGGCCATGAAGGAAGCGCTTACCCAATTTTGTTGTATGACTATCAAAAATAAAATTTGACCTGATTATTGATTTAAATTTAAACAGTAGAAAAGATGGATACTAACATAAGCAATATAACAGTAACCGGGCAGGTGGTTGATAGCGTGGAAAAAACCGGGATGGCAGGCCTTTTAGTTACTGCCCTGGAAAACGCTGCAAACGGTGCAACAGTAATTGCGGGAGATGTATTGGACCAGGGTATACTTGGGACAGCCAAAACCGATGAAAATGGCAGGTTTAATATGGCGTTAACCGACCCTAACCTGGCCCGTGGATTAACACCCGATCTTTTTTTTAACGTGTATGATGTAGATGGTAAAACACTGTTAACCAGCACTGCTGATTACGTGGTATGGAATGGCAGCACACAAGAGGATGTTACTATTAAAATACGCCGCGAACCCGTACAGCCAATAGGGAAAGACCGGGTGAATACTTTACAAATGAGGAAAGCAGCCGTATTTTTAACACAATCTGACTTCACCGGGGTAATGACCCAGGTAAAAAGCCAGGCGGGTACCTCTTTTGGTGTTTTGGGCGATTCCGTTATGAGTGCGATATCAAAGATTAACCTAACTCCACTGAAGGTATCGGTACCGGCCAATAGCGTGGTTAATACGAATGTGGCGGCTGCCGGGCAAACCCTTACCGATCAAAATATTCCGTACCAGGTTGTAGATTACAATCCTGGTTTGAATAAAGACTTATTGCAATCGGTAAGTGGCATTAGACCTGTGTTGGGTCCGGGAGAATCTGTTAAACTTTACCAGGAAAATGGCGTGGTAAAATATTATTCAGTGGTAACTGATACCACAGCAACGCCACCCGCCTCAGCTGCTTCTGCGGCACCTCCGGCCGCATCCGCAACAATAGACCATTCTGCGGACATCGCGAAGCTGCAGGAACAACTGACCACTACCCAAAACGATGCGGCCGCGAAGGATAAGCATATTGCAGACTTGACCGCACAGCTCGAGGCTATACGCAAAGAGCAGGCGTCAATTAAAGAAATGTTTAATGCTAAATTTAATAAGTAGCCCTGGAAACAAAATTACCACTTGTATCCTGCATAATGCCTACCTACAACCGGAGGGAATTTCTACCTCATGCTATCCGGTATTTCCTGAGGCAGGCCTATCAACCTAAAGAACTAATTATTATTGACGACGGGGAAAGCCCCGTTGACGACCTTATACCTGAAGCGGAGAATATCCGCTATATCCGGTTACACAGTAAAATCACCCTGGGGGCCAAGCTTAACATGGCTTGTGAACTTGCACGTGGTGAAATTATTGCCAACTGGGACGATGACGACTGGTATGCCGACCGCCGCCTGGAGTACCAGGTAGAAGCCCTGCAAAACCCAAAAATACAGGTTTGCGGTATTAACAGGTTGTTGTATTACGATGTGCGCCTCAGCCGCGCTCACGAATACATTTATCCTGACGACCAGCGCGTTTGGCTGATTGGCAGTTCGCTTTGTTATCGGAAGAAATTCTGGCTGTTGCACCGGTTTGCCGATATTAACGTGGGCATGGATGGCCTTTTTGTTTGGAGCACAACACCCGACAAGGTATGTGTTTTACCAGATTTTTCCTTTGCGGTGCATATGATTCATGACCGTAATGTAAGCCCCAAAAAAACGGAAGGAGCGTGGTGGCACCCATACCAGGTAGATAAAATACGCGAAACTTTGGGTGAGGATTGGGAATGTTATCAAAACGGCAATCTTTATCACCCTAAAAAACCTTTCTGGTATTTAAATGAACAGCCAAACCGGGCCCCGGCGGTGAAGCCGTTAAGAAATATTTATGCCTGCCTGGTACATGAAGAGATTGAATGCGTAATTGACCTAGTAAAAAACCTACGCCATCACGACCCGGTATCGCCGATAATATTATACAATGGGGGAACAAATTATGGCCTGCTTAAAAGCGATTTTCCGTTTGAGAAATTTGGCGCTGTAATTTACCCAAATGCTGTTCCGCTTAAGTGGGGTTACCTGCACAACTTCGCCCTTAAATGCATGGAGTTTGCACTGGCAAATTTTGAGTTTGACACCTTTACAATTGTCGACTCTGACCAGTTGTTGGTACGCAGCGGCTATGCTTCGTTTTTAGCAAAATCGTTGGAGTCAGCTTCGGGTATCGGCATGTTGTCGAGCAACAGCGAGCGGGTTTTGGCTGATAATACAACAAACCGTGTAGCTATTCAGGCTTATAACGAGTATGAACTCTGGAAGCCTTTGATAAACAGTTTCGCCGATGGTGAAAATAAATTTGTGCACTGGACTTTTTGGCCGTCGTCAGTTTTTATGGCAGATGCCGTGCGCGATTTAACAAGGCAGTTTAGAGAAAATGAGCTTTTGCAGCACATAATGGGCCGCACAAAAATATGGGCAACCGAAGAAGTTATTTTGCCTACCATGGTTAGTATGCTGGGTTATGATGTAATAAACAATCCCTGCAGCTATGATTTTGTGCGCTTTAAAACGCCGGTAACAACTGAGGATATCAAAATTGCGCAGCAAAAAAATGATATCTACTGGGTACACCCGGTTGAACGGAAATACAACAATCAAATCCGTACTTTAATAAGAGAACAGGGCCATAGCTATACGGGTGGAAACGGTGATATTTATGTTGCACACAACCTGGTACCCAAGCCGCAACCCCCGGAAGCGTTTATCAGCAAAATAAGAAAAATAGAGGGCTGGCTAAGTGATGCAGAGGCCAATATGCTGATGGGGATTGCGCTGAAGGCTTGCAAAGAGACAGAAAGCACAAATCATATCGTTGAAATAGGAAGCTACCACGGAAAGGCTACCGTGCTTTTGGCCAGCGTGGTTAAAACATTCAATTTAAATGCAAAGGTAAATGCCATTGATACCCACGACGGTAAACTGGGCGCCGAAGATGCGGGCTTAAACACCTTCCCGCCATCACTATCGATGTTTAGAAATAATATTGAAAATGCGCGGGTATCCGATACGGTAAATGTCATTGTAGATAAATCGTACAATGTAGAATGGGAGCAGCCGGTAACATTTTTGCTGATCGATGGCTTGCACGACTATAAGAATGTCTCCATGGATTTTGGACACTTCTCGCAATGGGTAGTCCCCGGTGGATACGTGGCTTTTCACGACTATGCCGACTACTTTCCCGGAGTTAAAAAGTTCGTAAGCGAACTGCTGGCAACCGGAACCTACAGTAAAATCAATACGGTCGACAGCTTGGTGATTTTACAGAAAAACATACTTGAAAAACAATCTGCCTGAATATTTATGGCTCAACCAGCATTTAGGTTCGAATACAGAGGCGTAGCCCAATGTCATTAAGTTAAGCTTTTTAGCCCTCTTTGAGGTTAAGACCGCATTGTTTGCCGGTAAGGCGTTCCATTTTTGCACATGGAACACCCTGAATATTTTATAATAGACTAATTATCAAATATGTACAATTTGTTGGTTTTTCAAAAGTCTGATAGTCAGTCTTTTAATTTAGGGTTTACAGGCAGGGTTAACAGTATAGCCCGGAACGATGGCAATTTACTGATATCCAAAATTTTATAAAAATAAAGGGCTTTACACCTGTAAACCCGTTGCTCCTGCAGGCGTCTTTTTCCGTCCCAGCAGGGGTCTCCTAAAAGTTTATTTAACCCATAAAAAATATGCGGACTTTGCTGCAGATGGCCAGGTGAATTAAAGAGGCGTAGCCTCGGCCAATATTGTAGCCACGGGTTTTAACCCGTGGAAAATAAAACAAAACCGAATAGAGAACCGTAGGTTCGGTGCATATGTTCAACCCGCTAATTTTTGAAATGAATTGTTAACCCGGGCGGGGCAAAATAAAGATCGTGCCGATGGCACTTGAAAACGACTGATTAATAATCCTCTTGAAATAAAACGCGCACATTCTACGAAAGCGTTATACAATCATTTTTATGAATAAAACACAGTTAATTAACCAGCTTTTAAGCCTGCGCAAGGGCCGCAAATACCTGGAAATTGGCTTTAAAGAGCGGCACTTTCATTTTGATAAGATCTGCTGCGATTATAAGGTAGGTGTAGGGCCTTATCCCGGCGCAACTTTCCATGGTAGCCCCGATAATTTCTTTCACCGTAACAAGGAGAAATTTGATATTATTTTTATCGATGGCGACCATGAGGAGGAGCAGGTGCTTAAAGAAATAAATAATGCACTGGCCTGCGTTTCGCCGGGCGGGGTAATTGTTATCCATGATTGCGACCCGCCCGATGCCTGGCACCAGCGAGAAGCGACTGAATTTAACGAAGGTGAGAACTGGAACGGAACGGTTTGGAAAGCTGCGCTTCGGTTTTTTAATACCCTTGAATATAAATGCACGCTGGTTGATATGGATTGGGGCTGCGCCGTTATAGATACCTCGCAAAGGCAACAGCCAAAATTACTGCAACTGCCGGAAAAGCTGACTTATGAAGACCATTTCCCGCTGCTGCAGGCCTATAAGGTATCTGTTGCACAATACCTGCGGGCCTTTGTAAAAGTGTTTTTTCACGTGGCCTGCATGCACAACTGGAAACAGGTGTTCACCGAGGCGATGCAGCAGTTGCGTTCAAACGGGTTCAACGGTATTAACCTCACCTTATTGGGCAATGATGATGACCTGCTTTGGGTATACTTTAAAGCCGGGGAACTTGACATGGATATAAATGTAATTTTTCACGACACAGAATTTACCAATTTTGAAAGGCCCGCGATGCTGGCAATTGAGGATTTCGCCCGTAAAAACGAGGGGTTTGTATTATACCTGCACAGCAAAGGAGTGAGCAACCCCGGCGACACCACCAAGGCTAAATGGCGCCGGTTGATGATGCGCGAGCTGGTTGAAAACTGGGAAACCTGTATTGCACAACTCCCCGAGTACGATATTATAGGCGTTAACTGGCGCGAGATGCAGCCTATACCTCATTTCTGCGGCAATTTTTGGTACGCCTCCACCCGCCATCTACGAAAACTTGCTGATTTCAGGCAATATTATGATAACCCGCGGTTTCAACTGTGGGATGCGTTTAACAATAAACGGCTGGGCTGCGAATTCTGGATAGGCTCGTACCGCGATCAGCCAAAAGTGCTTTCGTTGTACTGCAAAAATGTCGACTTCTGTAACCACGCTTACTGGAACAATGAAAATTGAGAAGTTTTTAAATTTAACCACAGAGACACAGAGAAAAACCACAGAGCACACAGAGAAAAAATATCGCGCTGATAGGCTCAGTGTCCTCTGCGTCACCTCCGCGCTCTCCGTGGTTAGTTCTTTTTATCACAAACACCCGGCGGAAATGTTACGGAGAGCACAAGGCTTTGCAATTTAAAAAATGAAGGACACACCTATCGTCATCAATAATTTTAATCGCCTCACCTCAACCCGCAATATGTACGGGTTTTTAAAACAGCGGGGATTTACCAATGTGGTTATATTAGATAATAATTCAAGCTATCCGCCACTTTTGGATTGGTATAATACTTTGCCGGTTAATGATTTAGTTAGATTTAAGGAGAACTACGGTGCCGGATGCTTATTTGACAGTGGTTTTTTGAACGGCATCGATAGCGAATACATCGTGTATTCAGACTCGGACCTGGAGCTAAACCCGCTGATGCCAGATAACTTTTTAGAGGTGATGAAAGCGATGATGTTAAAATACGACGAAAAAAAGATTGGCCTTGCTTTAAGGATTGATGATGTGCCGGAGGAGTGTTATAAAAACTGTTTTACAGGCTCCATAAACTGGGAAAAACAGTTCTGGATAAATCAGCTGGAAAAGGATGTTTATAAAGCGATGGTGGACACCACGTTTTGCCTGCTGCACAAACCTGAACATCCTGATTTTAATGCATTGCGTATAGCCGGCAACTTTACGGCCCGGCACCTGCCCTGGTACCTGCGCTACAGCGACCTGAACGAAGAAGAGTTATATTTTATTGAGCACGCCAATACCCAGTCGAATTTCAGAAATGGATATTTTGATTGGCTGAATGAACAAGTGAACCAAATAGTTTAAATTTGATATAGCACGACAAACATGGAGCCTAAATATTTCATAGCAATTTATACCAACGAGGTGAAGGATTATTGTGATGAGGTATTTTTTAGTAATTTATTTGCTGTATCGCAGGATCAGCCCGTGTTTGTCGTCGACAATACCATCGGCGACACGTACTTTAATAAGCTCCAAGCCAGTTTCAAAGAGAAAGGTTACTTTAATTTCCGTGTTTATCATCTTGATGTTTCCGAGGAGCCTAAAGTGAGCCAGTTTCAGCGGAATGTGTGCGATTCAGTCAATTTTCTCAGGGATATTTACCTTACCCAAACCAGCCTGCCATATTTTTTAATTATCGAAACAGATGTTTGTTCGCCTGCCGACTTGCTGAACAAATTTGAAGACGGCATATCGAGACTGGATGCGCAAAACCCAAATTGGGGAATAGTTGGCGGCTTATATTACCACGGTTTCCACAACTATGATTTTGACAGCAGCATTACCAGCCTGGAGCCAACCGGTCATTGCTTGTCGGGCTGCAGCGTGTATAAAAGGGAACTGATTGAAAGGTTCCCCTTCAGGTACGACCCGCAAAATCTTGGGCACTTCCCCGATGCGTTTATGAGTTTTGATGCCGGCAGCGCTTTCAGCCTGTGGAACGAGCACCAGATAAAATGCGATCACCTGCACAACCCGGTCAACGGGCTGCGGGTAAAATAGTCCCCTAAAACTAATCCGATCCCGGATTTTATGAAAATCAGTTTAATTCATCCCAGCCGCAACCGTGCGCGACAGGCCTGTGAAACCGCGTTGCTTTGGATTGACAGTGCCGATAACGAAGTTGAATACATCCTGTCGCTGGATGATGATGACGAAAGCAGGATAAGCTACCTCGAACTGTTTCCGCAACAGGTTATGTTTTCTTCAAATGCCAACCGTTCGGCTATCGACGCCATAAACAACGCCGCGAAAATAGCAACGGGCGATTTGCTTATCGTTATCTCCGATGATTTTTATCCCTTCGCCCATTGGGATACGCTGTTGCTTGCGGAAGTAGCAGGCAAAGCCGATTTTTTAATGAAAACCCAGGACGGTATACAGCCTGAACTAATTACGTTACCAATAATGGACAGGGCCTACTACAACCGTTTTGGCTACATCTATCACCCTGATTATCTGCACATGTTTTGCGATAACGAGCTTACTGCTGTTGGGCATATGTTGGGCCGGGTAATCACTTCGACTTTGTTATTTGAGCACAAGCACTACAGTGTTGGCAAGGCCGAAAGGGACGCGCTTTATACCAGGAACGAAAATACCTGGGACCAGGGCCTTCACCTCTTTAGCGAACGCCGGAAAATCAATTTTGGGTTAAATATTGCATCGTGAAATACAGTAAAAAATATGGGTTACTCGCAAAACAATGAAGACGAGTTTGTTTTAAACTATTTCGGTGGTTTTAAAGGCACACTGCTTGAAATTGGCGCCAATAATGGCATGGACCTTAGTAACTCAAAACTGTTGATTGAAAACGGCTGGCACGCACACCTGGTAGAACCCGGAAGCACCTGTGCAGATTTGTTTTTACGCCATAGCTTAAACCCCAATGTTCATATCTACAATTATGGTATTGGCGACCGCGATGAAAAGGTAAAATTTTGGCAAAGCGGTAGCCATGTTCCGAATGGGAACGACAAAGGGCTTGTTTCGACCGCCGATTTTGAAGAAACCAGGCGATGGCCACATGTGGAGTTTACAGAATGCGAAATTGAACTGGTAACGTGGGACACGTTTTACAATGAATCAAGGTCGATGTTTCATTTTATTTCGATAGACGCAGAAGGCAATGACTGGACCATACTTAAACAAATTGACTTGAGGGCTGTTGGCTGCCGGGTTTTATGTATTGAATACAACGGCAGTCTTGAATTGCTTTGGCGGTTTAAAAAGTACTGCAAAGGCTATCACCTGGCCGTGCGAAATACGGAGAATTTGATATTTGTAAACCCGCGTCTTTAAGCTTAGATTTTTCACCATTTCTATCGCAAACGATAAAGAGATGTATACTGCATTTTTTCTTTGACATACTAATATTGGTTTGTTGATCGCCATAAAACAATATTGTTTCGTCATCACAACTTTTTTGAAACATCACCGCTAAAATGAGTTTAACTGCAACAGCAAAGTTAACATCGAAGGCCACTGCAGAGGGGCAAGCGAAAAGAACTGCGCTGCGTGTTGAAAGCAAACCGCCTGCAAAGCAAACTGCAGATACGGAGGAAGCAACCGCCGAGAGGACACGGGAGGCATCGCCATATACCCACAATTTTGGCGTTGTGCCGTTATACCCGGGCAGGCAGCCATTTGTTCAACCCAAACTTACTGTAAATAAACCCGGCGATAAATACGAGCAGGAAGCCGACAGCATGGCCGATAAAGTAATGCGCATGGCCGAACCGTCAGCCGGCGAAGTTTTAACCGGTAATATCGGCGATGTGGTACAGCGTAAATGCGATGCATGTGAAGAGGAAGACAAGGACAAGGACAAAGACAAGAACGCGGTAATGCGCAAGGAGGAAGGTCCGCTGGATGATACAGGCGAACAGGCGATAATGCGCAAAGAGGAAAGCACCACAGACACTGATGAAGATGACGGCGGTGACGACGGCGAAGTAATGCGCAAAGAAGAGGACTCGGCAGATACTGATGAGGATGACGGTGGTGATGACGATGAAGTAATGCGCAAGGAAGAAGACTCCGTAGATGCTGACGAGGATGATGATGGCGATGACGGTGAAGTAATGCGCAAGGAAGAAGACTCCGTAGATGCTGACGAGGATGATGGTGGTGATGACGGCGAAGTAATGCGCAAGGAAGATGACTCCGCAGGTACCGGAGAAGAAGACGATGGGGGCGACGGTGATGTAATGCGCAAAGAGGAAGACCCCAATACCAATGCTAAAAACGATGATGATTACGAAGAACAGGTTATGCGCGAGGCAGGCAAATCCGCCGCTGAACCGCAGGCTGCGGGTTCCTGGGAATCTTCTTTGAATAGTTCTAAATCGGGTGGCGCACCTTTGCCGGCTGGCACAAAAAGGTTTATGGAAAGTGCTTTCCAAACCGATTTTTCGTCGGTTCGGGTGCACACCGACAGCCGGGCCGCTGAAATGAGCAAAGGCATACAAGCCAGGGCATTTACGCATGGCAGCGATATATACTTTAACACAGGCCAGTTTACGCCAGAAAATGCTGAAGGTAAAAGGCTGTTGGCGCACGAGTTGACACACGTACTTCAACAGCAAAATGGTGTTGCCACAAGCTTGTTGCAACGTAAAATGAACAATGGCGTCGGCGGTGGTGCGGCAGCAACGAGCGCCCCGGCCATGCCGGCAATAGCAGCACCGGCGGCGGCCCCCGGCAATACCGGTGCCGTAACCGCCGGCCCAACTGCCAAACAGGCCCCCGGAGCAACACCAGCAGGTGGCGGCAAGAGTGCACCCGGCGGCGAAAAAGCCAAGGAGGTAAAGCCGGTTGAAAAAGATAAAGATAAACCGGCCGAAGCACCGAAAGCAGATACTTCGGGCACCTCAGCTTACCTGGCATCATTGCAACACCAGCAGCCAACGGACTTCATCAACTCGATGAAAAACGCCGATGCCGATGTAAACCAAATACACGGTAAAGAAAAGGATGACCTGCAAAAGGATATGCCGGTTATTGACCAACCGACAGGTCTGCCTACGCTCGAAAAAACCATTGCCACCCGTGCGGCCATGGAACTGGCCGCACAAAAGCGGGCCGCGAAGGCCAAAAAAGACGGAGCGGGGGGTGCGAAAGCCGATACCACTCCGGCAATCAAAATCCCTGAAAAACCGATAGTAAAAACTCCGCCTGCACTAACGCAGCCGCAGGTTGATGATCGGGGTGTTTTTGAAAAGGCACTAAGTAATTCAATCGCTTCGCTGCCCACCACTGATGACAGCATAAGCACATCGCTGGGGCCAAGGCCAAAACCTGACCTTACCGGCGACGCCAACCCTGATGAAATTAACCAGGAAACTGTTGAACAGGAAGCGGTTGTAACAGAACAACAAACTAAAGCCGAAGAACTTACCAAGCAGGATTTCGGCGAAAATAATATCTACCCCGACCTTAAACCCGGGAAGCTCAAACCTGGAAACAAACTAACGCCGCCTGCAAGTGTTAAAGCCGGCGAAGCTGTAGCACCACCGGAGGTAACGCCTGAGGTTGCTGCCGCGTTTAATACCGGGGCCATGTCGAAAATGCAGGTTGAAACTGCTGCCCAGGTACAAAAAAATGATGAGGCGGCCGCCAAAATGCAGGAGGACAAGGACAAGGAGCAGAAGGATAAGATGCGTCAGATTGATGAGCAAACCGAACTTGTAAAACAAAAACAACAAAAAGAACAGGCCAGCGCCAAAAAAGAAGTAGCTGCCCAGCGGACGAACTGGAGCGCCGAAAACGAAAAAATAACAAAGGACTACAATGATTCTGCTAAGAAGGAAAGTGATTCGAAGAGTGGGGAAATAGATGCCAAGGTTAAAAAGGCAAACGAAGATGTAGAGGCAAAATACAAGGAAAACGAAGATAAAATAGCAGAGGAAAAGGCCAAAGCCGACGCCAAGGCCGCCGATAAAAAGAAGGAGGCGGAACAGAAGCAGGAAAGCGGCGGTTTCTTTAGCGCTATCGGCGACTTTTTAAGTGACGTTTGGGACAGCATAAAAGATGCGGTAAACTTTATTTTCGATGAGCTGCGCAAAGCTGTAAAATTTATAATAGAAAAGGTTAAGCAGGCCGTTGATGCCATTATTGATGCCGTGCGCGATTTGGTTGTCGGCCTGATAAAAGCATTTGGTGAGGCCCTGAAAGCATTTGTAAACATCGCCCTCGCGGCCTTCCCCGACCTGGCCAAGAAAATTAACGGTTATATTGACAAGGCTGTTGACTATAGTGTTGACGCGGTAAATAAATGGGCCGATGATTTAAAAAAGGCGGTGAATGCACTGCTGGATGCGCTGGGCGCCGCGCTCGATTTTATCTTATCGCTTTACCAGAAGGCGTTTAATTTATTGATAGATGCCCTGAAGTTTTTAACTGTCGGGCTAATGAAAATATTGCAGGGGCTTGCCAACCTGGTAACCTCAGCCAGCCAGGCGCCTGATCATTTCTGGTCGCAGGTATCGGTTGAGGTGATCGGGCAGGATATCACCAACCCACTTCCGAATGAGATAGGCTACGATAAGAGCAAGGACGAAACCCAGATAGGGAACGGCTTTGAGACCCTGGAGTATGGCAAAAAGGCACTTGGCATAGAAGACAAGAAAGAACAGGCACCTGAACAGGAAGCATTAACAGCCGACGATGTAGTCAACAACGAAGTAGTTGAAAACCTGCAGCTCGACCCTGCGCTTGAAAAGCAGTTACAGGACAAAGGTGATGGTGAAACCGAATTTGGCGAAACGCCCGGGAATGAAACTGCGCTTGACGATGCCAGGGCCGATGCTTCGAAGGCGGAGGCTGCCAAAGCTGACGCGATGCAGGGCGCCGATAGCGGGACCATAGATACAGCCAAAGGTGCAGCCGAGCAGGTAGTGGACAATGCCGGTAAGGTGGGTCCATTTAAAAACGCCTGGGAGCGTGGTCAATATGTGCTGGGCCAGATAAAAACTGCCATATCGAAATGGTGGGGCGAGAACAGCGGTAAGGTAATAGCAGGGCTAATTGCAGGTTTGCTGGCGGGTATAGTGCTCGAAGTGGTCACAGGTGGTGCCGTTACCGCAGCAATACCGGTGATAATGGAGCTTTTGGCCACCCTGTTTGCTGCACAGGATATAGCGGACGGCATAGTCTTCCTGGGTACCTATGTGGTGTCGGCATGGCAGGGGCAAATTGCCAAGGGCGCTATGGCGCTGGCCCGCACTTTCGTTAAGCTGATAATGGCCTTCATCTTCGATTTGATCGGCGGCGGCGAAATGATAAAGGGGATAAAAGGCGGCATCAAAGCGGCTGAAGAAGGCGGGGCGAAAGGTCTGATGAAGTTTGGTAAAAACGCAGCTAAAAACTTTGCGGCTAAAGAGGTTAAAAATATTGCCAAGCTTGGCACGATTGCGAAAGATGGCGCTAAAGCAGCCATGGAGAATGGCAAACTGGTAATTAGCGGTATTAAAAACGCGTTTAAGGATGGTGCCAAATCATTAGAGGAGTTGTCAGGGGGCTTATTGAAGAAATTCCGCTTTAAGAAATTTAAAATCGTACTTAAGAAATTTAAATTTTACCTGTATGGCGAGGTTAATCCATGGGTACTGCTTGCAAGCGGGAAAATAGTTGAAGTTGAAGACAAAGGTGGTGTAACGATAGGATCGAAGAGTAAATTTAAGCTTAAGGGTAAATCCACCGATGTTGAAGGATTTTTAGTAAGTATTGGCGGACAAAAGAAAAGTGCAAGGTTTAAAGGATTACCCAAGGCAGAGGGTGAACAGTTGTTTAAAGACTTGCGAAAGGCAGCCAATGCCGGCAAAGACGCGGATTATTTGCGGGAGATGGTTCAACAAAGGATCTCATTCAACTTTAAAAAATTCGCACGAAAATATGGTACCAAGCCAGCATTGGCAGTTAAAAACCGTGGAAATCTTGCCAAGAATTTTGAAAAAAGCTTGGGCAAGTCACTTGGCAAATCCATCGAAGCACATCATGTGCTGCCGATAGAACTGATAGCTGAGAATGATGTTGTAAGAAGGGCCATAAAAGGCGGGTTCGATTATAACGCAGAGGTTAACGGCGCCCTGGTTAAGCGATATAGCAGTAAGATTAAAGAGCTGGCAGATGGCGTGCACGCTAGTCATCCAAACTACACTAAGCGGGTAAATAACCTGATAAATAAAGAATTGAAAGCCACCGGCAAAAAAGTTGTTGATTTAACTGACGCCGAAGCAAAAGCAATAATGGAAAAGGCGATAAAGAAAATTACGAAGGCAATGAATAAGAATCCGAAAGTGAAACTGGACGCATTGAAATTTTAATAACTATGAAAAAGATTAGTTTATATAGTCTAAGCTATTCGGTTGATGAGGATGAAACAGGTGTAGATGGTAACCAGATTAATGATTTCATCGATCCCAAAAATGATTCAGTAAAAAGGACAGACAAATACCAGGGTTTTTATAACGATTTCCTGGGTGACGATTTTGACTTGAAAAAATTTAGTGCAGACGAAGAAGCAAAGCCTACCGACTTGCTAAGCTCGACCTATTTAAACCAAAACGGTTTTTTTGTAAGTGCAGATTTAGTTGCGCTGCTAAAACCGTTTAAAATTTGCTGCTATAAATACCTGGACGTTTATATTAAAAATTTAAGCGAGAAAAAAGATTATCAATTTCTTAACTTAATAATGTGCCCTAAAATCGACTTCGAAAAATCATCCTTTATAATTGAAAACGATATCACAGAGGAGCAATTTGAGACCGTAAAATTAACATCGCTACAAGATTACAGGGACAAATTAAATAAGTTGCATAGCGACAAAAGTTTTGATTTTACCATAAGCCCCCAAAAATTGGTTTTGCACGACCTATGCGATTTATTTATGTATGAAATATCGGGTGAGTACCTGATTTCGGAAGAGCTAAAAAAGGCATTGGAAAAATCCAAATTAACCGGGTATGAAATCGAACCTTTTGACGTTGACTTCTTTCACTGAACATCACTCAATTTATGAGCAGCAATCATGAGAAGTTTTAGCAGAACATCTTCTCCCGCATACCGCCCGGCATCAACGCGGCGTCGCAAAAGAGGTGCTGCTAATAAATCAAAATCGGCAGAAAACGAAAGCCCGGTAACGCATCAATTTGAGAATGTTAAACTGTTTCCCCATTCATCACCGCCTATCCAAACCAAGTTAACCGTAAACGACCCCGGCGACAAATATGAACAGGAGGCCGACAGCGTTGCCGATAAGGTGATGGGGACGACTGATAAACCTCAAATACAACGCAAATGCTCTTCGTGCGAAGACGATGATAAAAAAGTTCAGCGTAAGCCGGCATCAACTGGCATAACCCCGTTAGTACAAACCAAAGGCGGCGACGGGGCCGTTGCAACCCCGGCATTAAGCAACAAGATAGCGGATACCCAGGGAAACGGCAGCAGTCTGGATAATGCAACCGGGGCATTTATGTCGGACAGGTTTGGGGTTGATTTTGGCAGTGTGAAAATTCATGCAGACAATGAATCGGCCAAAATGAACCGCGAGTTGAATGCCAGGGCATTTACAACCGGCAATGACATTTATTTTAACGAAGGTGAGTATAACCCCGGTTCGGGTAAGGGAAAGCGCTTACTGGCGCATGAACTGACCCATGTTGTGCAGCAAAATTCAAGCGTTAAAAATAACGCAATTCAGCGTGACGGTGATGGTGATGCAAAGGCGGCAGAAGCTGCGGCAGCATTGGCTAAAAAGAAAGACCTTTTTGACAGGCTGAGGGCTGCGTCACCCACCACGGATGAAAAGTTAAAAAAAGAGGTTGAAACAACTTTTGCCGAAGGCACAGACGACCGCTGGCTGGCCGAAAAAATAATGAAAAACGGCCCCGAACCGCTTTGGCCAAAGGACGATATACAGGAACGGCAAAAAAGGGCCATAGATAACAAGTGGGCGCCCGAGCCTGGTAATATTGCAGGAACGCTTGGTTCCGGTTCGCATACGGTGCAGGCATTTTATTTTAGGGGAACTACAGACAGGCGCGCATTGATTATTGGTGGTGTGCACGGCAGCGAGCCTGGGGGAGTGGAGGTTGTAAACGATTTGCTGGATTTACTTCGCGCACCAAATGCGCCGATGCCTTTCTTTTCGATAATAATTGTTCCCGAATTATTTTCAGCAAATGTGCATTCATCAAGACCGCTGTCTGAACGAAGGACATCGGGCGGAACTACCCAAAAACTAGTTAAAGGCAAAGCAAAGGACGTGGATACGCCCGATCCCAACCGGCAATTCCCGGCTGTGGGGGCCGATGCTTCGTTCAACGCAGTATTAGGATGCCAGGTCGATTCGGAAAACCGATGTATTGAACCGGAGAATATTGTGCTGATGGACCTGATAAACAGGTTTCAGCCGGAGAGAGTGGCAAATGTACACGGGCATTCGGTTCCGAAAAATGACGCGCAGCTTAAAAAAGAAGGCGGCCCCAGTATCACCACTGACCCCCGGCCCGGGCACGAAAAAGAAGATGATGCTTTGACTTTAAAAATGGCGAAGGAAGCTGACAAACTTGGCGTGCGTGTGCCGGGCAATTTTCTCGGTACTAAAGATGAAAGGACCAGGTACCCAACAGGCACGGCCCCCAAAATGTCGTCGGGTGTTACATTTGGTCAGTGGGGCTCACATGATACACCTACACGCCCGGCTATGAATATTGTTTTAATAGAAACGTTTGGCAATGCCACCAGCGCATCGATAAAGGACGCAGCGGCTGCAGCGAAGCGCAAAACTGAACTAATGAATACCGCACAGGTTTTACGGGATTTTTTCCTGGCACCGTGACGGCTAAAAGATCATAAATAACATGCTTACCACTTTACAAACAAAAGCCAAAACTTCCGGCAGTAAGGGAAGTTTTCGCGCTAAAAAGGGACGGTCTCAAAACCGGTATCGTTATGGAGGTAAAGAAAAACCGACCGACGGATTTGCCGGTGCAACGGGATTTAATTTGGGAGCATTAAACAAGGAATATACTTCGAACGCAAGCTTCAGTCAAATTCCTGTTTATTCCAATCAAACCATACAAACAAAATTAACGGTAAATGATCCTGGCGATAAACATGAACAGGAGGCAGATCACATTGCCGACAAGGTGATGCGCATGCCAGGCAATCAGCAAATACAACGCAAATGTTCGGCCTGCGAAGAGGAGGACAAAAAAATACAGCGCAAGTCCGCTAGTGGAGGCGCCGGGGCGTTAACAAAAACCAACAGCCAGGCAGGGGTAGGGGTAAGTGCCGCAGTGCATAACCGGATAGCAGCTTCGCAGGGGGGAGGGAGTAGTTTGGATAGCGCGACTAGCTCTTTTATGTCGGACAGGTTTGGGGTTGATTTTGGCAATGTAAAAATTCATAATAATAATGAAGCTGCGCAGTTAAACCGCCAGTTGAATGCACGCGCTTTTACTGTTGGGCATGATATTTATTTTAATTCAGGCGAATACGAACCCGGCACAGGCAGCGGTCGGCATTTATTGGCACACGAACTGGCACATACCATACAGCAAGGCGCCACACAAAAAATTTACCGCAAGCCCGCCGAGCCCGACTCCGCACCAAAGGTGGACCCTGACGAAACCGAATCGGTGAAAACAGAAGCCGAAATTCTTAAAGCCCCGGAGTATGATAAACTCGACGACGTATCAAAAGCGCGGGTCAATAGCATCATCACAATTTTAAAGGGAAAGCCGGATAAACGTTTATATTATTTAAAAAAACTGAAGGACGCCGTTACCTTCCCTTTCCAGGGGGGATCGACAGGGGGTGCGGTGAAATATGCATGTTCGCCTGAGTTGGAGAAGGAAAACCGGAAGGCAGTTGAAGCGGCAACAGCTAAGGAGGATAAGGATTGGAATGGCCTTTTTGACGATGTTGAAGAAAAAGTTGTTGCTACCAGCAAAAAGAGCGATATAAAAACCAGGACCGGCGAGCAGGGGAAGAAATTTACGGTAGATGCCTCGGATGTGAATAATATACGGGTGAAGATAAAAGTTAAGCTCAATGGCAAAACGGACGATGTTGCCAAAATAAAACACCTGGAAGATGCCATCGAGCGGTCGGTTTGGATGTCGACGAGGGGATATATGCTGGATATTGTTTTTGTAGACGCGCCGGGCCCCGATGTGTTTGAATTTACGGTTAACTTTTGCATCTGGCCCAACTCTGGCAACTGGGCTTCGCCGCCGATAACCCTTTCGCACGAGGTGCATCACGCGCTGGGTTTAGGCGACCGCTATGATTACATCGAGTCGCATTCAAAAAACCCGGATATGAACCCTGAAATGCGGCTGGTTTGGTTTGAGAAGGAATTACAAAAAAGCGCCCCTAAAGACCTGCCCAACAACCCGGAGAGCAAGATGGCTACAAGCAGCAAGGCATTGCAAAACGATGATGTTTGCGCCGTAGCATTCGACCCGGGCCCTGAGCGGGATAAATGTATTAAGGACCGGAACGGATTTGATAAGTGGGGTTTTTAACCCACTATAAACCCCTCGAAATAAGAAAGCCTCGAAACCGAAAGTTTGAGGCTTTTTGCTTTTACCCGCATTGATGTTCTATTTTACCGGCGTCATGAGTCGATGGATCGCCGCCGCAAAGCAGATCGATAATCTCGTCCCACGACTTCACCCTTTGGTGATGCGCAACATTTGCATTATGCGCAGCGTGAAACATGATGGTTTCGCCGTTAAACTTGTCGAGATTTTTTGGGTGATCATCAATCATATAATCCGCCTGTATTAAACTTTTATCGCCGCAAAAAACAACCCGGTTCCAGGGTATAAATGGAAGATATTGATTGATCCATTCCAGCTTTTCTGAAAGGGATTGCGGGAATTCCATAGCCGCCGACACAATAAATACCTCATATTTATCATCTAATTGCTTTAAGGCGTCGACCGCCCCCGGCATAACCGGTAACGTCCGGAAAAATCCCGGGGTGAATACAAATCTCCGGACGGCATCTTTATCGGGAAAGCCTTCGCCTTCCGGTTTTCCCGCCCGTTGCTCATAGGGTACGTGTACCCCGTATTGTTCGTAATACCAGTTTGAAAATTGACTCTCTACGTCGGCCAGCACCCCATCCATATCAACCGCGATTCTTTTTAATGTTTTCATAATGCAATATTATGCAATATATTTTATTTATTGCAAATTATTGCAAATAACTTGCAATGTTGTGCAATTGTTTAATTTGTTGCTTATATTCGCACATGCTGAAAGCTGAACGACTTCAAAAAATAATTGACCAGATCGCAAAGGATGACAAGGTTGTGCAGGAGGATTTAAGCAAACTGCTTAATGTTTCGACAGATACGATAAGGAGAGACATCAGGGAACTATCGGACAAGGGGATGTTAAAAGCGGTGCGGGGCGGGGCCGTAATCAATTCGCCGGTGCACCTGCATTTTAAAGAAAGACAGACAAAAGATACACAACATAAAAAAGTAATTGCCCGGAAAGCCCTGGCATTCATTAAACCAGGTCAGGTTGTTTTAGTTGGCCCGGGCACCAGTGCCGTTGCGGTTATAACCGCATTGCCCCGGGATATTAGTCTTACCGTGGTTACCAATAGCTTCCCGGTGGTTTCTGTTTTGGAAGATTACCCGAACATCACGGTTATTTTTATTGGCGGCGAATTAAACAAGCATAGTTTTTCGACCACCGGCCACGAAACAATTGAGGCTATCCGTAATTACCGGGCCGACGTTTGCCTGCTTGGCATTTGCAGTATTGATCTCAGGCTGGGGATTACCGGTTTTGACCACCAGGAAAGTTTAGTTGAAAGAGCTATGGTTGAAACATCGAAATATGTTATAGTGCTCTCCGCCTACGATAAGGTGGGAACTTCGGACCCTTACTACGTTTGTGCAGCTAACGCCATAGATGTTTTTATTACAGAAAAAGATCCCTCAGATGCAGATCTTTTGGCTTTTAAAGAAGCCGGGATAATTATCAAATAAGGCAAATCGCAAACCCTTTACTATACAAAAAGCCTCAAACCGGAAGATTTGAGGCTTTTTATTTTTGCAAAAGTTTGGTTAAAGTCCTTACGATTTGGTCTCCGTAACCTTTGTTACTTCAATGGAATCGCCGGTTACTTTACCGTCGATAGTTACATTTTTACCGGCATAGTCTAAAACCGCTTTTTGGTTTGATATTTTATAAACTTTATCGCCTACAACCAATACTGCAGTGGCACCGCCTTTAATACATTGTTTTGCGCAGGCAACACGAGTTGCAGGAGTGCACATCGGTGTTTTGCTTCCGCCGCAGTGCGAATCGTCAATGTAGCCTGTAAGATGATCGTCGGTAATTGATGAAGCAAATGCCACGCCCATTGAAAAAATAAGGGCAGCTAATAATAAAATCTTTTTCATGGTTTTGTATGGTTTAATTGTTTGGTTATCAAATATAGTAAAAATTAAAAAAACATCGCATGCGGAAAGTTTCATTTTTTTGCGCTGTTATTAATTGCAGGTATCAAATCCAGTACAAAGTTCACCCGTTCCTGCACGGATGCTTTTGGAAGTACTATGGGCTCGTAGCCGTTTGACTTGTACCAGTTGTAAAGGGTTTCATAAACTTCAATGGCCTGTTCAAGTGTTTGGTCGCGCTCGCTGTCGTTACAGTATATCTCCTGCCATGGTGGTGTAATCAATACTTTGGGATAGAACCTGTGCGATTGTAAAAAATGTTTTTCCTTTTCAAAGTAAATCTTATCAGCCTGGCAGAGCATACATGCGCTGTCAAGAAAAGACCGGTCGAAAAAGATCGTTTCTTCAGAATTGACGTTGGCCAGGTAATTTTTTACGTCTATTTCAAATATTTGCTGTGCAAACGCCGCTGCGCCTGGCCTTGCCGGTAAATTGCGGCTGAGCCTGTCTTTAATAACCTGTCGGGCAGCTTCTTCAATACAACCAACCCCCTTATCGGCCAATGCCGCCAAAAGTGTCGACTTCCCGCCACCCGGGCCGCCGGTTATAACTATAAAATTATTTTTGACGATATTCATATTTCAAATTCAATGTACTGTTGTTGGGGCCTTGCAGGGTTAGCAATATTCAAATTTTGCCATTATTTTTTACAAACCATATTGCCACTAATAGTGTACTATCAATAACACGAAATACTTAATGCGACAAAATGAACAGCTTGTCTGCACAGCCAACTTATTGGCTTACCCGCTTTGTAATTCTGCGGTTGCTGGGCGTGGTTTATGCTGTGGGCTTCCTTGTGGCAATTAACCAGGTAATTCCGCTGATAGGTTCCCACGGGCTGCTCCCGGTAAATACCTATTTAAGCCAGGTAAGCGCAGCGCTGGGTTCGGCGGGGGTGGGGTTTGTGCGGCTACCTTCGGTGTTTTGGTTTTGGCATTCAGATACCGCGCTTTTAACGGTTGCGTGGGTGGGGTTCGCGCTGTCGTGCATGGTGATTGCGGGTTATGCTGATGCGCTCGTGCTTGCTGCGCTTTGGTTTTTTTATATGTCATTCGTTCATATAGGGCAGGACTGGTACAGCTATGGCTGGGAAATACAGCTAACTGAAACCGGTTTTCTCGCTATTTTTCTTTGCCCTCTGCTGGACCTGCGGCCTTTTCCAAAATATGCGCCGCCGCTGTCAATCATTATTTTATTTCGCTGGCTTATTTGCCGCATTATGCTTGGCTCCGGGCTTATAAAGTTTCGCGGGGATGAGATATGGCGCAATGGCACTGCCCTTAATTACTATTTCGAAACCCAGCCCATCCCCGGTCCGTTGAGCAGGTGGTTCCATTTTTTGCCGCACGCGATTTTGAAAATCGGGGTGTGGTTCAATTGGCTGGCCGAACTTGCGGCGCCATGGTTTGTATTTTGGCCGCGGCTTGCCCGGCACATTGCCGGAGTAGTAGTAGTCCTTTTTCAATTTACTATTATGCTCAGTGGTAACCTTTCGTTTTTAAACTGGCTAACTATTATACCGGCTTTGGCTTGTTTTGATGACAGCTTTTGGGCCAAACTGCTGCCCCGCCGGCTGGTTAGCAAAGCCGAAAACGCCACAGACCACGCCAAAGAATCAAAACCTATGCTTACTACCGCCTGGGTAGTTACCTGCATAGTTGCGCTGTTGAGCATACAGCCTGTGCTTAACATCCTCTCGCCAGGGCAGGTGATGAACACATCGTTCGATCCGCTGGATTTGGTAAACACCTACGGCGCATTTGGAAGCGTAGGGCAGGAGCGGCTGAACATAGTATTTGAAGGCACTATGGATGATACTACCTGCAACAAAGCCAACTGGAAACCATACCTATACAAAGGCCTGCCTGTGCTGCTTAACAAACGCCCGCCGCAAATAGCGCCCTACCAGCTCCGGTTAGACTGGCAAATGTGGTTTGCCGCCATGGGAACTGCAGACCAATACCCCTGGACATATAATCTTATTGATAAACTGCTGCATAATGACCCTGGCACCGTGAGCCTGTTTGCTTTTAATCCATTCCCCGGCAAACCGCCGAGATATATCCGCGCAGTGCTATACCGGTATAAGTTTGCAAAACCAAGTAATGTGTGGGGAGACTATTGGGAAAGGGAGAGGATTGGGGATTGGATAGGGGCGGTTGCTGTTAGGTGATGAACGGCGCGGGCGATTTTAAATTGACAGGGGAATTAAGTAAACGCCAGGTTATAGGCTGGCAAAATATTAATTAAAACATAAGTTAATTTACTTTATTACGCGTTATGTGTACTTACTATTCATACCTTGCAATAAATGACGGAATACATAACACTATTTAAAGATTGGGTTATCGGCCTGGGCGAAAGGCATGAGGTGGATCCTTTAACCCTGGGCAGTCTCTATTTAATAAGTAAAGTATGCTTTTTCTCGTTCCTTGCCTGGGTGGTAAAAAACTTCAGGGCAAAAAAAGCGATTCTTATTCCGTTACTGTTTGCCTCCCTGAGCTTTAGCCTGCCTTACCTGTATCTTATTATAGCGGGTCGCAATATTTCTATTTGGGTATATGTGTTTATTGGGTTGATGTTTATTTACGGCGGATACACCATCTGGAAGAAAATCACAGAAAAACCTGCCCCGCTAAGCATTTAGGCACCACACCTCAAACATAAATATTTCATAATTAGCTTTCATTATTGCTGTAAGCAGAAAGAATCATATATTTAGATGTTTAAACAACATTTAAATCAACATGGAAAATTTCAGACTATTTGAGCCCGCGCAGGTTGGCGCTATAACCACAAAAAACCGTATTGTAATGTCGCCGATGACGCGCTGCCGCGCTATTGGCAATGTGCCGAACGATTTAATGGCGCAATATTACGGACAGCGCGCAAGTGCGGGCCTTATTATCACCGAGGGCACATCGCCGTCGCCGAACGGTTTGGGCTATGCCCGTATCCCGGGTATTTTTAGTGATGAACAGGTTGAAGGCTGGAAAAAGGTAACAACTGCAGTGCATGAAAAAGGAGGGAAGATAGTAGTGCAGCTGATGCATACCGGCCGCATAAGCCACCCGCTGAATTTGCCCGCAGGCGCTGAAGTGCTGTCACCATCGGCAGTAAAACCTGCCGGCCACATGTGGACCGACGCACAGCAAATGCAGGAATTCCCGGTACCGAAAGCGATGACGACGGAAGAGTTGGCATTAACCAAAGCTGAATTTGTTACAGCAGCAAAAAATGCAATTAAAGCAGGCTTCGACGGGGTGGAGCTGCATGGCGCCAATGGCTACCTGCTTGAGCAATTCTTATCGCCCATCAGCAATATCCGCACCGACGAATATGGTGGGAGCGTTGAAAACCGCGCCCGCTTTGTTCTCGAAGTAGTAAGCGAAGTGGCTGAAGCAATCGGTAAAGACAGAACAGGTATCAGGCTGTCACCCTACGGCGTAGCCAGTGACATGCCGCATTATCCTGAAATTGATGCGACTTATACTTACCTGGCCGAACAATTTAATCAATTGGATATAGCTTACCTGCACGTTGTTGACCATTCGGCAATGGGAGCACCAAAAGTACCAATCGAAATAAAGGAAACCATTCGCACTAAATTTAAAAATACAATCATACTGGCCGGTGGCCATACTCTTGAAACTGCAGAAGCTGAGTTAAAAAGCGGTCTTGCTGACCTTGCAGCGTTTGGCAGGCCATTCATTAACAATCCCGATTTGGTGGAACGCTTCGAAAACGATCTTGCACTATCGACCGATTTGCATATGGACATGTTTTATACGGCCGATGAGAAGGGATATGTGGATTATCCGGTGTTTCAATAAGTCTTAAAGCACAACGAAAAAGCCCCAGATCTTTCGATCCGGGGCTTTTTTATTAATCAGGGAGTTAGGGAATATGCACAGGCACCATTAAAATACCCGGTGCATGATCTTGCGAATAGTAAAGTGTTTTTCCATCTGGTGATACAATCGGGCTGCCGTTATTACCACTGTTAACGGTTGCACTAAGCTTTTGGCCCGGCAGCCATTCGTCGCCTTTGCGGAAGCTTATGTAAAGGCTGTTATCGCTTGCAAAAATAATATAGCGTTCGTCGGGTGCTATAAATGGGTCGAATACATCGCTGTCGCCGTTCAGTTTTAGTAGCTTTGGTTTGTCGTAATGATCGCCCAGCCACTTCGCAGAGTAGCCGCACATCCCTTTGTTCCCATCGCGGTTGCGCGAACAAAAGCAAAGCGTTTTTGCACTGCTAAGCGATGGCGCGTAGGCCACTGTGCCGGGCACATTTACAGGCCCGGCGAGATGAGTTGGCTTTGTCCAGTTATCGCCCGAGATATGATCGACATACCAGAGGTGACTATCCTTTTGGGGTTTGTCCTGTGGCCGTTCCGGCGAAGGGCGGTTTGAAACGAATATCAACCGCTTTCCGTCGGGGCTTATGAATGGATCCCAGTCATGCCATTGGCCTGAGAATTGGGCTGTAACAGGCTTGGTCCATTTACCTTTTACCAGCTTTGAAAGCTGAATGGTGGTGCCGTTGGCAAGGTAAACCGTTTTCCCATCGGGCATAAAGGCCGGCACCGATTCGTCATTTGGTACGGGTACACCTTCCTGTATAAAAACAGTCACCTTTGCATCGGGAGGTACAATATTTTGGCCGAGGACACTAAGCTTTATAATGCCGCCGAGCACCAGGGTAAGGATAATCTTCTTCATTGAAATACCTTTAGTAATCAAATATTTACTAAAGCTGGTTTTTATTTAATAGCTGAAAAAATAAATTCAACCTGTAACCTGGTATTCTCAACCGTTTTGGGGTTAAAGTCAATAATTACTGCGTCGAAATAGCTTCAGGTTGCCGGTATGGAATGATGTTCATGTACAATTATCCATTGCCCGTTTATTCTTTTCAACCCAATAGTTAACCTAAAGTCCAGCCGCACAAAATCGTCACCGTCGCTTTTATCTGAACAATGCATTTTAGCGTAGGCGAAAGCAACGTTTTCATCAGCAACGATGGTTAATTCATCAATGTCAAATACCCCTAGTTTAGTGTATTTGAAAAACAGGTCCCATGTTTTGCGGTACTCGTTTATACCCACAGATTGAAAGGGGCCGGGCACGTCGTACATTACTAAATCATCCGAATGATGTGCCAGGATCCCTTCGATATCTTTTTTGCGAACCGCTGCCGCCCAATCTTCGATTAGTTGGCGGATTTGAATTTCATTGACTTTACCGTTGATCATTGGTTACTTTTTCACCAAATCTAAAACAATTCTTCGTCCGGTGGTTTTATCCCCTTCAAATGAAAATAAAC
>Ga0105239_10001774_pt1 | contig 28362 bp, 21 predicted proteins | sample KBSC44metaG_FD_92761 | JGI IMG/M metagenome (GOLD analysis project Ga0105239, IMG submission 92761) | Corn rhizosphere microbial communities from Kellogg Biological Station, Michigan, USA - KBS C4-4 metaG | ecosystem: Host-associated > Plants > Roots > Rhizosphere > Soil | place: Michigan, USA...
CCCCCCGGGCACAGTCGCGTAGACCTCTTCTTTCCTGCAATATCTTGGTCATTAGTACCTGTCTACGAGTAGGGAGATCCAGAAACCAAACCACACCACACTATGTGACATCTTATTTGGACATATCCGTTCATTTGGGGTTTGGTGCCTGAGCCGCTCGTCAGTTTAGGAAAGTGAATTTTTGTTTATATCAAATTGGGATTTCTAGAACTCCTTCTGCTTCTGTGTCTGTTAGCTAGCTAGCTACGCAGGCAAGCGTGGTGTATTCTGCGAACCACAATATATGAATGATGGGTTTGTGTTCTACGACGTTCTCTAGCAATGGGATATGCATGTGATTCTTTCCGACTCTCACGGTGATCGACGATCGACCGAAATAGATTGAATAATCTGGATCTTTTTGGCTTGATTTAAGTTGATCTATTCTGACTTGAATCTGATCTGAATCTAAGCTGGATATGTCTTCTTCATAATTTGTGTCATCTTTCTCATGGGTAGGCACTTTTTGGGCGTGCCAGTTTAGGTGGTATGGTATGGTATGGTATGGTATGGTATGTATGTGATGACTTGGAAAGCTTCACTTCCTTGAATGTTCATTCATCATCCCTCAATCCGGATTCCGTTCTGAGAAGCCATTCTAAACTCGCCGTCCCTTCATTTGATTCCCTCGTTTTGTCTCCCATTCATTCATTCATTCATCCACGCCTCCATCCATCGGAATTATCCCTCGTTCTTCTCCGTCTCCTTTTCGCTTAAAAGCTATGGGGGAAATGTGCTGGGCATGGATTGGCAATTCCTCCGAGGCAGGGAAAGAGCCATCATGGATTTAAGCAAGACCCTATCCGTCTGCTTACCGGGTGGTTCGAATCCCCCTTGGCCAAGGCAAAGCTGGCTGGAAAGAAGTGAACTATGTGTTGCGATCCAGTGGGCCACGTGTATAACCATCCTTCCATCCATTTGATCTTCTATCCACATCCTCGCTTACATAGCGCAGTTTGTTATCATTGATGTAGTTATGCACCTCAAGAGCCAACGCCGAAGCCATCCCTCAACTTATTTCTGACTGGCTGAGTCAAGCCGGCCAGGAAGGCATTGAATCCGTCCGCCCCTATCATGCTCTGGTAACCCTGAATGACACGGGCAAAGCTAGCACGGACTTCACTGTAATCTTGACCCGCCTTGCCCTTCTGGGGGAACTGAGCGATGGCAGAGAAGTAGGCAGGAAGGCTACGCTCCATGGCCTGAGGGTTTCGCTCAATGACGTTGTTCATTCCTAGGAACGCTGAAGCTTTCTCGTGCGAGTGGCTGATCTTGGACATCGAATTCAAGAACGGCTCAGCGAACTCTGGCAGGAATGGTGCTAGCTGAGTTGGACATGGAAGTCCAAGGCGACCCAAAGCCGTTGCTGCATTTTCTGATGCAGGATCTGGCACTTCTTCATTATTGATGATGATCAGGAGTGCCTTGACAAGTGTTTCTGCCAACCCTTCGAGTCGGGACGAGTGAGCTCGTGCCGCAATCTCGCCTAAACTCCAGCATGCGTTGGCGAGAACATTAAAATGATCGTGAGAATCGTTGTCTGGCATGGTGTCTAAATCGAGTTGGCGAATCAAAATGGGTAGAAGCTTTGGGAGGTGTGGATCAAGACTGGGATAAATGGCGATTGCACAATCACCCAGTACTGCATAGGCGGACTGGCGGACGTCAAAAGTAGTGTCTTCCATGCAGAAGGAGAGGAGGTCGAAAAATTGTGGCTGAGAGTCCTGAACCAACTGGGCAGACTTGGCCGGGTTGATGGCCTGAATGATGGCAGAGACAAGATCAAGCCCGGTGACTATGAAATCTTTATCTGGAGCGTCAACGTTCGCACCGCTCACGTATGCCATATGCTGCTGTAGATTCGCATAGACGACCTTCATACAGCGATCGAAGATGGGTGGGGCGAATTGTGCGAAGACTTCGCCATAGGCCATTGCGATATAACCCAAACAGCCAAGAAGGGGAAACATCTCTCTCGAATCATCCTGAATTTTGTTCCAACGCTGAATCAGTACCGGCATGAGGAGATCCACAAGTTCGGGTTTGGCCATGTCCGAGCCAACATTATCAGCAAGCGTTTGCAGACAGTCGTACAGAATGTACATATTCTTGTCCTTGTAACGTTTGAAGCATTCGGTAAACTGGCGTAGAATTGGCATAATGTAAGGCTTAAGCTTATCATGGGACTTCTCCTCAAGACTGGCGAAAGAGGAAGCACCTGCTTCTTGGACTTTCTTATTCTGATCGAGCATGCGTTGGAGAAGACCTTCCATCATGGGCTCAAAATATCGTTGTTTGTCGGCTGGAGACTCAAGATTTGCGGCCCACTCAGAATAACGCGCAAGACACCAGCAAGTGATCTGACGCACCACAGGTTCTTCATCTGATAATCTGGAGATCAAGAAAGGTACGAGTTCTGGGAGATGTGGAGAGACCACATCCATGCAACCATCTGCGACTGCGCCAAGGGCAAGGACTGCAGCCTCACGCTTGGGCCACAGGGTATGATTGAGGTTGTTTTTGAGATATGGAAGAATGATGTCAAAAACGGCTGCGTGGTAGTTAACAGCAAAGACATCGAGTGCAGCCGCTGAGCATTTTCGTAGACTCCAGGCATTTTCTGGATCTTCCTCATCCCATTCATCATCTTCATCGGCATCTGACCCTTCAACTTCACCATCACTCAGATCGGCATTCTTGGTTGGAGTTCCATTGGGGTGGGAACCTTCGGTGCCCTCCTCCTTCTCAGCGGTCACGCCCCTTCCGGCCTTGGACTGGGCGAATTGAGGTTTGAGGTCTTCAGCACGGTCCTCGACATCTGCATTATTCTCGTCCCCGCCAAGTCGGAAGGCCTCATCTTCCCCGTAGACCATTCCGGCTAAGAGAACAGGAATGATCTGCTGGAGATAAGGGCCCATTAGATCTCTCAGCTGTTCTTGTTCACCCACACCGAGCCAGAACTCGGCTGCATCTAAAGCAAGATCGGGAGCGTCAACAGTTTGTTGCTGTGTCAAGATATAGTTAACCAGGCCGTTTATGTGAGGGACAAGCATATCGGGTCTCAAATCAACCAGTTGAACAAGTGACTGGCAGACAATCCTCCGAACTTGCGTATCGTCATCAGCGGCAAGTTGGAAGATTGTTTGCAGGTAGATGTCCAAAGCACCAAACAAGACCTGGGATTTCTGGGGTATAAAGCTCTTCAAGGTGCTCAGAGCCAGCACTCTGATTTTGGGGTTCTGGTGGCCTGCGTATTCCAACAACTTAGGTACAAGGACAGCCATGGGCACTTGACCCTGGAACTCCTTGTCCAATAGCTTTCTGTTATCTTCACAGACTTTAGCTAGAGCAGACATGGCACCCTCTTGAGCCTCTGGGGGCACATTCCCTGGATTGTTGCCGGCGAGTGAAAGTAATTCCTGCAGAATCTCGGGCCATTGCAACAAACCACCCTGCTGTACGATTTCGGTGATGACGGTTCCGGAGAAACTGCGCAGCTGTGGATTCGGGTCTTGGAGGACACTCAGGGTGGCAGCCTTGACGTATGCTAGTTGGTCTTTGGGGATGGATTTGTAGAAGAGCTTGATGTGATTCTTAACGTTAATAGCGGCGGCATATCGAACGAGGAACAGGCTCGGAGCACTTAGCTCAAGTTGCTGAGCGACTTGCGGTGTGCTGAAGATGTAGGTGATGTAATTGACAAAATCGGCATTGTTGCGAGCATTCATGAGCATCTAAATGAAGGCCTCGAGGTCAATGATTGATCTAAAAGAACATCGGAGGGATGACCGGGGGCAACAAGGCGCCCCCAACGTCTGGCGCGGATCATTCCAATTTTTCACCCTTTTGCATTTTGCATTTTGCGTGGCCAAATGAGACGGAGGAAATATAATGAAGTTGAACTCACCAGCTCGGCTTCCTTTTGTTTATTTCTATCATGACCGCTCAGTGAATTCTTCAAATATTCCGCGAGTTGTCGCAGACCGTCCTCCTCCGGCTGCCACGCCATGACGGGCACCGTCGCCCAGGAGGCTCAAGTGTAGGAAGCGTTGCGGTCGTGCAACGGTGCGGTGCGGCACCCGCTGGGCAGGGGCAGGTGGTGATTTTCGGGGGTAGGAGGGGAAGTTAAAACCAGAGAAAGAGTGGTGGGGGATGTGGTTTTATGCCCTTCGAGGGTTTCGGTCGTTCGTGTATGAGTCTAGAATGGAGTGGGAGGGGCGGCCAGATTTGGTGTCGTCGACAACAGGTATAACAAGAGTCGCGAGGTGGGAGGTTGCGCAGTGCGGGTGGTGAAATGGAATGGACATGGGCTGGCGCTGGCGTTGGGCGTTACGAGTAAGTGGGAATTTTTCTGAGTAGGTGGGGAGGGCAAAGGAAGGAAAGGTGTGGGTATCAGGGTAGTCCGCCGCTCCGTACTATGGTAGGCAGTGGCAGTCTGGCAGGGGCCACTGCAGCAGCACTGCAGCAGGAACGACCTTGGTTTGTCTGTGTCTGTGGTTTGAGCTAGGTTATCTACTTAGTACCTACTACCCACACTATCTACTGAGTGATAACTTATGTTCCTATCAAGTACCTGGGGAGGTCGGCACTAGCAAGGACTAATATTAACTGCAGAGTGGAGAGAATTGGGAAAGAGTGAGGCAAGCACCAGGAATTGACAAGGTGGGTAGGGAGCGAGCTCATCAATGTTGATGTCAAGTCATGCAAAAATATCCTTCCAAGGCACACGAATTATCTACATACTTCAAGCCTGGTAGGTCCTACACTCGTCTGTCAAACAGAACAGGTTGTGAAAATAAAGAAACTAATTAACTTTCGTACTCGGTACTAGTTATTAGATAGATCTTGGGCTGGCACCCTGTAGAAGTGTTGCGTCAACCACTTACTCACACCCGGCTTAGTTAGTTCCCTACCTACCCACCCACGGCTCTTGACCTCGGTGGTGTTCATGCCTCAGTATGTTTGGAACTATCCTCACTGACTCTAAAGTAGTGCGATATGTTATTGCATTGTCTATTCATCCATGGCCCTCTTTCACTCAAACTATCGCTATCCACAGCACTTCATGGACGGGGAAACTCCACTCGCTCGAGTCCGCTTTCCTTCACGCCCAGACCAGTTTCTTGATCGAGTGCCCTAAGTGTTCAAAATACCCCGTCCGCTTCTTTGCCTCTGCCAATGAGATAATAGCTTTATGCTCGACGAGGCCATCATCCTTCTCCTTGCTTGTTTCAGCCTCTCCTCCCGCTGCTGATGTCGGAATTGACGAAGTGCTCGTGCCCGTAATCGCTCGTTGCACCTCCTCGGCCACAGTCTGAGCCACATCTACCGGCGACTCCCGAGACCGGCCTGGTTCTGAAGTCTCGACATCTATTGTGGCCGGAATCACTTTCATTGCAATTGTTCTCGATGTTGGTGGTGAAGCAGGCGCCAGCCACGAAAGGATCCCAGTCCCCCCATCGATCCGATTTTCTGCCGTCCCGTCAGATTTCTGTGCAACGTAGTTTTGGAGCGATCTCGTATTCGTGCGAATGATGCTTTCCTTGCCCGGCTGGTACACGATCACCACCCCGGCGTTCAGCTCTTCTTTCATTTGTCGTTCTGAGAGTGTCGACGTGATGTACGTTCCATATCGAATCTTTGAAATGGATCTCAGGTCTGCTTTCTCGAACGATGCAAGCTTCTCCGTCGTCCAATCAAACTTGCAACAATATAGGGCTGCGTCCGTCAGGAGGACGACCGCTTCCTCAAATGGGAGAGTTCGTAAGGTGTTCTCATGTGAAGGTGTCAACATCGTCCATCCATGAATCAGGTCCTCGCTCTCATCTTGGATGACCTGTTTGGCACAATTTTCAATCGCCGTCTCCCTGATCTTCTCTATTGATATGCCGGGATCTGCCGTCATCATCATGCTCTCAAAATCTTCAAATACTTTCCAAGAAGTGTTGCCCAGCAGGACATCGATCACTGCTTGCGAAAAGTAGTCATTGACCATATTGTTGTAGTACCGAGTCAGTGTCAAGCTGAAATCGTTCAAAGCACCTCGGTAATCTCGCCGGCGAGTTCGGGTGAAATCTCCTTTCAAAGCCGCCGTCGATGCATACTGTCGCGAGATTGCATCTCCGTTGTCTGCCCATAACGTATTGAACCATGTCGTGCTCTCGTCGTGAAGCAAATCTATCGTATAGCCTTCGCTAGCAAGATCTCTCTGCAACAGATACTGCCCAAACCCACTCTGAGCAACATTGGTTCTATCCAGACAATCCATACAATTAGTGCGGATGATTCCTGACTGCACCTTCTCCAATTCGTTGTTCGAGATAACCGTCTCACCATACGCCTCTAGCGTCCCCTCTAGCTTGTGTATAAGTCTCGACACGTTTTCAAACTTCATACCACGACACTCGGCATGAAAATCAAACCATTCAAACCGAACGTCTTCTAACTCGCGAGATTCGACCAAGGAATGAATGGTCTTGTCATAAGCTTCGCCGATCGCTGCCTCGGTGCCGTGCTTGTCGACGAGAGCCGCAATCTGAACTCCTCCAAATCTTCGCTTGAGGTCTTGAAAATGTTTCTTCAGCGCCGCCTCGTTCTTGGCCGCGGGGTGATGCAGGATTGGGATAGGCTTAAACGAATAAGGCGACTGGGAGAAATATAATGGGATCGAGCCTCTCATTTGGACAAATGAAACAATGCGTCTCGTAGGCGCCCAGTCCGGCGACGAGAGGATCTGCTCCGTCTCCGCAGTGTTCGCACAATTGCCTTCGTCGTCAATGCCTCTGCGTAGATATCGAAGCCCGGACCGCTTGACAGACCGTCGAGAAATCAAAGTCAGAAGGTAAGGCCGGGTCTCACCGCTGAAATTTGCCATTCCCACCCTAGCTTGGTTGATTGCTTGATCAAGCTCGCTGGATTGCCCACCATCTTCGGCTGCAACCACCTGAGCCGATTGGGAATCATCTGTTTGGGTTCTGCTGACGACAAAAGACCTTTGACCCACGAAGCCTTGGATAATGGGCATGATAAATGCATCCTGCCGAAAGTCATAGAACGGTGAAGCGAGTCGTCTATTCCAGAAATACTGTAATATTTCAGTCAGTCCATGTCCTCGCTGGGTGCCGAACGTGCCTCAAAAACGTACCAAAGGGTCTAGCGATTCCCACGATGGGGCCTTTGGCGTGCCATTCAAGAGCGCCAGTCTCCGCGTCAAGTCGAATTCGTAAGAAAAGAAGTAACTTCTCGACGTCAAGATCATCTTGGTGCTTCTCAAGATCTTTGGCAGAGCGTCTGCGATGGCATTTGTCGCAAGCGGTTGCTCCTTTCCGCGAGAATCGTTGTTTCGAACAGCTTCCTCAGGGGGTTCCGTGTTCACGACAGCCGCAGCTTCAGCGCTAGACTTCTTAGAAGCAGAAACCACAGGTGCCGTTGCGGAGCTGTTAATATGCCGACCAACTCCCCACCCCTGCCTAGAGAACCACTGAGAGGCGAACCTTCCATACTGACCACGATGGGCAATCACATCCTTGGCGATGCTGGTATTAGAGGAGGTCCGCGGCTGCTCGGGACGACCGTCATCAAGTGGCGTCTCGGGTTCTGTATCATGTGGTTCTGACTCTGATCGCGCATCGTCATCGCGCTCGCCAGGATCGTCGCTCAGTTCCGAATCTGAATCCGTCATTACCTCCCGGCTTCTAGATGCAATGCTCGCTGAGATGGCATGGTTGGCATCACTCTGCGATGACAAAGGCACGAGTGCCACGTCCGTAACCACATAGATTGGCTTGCCAAAGATCTGAGCCACCTGTTCGCGTTGTGTAATGGCAATCAAAAACGTCGACGATGCCAATGAGAGCAGGCCTACCAAAGCCCTGAGAGTAAGCTTTGCATCCATGGTTATTTGCGCAGACGAATCGACAACAGGGGCGAGGCTCATTTAATTAGTCAATCAACTACAGAGTATTTGACCTACCGATGATCCCATGGGCCTCGAGTGGATTCCCTCTCCGAGCCTCAGCACCGGTACCACCAGCCCCCGCCGGGGGAAGCTCCTTTATCTGACGACTCGCATAGTCGATGTGGATGGACTTATGGTGTTCAGAGGAGCCATGAGCTTGAAGGACGAGACCATCCACCGCTGCCCAGATCAGAAGTCGTCGTACCAGAGCGGGCATCGTGGATTACTTCACATCAAGCGAGGTCAAGGCTGAACTTTGGGCGGGTAATCAGTCCATTTGATACACATGGATTGATTCTTCACAGCTCATTCATGACCCTGAGATATGTCGCATTTCTGAATCGTCAGGAAAACTTAGGAGGCTAGAATTGATGCATAAGCTTTAGTTGTTAGATGTCATCTGCTAGCAGTCTGTTGTTATTCAACACATCAGTCCTATTGCAGATGGAGTGAGGTACATTTAAGTCTTTTCTTGTAGCGGAAAGTGAAACTGTCATCTCGGAACTGAAAAGGCTGTTCCACGCAGCCGTGACGTCATTGGTGACAACCACCCGGATCTCACAGCCTGTTCGTGGCTAATGTATAAATAGTTAATATGCTTCACGTGTTCGCCTGATTTGAGATTTCGGTAGTAGAGCACAGAGCATCAGAATACAATCTAAAGACACAATGAGATTTCAAGCTTCGGTATAGCACTACAGGAATCTACAATGAGTCAACGATTCGGACCCTGTTGGATTGTCGGAGTTGAGAACCATCAGTCAAAAACCATCACAGGCCGACATTGCGTCGTTTAGCCTGGTTGTCTTTCATTCATTGCTCCTATGTGATCGGTTTGGTACCAAAACCAGCCCATCCACCTCCTTAGGCATGGTAGTCGTGTTCAAGGTTCGTTTTCATTCCTCGTTATCGTTACACTATCTGTCTGTTCCGTTTCATTTCTTTTCTCGAGGGTCGTAGCAGCATCACCAAAAAGGTCCCCCAAGGTCCAAAGAAGCAGTAAATTTTGATCTCATTCATCCAAACATACTAGATGCCCCTTTCGTTTTATGTTGTTGAAGCAAAATCTAAGCTGTGCACTTTCGCCGCCGTCAAATCAGGAGAGTCAACTCGTACGCCAGGATTGGCCTTCAGCTCGGTGACTGTCGGGTCCTCCACCTGTGGAGGCATCCCGTCTGTGGTGAGGAGCGGGCTGCCGGGAACGGCGTCCAGTGGTGCCTCGTGTAAAGCTGGCTTCTTACTGACCGCCATTTTGCCTGCCTTCTTCTTCTCGAGTGCATTCTTAACCCACTCTGCGACCTCTTTGTCGGCCGTGTCTGGAGCTGCTCCATTTGTGAAGGCGGACTCAATACCCGCCTCAGCAGCCTGTTCGGCCTCCTCGTCTTCGGAAATTGTTGGTGGTTTCATGAGCGGCGCCAACCAGCCATGTCGGAGAAGCATGGCATAAGTCGGCCGTAGGCGAGGGATCTTGTTTAGACAGCCTCGCACGAAATCGATTGCCGCCTCCGAAAATTTGTCAGCAGGGAGATCAGGAGGCTCTCCGTCAACAATGGCCTAAAATTGGTCGAGTTAGTTCTCATTCTCAAGAAAAGATGGTATAAAACTTACACTCAATTGGCTGAAGATGTTGTCGTAGGTCTCCGGAGGATAAGGGTATCTGCCGAGAGCGCATTCGATGATTGTAAGTCCCAGGGACCATATGTCAGATTGAACACTATAAGAACCACCTGCCGAGCCCGCTTGAGCCATTCCCCCGCCGGAGATGCGTTCGGGTGCCATGTAGCTCTGACATCCAATGTTGGTCTTTGCTATTGATGCCACCAGGTTACCACTGACACCGAAATCACAGATTTTGACCTGACCTCGCGAATTGACCAATATATTTGTTGGTTTGACGTCTCGGTGAATGATATTGTGATCGTCCTTCAAGGATTTCAGACCCATCACAGTAGACAGTGTGATCTTTCTGAGAACGCCTTCCGGAACTCCGTCACCATAGAGTTTGTCCATAGACCCGCCATCCATGTATTCAATACAGATATAGACCGAACCTTCTTGGAAGAACGCGCCGTAGAAATCAATGATAAATGGCGAGACACAACGATGTAAAATGTCCAACTCCATGATAATTTGAGCAAATTTTGAGTCATCTAATTCCAGTCGGATTTCTTTCATGGCCATTACAAGACCGCTAGTTCCTGAGGCCGGTGGTTGCGATTCACCCTCTTCATCATCCTTGGGGATTGCCGCTGCCGATTGGCGTACCATATTCCCTCGAAGTCCTAACCCAGGTCTTCGCATCCTGGGTCGGGCGTGTTTCACTTGGAAGACCGTACCATAATTTCCTTTGCCGAGTTCAGCCATGGTATCGACTTCGTCCAAGGAGATTGAGAATGTACTACCACCCTCAAAGTCGATACCACTTCCGTGAATGACAGCCTTGTTTGCAAAATTTAACGTCCCCTTCTGCGTATCTACAATGCTGGAGAACTTGCTGAACTGAGATCCAGTATCCTGGTTTGCAGCCTCTTGGCCAGTGGGTAGTGGCTTCTGGGCGTCAGAAAGCTTCATACCACCAGGTTTGAGACCACGTTTTGCAGCTAGTCCGCCCATGGGACCCCTTGGGTTCATGGTCTGGGGGCTCCCTGTCCTCGGTGAAGCAAAACTAGGAGCATTTGGGCGGCTCATGCCACCTGGGAGGCGAAGAGTGGAAGCGGAGGGGATAGGCGAAGCTGGAGATGGTGCTGCAATCGGGCTGGGAGCAAATGCTCCCGAGGGTGGATTGGGTTGACCGGGAAAACCGGATCGCCCAATTTGTGCACCGGGGGCGCCCTGTCTCGAGAGAGAAAAGGCCTTCATTTTTGCTTGAATATCTGAGTTCAACCCACTGGCACGAGAAGGCAGTGGGCCAGGTCTTCTCGCAGCATTCGTAGGGCCAAGAGGGGCAGAGGAGGGGTTGATGGAAGATGCCATGCCGCTTTGACTGCTCAGCGATGGAGGTCGGGCACGGTCTCCTGGAGGAGAGGACTGTGAGGGTGAAGTTGTAGAGACTTCGGGTGATATTTCTTCTGGGCTTCGAGAGAGCTCTAGGGAGGTTGGTTGCTGAGGTTCAGCCATGGTGTAGAATTTAAGCCTGACCCAAGGGGGTGGGTGTCTGGTGTGGGTGGTGCAGTCGTTGGTGTGGCTGCGCCTGTGCGCTTGAATATAATAGTCCAAATCTACACATGCAATTTCAAGCAAGTGCGTACGAAGGCCGAGGAGGATTGTCGCTCAAGGCAGAAATTGGTGGAAGGGGAGCCGCCAACGTGAAGCCGAGATAGTAGAGTGAGGGAACGGCGGCGAAAATCCCTTGGGCAGTGAGGAACGTGGTCCCATGGACGGAAGACAGGGGACGAAAGGCGAAAAGTTGCTGATCAAGCACCCGCAACTCTGGTTGGGCCGGAAGAGGCTGGGCCCGGATAGATTGGTGATGAGGGTGGTGAGGGTGACGAGAGAGGTATGAGGAGGAGTATGGGACTTTAGGAATTCAATATCAAGACAATTGACCAGGAGCTTGCTGGTAGTATTCCTGAGACAAGGGGAGATGTGGTCGGGCCTCAACCCAAGATTTGATATTTAAATGTTTTTTGGGTGTGGAGGGGAAGGGGAAGGGGAAGAAATGGAAGAGTCGAAAGACCATGGCCGACTTGCCAGAAAGGGTGCTGGAGATGTCGATCACTTGCTGGTCCTGGCGGACTCAGGACTGTCGGGAGCAGTGGCAGTTGATGACTGAGGCCATGCCCCCATCCACTCGCTCTACTCTGGCGCTTTGGGCTTCTTGGGCGCCCCCAAAGCGTTTCTACCAGTGGCAGGCCCCCGTCCCGGTGACTGGTTAACTACAAGAGCACCTAAGCTTAGCTTACGCCCTCTACCAGTCCAACAACACCATCACTGCCGCCAGTAATTTAGTTAGTTCGCTGTGGCTTGATGATGAGTGAGGCGTAGCAAACGGCCGGCCTGCAGGACAGCCCACGATCTGCGGGCTGCAATATCACCCGCTACATACCACGCTTGTCTCTGAAGTCGTGTATGTTCTAGTTGGGAGAGAGATCGACAAGAGACAACCTGGAAGAACATGAAGAATACCGAAATTACGAGATATGTGCCCATCGGCCATGATTTCTGTCTAACAACAAGCCGCCACTATCAGCGGCCAACGCCCACGAAACTAAATACTGCCCCCCTCTGCTCCCCTCCACAGGTAGCCAAATAAACATGGCATTGCGAGATTCCCATCGGGCATCCACGGACTTGGGTCTTCCTCTTACTAATAGTGGTTCATTATTGACGAGTGGAGTCTCCTCTGCCCTCAAGTGAACACTGAAGATAGAAGGAAGTTTAGTGCCTCCAGTTGTTCGGGTGAGAGACCGAAAGGCCTATTGGCGACGGTGTGACCCTCCTCGTCTCTTCCGAGGGGGTACGGAGTACGGAGTAATTAGCTAGCGCTCCCTAGAAGCAGGGCCCAGAGCACCCACAGGACGCCCAAACTAAGTGCCTTGTGGTTGGTAGTCAGGTCCTAGGTTTCCTAACTTCCAGGCACTCACAAGGGTTGGAACTTGGCAGCAGGTTAGTGGAAGAGGTCCAAGGAAGCGAGAGGCACCCTCGTCATACCCTCACACCTCCCAACGTCATTAATTACTGACTAAGAATGCACCAACACGTCATCGACACCTTCAACGAAACTTGAAAGCAATTAACTGGGGTTGTAGGGGTACGTATTAGGAGGATGCATTCATTCCACCTTCGAATCTCCCCAGCTGCGCCTTCGCCGCCCTGCTTCTATCCTGCATGCACAGGTACACATTTGCAGACCAACCACAAATAGAACATCCTCGTTTCCCCTTGGGTCCCTTGGGGAGTTTTAGATTAGGCACTCACACCTGCACCTGCACCTGTACCACTTATGGACGCCTTTCAGAGGGTTTCGCAAGAGCCTCTTGTTCCCCCAAAGTTTCAACCGAGAAACATGGGACTAACCGGCAATCGGTTGCGCCAACTTTTTGGGCACCCTCGCCCAAAGGCTGGTTTTCCAAATTAAGTATCATCATCAGTGCTTACCTTCCTCAGTCTAGTATACAGACTCTTGGGTAGGAAGCATGTCTCGCTTCAGCTTTGGTTAGTTCTTACCTTTCCATACCGGCTTATCTTCGTTCGCAAACAGGGAAATGAGTCCTTGCTGTCGGTTGGATACGGGGAATGTAGCAGAGTGACATCGAGGAATGATTTGCCTACCACTGGCTGGATAGGTTTCATGCCGGCATATCTTGAAGGTAAGCTACTTACCTTGCTACCTCAGATACCCAATGTAATTACTAGAAACACGCGGCCGTCGTTCCTGCCCTCGGACTTTGCTATCGTCATGTGAGCGCATCCGCCTACTGCCACTACTTGCTTTCTCGAAGTTAAATATGAGGGATCGTCAGACCACGTGCGTCGCCTCGAGTAGTTCCTAAGTTCCTGGTACTAAGTGTAGGGACAATAGCTATAGTAGGTTGATCACAATGTTGCTCTGATAATTCCCGTGACGCCTAGAGGGAAAATCAAGCCAGGCACGAACTGGCAGTGATTGTAATTCAAGTTCAGCAGCAATCCCAGCCTTGTCGGTGCTGATTGGTGGAATAACCCCAATTTTGATGTGAGGAGCTCGCCCCCATCATGCTGGATCACCTTGAACATGGCCACGTCGTCGAGGGGGGCAAGTACATCTGGCTGGCCATTTGGAGTCGGTGGGGTAGGAATACTGAGAATGAAAGCATGGTCATTTACACATGGCGTTTCGAGGTCGTCTCTTTTACAATACTAAATGATATCTGTACAATAATCAGTGGCTTTTAGTCCACACCTTGAAGTGTGTGAGCACTCCGCACTCGCAGGCTACCCAGTTCGCAAATATGTGATCCAAACGCCCATGCTGTTTTGTCCGAGGAGACCTCTCCCACCTCAACGCCGAGTCCAAGTCGCCATCGCACAGGAATCATGTACCCGCCGGTCGAACCCCATGATTGTGGAGGTTCTCGAGCTTCATCCACAGGATAGTTGAATAATTAGAAGCACAACAAAACTCTTCGTTTCAAAGTTTTGTCCACTCCACAGTCTCCAAAGCCAGCATGACTAGCAGCAGCGTTGATGGAAGAATCCAAACAACATAGCTCTGGAAGAGGATTCGACTCATCAAGCCTGGGAAAACATTGTTCTGCGCAGATATTTGTGTCAGCTGTAGTGCACTTGGTGCCCCTGACAGCAAGAAACACACGATAATGAAAATTTTGTCCTCCAATATTGATATTGAAAGGTACTTAGCCAGGAGAGCGATGAATGGAGCCATGACGATCGTTGGGAGTACCATTCGAGAGACTAGAGAGGCAATGAGAAGTTTCTTCTCTTCCTTCGGGTCCGTTGTAGCAGCCGCGGGATCGCGCGGAATTGTGTTCCTTGCAAGATTTCCACCAAGCACAACCAGGATGAGCGGAACTGCGACACCACCACTTTGTTCCACGGCGCGTGTAACTGAGTTGCGAAGGAATGTTCCCTGGTCAAAGAACAGGTGCTGAAGCTTAGGAACACTGGCTACTGTGACGGCTACAAGCATTGCCCACAATGGCGGGTTCATGAACTCACTGAAACCTTTTCGAAAGGATGCCGCTTTTGCCTTGATTGTGGATAGAGCTTTCTGCATGGGGGTGGGAAGTGCCTCGAAAGCCTTGGTAGATCTGGAGCTACAGAAATGGCCTGTCCTCAGGAAGAAAGCTCTGATCTTATTTCTCACTTTGTTGACATAGCCCTGGACACCGCCGCAGTCCTCATTATACTTTCGATTTTCAGGGTCTCTCAACCACTTTGGAATGTCAATGTGGTGATGAGGGGCAACCGTACCATTTGTGGGAGTTGCCAGCAGGTCAGGTGTTTCGGCACAGCCATTGAGATTTCGGTGTGAAGAGTTTCTTGAGGTGCCAGCGGTTGCTGGAGTTCGAGGTGTTTTGAACCCATCGGACTTTGACATTGTAGGGGATTCTGTGCCTACTCTGGTGGCCCCTTCCCCGAAATCGTCGCTGCTGTACTCGCTGCCATAACTTGGACTGAGCAAGCGTCTCGATTCATGGTCTGAGTCGAGACTGTCGCGATACTCTCCGCGTCCTCGCTCTGCGGCATCGGGCTGTTTGGTACCACCCTCCTCTATCGTATAGGTCTCAGGAGGGGCTAGGAGAACGTTGTAACCCCAGCTCCATCGGAGCAATTGTCCTAGTTGTTGGAAGACCAGTAGGTAGAGGATACCTCGAGCAGCAACATCGTTGTCATTGTCATGGGGGATTTTATCCCAATGCAGGCCCTTCAACGTCTTGGACAGGGACACAACAAGCGAGATGGGCAAGGAATTGGAGTTTCCGAAGACGCCCATGGCAATAACGAAATTTGTCTGTCTCTTTCTGAAACCCATGACTTTCGAGATGATCCAAGCGCAGAGGTAGGAGACGATGGTTTGGACGACGAAGATGACCGGAATGATAGCAAGGTCGGCCAACTTCTCCGCCGTCAATTGAGAAGCCAATTTAGTGAAGATGAGGCATGGTGTGAAAAGAACGACATTGAGATTCGCAAGAAACTTCTGAGATTCCGCGTCGAAAGCGCCTTGCCTGGCGACAATATACCCTGGTAAGCTGACACAGACGACTTCCAACACGGCCTCGAAAACAAGTAAAGTCAAGTGGGCGAAATCAGGGTGCGCCGAGTGTCGACCGCCGGAAGCCAAGGTCTGGATGGCGCCTTCGACATGGCCAGATAGGGAATACTGGTCTCGACTGGCCAATGACCCAAGAAGCTGGCGGGTAGAAAACGATGTTGGACTCGAGAAGTAATCGGCGAGAGGCATTATGAGGCCGTTCACTAGACGGCCGTGGGAGGTTCAAGGATCAAAGAGGAGGAAAGGGAAATTTCTTCTGCCTTCGGGGGTTGTTGCAAACGCAAAGGAGGCGCAGTCGAGGTGGTGAGTGACGTCTTAAGGTCTGGGTCGCCCTGACATGTCACCCAAGGAGGTACCAGCCGCCGCGTATCAGAAGGTTACCGGCAAGAGGTAGGGCTGAGACTGAATACAAAGGGAAGAATTGAAGGAACGGATCAACTTGGAGTGTTAATGAAAGAAGAATGCTGATAAGTGAGGAGCCGCAGCTGCAACACTCCGTACGAGAAGAGCTCACACTGACCACCACCGCGACACGGCAGCAGAAGGAAGTTAGAGGACGAGCAAGGAAAACTGCCAGTGGAAGTGGATGGAGAAATCTCGCAGGCGCCAAAACAGGCTACTCGCCAGTTGGAACTTAATTACGAGTAGCACTGGGACTGGTAGGATCCAGACTCCGTACCTTGCACGGTCAGTGGTCGACAGATAGCGAGATGGAAAACATGTGGAGGATCACTCCCAGAGATAACGAATGTGGAAGCACGCTGACAAGCGATTGGACAAGAAGCCGTGCTGTTCCCTGGAACCCGCTGGGCCAAGGCGGATGTTCAGGCTTTTCTTTCAGCACGGGCAGCTTAAATTAATCACTGTCGGTGTCCACCTCTGGGCACTGCCTGAAACACTTCTCTCAGGCATGCACCGCAGCATGGTTAGGCGTGGTTAGGCGTGGTCAGGCTTGGGGAGACCTCCCTAAGCAGCCCCACCGATGAAAGCTCCTCGCAAGGCTTTTTGCCTCGTGCCATTTGGACGTTAGCCTGTGGCTGGTCGTTTAAAGGCAGGGTGTGGCGCCACTTATCTAAACAATCACGACATCCAGCTTCAAGCTGGTCACCTCGATTACGAGGACATTATCTACTCCGCATTCGATTTTCTTGCTTTTTCTCGGATCGTGTGATTATACAATTGGTCAACAGAGATAAACAAGAACTCTTTCAGCATTGCACTAACCTGAACTACAGGAAATCAACGCTGCAAGATTATCGCAGTCTTGGCCAAACCACCGAACATGCAAAATAGAAGTTCCTTTCCACCATTTTATCAGCCGTGCGCCCAGACCACAATTGCGGGAGCGGATGAGCATGATCGAGCGGACTCGGACACTAGAATACCTATCAGATGTTAGCTGATGGTTTATCCCACTGTTTTCGAATAGATCCAGCCTGGACGAGACACCGTCGATGGGATTATCTGCCTGCGACATTATTCCTCGCATATATCAGGATGAGCCGGAGAGCAGGGAGTCCACATCGAGAGGTAGCGGCTAGCTAACCATGCAAATCATCATTCACATCAATCATGTTGCCGTATATTCGAATGATAAACTGGAGTCGAAAACACGTGAGTGAATATGCTTGAGAAGTGTTGGGATGCTTTTCGCCGTTCTGTCTACTTGTATCACCTTACAGTTCTTTCTTTGCCTTGGCCAATGATGGGAACAAGAACCTAGAAAATTTGACAGTTGACGAAGCCGGTGGGAGCCTATGGGCGAAGCAGAGTCCCAAGCTCTGCTGATAGCAAGTGATCACCTGTTCGGGAACGTCCTAGCATGCTACAGGCACTGTCAGTTGCTCTCCATCACAGTGAAACTCACACTAGGCCAGCCAGACGGTAGATCATTGATTGCAAGATTTACGTTAGGTCAAGACAGGAGACCGGAGTATGCAGACTGTCAAGCGTGCAGTAATGTCTTTGTTATGATCGATTTCTTCGGCCCAGGGGCGGCCCTGAAAGTTCAGGTTCCATTGTCGGGGCTGAGAAGCCGCTCCATGAGTTCCGAGCAGTTTGAGGGTCGCCACCATTTGGTGAATCAGACTTTCTTTCTGAAGTGGGCTCAGGTATCACAACTCAGCCTCGGTCACACTGCGATGAAGCATTATCGTCGCTGCTTTTGCAAGGGTGCTTTGCATCCGCAAGGCTTCAAACAACACTACATTGACATGGCTGCAGAGGAAATCTCACGAGAGGACAACTATGAGCCTAATCCGGAAAGCCTTGAAGATGAGGAGATGTTCGATTCGCATCCTCTAGAGATTGAACGCCCATTCTGTTTTATTGAGAATGATGACAGGTCCGAAAACGAATCAGAGGATGAACACTGGGATCCAAAGGGAGAAGAGACTCGTTCTTTGATGTATTTGAGCCGTTCCCGGAAGACATTGAGACGAGCAATGTCTATTTCTCGAAGCCAGAGTATTTTAAAGTGAAGCCTAAAGGCTGAAGGGGCCAAACTGCTCTACATCGAAGGTTCCATTCTTGTACCTCCAATACGCAGTAATACTTCATACCGCATTGCAGAACAATCCTTGTCACACACTCCTAGGACCGAGAAAGTGGAGGGACGATAAGGGAACAAACTAGCGCGCCCCTATTCAAGGCAGAGCCATCAATTCGGCTGAGGGTATTAATTGCCCACAATGAGACAATGCTGTGGTTATTAGTTAGTGTTAGATGACACCCACCTCATGGCAGCCTAGTGACCTCTGGCTAGTGGCTGCCTTGTCGGTCAGAGTGAGGCTCTGCAACCCAGGACTCATCCATCAGGCTCTGCTGGGGTGAGCTAACATTGCCCAGAAGCGGACCATGCGAGAGGCCAAGAATATGGGGGCGATGATTATATCTATTATCTTGCTTTTGGTACGCTGTTGACCCTCCCCAGAAAGGGCGGACACAGCTTCGAGGTTAGAAAAGCACTCTCCGAGATGGCCACATTCCTACCACAAAACGATCTTTGGGACGATGATCACGGCTTTAACAATGTATGGAGCGCAACACATCATCCTTATACTCCATTTGGAGAGATTCCTACCTATCCACAACTGCTGGCCTCTGAGGAAGAGGAACCGAAGGGATCCGATCCGACAGTTCAGATATTTTACGAAGGTCCCCAGCGATGCGAGTGCTGTATAACTGGGTTGAGAAGGAGCCGACACAGATGCCTCAGAGTGAGAGGAATAGGTATGGTCGTGCTGCGATCTGCGTCTACAAATGCAAGGACCACGTCAGTGAGATCGCTCGCATTTGTGGCCTCACTGAGGTCAAGGACGAAAGGGTTGTCATACAATCACAGCTCCTAATCGACATTATCAGGCCGTCCCTTGTCGTTTCAGGATATACGATTCCGAGAGAAGGTGAGGTACAATTTAAAGCACCATTCAAAGAACTCTACTTCGCCCACAGCCGAATATCAAAGATCCATTCCTTGCTCGCGCCTGACAGTGAAGAGAAGAAGCACGTCGATCTTCTCATGTCGGTGATGCTATCATAATTTGCAACAGTTACCAAATCGATTTCTCAGCAACTATCGAAAGGGACGGTAGGATACGAACACATATGGACTTTATATCCCAAAAACCAGGTCGTCTACGGAAAGCAAAAAGGACAGGATAAATTATTTCAAGTCGTGGAGGCCGAGCGTTGCTATGACGAGTACAAAACCAAGGGTAGAAATCAATCGTGCGAGCGAATTGAACGAGGAGTCCTGGTCAACTGCGAGAGCTCGCTTTCGACGGCACAAATTTTGGAGTTATTGAATCGGATACCTTGATCGAAATCTTCGAGGGAGAGAAACGGATCACGAAACTGGACATCTACCCTGTCGGCTTCTATCCCGAGCGCGAGCAGCTTGAGAAGAGGTTAATTACAAGGGGCAGCATGGTTTTAGACTATCAGAACAGCGTACATAGCGAATACGGGGGTTCGGCGGATATGTTACTTGAAAATCATTCTATACTTGTGAGCTGCACACAAGTTGCACAGTAAAAGATGCTCTGACTGACCAATCGCCAGCTGAACGGAAGAGTCATTGTAGATGCCTTTTTATTCGGTAAGACGTATCCAGAGAAATCCGTCGGAACCGATGTTTTCGAACGCGACATGGTCGAGCCTGAAGACATGCAAGGTACTCATTCAGCAACCTCAGCCCGGCCAAAACTCCCGCGGACCGACTACTATGAAGACAAGCGCCCTTCTGAATCTGTTCAGAACCAAAACCGCGAATTCTTCCAAACGTACCCGAAGCTGTTAATGCTTCTTAGCCCCGACATAGCTGGGTACTCTTTAAAGCACAACAAGTGGGGTGAGTAGTCATTCTCAAGTCGTTGCAAGTCTAAGCTGAAGGGTATCTTGGCTGACAGTTGCTCAACAATCATCCAGTCGAACTTGATGTCTCGAAGCTCCGACCAGTGCAGTGGATAACCTCGCCCCTCGCAGGGTTGGTGTTCGATCAAAACAGGAAGGACATCATAAGCTCTTTCGCTAAATGCCACGCGACACAGATGACCTCCTCAAGCAACTTCATTGCTTCCAAAGGTAGTGGCCTTGTCATCCTCCTCAGCGGGCCCCCGGGGCACAGGCAAAACGCTCACAGCAGAAGCTATCGCAGAAGAGGCTCGACTTCCACTTTACCGTGTCTTAGCAGGCGAACTCGGCTCCAGCCCTAGTGCGATCGAGACCAACCTAGCGAATGTTCTAGGTTTGGCGATCGAGTGGCTGTGTGTTGTCCTCCTGGACGAGGCCGATACATTTATCACACAACGCCGGTCACACGACCGCTTAGCTAGCGAGATTGTGACTATCTTCCTTCGTCAACTCGAATACTTTCGTGGGATCATCTTTTTGACCTCTAACAAACCGCGTAGCATCGATGATGCGTTTCTCTCCCGCTGTCGTCTACACATCCCGTACCCAGCGCTGGGGGAGAGCTCGCGACGATGAGTATGGGAGATCAACTTGGAACGAAAGGGCATTCTGAAGATATCCTCTGGGTCCACTGCTTCGACGGTAGGTGTGGAAGAGCTGCCGTCATTATCGCCGCTCTCTGCCCAGGATTGGGATCAGCTGGTCGCGAAACGTTTAAGCGGCCGCGAAATCCACAACGTCGTCGAGAATGTGGCGCTCTGGTGCACCGCCATGAAGAAGCAGGTCACGCTGTATGAAATACTGCAGACCATTGAGCTGACGGTGCCGTACGCGAGGCAAGGGTCAAGTGCTGATTATGATGGGTCAGATGAGGATGATTCTGAGGAGTCGGAAGGACGTAAACGCAAAAGGGCTCGGTTGCGTTTTGCAGACTGAAGCGCTCGCACTCGTGAGTGACCTGTCGATGATGGCACGAAGTGGATTTGAATTATTGTCTCCCTGCCTATTATGCATCCGCGGGATCAAGAGAGTGACTGATATTGTTCCTCTCCCTTTCCCGAGGCTTGTGTGAGCTCGGAAATCGCGCTCAAATGCTCTCTGGATTCGGGTAAATAGTTGCGAGGGGTACTGCGTGCATCTTCCACGCTTTTTATGGCAGAAGTTGTATCTAGGAATCAGGACATGCTGTCCCAATTCTCACCCGGTACGGCCCTAAAAGCCTAGGTAGGTAGGTATCTATGTACGTCTCGTATTCGAGGGGCTGCCTGCCACTACATTCCCCGACTACGACCGCTCGGGGAGCGGGGTGGAATTTTACTGACTACGCCCTTCGCTATGTTTGCTCGTATGAGGTAAGGCTCAAACACTCTTGCAGCTCTCCGCGACAAGAGTCGATTCAATATCACTCTGTCTCACGTTGGCAAGTAAATCAAACCCTCTACGGCACAATTTCAAAATGCGTGCCCTCCACCTTCCAGGCGTGCCAGCTGATGGAGCTCCTCCATTCCGCTTCCCCGACAAACCACCTAGTCCATCTGATCTTGTATACACAGCCTCAGATTTCCCAGACCCTCAACCATCGCCATCCGTGACTTCTCCAACCTATCTGATCCGGGTTCTTGCCACTGCTCTGACGCGGGGCGAATTGACTTGGTCAGAAATCCTCGATCCGTCGCGTTTCCATCCACATGGCTCGGCAATTCCAGGCCACGATGTGGTCGGCATTGTCGAGAAGGTATTTCCAGGGACCAGCGATACAAACAATCCTCCACGATTCTCCACTGGGGATAAGGTGTGGGGCCTCTTGGACTTCGATCGCGACGGCGCAGCAGCGACCTACACCATTGCGTTGGAAGACGAGCTCAGCCTCGTGCCTGCTGGCCCGTCCCCCGCCACTGGCATACCCGAACCCCAGGCACAAGGGGACAGTCTTCTAGCAACAATCCCACTGTCCGGCCTGACAGCATACCAAGCGCTTTTCACACACGGGAAGCTCCCAGTGTCGTCGCTCTTCTCCACCCCAGCGTCCTCTTCATCGTCAAACCCACCCCACGTGGTGGTAACAGGGGCATCCGGGTCTGTGGGCGTGCCGACCATCCAGCTCGCCAAAGCGGCTGGCTTCCATGTCACCGCGGTGTGCAGCGGCTCCTCTCGCGCCTTCGTCGGCAACACGCTCCGCGCAGACGACATCATCGACTACACCGACCCGCAATTCAAATCCATTCCCGACAGTTTCACCTCACCCTCTTCCGGACCACAACCACGAATCCCCGTCGACCTCGTGATCGACTGCATCGGCGGCTCCATCCTGAAACCCATCCTCGCCAGCCCCTCCAGCGTAGTCCAACGCGGTGGTGGCATCGTCACGATTGTGGCACCGATCAAAGTGATCGCCGGGGAGCAGGACCCACAGATCCAAGAGTCCCTCCAGACAGCGGACGTCACAGCAGACTTCTTCATCGTGAAGCCCAGTGGTCGCGAGCTCGACGAGCTGGGTAAGCTGCTCGAGGCAGACAGGCTGCAGCCGCACGTGGACGAGGTGTTCGACCTTGAAGACGGAGGGGCCGCAATGGAGCTGGTTGAGAGCCGTGGACGAAGAGGAGCGGGTAAGATTGTTTTGAGGGTCTCGTAAGTTTAGGTGTTTTGAGGAGTAGTCGTGGAACTAGATGTGCACAGGATGTGAAGGGGAAAACCTAATGTATGATCGAGCCAAGCCGACATTCTTATTGTATTGTATGACCATAAATAGCATGCCTATCGATTTATCTCATTTCTTGAACACACTATCCTCCTTGAGATACATACACGCCTGCCATGCCATGCAGACGGTCGACCTTCCGTCCGACCAGTGTGAGACTTTCCCCCGTTGTGATCGCCTTGCCTTGGCTTGACTTCATTAGTCCAGAACACCGCATAACACCCTTAGCTCATGCGCACCGAATCCCATTGCCATCCCTCCAAACCCGGAGAAGACAGACACAACGCCTTCATTATAAGTCGCGCCCCTATCATGGGTACATATTGAGAACATACACGAGGCGCAATGATCGCTTTAGCCATCCAGAAAAAAGATTGTTCCCTTAGCCATCCCAGGTAGGTTCGCGAATGAAAACCCAGCCTTCGTCAGACCCATTCGATGACACCTAATCCTTGGGTTCCTCCACAATGGCGGGGCTGTCGGGCTTATCTGATTCCTCAGCTTTCGCAGCTTCCTCTGTCCTTGCTTCGCCTTCCGCATTGGTAATCTCGCGCTCGATACGGCCTTCTTCTGCCGCCTGTGCTTTGGCAATGTCATCATTTGCTTCCTCTGGTTCAGGTTTGATGACCGCTTCGGGTTCAGCTGCTGGTTCGGTTTCTTCGGGTTCCTCGACAGCAGCTGTAGTTGGAGAAGGCACTGTAGAGACTTCCACCGCAGGCATTGGTGCGGGCTCTGGTGTGGGCTCGGTGGGCTCGGTGGGCTCTGTTGTTGGCGGCGGTGCGGTGAGCGAGGTGATGGTTTGTGGCTCTGGTACGGGCGCAGACCCCTCGGCTTGTGCCACTTCTTGTTCCTGGGGTTGAACGGGCGAATCTCGTGGCGTTCTTTGCTGTTGGACGGTGATTGTTGACTCTTCTTCAGGTTGTGCGACATGATTTGTGGCAGGAGTAGTATCTCCATTGGTTTCGACTGTAGGTTCTACTGCATCTTCCATCTCAATATCACCATCATCGGCAGGGGCAGGTGGTTGAGCTGGTGATTGTGAATTTGAGATGGGAGCAGAGCCGTTTACATGCCCATTCATGGGACTTGGAGTTGGAGCTGGTTGCTCAACCGAGTCGATGTTCATTTCATCCGCGTCATCGGGTACGCTCGAGCCCTGCATGGGGGTGCCCACTCCACTACCAGTTTCAACGCCTGAATCATTAGCACCGATGTCCAGAATGTGCCTGAAGTTGGCTTGAACACGTCGTCGTCGTCCTTGTCGTTCATCTGGGTCCTCATCTTCACTGTCAGACAGTTCACCGTTCTTTTGGACATACTTGTCTGATCTCCTTTGGGTGTGTCGTTTGTCTGGATTTTCATCCTCGTCCAGATCATCCATCGCGGCTTCATCATCATCGTTCAGGCCTAGTGAATCTCTGGGGACATCTGTCATTTGGACCGAAGGAGCGTGCGCAGTTCTTTTCATGTTTTCAAGTACTTGTGCTAGAATCTTTTCGAGGTACTCCCTGGAGTTGGCGTTATCCATATTAGAAGGACGGACATCCAGTTCATAGTCAGGAGCATAATACTGAGCTAGTTAGTAATGTAGTATAGGGAGTGGTGTGGGCTCATACCTCGTAATAATCGTTGTAGGGCAAGTTAGCTTGCATGTTCTCACCCAACAAACATCCAGTCTCAAAGGCCCAGGTCCTTGCAACGTTTCTCATGGTGTAGCCTCCCCCACCGAGGATGAGTGTGGGTAAGTTGAACGATTTGACAAAGCGAACACAGTTTGCATGGCCTTTCATGCTGAGATTGAAGCAGCCGAGACGATCACCAGATAAGCTGTCGCCTCCGCATTGGAGTACGACAGCTGAGGGTTGATAGTACTCCATGGTGGCTTTGATGACAGGTTCGAAGATTCCCTTGTATGAGGCATCGTCGATTCCGTCACGGAGAGGGAAATTGACGGCATAGTACTTGCCAAGGCCAGCGCCGGTGTCTCTGAGCTCGCCAGTACCTGGGAAGTATTCTCCATACTTGTGGAAGGAAGCTGTCATCACTCGATCGGTTGTGTAAAAGGCTTCTTCAACGCCGTCGCCGTGATGAACATCAATGTCGATGTACAGAACTCTTTTGTGGAATCTCAAAAGTTCGATGATACCAAGGACAATGTCGTTGACGTAGCAGAAACCGGAGGCTTCGCTCTTTTTGGCATGATGAAGACCGCCAGCCCAGTTGATGGCAATGTCGGCTTTTTGACGATTCAGTCTGGCGGCGCCTTCCATGGAACCTCCGGCACTGATTCCACAAAATTCGAAAAGACCATCAAAAACTGGACAGTCATCCCCGACATTGTACTTTTGCTGCTCTTTCTGATAGGACTCCATGTTGTCGGGAGTGACCTTTGCAAGGAAATCTATGTACTCGTCGGTGTGGAACTGGGTCATTTCATACTTAGAAGCAGGCTTCGCACGATAAATCTCCATCTTTTTGTACAGGCCATAGTTCATTACAAGTGAGTGAGCCAGCCTTATCCTGTGAGGTTTCATTGGATGCCCAGAAACATAGGCGTAGTTTCCGACATCTGAGTCGTAGAAGTATGCAACGCGTTTCTTGGGATCTTCGGTCGCACGAAGCGAATCGACCGGCGCGAAGGAAGACATGATGAAGAGAAGGAGGGTCTGATGGTGTAAAGAGTTCGTTTTAGATCCTCAATCACGGCTCCAATGTGTTTGACGGTAAGCTGAAGTTATACTGGAGGGAGAGAGCTTGTCAACGGTTCAAGGGTTGGTGTCGCGACCCTCCGAAAGTTGAAAGTTGTGAGTTGTAGGTGAGGGCGAAGTGAGGGGACTATGAAAGAACAGGCGCTGTTCTCGCGGGGAATGGCCTTATTCAGTTGTAGGCATGCACAATGGGGTCGCAGATGTATCGAAAGAAGCTGTTCACAAACTGAGGCTAGAAGTAATTGTGCGATGCCGTGTGCAGATGAAGGGCATGGTCATGGAGTGAAATTGTAGGATAGATGCAAGTGGCAGATTGATTTATATAGAAAAGAAAGGATGGAATCTCCAACTCTCGAACAGACAAAAGACAAATCACGCAGGTGTATGATTAGGAAGACCTAGCAATGCCAGGGCTAGTGGGGTGTGGAGAAGCCGGAGACTAACTGCTAGTAGTCATAGTTGCGGCTTAATCACACCTAGTGTAGTTACTAGTACTACTAGTACGATTAGTAGCATCCTGAACCTACTAGACAGCTACTATGGTTACGCACAAGGATGTGAATGTGCTGCGTGTTTTGTCTCTACGCATGAACGTAGTAGCCAACCCTGCCCACCGTCTGTGCCTTGTAGGCGGCCAGGAACGCGCACTCCAACTGGAGCATCTGAGTAACCAACTACAGTCTGTAGATGCACCTTCTCACTCCAACTCCATCTTGCGGTGCCCTTGTGCCCTCTGTATTTTAATCATCATAGAAACCTTTTTGCCAGCCACTACCACCACATCACACGATCGCCCTTGATTTCCTAACTCTCTACTTGGGAGTATCTTCCTCTTGACTTCCACCTTACTGCCCTCATTAGAACCTTCCGTCACTGCCAAAGTCGAAAGTCAGTGCAGCCAGCCGTTGTCTACCTCCTTCCAGCCTCTATTCCCTCCTCCTCTTTCTCCTCACAACCTCTATCATGGATCGATTCAATAGAATGCTTGCCGCCGCCCAAGGGATGGGCATGGGCCAAGGTGCTTCTGGTGGCGATACGAATCTGGCCGATAACTCCGAAACCATTTACATATCATCCCTCGCCTTGCTGAAAATGCTCCGTCACGGTCGCGCAGGTGTACCTATGGAAGTCATGGGCCTAATGCTAGGAGAATTTGTCGATGACTTCACCGTCCGTGTTGTAGATGTCTTTGCCATGCCCCAATCAGGAACTTCCGTCAGTGTCGAGTCCGTTGACCCCGTCTTTCAAACAAAAATGATGGACATGCTTCGACAAACTGGTCGGCCCGAAACTGTCGTTGGTTGGTACCATTCTCATCCAGGATTTGGCTGCTGGCTTTCCAGCGTCGATATCAACACCCAGCAATCGTTCGAGCAACTGACTCCCCGCGCCGTTGCCGTTGTTGTCGACCCCATCCAGTCGGTCAAGGGCAAAGTCGTCATTGACGCTTTCCGCTTAATCAACCCTCAGACAATGATGATGGGACAAGAGCCCCGCCAGACAACCTCAAACCTTGGTCACCTGAACAAGGCTTCTATACAGGCGCTCATCCACGGGCTGAATCGTCACTATTACAGCATCGGCATCCAATATCGCAAGACCGGCCTCGAAGAGAATATGCTGATGAATCTGCACAAGGAGGTCTGGACCGAAAGTCTAGAAGCCCCCCACAGCTTCGGCGACGAACGCAAACGCAATGAAGAAAGTCTACAACAACTCGTCTCCCTAGCAGATGGGTACGAGCGGAGAGTGCGGGAAGAAAAGGACTTGACACCCGAGCAGCTAAAGACGCGGTACGTGGGTAAAGTTGACCCGAAGAAACATATCGAGGATGTCGGCCAGCGGCTGATCGAAAACAACATTGTTGCCGTCTCCCGGCAATTGATTGACAAGGAAGCCAGCGTTGCAAAGAAGACTCAGCAGACGAATGGAAATGGCACGCATGCTTTGCACAATGGGGACATGGATCTAGACGAGTTGTAATGGGTCATATTTGCGGGGGTTAGGGCAGGACGAAAACTGAAACTGAAACTGAACCTCCCAACTACCTCCCCCGGTATAATTCTCTGTATCTACGAAATGCTGCGTTATCGAATCGCTTTTCTTTTTCTCTAGGAATCATCGACTGGAGAGCTGGTCGGGTTTATCTCCTGGGGGAAGACGGCTTGCATGCATGGCGTTGGGACTGACTTGACCATGGTAGACAAGTGAGAGAGGTGTCTTACTGGAACCAAGACCCATATCAAAATGACACTACTCAGTAGTAGATCAATGTGACCTCAAAATACGAATAAACTATTGTTCAAATCATTCTCCTTGTAGTGTAGAGAAGCTGTGTACCAAGGAGGAATATACCTTTATTACTGGCCAAGCAGGGGTTCGAAGGGTTCAGTCTGTACAATTATTTTCAAAGTTGAGTTACCGATAGGTTTCCTAGGCACCTTCGTGAACATTATTGGCAAGGCATCGTTCCTTGAAGACGCCAAGTTTCAATATCTCCATTACTACGGAGTCCAATGGGTGGTCCACACCAACATTTCGTTATATTTAGATTTCCTCGTTACTGATCCATAACTACCCAAAGACCATCTGCAAGCCCTCGGGCGTGGCGAGCGGCCTAGTCTTGCCCATCGAGATGGACTTGCCCTTGGCCGCCGCCTCCACCTTGAGGCGGCTCACCAGCGGACCCAAGGAATCAATGCTTGGATTTCCATCTATGCTGATGAATTTGACATGCGGCATCACGACCAGCACGTCGCGAAGCAGGTTGCCGCAGAAGTTAGTGTAGAAGTCCGGCGAGATGCGGTACTTCTCGAACATGGGCCCGCTC
>Ga0105239_10001776_pt1 | contig 28350 bp, 26 predicted proteins | sample KBSC44metaG_FD_92761 | JGI IMG/M metagenome (GOLD analysis project Ga0105239, IMG submission 92761) | Corn rhizosphere microbial communities from Kellogg Biological Station, Michigan, USA - KBS C4-4 metaG | ecosystem: Host-associated > Plants > Roots > Rhizosphere > Soil | place: Michigan, USA...
GATTGAATCATCCATCTCTAGCTCAGGACATCATCCATGAGCTGCGCGAAGAAGTGCAAAAGTTTGAGCAAAATCCTAAGGGAAGTTTTGGCACAATAATCAAAGTTTCGGGGAGAAATGTTGCCTATCCACTCCGCAAGAGCACTCTCCTCAAGCTAGCCGAGGACGTGGATGATTTCAAGCAGAATCTGTCGGTTGCTCTTCAGATTTTGCAGATCAAGGACATCAGCGTATTAGACAACGACATCGAAGAGATCAAGACCATCGTTAAGGTTACACAAGCTTACAACGTGGCGGTGGACGTTCGAGACTGGTTGAAAGCACCTGACTCTTCGGTCGACTACAATATCGCCCAGGAGAAGCGACATACCCAAACCGAGCAGTGGCTCGTTAAGAGCGCGACATTTCGTGACTGGCTTGAACGAGACAATTCCTTCCTCTGTATCTACGGTTTTGCCGGTTGTGGGAAATCAGTTCTGTGCTCCACCGCCATCCAGCACACGTTTCGCCATGCTCAGTCCCGAAAAGGGTGTGCAGTTGCGTACTTCTTCTTTACCTTTCGCGACGTTTCAAAACAGGACGCGTCTGCCTTTCTGCCTGCAGCATTATTACAACTCTGCTGTCAAGTTGCGGGAGTTGAAGAGGACTTAGCTGGACTCAAGAAGTCTTCCCCTAATGGATGCCCACCAACCGCAACGTTATTGGAGTATCTTCGACAAGTGATAACCAGGAGCCAGCAGCTTTATATTTTGATTGATGCTCTCGACGAATGCCCCGACGATGGCAGACGATTCAACGTCTTGTCGGTTGTTCAAACCATGCGGCAGTGGTCACTACCAAACTTGCACCTGATAATAACGAGTCGCGATATCCTTGATATCCGTCAGTCACTTGATGCCATTAAAGATGGTGCCATTGAACTGCGTAACGAAGGCGTCAATGAGGATATATCCCAGTACCTCTCCGACATCATGGAACAAGACCCTCAGTTGTCTCGCTGGGGAAGTCGCCGAGAGACTATCAAAGAAGATCTATCACAAAAGGCACAAGGGAGGTAAGTGGCCACTTTATCATCTCTTGCAATCCATTTAAATGGCAAATGGCATGTACCCCCCTCTAAACCTCATGGCACGAGATGCAAATTTGAGGATGCGGCTACGTCGACCAAAATGCTTTACTTTGGCTTAATGTTGGCAAGGATCATCACCTATTAGGTAGCGCTGCGTCACGTCGGGTTGCAAGGGGGTTTATATTTCATTTTCAAGGCGTTGTACAGTTTGTCCCTGACGTGTAGTCACTTTCGGTGGGTGGAATTACAGCTCGGTTCCCTACGACGGTGTCCTCAAAGCCCTCGACATCTGAAACGATGCCTCAACTCCTTACCACAATCCCTCGATGAGACTTACGAGCGCATGCTATGCAGTATAGGCGAAGACTCAACAGAGGAAGCCCGATCTATTCTGACTTTCTTATGCTTGTCGTCCCGGCCGATGCGCGTGAGAGAGCTCATCGATGCCATTGCAATTGACGTTGACTCTGGGCGCTTCGACGCCGAGCTGAAAGTTGCCAGCGCCGATGATTTACTGCGTATTTGTCCTGGTCTTATTGAAATGCACGAAGGGACTGGGTACTTCAAGAGTTACAACGAAAATTCCATTTTCATCGATCGTGACTGTGTTCGGATTACCCACTTCTCCGTTCAGGAATTTCTTTTATCTACCCGAATTACTAATGGTCCTGCTCGAAAATGTGCAATATCATATGCTAGGGACGACCCGCAGACCGGTTCAGCGTGCCTCATATACCTTTGCAACCAGGATTTTTGGCGTTCAAGCCTATCACCTGAGTTTTTCCAACTCTACCCCTTTGCACGGTTTGCAGCCAGCTCCTGGTACAAGCATCGGGATCCGGGGGTGACAGAGACACTCAGCATATTTGATGCGTGGAGCTGGAAGCTCCTCACAGACCCCGCGAGCTTCGAACTCTGGCTTCAGGTTTCAAACCAGGATCGGTATAATGGGAAACTAGTAGATAAATAGACGCGAACCGTGTTCGGACTTCCTTTGTATTACGCTGGATTGTTAGGTCTAGAACGACTTTTATTACGGCTTCTATCCGAGTCAGGAGCTGATGTCAACAGTTACAGCGGAACATGTGGCAATGCATTACAAGCTGCATGTTATAGTGGCCATGAGGACGTGGTACGCATGCTACTCGACCGAGCGGCAGACATTCATGCTTCAGGGAGTGAAGATGGAAATGTACTAGTAACTACATGTTATGGTGGCTATGAGAAAATAGTGCGCATACTACGTAATGCGGGTGCGAATATTGACATTTACGTCCCGGGATCGTCCTATGGATATCCACTAGGAGCTGCGGTTGCCGGGGGCCATGAGAAAGTGGTGAGAATGCTGATCGATGCGGGTGCTAACGTTAACCTAGACACTGAAGAACCGCAGGTGTACTGTCGAGGGATACTAGAGGCGGCAGGTGCCATGGGCCATAAAAATGCGGTGCGCATCGTTCGTGATGCCGGGGCAAAATGGGCAGTGATCGATGGCGACAGCGATGGCGACAATGATGCAGGCGGCGACAATGAGAACAGTGACAGTGACGACCCTGATGATAACGACGGCATCGAAGCTAACAACGATGACAGTAACGACAATATCGAATGAGAAGGAAGTCTCGGATTTTATTAGCCTTGGGCATGGTAATGTGATGCGGCACAATTCATGGTAGATCGGTAGCTGCTAGAATCGCAAAGAGGAATACCACCATAAAGTACATGGATCACATTCTACCGTGCACAGGCCCGTATATCTCCAAGACACAGATCAGCCTCGTCGATTTCCTTGAGACAGAGGAGGAGGATAGCAATGAATTTCGCCTGGCTCGGACAAGGCTGCGTGTTGACAATAGCTAAACAGTGTTGTGGGGGGGGAAGCTGGATATCCGTGCTATATGCATAGCCCGAGCCTCAGTAGATATCATATTAGGCCTGCTTTGGTGGATAGATCAAATGCCATGGGTGAGACATCGCGATTTATTTCCACTCCCATTCATCCAGCATGGATGCAGTTCGTGGATTCACTGAGAAGCCGGATATGAGCTCGAGGGGGTTTACCTAGGCAACAGCTTCGTCACTGCAATTACGCTTGTAATATACTATTGGATTGGATGTTGATGACGCGGATTCGATGTGGCTTTCTGCAAAGGTCAGTCCAGTGGGAGAACGAAAATGCAGGTGCTTCATGGAGAAGGGTACGTGTGGACCTGGAGGGCACTCGTTTCTTGCAATACCATCTTAGGCTTGATGCTGGCAACTTCGATTTCTTGGACTTCAAGTTGGAGAGGGGAATCCGCGCAACCTAAAGGGTAACGAGGAGAGGGAACTTATGAAGCTGGAAAGAAAACCGGGCTGTTGCGATACTACCTCTATCTGGGGTGTGAAGTTGATAACGGTGTGGGCTTAGCGGCTGTCGATAGGTCAGCTCTCGGGGGTTTCAAAGGTCAATGGACAAGCAAATAGTAACGATGGACTCCAACGAGGCAATTCCCAAACTTTTCAGGGAACTTTGTTTCTTGAAATAATTGATTGGACTTGATGCTGTTGACTCGCTTGGGTTCGATGGCTGTGAATGGGTCAGGTTCAGCCTTCTCCAGAGGGCAGCCAGCACAAAAGGTAATGATGAGCACACTTTAAATTCATGTAGGGAGATATTCGTGATTTGGGTTCGATGCCCCCCTCAGGTTCAACGACGGCGCTGCAAACAGGACAGATCCAGCATTCTGCAGAGGCCAACTGGTAGGAAAACGGCGATGAGAGCAAATCTGGGTGAAGGGAATTTCATGAACCGTGAAGAAAACTTTATTCTTTTTTGGATCGTCTTGACCTTAATTTGTTTTCGACCCTCAGCCACATCAAGAGAACAGGAGTGTGCATGTCATGTTCAATCATCGCTGGATTGGGGGTGGGGTGCTTGCTTGCATATCTCGTGGACCAGGCCACGTCCACGGAAAGGAAGCAAGTGTTAAAAAAACTCCATGTATCAGCATCACCGTCACCATCGAACACTCTCCATTCCACGTCTATTCCTCAACGATGTTGCCCTTCTCGCTCACGTACAGGCCGTCCAAGAACTTTCGAATATCCTTGTTTCGCACTCTGCAGATCTGTTGGATATCGGCGGCGGACTGTGAGACGGCTTCGAGACTGTTACCGGAGAGTTCGAGTTGATCCTTGACACCCTTGGATGTCTCGATGCTGACGCCTTCTGGGATGTCGACGTGTCGAACAATCTTCTCGCCCAAGAAGTTTCTGAAATCACACAAAAGTCAGTCCAATTGTTCAACATGTACCCTCACATTTTTCATGGTGTTTTGCGTACCTGATCTCTAGGTGGTAGAGACCCTCGTTGTTCTTCTCAATGTTGACGTTGATGGGGAAATGGGCATAGACGTATCGCATCTTGTATTTGTAGCCCTTAGTGACGCCGGTGACTAGATTTTGGATGATGGACTTGACGGTTCGGAGAGTTGCAACATTCTTTCGAGAGCCGTGGTGGATCTCAATGCGGACGAGTTGTTGGCCTTTCTTGCTCTTGGGCAGGGAGAAGGTGACGGCGATGTGAGACAGATCCTTGGTCAATTTTCCTGCAGAGAGAATCTCGTTAGTCCTTGGATCCTGTATTGCCCAAGTGTGCCTGCGCATTGGGAGTGCGACGTAAGTCGGGTCTTTCGTACCTCGAGGTCCCTCAACGGTCACGATTCTGGAACGGATATGGATTTTGACATCGTCTGGGATGACCAGCTGCTCTTCGGAAAAGATGTACTTCATCTTGAGCAGCGGTGTAGTGAGGGTGAGTGGTGGATTGAACTGGGCTCGAGAAGCTGGCTCTACAAAAGTTCGATGGGATTATTCTCCCAAGGTCGCAGCAATGCCAAGAAAGTAGGGTTTGTGTGGAATCACGGGGCTTGGCAGCAAACTTCAGCCTTGCCAAGCTACTGCCCACAAGGCTGGGCCAAAAATCTCCAAATCGGCAACTGGCAGTCTGCAGCACCCAGAATTTCTAGAATTCTTGTTGGCCATCAATCCGGTCCCCGAATCAGAGTTGATTTACCAGTCCCAGGTAAGAACAAAATCGGTTCATAGTTGCTCGAGTTCCAATGTCATTAATTCCCAAACTCCACGCTATGTCGGGTATTTCATGCAATAAAAGTCCTTCCTCCCCATGATGTTTCTTCAACTAGGACTGACTACTCTCTAACCGGTCCTCCTTGTCTGTGCCAGCATCTGAACTACAGTTGGGTCATCATCGTCGACCTGAATTCCCTGTTCTCGTAAAGCATTTTGGTATCTTCGCTTCAAACCCTCCTCATAATCATCGTCCCTCTCAGCATCGGGATAGTTGTCTGGATCATTTGCATCTTCATCTTCCTCCTCGGAAGACTCCTCTGCAGGTGATTTCGGCGTCGATTTTGGCTTGCTATCCACATTCATATCTCTCATCACTTTCGTCAGGTCATTCGCTCGTTGGCTTGCACTTTCGTCCTGTCGTTCCTTTCGTCTCTTCTCCAATTCGGGTTGGTAGTCCTTTTCAAATTCTTTTCTCTTCTCCTCCACTGCCTCGAAGAAATCATCAATACCATCACCTGTCATACTTGATACAGCCACCATGTTTAGATGTGAGTAGAATTCCTCCAACATCACACTCATGCTGTTGACCAGACTGCCCATGTATCCACTCCCACCATATCCCTCTCCACCAAAAACACCTTTGTTCTGCTCTTCTTGAAGGGCATCTTGGAACTTCTCAAAGTCCGTCATCCATTCTCTTGCAAAATCTGCATCCTGGACGTCTGTCTTGTTAAACACAAGGATCATGGGAAGTTTAGTCTTGTAAAGTATAGAACACGCATAAAGCATGTTAGACATGAAAGTAGATGTAGAGGATGTGCGCGGTGTATCAATTATGTACGCAATGACAGTGGGAAACGAGGAGGCGAGTGATTCGAGCAGGATACTGCCAGATGCAGACCACACAAACACCTCGATTTGACCCGGCGTGTCAACCAAGAAATGTTTTGGGGACGTGATGTTGCTTTCCGGTGGTGGACTGGCACGTTTTTCTAGTAAGCCCATTATTTGATCGATCTTGGTTGCGAAAAGGTTGAGAGAAGTGAGAATGCCACCGTTCGGACCGAGATTGTACTGTTTCATCACTTCTTTGTAGTTGATACTGTCTCGAATGTCGATATTTGGCTGAAAGGGGACATGAGTGACAGCGGGATCAAGGTTCAACACGTAGGGCTTAGTCTTGTTAACGTGCAGGTAGTTATTGATTCTTTGCATGAATGTCGTCTTGCCAGAGCCTACATATTTGTCAGTTCGTCGCAGGTACGTAAATCCCTGAGCATATATTTACCAGCCATTCCAATGCAGACCACTGCAACTGGGGAGTTCGACATCTTGTCAAGGCCTCGTTGAGCGAAGAATCTGGTTAATGTGTGAGTTTTCTCGCGCAGCAAAACGAGGAATGAAGTCAAAGCCCGTTGGGGAAAAGAATTGAAATGAGGCAGCAGCGGGGGCAATGACGCACCCGCCACATTAAAACTGTCCGTTCTCCATCGTGAATCATCGGGGCACTTTCCACTTTTGTAGGTCCAAATGCACCTTAACTTCACATCATTCCTCACTGGTATTCAATCTCACTCTACGACATGGCTCTCGAAGATTTTGAGCGCGAGCTCGCCGAGCAAAAGGAAACAGAAAGGCGACGCGAACGGCGGAAAGAGTCTGAGCGATCGGACCACCGACACCACCGACACCACCATCGAAGTTCTCGACACAATGACACGCGCGACGATGAAGACGGCCACAGATCCAAGCGACGGAGACATTCAAGAGATGATGATGCGTCGGAAAGCAGACACAGACATAGACACAGACAGCATCGTCGGAGTAGAGGGGAGGACGACGAGGCCGACAATGACAACATCAATCCAAATGATAAACAGTCAATGTCAAGACCAGATTTCACTGAGCTAAAACGCGATTCCTGGATGGAGGCTCCATCAGCACTCGATGTTGACTATGTACAGAGAAAAAAGCAACCGGAACCTTCACCACCAAAGGCCGCGTCCTTAGGTGCAGATTTTGAACTTAAGATCCATGAGAAGGAATTGAACCACCATCTACGCGATCTACGCACAGGGAAAAATATAGACGATCTCGAGGATGAGCCGGCAAGCGACCAAGTGGACTACACTTTCGGTGATGCAGGCTCGCAGTGGCGCATGACGAAACTCAAAGCTGTCTATCGACAAGCCAAGGAGACAGGGAAGAAAGTCGATGATGTCGCGCTAGAACGCTATGTCAGTCTTCGCCAATTTGATGAGGCTCGAGAGGAAGAGATTGAACTCGATAGGCGCAAATCCTATGGAAAAGATTATGTCGGCAAAGACAAACCTAGTGGAGGGCTCTACCAGGAACGAAAGCTCGATGCTGGACGCCACAGACCGCAAGCTCGGGACGCATATGTTGGTTCAGAAGACGATCTGGTCGAACAGCTACCCGTTGCATCAGCACCCTCGGGAAGCACACCGGGATCCAAGATCGACCAAACAGCACTGAACAAAATGAAAGCACGGCTTATGAAAGCACAATTGCGGAAGGACCCCATGGCCTCCCAGCTAGAACGAGAATATAACGATGCGTTGAACAGCTTCTCTCAACAAGACCCAACCATCATCAACCTCTCAGCGATGGACAACCGCATGTTATCATCGGCACCCCGTAACGAAGTCAAAGCCGTCCAGAACCGACGCGGCGCGGAGCGCGGCCAGGTTGAAGAAAACGAAAACATGACGATTGAAGACATGGTTCGTGAAGAACGGCGAACACGCGGACAGGCGGGTGGCGACGGCGCACGTCTGGCAGAGCGGATCGCCAAGGATGGCAAGTTCGACAATGACCTGGAATACATGGACGAGAATGCGGCGAAGCTAGCGAAACGAGTGCACAAATCCGACGCCAACCTGCGCAACGTCGCCATCGGCGAGTATCAGAAACTGAACCGGATCCTCGAGAACTGTCCACTCTGCCACCACGAAGATACAGACACGCCACCCATCGCGCCCGTCGTCTCCCTAGGAACACGCACCTATCTCACCCTTCCCACCGAACCAGAGTTGAGCCCCTTTTCTGCAATGATCATTCCAACGCAGCACCACACGAACCTGCTAGAATGTGACGACGATGAGTGGGAAGAGATCCGGAACTTCATGAAATCACTCACCCGCTTCTACCACGGCCGCGGGCAAGACGTCATTTTCTACGAGAACGCGGCGTTCCCGCACCGAAAGCCGCACGCCGCGATGACGGCGGTTCCCTTACCCTACAGTCTAGGCGAAACTGCGCCAGCCTTCTTTCGCGAAGCGTTTCTCACCTCCGAGAGCGAGTGGAGCCAGCACAAGAAGATCGTGGACACGCTGGCGAAGGCAAAGGGAGGGCTAGGCAGGGCCGCGTTCAGGCGGTCGCTAGTCAAGGAGATGCCGTATTTCCACGTGTGGTTTGAGCTGGACGGCGGGGCGGGCCATGTGGTTGAGGAGAGTGAAAAATGGCCAAGAGGCGATCTCTTCGCGAGAGAGATCGTTGGGGGAATGTTGGGACTCGAGCCCGATGTTATCAAGAGGCAGGGCCGCTGGCATCGCGGAGTAGATAAGAGGGTTGAAGGGTTCAGAAAGCTCTGGCGTAAGTTCGATTGGACTAGGGTCTTAACGGAGGGTGGAGGTGCCTAAGGGCAAGCAGGAGGCAATATCAGGCGTCGAGGCGTCTCGGTAGACATACATATAACAAGAGACACATGGCCAGGTTACTCTCTATACTCATTGTCTCTCCATATACTAAACAATAATCAATAGCTGCACTTGCAAAGGGCTATTTCCTCTTTCTTCGAAATGAACCTCGAGCGCGGTATGCTCCCCATTTGGTATACCTACGTGACTAGTTTTATCGTGCCAGTGCAGCAACATGATCAACGCTCTGCATGTACCATATCACGTATGCTTTTGCGCTCTTGCTCCCTCCTCCTTATCTCGTCCATCACTTGTGCTGTGGTCCTTCCCTTTCTTTTGTCCTCTATACTTGGGCTGTGCTCCGTGGTGCTCCTGGCCTTCTTTACATCCAAGCCGAGGGCTTGAATCATCAGGCGGCGGCGGCGGCGACTTGTAGCAGTCTGAGACGATTCACAGGACAACCCGCCTGACGGACCCAAACTCTGGGAGTCGCCTTGCCGGGATCTACCGCCGACCACCTGGATTGGCGGTGTCCTAGACGGTATTGCCTATGGTTTGTGATTTAGCTTCGCAGTGAGGCTCACACCAGACTCGGGGCTATTAACTAAGTGTGTGCACGGACTCTGTTCATCAAATGGAGCTGGCGCTGGTGAGCCACCTTCTGGGTGCGCCAGTGACTTTAGAGCTTGATTCTACGCATCCTCGAATAATAAGTATAACTTGGAAGGAAAGAAGCGCCATCTTAACTCATATCCGCAATCATGGTGCCGGGCTCTTCCAGATACTTCTGCACCTGTGTAGCCATACGCGCCATCGTGGCGCCATCAACCACTCGGTGGTCGGCGCTCCAGCTGATGTTTGCCTGCAACGCGGCTTTCACAGTGACTCCATCATTCGCGAACACAGGGACGGTCTTGATCTTGCCCACTCCCATGATGGCAAGTTGGCCTTCAACAATCACTGGAGCGACAACTTCGCCGCCGATGTTTCCGATGTTACTAACGGTGATGGTTCCACCGGTGAGATCGTTGTTGCTGAGTTTCCCCGCTTGGCCTAGCTGCGCGAGCCGTTGGAGCTCTTCCGCGATCGAGGTGATTGAGCGGGCATTGACTGCTTTGATGACGGGGACGATCAGGCCGTTGGGTGTGTCCATTGCGACGCCGATATTGTGGACGGAGCGGAGTATTAGCTGGGGTTTCTTTGGGTCGGAGGTTACGTCCAGCCTTGCGTTGAGGAGAGGGTATTGGTTGAGAGCTAGTGAGACAGCTTTGATCATGAAAGGCATGTATGAGTATTTTGGTGTTGTGTCCGGGTTGCGGAGACTGTTCAGCCGTGACCGCATGGAGGTCAAGGTGGTGAGATCGACAGTGTCGGAGAAGAGAAAGTGCGGGATAGAGAGTGATCCAGTCATGCTCTTGAACATTGCCGATTGGACAGGCGTGAGCTTTTGTGCGATCTCGGTCTGTTTAGCATCCATTGCCGGCTTTGAGATGGCGGCGGCAGATGCAGTAGACTGTTGCGAGCCTCCCTCGAGATACTTGAGAACGTCTTCCTTCAAGACACGACCGTCTTTGCCAGTGCCAGTAATATCCTCGATCGCTATATCATGCTCCTTGAGAAGGCCACGCACAGCTGGTGTAGCTAGAGAGGCATGCTTTCCAGGCTGCTGCGGTTCTGGGCCTGATGTTGACGTGGTGGGCTTGACTTCAACAGCATCACTTGCGGCAACGGGTTCGGGGTCTCGTGCCTCTGGTTGTGACTGTTGCTCCGGCTCGCCCTCTCCCTCCACTTCGATCTCGAGTAGTGTATCACCAGTTTGCACAACATCGTCTTGAGCAAAATAGATCTTCTTGATCACTCCGCTATACTTGGAAGTGATCTCAACGGAGGCCTTGTCGCTCTGGACCTCGCAGAGAGGGCTCCATTCTTCAATGGGGGCACCCTCTTCCACAAACCACTGAATGATCTGAACCTCTTTCACGCCCTCTCCGATATCTGAGAGAACGTGTTTCTCTGTCTTTTCCCATCGGGCAGAGGCATGGAATTGTCGAGCGAGGGGCAGGAAGGGGCTGCAGGTTCGAGGTCGAATGGCAGGGCCTCTGACCATGTGGTGCATCAGCCGTAAGGCCTGAGGCGAAGGTATGTATTTCATATTGACGGTATTGAAGGGACAGTCTCACAAAAATTGCAGAGATTTCTCTGCAAATGGTACCTCCTTCAGAGTATTTGAAGTAAAGCTGTCTGTGAGGTTGGGGAGGAAAGAAAACAACCGCGTCTAACCGACCGCGCAATCTGATGGCTTATCCCCTTTCCATCTCCGAATGACGTGGGGCCGAGGCTGTCCCTGGCAAACTAACCATTGCCTTTGGCGATGACTAAGCGAGGATTCAAATCAATATCAGCCCTTTGAAGGTCTTGAGTATTCTAAGAATCTTGAAACTTGCTATTTTGGAGGAGGAGTTGGAGGAGTTGGATTACATGGCTTCACTATCTCGATACAGGAAGCTGGGAATTGGGAATTCGACGCGGTTGAGAAGCCATTCCTTGTGTGCAAGATGGCTAGTGACCACTGGTAAGCGCTTTGTTGTAATGAATAAATATATTCTTATCACGGCTCACTATGCTGGCATTCCGGCCAGATACTCAACCTAAGCCACCATCTCTTTTGATGAGTTTGTGCACCTACCATATCCTAAGCTTGCAATGAGATGCATAAACAGTGCGCGTTTACAGATAAAAATCATGGCTCTCCATCCAGAGAACTGAGCATTTGGGCATTACCCCTGCTTCAGATAATGAAATTAAGTTGTGCGAGGTGACACCTAGATTATTACATCATTGAAATGCCAAGACTTGTCTGGCTCTAAAAAATTAACCGCGCATAAGCCTGCTCGAACACAGGACTATTGAAAATCTCGAAACCATATCCAAAACCAAAAAAACAGAGGGACTCTTCTTTGAAGAGGTGCAAAAAAGAAACAGATAGTAGCAACGATTGGTTTCGATCCAATGTCCTCCGGGTTATGAGCCCGGCGCGCTTCCACTGCGCCACGTGGCTGTTCTTTTTCTGTTATTGATTTGTGACTGAAACTACATGAAATAAATATATAATGACCCAAAATGACATAAAAGTGGGGGTCCTTTGAGGCACCCGCCTGGTTTTTCCGGGCACCCAGCCCACTTAACTGATGATAACATCATTCCTTTCACGATGACTCATGATTCAGGTTCACCAGCATTGTTTGATTTACTATGAGCACGTCCTGACTCTACACATCACATCACACTTCTCTCGTAGACCCTTGTCACCATGCCACATCCTCCATAATGATAGCTCCACGGCAAAGTGTTGACCTAGTGTGGCGCGCCCATGTCCCAGTTCAGCACGTCCATATTCACCTACTACTGGGTAAGTACGAGCGGTACTGTCGTTTGGCTTAATATAACCGCCGTTTGTACGATGGTCATGCTCTGAAAGGAACAGAAATGTCCTTCGGCCGAGGCAAGCAATGAAAACTAACACTTCTAGTTGGTGGCGGCAACATTCTTCCACCAGATATGCCCCCCTGCCCACCAAGGAATGCATCTCACCTTTCTCCACCTTCCCCTTTCAGCAGTCTCAACTGATGATGGCGAGTATTCCTTTCGAGGCTGACACAGAAAACAATCGTACAACGCCTGGCCATTATAGGCTGCTGGTCCGTGTAGTTGGGTATAAAAGGGCGAAGGAGAATGTACAAGTGAATCCCATCAACAATCATCATCGCGATCATGTCAAACCACGCACTTGTCTTCGGTGCGTCAGGCATATCAGGCTGGGCCCTCGTAAAGGAGGCTTTAAGTTACCCGAATCCTTCAGCATTTTCTAGAGTCACCGCACTCACGAACCGGCCTCTATCCCTTTCGGACAGTCAATGGCCGGAAGATAATCGCCTTCGATTGATCAGTGGGGTCGATTTGACTAAACCGGTGGCCGACGTGGTGCAATTGTTGAAAGATATTCCAAGTGTCGAGACAGTCTCTCATGTCTTCCTCTTCCTGTATCTTGACCTAGGAAAAGACAAGAAATCATTGATCAAAGTCAACACAGACCTGATCCGAACCGCCGTCGAGGCGATACAGCAAGCGTCTTTGGTAATCAAGAGTTTCATCCTGCAAACTGGTGGAAAGTCCTATGGCCTAGGTAAGCAATGTCGAAGAGTTTTCACTGCGCCCACTAACTAGCCAGAACGACCGGACGTTGTCACGATTGTGCCTCCGCTCAAAGAATCGTATCCGAGAGTGCCAAAGCCGATTGCCGATGACATTTTCTATTATCATCAATATGATGTGCTTGAAACACTTTCCAAGGGCGCGACGTGGACTTTCACCGAGATTCGACCCGATGGAATGATCGGGTTTGTGCCAGGGACGAATGTAATGAACTTAGCTCAAGGGCTTGCATTCTACTTGACCCTCTATCGTGAGGTCCATGGAACCGGGGCGACGATTGTCTACCCAGGTGCCGAGCATGGCTATCGACACAAACATACCGATACGTTCCAGGACATCGCTGCCCGTGGAGAGATATTCGCGGCTTTGAATCCAGAAAAATGCGGCTCCGGTCGCACATTCAACATCGTCAATGGCGATGTGGTTACATGGGCCGATAAGTGGCCCCCTATTACGGCGTACTTTGGGCTCAATGGCGTTGGTCCTCAGGGAGCTTTTGAGCCCCCAGCAGATTTCGTTCGGAAGCATATCGGGGTTTGGAATGACCTGGTGAAGCGAAATGGGTTGAAGCCAAGTCGGATTGAAGCATTCTTCTGGCCTTTCCTCGACGTTATGATGGACAAGGCCTTCTTTGATCGTCAGTACGACATGAGTGCTGCACGTGCGGTGGGCTTCGATGAGACCATCGACACCGTCAAGGCGTACACCATAGCCTTTGACAGAATGCGCCTTGCTCGGGTCATTCCGTAGAACCGTACTTCGTGACTAGCTTTGCCTGCCACTTTCCAGTGTGTTCATGCAGCATCAACTAAACTGCTGTTGGCCTCAATTTCCCGCAGTCATGATTCAACCCCGTGAAGTTCACCGACTCTTCGTCCACGTCAGCGGCCTTGGCAGTTAGGACAAAGTATTCGTCAACTGCAATGCATGGTAACGCATCCAGAGCCAATTTGGACTGCATTGTTGACACACCAAAGCAGCCGTTTTACCATTGCCTTTCAATCTGTGATGGAAAGTTCGGATCACGGATGCGTGGCTGAGCAAGCCCATCGCTCAAGACCCTGAGGCTTTTGGCGGGAGCCCTCGCGGACCGCCCGAGGTGCCCGAACTCTTCAGGCTCTCACATGGTTTGAGAACCTCCGGCTAGAATGTCCACATTAATCTTAAGCGGGATGTTAAACGATAGGGCTTCAGTGGTGGTGTGAAAAAGGCTGGTGTCCCGAGACTCGCGTGAGAAGAAGCCCCTGGCTCGAAACTATCCGAGCGCCAACACGATTGGCCATGACGGGTTATGGGCCAAAGCCGCCCTGCCCCACGAACCCCTCCATCGCAGATCCTGACAAGCTGATGGCTTCAGCTCCTGAGAGTTCAGGGATCAAACTCAGCTGGGACCTGCAGCATTAGCTTCCCGCAGCTCCCACAGGTGTACTTATGCCAGAGCTCGCCTTTCAACCATGGCGTCTGCTTTCTCTTCAGTGCTTGGTCTCGTCACCAATAAACCAAAACCCAACAATCTCACCATGGCTCCCAACGTCACGATCCGAAACATCAGCAATAATCCATTGACCCTCGTGCAGGCCGAATATTTTGAGCCTCATAGGGAGGACAAGGGCAAAGGAGGCTTCCAGATCAGCAACGTCACTCAGGCGCTGGGCAACGTGACCAACAGTCTGGGCATCACCAACAGCACCACCCGCAAGGATGTACCAGAGATCGATGCCAACGCCAGACCGTTCGAGAGTCGAAACCTCGACATTAAACTCCCGCCGTTCTCGATCGTGAACACCGACATCCGAGCCACGATCAACAAGCCAGATGAGAGGTTGCGTTTGACTTTCCAGACCGAACTCGGCGGCAAGCATCAGCTCTACTGCCCCGTGCCAACTCTGCAGACAGCCTCGTTGGTGGCCCTGGCAGACAACCCGAAATATCGCTTCACTGGCATCTATTTGACGCAACACTCGTACGTCACCTTGTTCAACACTTCGAACTTAGAACAGTGGATGAGGAACATCCCAGACTTCACCCCTCTGGGCGCGCTGTCGATCCCCGGCTCCCACAATTCCCCCACCCACCATCAAGCCCCGCCATCAGTTCGATGCCAGGCTGTGTCGCCAAAGGAGCAGCTGAAGAACGGGTTCCGTTTCTTCGACGTCCGAGTGCAGGTGCCTGAGCCCTTTAATGCGAACTCGGACCATCTCAATCTCGTGCACTCCGCCTTCCCAATCTCACTCACCGGCAACAAACATTTCCGGGACCTGTACAACGAGATCGTGCAGTTCCTCAAGGACAACCCGAGCGAGACGCTGGTCCTTTCCTTGAAACGCGAAGGCACCGGGAAGGGCACGGACGAGCAGTTCTCACGCATCCTGAAGAACCACTACCTCAGAGACGGCGACCGATGGTTCACGGAGCCGCGCGTGCCCACACTCGGCGAAGCACGTGGGAAAATCGTGCTGCTGCGGCGCTTCGGACTCGAAGAGGAGCTCCGCAAGGAGTGGAACGGCCGGGGCCTGGGCATCGACGCACAGAACTGGGCGGACAACACACCCAACGCGACCTGTCCCTCCGGCGACGTCGTGGTGCAGGACTTCTACGAGGTCTCAGAGCGGCCCACCATCGACAAGAAGATTACGTATGCACGCGACCACCTCGAGCGCAGCGGCTGCTGCCCGTTCTTCCCGAACGACCGCCAGAAGAGCGACGGGAAGAAGATCCCGCTGTACGTGAATTTTTTGTCCGCGAGTAATTTCTGGAAGGTCAATACTTGGCCTGAGAAGATTGCTGCCGAGGTTAATCCGGCGATTACGGAGCATTTATGCAGGAGCCATCAGGTGGGCGATGGGGGCAGGGTAAAGGATGGAAACTGGAGCACGGGTATTGTGGTCACTGATTGGGTTGGATTGGGTGGTGATTGGGACCTTTCCAGGGCGGTCGTCGGCATGAATGCTAAGCTGGTCAACCATGACTAGTTGGTTGGCTACAGCAAACAGTCGGGATGGAATTATTAAAAGATGGAGATTCACATCGGACTAATTATAGGACTAGGCCGAGTCGATGACTTAGTTAGATATCACAATGGGATCATTAACCTAGAGCTTCTTGTTGAGTTGGAGCGAGCAAAACATAGATTGTCGCGGTAACAGGAGACAATCGCATAATTGAGAACCGTTAGTGGTATATCGATTTAGGCAACTTTTCTTTGTAACAACCCACATCAGAATTCCATCCAATTTTCCCACAATGCGCCCGTCTGCCCTGCGGCCCAATCATCAATCATGTGCGTAGCTTGAGGTACTCATCGCGACAGCTTGTGCAGTAGTCATTATACCAATTCTGCACGTCTGCGCTCTGCCCCGTCAAGTTCTGCTCTGTGTCAGACAAAACCAAGCCTTCAACCACTTGACATCTTCGATTTTCATCGACCAGCCATTGTTGCCAGGCGGATTGCACGAGTTCTTTTTCGACGCTGTTGATCACCCTGACTGCTACGAAGAGGTCGTGTCGATAGGTTCCGAGTCTTTGTCGCGTCTGCTGGATCCGTGCAACCTCAGTGCCTGGTCGACTGGGGACTAGCTCTGGATCATGCTCGTCGTAGAAGACACTGTAGCATGTGCTCGCATCGCGAGATGGCATTTTCGCGTCTTGATGAAGGATCTCGTGAAGATCGTCGTAATACACGGCTCGACTCATAACGACATCTGGTGAAACACCAAGCCGTGCCATAAAGTTTCCTGCTCTGCGTTCATGCCACCAGCCCAATGTATCTCGGTAAGTATGCCAACTGTTGTAAAGAATGCTAAATGCCAACGCCAACAGTATCAACTTGTTTGCGGAGAGAATCTTGCTCATCCATTTGATGATATCCAGAAGCAATTGCAAAATTGTACCGGCCGCGCTTTCTCCTGCCGAAAGAGCTGTCTGAACCATGAGGCCTGTCATTGTTCTTGATACGGGTTGTCGCCTGAGCTCAATATTGATAGCAGAAGCATCGATTTGTAGTTGGGTCGATTCTGTTGCATGCCCAACCTGTCCAAAGATCTGAACGGCCTTTTTTGTCCTGCTGTGTGCGCCGAGTTTCCTGACTTGGTCCGTGACAAGATCCGCTAGATCTTGAGAGTCCAGTTCTAGATCATACATTGCCTGTCTTTCTATCACACCCCCAAGCAGCCATGCTGCGTGTAGCCACTCTACCTTGACGAAGATGGCAAGTTTGCACTTGCCCTTTGCTGCATGAGTGATAACAATTTTGCTGACCAGTCGTTGGCTGTTCTTGTATGGAAGGTGCCATGGAGTACGCTTATCGGTAACGACGTAACACAAGTGATCATTATTCACATCCACGACTTGGTAGTCGCGGATTTGCATCAGCCTTTCGCCGCCGAAGAGAGTTTTGATTGGGATATCGAATGCGAATTCTCTTCGCAGGTGACCTTCACTGAGATTGAGCCATGGTCCTTGCGTCAAGTTTCTAGCTCGACGTTCATGTTGCAGCAACTGCCATAGTGCGCTCTTGTCACCAAAGACGACATGGAACAGTGCTTTCGCGCTAATATCATATTCCTTCTCAACGGTCAGGCGTAGATTTCCTGCGGGTACGTACTTGACAGCTTGAGCAGGTAACTTGAACTTGGATTCCCGTCGTCCGAGAGCTCCTTGCTGCAAAGTTCTGTCCACCCTTATGGGGCTTTTCACTTCTGTCCCAATGGTTGAAGCTCTACCTCGATAGCGCGGGCCCCCGGTATCAACTGGTGTGTTTGGAGAGACATCTTCCCAGCTCTCTAGACTCGGGCTACGGTCTGAAGCATCTGTCTCCATCCTTAGGAGAGCCTTTATGAGCTCTTCGAGACCGAGGGGGGCGTTGCTGGTACTGTTTTTGATCAAAAAGTTCAGGCGCCGCTGTAGAAGACGGAGAGGTTCCAAAAATGTCTTGACGGTGATTCTTCGAGGACCGTTCTCACTTCCACTATCTCGCAAGTGGAGGAATATAAAATCACAGTCTTTGCCTGGTGCTGCTGTAGCTTCCTCAATGGAACTAAGGAGCACATTCGAGGTGAGAACCAAACCGAGATGGTTGCTATAAAAGTACACATCTTTCGAGGTCACATAGATGCGCCCCGGGAAGTCTTGTTGCTCGCTGGGATTCCAGGTTGCCCTAAACACCATCACGAGTCGCTCGTCATAGCGAACGTTTGGAAACAGAAGGCGAAATTGAGCATCTTGGGACTTTAGTTGAAGGGGATAATAGTTAGGAAAATCGGGAACGAGTAGCTCGGCGCGTATTTCCCTGAGTCCTTCGCGATCAACACTAATGGTTTTTCTATGCCTCTTGCTAGGAGAGGGAGTGCGACTGCGTAGAGACGATGCCGGAATTGTAAGATCTAGTTGGGATATTGCGTTCTGATGAGAAATAGTGCCCCGGGGAGGTGATGGGCTGGGTTTGGGTGGGGAAGAGGATGGCTTGAGGGAAGGGCTCGGTTGCAGACCTAGGTTGAGTTCTGGTACGCTCTTGGGGTCTCCCCGTTCAAGTTTGTTAACAGGGGCTGTGTTCGAAGTTCCCCAGATATTGGCAAGCAAACTGGTGGGAATGCCAGTTTTGCCTGGGGCTGGACTCAGCCCACGTTCGCCAGTCACTATCACCGCCGATTTGGTGAGGTTGGTTTGAAGGGGGGATAGTGCTAGTGTGGATGGAGAGAGACTGCTTGGGGGCATGTCACGCAAGGCCAGAGTGAAGTTGCTTCGCGGTTTGAGGGACTCAGCGTCAGTGCTTTGCACCATTGGTATACTTGGGCCAACAGGCATTGATCCATGACTGGCGGCGATCAAGCTAGCAATGCCACCAGCAGGGAGATTTGGTGTTGATGGACTTGATGATAGCAGAGGGCCCCCGGTTCCTCTTCTGTGCAAATCAAGCTTTGACATTATTCGTGAAGCTGTTTCACGGTGGCCTCCTTGGTTTCCATCATCAAGCGCTGTCGATCGCCGTGAGATGTCCATACTTCCATCCCGCAGATGCTCATTCCCAGGAATGGGAAGAGTATGTGTCTTCTCTAGGGCAACGACATCATCTCCCGCGGTACCAGGCTCGGTGGAACTCAGAATAAAACTTCCGAATTCAGGAACTGGAGGAGGTGATATGGCGAAAGCAGCGCCGCTTTGTATGTTCCCCCCTCCAATGAGCGATTTAGACGACTCTGGGTCGTCCAAGGCCCTTGACTTGGCCGTTTCGAACGCTCCAATCCAATCAACGAGCTCGGATTGTGTTTCAGCTTGCAGAAGAATGGTGTTCTTATTTGTCTTGAGTTCAAAGCAAAATCGACGTTCTTCAGCAGGGGCGGGCCGCACGTTGCACAGAAGGACACCAATACGCTCACTTTCCTCCACTCCACCCGCCCTTGCTCCCTGGAGCAGCCACCCAAAAACACCGTTGCGAATGAATGCCCATCGTTTGACCCAAACCGTTCTCGTCGGCTTCCCGCTATATGTTCTGAGAAAGAGCCAACCCTGCTTTTCACCTTTTTGGGAGGTGGTCTTCTTAGGAGAACGGGGTAAAGTAGAGATGCTAGCTGTCTGCGAATGCCCACCAAATTGAGGTACAGTCGAGAGGCTGTAGTCTTCCAAGTCCCTAGAAGGTCGCGTGTTCAGCTCGGCGGCATCTTCCAGCTGCCTTCTAGCAGTCACCAATTCCTTTCGAAACGTCCTTTCGCTTAATTCCATCTCGTTCAGCCATCCTTTGACTCTTTGCATTTCCTCTGCACCCCTCTGGAATGTTGCTGAAGCGTTGTCCCGCGACAAACGCATCTCTCGCCACTGATCAAAGAACAGTTTGACCAGCAATTTATCCACAGCAAATCGAAACTGGGGAGCCATACTCATGAAGTCCATCATTGCCTTTAGATAAAGCTTCCTGGCTTCGTGCAGTTGGAAAGCTTCCTCTCTAAGTGAAGATGCTTCTTTTGATTTGCCGAGCCCAGCATATTTTGTTTGGAAATGTTCGAATGTCTTCTGTGTCGAGTCAACAGCCCTGCGTGACTCCTTGAACGCTCGGACATCGTATTGTAGAAAGTTTCTGATAGGATCAATCACCATGAAGTTCAGTCTCTTGACCATCGAAATCATGCTCATCCAGTAATCTTTGGCCCCATCCGCGCACTTTTTCATTGCAAGAACACTATAATCATGGTCCATCATGGACTCTGAGAGCGCCATGGGGAGGATAGAGTGAGAGACGAAGTTGTTGAGGACGTTCTCCAGAGTTAAGGCTTCAGTGACTAGCCGGCTTGTGGCTTTGACATATTCCTCAAGCCATTTCTCGAGCAAGTCGACCTGCTCGCTATAGTGGAGGACGGTAGCGCGAGCCGAGGGCGAGTCCACCGCAGCTTCCTTTAAGGCAACAGGGACAAGATCGATCAGTCTGCCAACCTCATCGGCCGGCAACAGCCCAGCTTGAGCCATGAGCGGCGACGCAGGCCTTAAATTGCTTAATGGTTTCGGTCGACACGTCCGAGGCTTGGATTGGGTTCAAGGGGGGTCTAACATTGCAAAACCAGCCGCTACAGTGGTAACGGCGAGCACAAAAGGTGGAATGGCAGTTTAATCGTAACTGGAGGTCAGTTGATGCTCTTTATAAGTGCGACTTGAAGAGGGACAGTGTAGCGGTTTCGCTGCGCGTAAACACATCAGCCCCGGAGTCTACGTCAGGATGAGGTGTTGACTAGCACGACTCGGTATATGGTCACGTGAGGGATCTAATGACTCAAGTGACGCTTGCTTTTCTCTCACCAAGCTTTCACAATTAGGTACCAGCTCATCATTCATCTATCACCGCACTGAATGGATTCTAAATTTCAATCACCAGCAACTGATGTGCTTGGTTGCGAATGCGAATTACAGTCCCAGTTTTTAAATGCCGTCCTCGAATAATGCCGCCAAGATGAGCACTACTCTACGAGATGAAGTTAGTCCCGAAAGTGTCGAATCATCTGCACATCTTCTTGGTCGTAGGGTTCTGACCTGCGAAAATCGCCTTGATTGATGCAACACTCCCTTGCAGGCACATTTCAGTAATCGCTGAATTACTAATATATACTCCGTACAGATTATGAATTGAGATCTCGGCCTTGATGTTGTTGAGAAACACGATATGTTCAAAAGCGGATCTCCGTCCTGTGGACGCTCCAAATAGGGGTAGCCGCACCCAGAGAGGCCAACGGGACGGAATTCCTGCTCCGAGGATTGCCAACATATTCATACCGCAGCATGGACTATCGAGCATGGCGGGTGGAGATGGCTTTCATCATTCCTGGTCGGTCGCTATGGGGGACGGAGTATAGCGTCGTAACAAGTGTGGGAATCCTCAAAATTTCTCGCTTCTATTTATGAATCTTTAATTCAACATGTGAGATTGCCACCTGCGAAGATCCAACTTCCGACCAACTAATTACATATGCGCCCCGTGGCTTCATGCATTTGTTTTAGCTGGTATCTCGAACCCGGGGTTCTCGGTGAATAAGACGCGATTTCTATCTTTCTGAAGCTTGGCAACCTCTGAAGAGCGCAAGCGAACTTCCAGTCTCGGGAACAGCTTCAAAGTGTTCGTTCGGCCCATTTTGACGATACTAGCCTGATTAATAGGAAGTGTGTCAAACCACGTTGAGCCTTCCGTGATGTTCTCATAAGGGGTGTCTACTGAGAACAGGATACGGTCAACACCAATTTCTGTCATTGCATTCAGAAGTGGTGGTGTACAGAAATAACCGGCAGTGGTGATTGAGACATTATTCTCTAAATATTCACGGACCGTCTTCTTCGAAGGTAGGCCGCGTCCCCGATCCCTCTTTTCGAGCCAGTGGTCGATACGGCCGAGCTGCCCGAGGAGAAGTTCACCTGATCTCGTTAGATTCTCGCAACATTGTGATTAGTTGGAAAGGGGTGGGAGTGTACCCATATGACCCAAGATCAATTGAAGTTTAGGAAATCGGTCAAAAATTCCACTCGTACACAAGGCCAGCGCATGAAAGCTCGAGTCAATTGTGAAGCTAAATGTGGGCCCCACAAGCCAGGGTCTGGTCTTGTAGAGCCGGAGAAACTCTTGTGGTATTGGTGGTTTGGGGTGAAGGTAAACAGGGATGCCGAGGAATTCAGCAGTCGCCCAAAAGGTGTCGTACTTGGGATCATCATAAAATTTCTCCTTAACGACTCCATCTGCGTCAAGATACTCTTGAGCATCGTGGAGCATGACACCGACCATGCCCAACTCGTTCACACACCTGGTAAGCTCAGCAGCAGCGTTTGCTGGGTCATGCATTGAGACACCAGCGAAAGCAGCAAATCTTTCCGGCGCTTCGTCCACGAGCTTTGCAATATAGTTGTTCGAACGAACAGCATATTCTTCTGCAGCTTTAGGGTCTTTGATGCCTTGAGGGCCGGGAGGGTTTTGCGACATTATTGCCATCTCAACGCCATTCGCGTTCATCTCATCTAACCGGGCGCCATGGATCTCAAGAAGAGCTTTTGCGAGATCCTCGGAGTTTCGTGATGCAAATCGCAGTCTTTCGACTGGATTGTCTTCTGGCATACCAACATGCTCTTCAAGGATAATTTTGCCTAGCATGGTGGCTGTCTCGATCCTGCTGGGAAATTAACAGGACATTCTAGGTACCAGTGCCAAACCTCCATTCCCGATATGGCGGGCTTATATACTAACTTGGAAGCGCGTAACTGGGCAAATCAATCTCCGCGCTACCACAAACTCCGTACGGAGTCTGTACTCTCCATTGTCCACCCTTCTGCCACACTGAGCAAAGAAAATGTAAAGCGGAGACTCCACGGGAAAAAGGCCGGCGTCAAGCTAGGGTGCCGCGGAGAACACGTGAACTATCCAGTCCGTTCACGTGCTCTGCGAGGACGCAGCCGCTTTGCATCCGTTTTGCATCCACGCCAAAGCATATCTACACTTCTAACTCATGTCAGCACTTCCGGCCTTATAGTTCAAGGGTAGGTCCTGCTACCTAGGTACTTAAGTAACCCTCAATATCTAGGAAATGTAGCCTGCCGGAAGAATTTCTACCTAGGTAGCCATCTGCTATTTTTTGCTTCGCTGTGAACGGTAGCGGCAGAGCCACACTTTCCAAGATGGGGGCCCCAAAGTACGAAGCATTAACCAGATTCAAGTACTCCTCCGATAACCCAAAGGATTGTTTTGATGTTCACAATCCTGCGACTGGCGAAGTTATCACGACAATTCAAGGAGGTGGGACCGCAGAACTCGAGCAGGCAATTCAAGCTGCAGATCATGCTTTCCGTACCGACTGGAAATGGAGACCTCCATTTGAACGAGCGCGACTCCTCTTGAAAGCGGCAGAGAGGCTTGAGGCGCATTTCGACGAGCTCTGCTGCCTCTTATCACTGGAAAATGGAAAGCCTATTTCTCAAGCACGCGAAGGGGACGTGTTGTTTGTCATCGGAATCTTTCGGTATTTCGCTTCATTAGTCGATAAATTACCCCACGAGGTGTACGACCAGGGTACTATCTATGCGACTGTTCTTCGCGAGCCTTATGGTGTGGTTGGTGCCATCCTCCCATTCAATTGGCCACCTATACATTTCGGTGGTAAGAGTGCGCCAGCACTCGCAACAGGGAATACTATTGTCATCAAGCCGGGAGATCAAGCGCCATTGACTGTGATGAGAATGGTTGAAATCGTGGCGGAAGTGCTTCCTCCTGGCGTTATCCAGGCTGTACCCGCTACTGGAATACATGTCCCACAGGCACTGGTAACACACTCAAAGGTTAAGAAGATCAGTTTTACCGGATCAACAGGAGCAGGTGCTGCGGTCAGTAAACTTGCGGCTGACGGAATCACTCCTCTGACTCTTGAGCTTGGGGGTAAAAACGCCCTGATAGTTTTGGAGGACGGAGACGTTGACCTAGCGGTACGAAATGCAGTCGACGGCGCCTTCTTCAATCAGGGCGAGGCTTGCACAGCGTCCTCTCGATTGTTAGTGCACAGCTCGCTTCACGACACATTCGTGAGTAAGCTAGCAGCCGCGGTGAGGTTATTGAAAGTGGGTGATGGTGCCGACGAGCAGACCCACGTTGGACCTGTGGTCACGAAAGCCCATCAGCAAAGAGTCGAAGAATATATTCGGATTGGCCTAGCTGAGGGAGCAAACATAGAGGCACAGGCACCCCTTCCGACCGATCCAAGGTTAAAGAACGGGTTCTATATCCAGCCGACTCTCTTTACAGGGGTCACGAGGGATATGCGCATCGCCAAAGAGGAAATCTTTGGCCCTGTTGTAACAGTCACCAAATTTGAGACGACCGCGGAGGCCATCGAAGCAGCTAATGAAGTCGAATATGGACTCGTCTGTGCGGTTTTCTCAAAAAATCTGACTGAAGCCATGCGTGTAGCACGGCACATCGACGCTGGCATGCTGTTCCTGAATAACTATAACAGAATGGCACTAGGGACCCCGTTCGGTGGCACAAAGGCTAGTGGGTATGGACGTGAGCACTGTATCGAAACCCTGAAGGATTATACGTGGGCGAAGAATATGCGGTACCCGACAGGCCTGGGAGTGGTGGGAGGATGGTCAAAGCTCTCTTCGCTTTTCCCACCTGAGGTGAATGGCACCCACAATGGAACATTATGATTTGGGGAGAGAAATACAAGGCCGTGGGACTGAATCATTGGCTACCTAAGACTGACCTGATCCCTCTGTGCCGAGACTTTGATTATACGGGATATCCATTACTATTATAGGTCCTTTAGACCGACCGCGAAGGTCATGTCGTTTCAGATCAAATAGCCTCCTCCTTTTCTACGGTCGCAACAACACGGAGCACATGTATACATCCTGCTGTTTGTCAAATTCACCCTTTTCCGGGGGTTTGCGCTGGTTCTTATCTCCGAAACAAAGTGGCGGTCGATTAAAGCCGACGGCTAGGTACCTGCTTAAGTCTATACGCATGAACCCTAAGGTGAAGCAGCCGAGTATGCTTAGCTTTTCCGAATCCCGTGTGTGGGCCGTGAACATCGGCTGTGGATGCATAGATAACCAAATGGAGGTGGTGGGACTCCAGCATCAATATTGTGCTCGAGGAGCACCTGATACTGAGATGTACGTTCGGAAAACCTGGCGTATGTCGTAGAGATTGGGTTTTCCGAGCATCCAACTTGCCCCATCATCCGAGGGAGCCAGGGCGGGGCGGCCTCTGGTGCTGAATCCCAGGTAGACAGACATCTAGGTGCTCCGTACGAAATCCTGTGCCAAGTTGCTACATGCCGAAGCGAAAGAGTGACCCAGATCAGCTCCCCCCACTCCAGTCCGTTCATGTGCTCTGCGATGTTGTTCACCGAGGGAGAAGAAAGAGGGGATCTGGGGATGGAAGCACGTTTCTTGATGCGCTCACGTGGATGGACCAACCCCGACGGAGCACATATTCCTGATTCGGCCGAGGCCCCCCTAAACCGCATTAGATAAGCCTTAAGGCCCTCTACCCCGTGCTCCCTAATACAGTAAGTACTCTGGAAGACAAACCGGACGGCCAACAGTGTGTACTCTTCCATATCTAACAGCACCATCAGTCCTGCGTTCCCACAATGCCGTGTCTAGATCTCACACCCACTTATGCGGAGATACATTACTGCCATGACCGTTAAACCCTGACATCGGCAAGATGGGCCCTTTGACGTAGGACCAAAAAGCATTGCTGAAAAACAAAGCTTGTCATCAGGCATCCATGTGCCAGTGAGCTAGACAGTATCACATATAGTAAAGAGCTACCTCACCTAACGACAACTGCAAGATTCGCACGCCCTTGCATGAGATAACCGAAAGACCAGCTTCTCAAGTCCTAGAACAGTGCCCTTTAGGCGACACACAATGCCTTCGAAAATATTGCTCAAGAATGGCGTTGTTATTGTCCACGACGCTGCTGATAATGTCAACGGTGTGAAGTCGGATATCCTCATTGACGGTGACAGGATCGCTCAAATCGCACCAGACATCGCACCATCCAGTGGTGTGGAAGTGATCGACTGCACTGACAAAATCGTCGCACCTGGTTTCATTGATACACATCGGCATATGTACAACACTGCTTTGCGAGGAATGCATGGAAATGACCTCCTGCATGACTACCTCGTGAAAGGTGAGACCCACTGGAGCCTGTCTTGCCCCAACCACTAACCTAGCCAAAATAATAAAGGTATCCTGCAAGGCGGTACATTCAAGCCGAGAGACATATTTTGGGGCCAACTTGCAAGCGCTTTGGAGTGCATCAATTCCGGAACGACCACAGTGGTGGATCATTCGCACATGAATTATGGTGAAGATAATCGTAGGGTTTGCCCTGACCATTAGCCTGATATGATTGTGGACTAATATGGAAATACCATTGACAGCAAAGGCGGCGATTGCAGCTACAGTGGCATCCGGTCTTCGGTCCATTTACGGATACTGCTTCAATGGCCGAGTTGACTCTTGGTCGCCATTTACTATGAATCAAAGCTTCGTCGCACCGTTTGCACTTGATGCGCTCAAAAGCCTGGTGGCTTCAGCTCCGTTTGGCAATGGGAGGGTCACTCTCGGTGTCGCCTTCGATGGGTGGTTTTTGCCACAGGAAATGCTCAAACCGTTATTCGAGGAGATTCGAAATCTTGGTATCAGGCACATTACAACTCACAATGGTGCTTCACCGCCAGGTCAGTACAATCAAAACTTTTGCGAGAAGCTTTCATCGATCCTTTCTTGAGATTTTGAGGAATGGGAAATACTGATGAGCGTTCTCAGGGGTGCCAACCGCGATTGAAACTATGCACGCCTGTGGTGCGTTATCTCCCAAATTAAACGTCATTCTTTCACATGCCAATTTCATTGCCGAGAACGACATCAAATTGGTGAAGGAGAACGGGGCGTATCTCTCCTCAACACCTTCCGTGGAATTGCAGATGGGTATGGGAGTTCCCGTATGTTTCGACGCAGATCGAGATGTACAGTCCTGCTCTTCACTTGGGGTTGATTGTCACAACGTTGTTCTTCCCAGTATAGTGAGCGAGATGAGAGCTGCTCTTGTAAACACGCGAGCCGTCTACAATGAGAAGTTCCGAGCGGCTGGGAAGATAGCAGCCAAACTCAATCACACCGTACAAGACGCCTATGTTCTCGGTACGATCCATGGAGCAAGAGCTGTGGGTATGGAGAAAGATATCGGAAGCTTGGAAGTTGGGAAGAAGGCCGATATCATCGTTTTTGACGCTCTCAGCCCTTCAATGATCTGTGGTGCCCAGCTCGACCCTATCACGGCGATAGTCATGCATTCCACACCAGGAGACATTGAAATGACGTTCGTGGACGGCATCTTGAGAAAGAAGGATGGGAGGATTCTTCCTGTGTCCATCTCGACTGAGGATAGCAAGGTTGCTGGTGTGGATGCCGCGACCCTCGGTTGGAGTGATGTTGGCAAGAATCTTTTGGAGACGCAGAATAGCTTGAAGGACAAGATCAAGGAGATCAATCCTCTGGCCGCGAAGGAAAAGGCTCTCGCGGCATTTGGAATGGATCCATCTATGATCACAACTCAAGTTTAGAAACTCTGGGCTAAATAAAAGCTGGAAGATGGGAGTCATCAAGGGTGTGGTGGAACTGATGATCATACCCTAGTCTCGGAGGGCTGTTTTAGCACAAGGCTGCGACGCCAGAAGGGGCGAATGTCGCTGGGCCGGGTTCCATCCACACGCATATTTATCATTTGTGCATCATCTAATATCAGGTATCAACGCTAGTTTAGTAGTACTGAATACATTAGAAAGATGCTTATCTACTTACTCCACAGTGCTTCGTGCCTGACCCAGAGGATCCGAGTTTGTATCGCTCTTGTCCTTCTTGCGCCTCGCATGGTTCTGTTCAGAAGGTGCCAGGCTGCACCAATTTCGACTTTCTGGTTGGCCAGTTCTAAACGCGAGCTCCAGGATCACAAAGTTCCAAAGAATCGTGAAGCAAAGGTCGACTTGGCTTGACAACACTGAGTCAATGGACGTGGTCCTGATGCTCCGTGCCTAGGTACCTCGCGTAGCTGATAGTGTGAGCCCCCCGCATGAGTCTTGGCGCCTAAATTTCTGAGGCTGTGTAAACCCTCGGTCATTTTCTTTGTCTACCCATCTGCACAGCCAGCAAGCGCACGAGCAGAAAACCGCGCATGCTGTTGCTGGCAGAGTTGTCAATGTCATGTGCAGCACAGCTTACAGGCCATCATCGGTGGCAGTGAACTGCGCACCCAAACCCAGCTCAGATGAACCAAAGCCTGAAAAGCCTAATGCAAGGTGGGCA
>Ga0105239_10001777_pt1 | contig 28348 bp, 25 predicted proteins | sample KBSC44metaG_FD_92761 | JGI IMG/M metagenome (GOLD analysis project Ga0105239, IMG submission 92761) | Corn rhizosphere microbial communities from Kellogg Biological Station, Michigan, USA - KBS C4-4 metaG | ecosystem: Host-associated > Plants > Roots > Rhizosphere > Soil | place: Michigan, USA...
TGACTGGGTTTCAGGTTACCAGAGGGATGGTTATGTACCAGGATAATGCCACTGGCCTGTTGTTGCAGGGCCATATAAAAGATGATCTTGGGGTCAGCCACGGTGGCTGATAAGCCGCCTTTACTTACCAGCTCTTTGGCCAGCACTTTTTGCGAGCGCCCAACCAGCAGGATCCAAAACTCCTCATGGTTCAGGTCCATCAGATGGCGACGCATAATATTATAAGCATCGCGACTGCTGTTAATATATTCAATGGCTTTGGTTTCGGTATCGTTACGGCGGCGGCCGATCTCCAGCGCGGCAATAATAGATATGGCTTTAGCCTCTCCTATCCCTTTGAATTTGGAGAGTTCGCTGATGGAAGCTTTGCCGAGTTTGTTCAGGTCGTTTTCATAATGGTGCAGGATGCGCTTGCTTAGTTCAACGGCTGTTTCGGTACGACTGCCCGATCCAATGAGGATGGCGATCAGCTCGGCATCGGTCAGCGCGCGGCGCCCCTGGTTGCTCAGCTTTTCGCGCGGACGGTCTTCCTCGGCCCATGATTTAATGCTGATCTTTTCGTTGTAGTTTTCCACGGTATTCAAATATGGAAAAAAACTATCACACAAAAAAGCACCTCTCCTAAACGGCGCAGCCCTCATGTAATAATCCTCTCCTTTGGAGAGGACTTGTTTTGCATATTATTTTTGCTCCCTCTCCTTTGAGAGGGCTGGGGTGAGGTTAACAAAAAAGGATCGTACTGTTGGGTACGATCCTTTTTATATATTTTTAGTTAAGCGATTAGCTTAAGCCATTAACAAATTTAGTAAGCTTTGATTTGTTGTTCGAAGCTTTGTTTTTGTGAATAACATTCTTTTTAGCTAAACGGTCTAACATAGAGATCACTTTACCTAACAGTGCACTTGCATCAGCTTTAGTAGTTGTGTTTCTTAATTTCTTAATAGCGTTCCTGGTTGTTTTAGCCTGGTACCTGTTGCGCAGACGCTTCGCAGCGTTTGATCTGATTCTTTTTAAAGACGATTTATGATTTGCCATTGTATAGCTTTGTTATTCTTTTTTTCTATTATTTTAAGGACTGCAAATATATGCCGATAAATTTAAATATGCAAGTGCTTTTTTATTAAAGTTTTAAAGCTTTATTTAGCCTATAGCACTCACTGAATTTATTTAAGCCCCCGCGATTGAATATTGAACTTCTTAAAACAACTAAACTACAGCGCAAGCGTTAATTTAGCAGCAGCTTACCTCAAACCATGGACAGTACTAAAAGATTCAGCAGCCGCGTGGCCGATTATGTAAAATACCGCCCCCACTATCCTGCCGCCATCATTACCTTTTTGCAAGATAGCTATCAGCTAACCACCGATAAACTGATAGCCGATATTGGCGCAGGCACGGGAATATCAACCCAATTGTTTCTGGATGCCGGTTACCGCACCATCGCTGTTGAACCCAATACCGAAATGCGGGATAAAGCCACGGAACTCTTGAGTACATATCCGGGTTTTACCGCCGCCGATGGAACCGCGGAAAACACATATTTAGCCGACAAAAGCGTTGATGCCGTTATTGCCGGCCAGGCTTTCCATTGGTTTAACGCGCAAAATGCCCGTGCAGAATTCAAACGCATCCTGAAACGCGGTGGCATCGTTGCGCTCATCTGGAATGAACGGAAAACAACCTCTGCATTTGAAAAGGAATATGACCAATTGATCATCAAACATGGGCAGGACTATGTAAAAGTTGGCCACCGTAATATCGACTATGACAACATTGGCGCTTTTTATGATCCTGAACCACTTGAATTACAAGTATTTGAAAACAAACAGATTTTTGACTTTGAGGGATTAAAAGGTCGCCTGCTTTCCTCGTCATACATGCCTACCAAAGCAGATGCCGGATATAAGCCTATGATTAATGATTTGAGGCACCTGTTTAATAAATATCAGCAAGATGAACTGATCACCATAAATTATGACACCAAGGTTTATGTGGGGAGATTGTAATAGCTGACAAAACTAAAAACTTACTACTCAAAACTTAAAAACTAAACGCCATATTTATACCCTATGAAGCGGCGCATTATTTTAGGTTTATCGGGCATTGGTTTAATACTGCTGTGTTCATCATGGGGTTTCTTTGCGCATTACCGCATCAACAGGCTGGCTGTTTTTACGCTACCTAAGGGCATGGCGACTTTTTACAAGGCCAACATCAACTACATTACAGAACATGCCGTGAGCGCCGACAAACGCCGCTACGTAGACTCTACCGAGATCCCTCATCATTTTTTTGATGCCGACCATTATGGCAAGAAGCCTTTTGCCGCTATGCCCCGGCGATGGACCGATGCCGCCGCCAAATACTCTGCCGATACGTTGGACAAATACGGCACTGCTCCCTGGACCATCCAATACCAATATTATAAGCTGGTACGCGCATTTAAGGCCCATGATACCACGGCTATATTGAACACATCCGCCAATTTAGGTCACTATGTTGCCGATGCGCATGTACCCTTACATCTTACCTTAAATTACGATGGGCAGCTTACTGATCAGATAGGCATACATGGCTTGTGGGAAACCCGCCTGCCGGAACTGTTTATTAAGCAATATCATCTTTTTGCAGGTCGCGCCCGTTATATTGATAATCCGCTGACGGAAGCATTTAAAATTTGCCAGGTATCCTTCAAAAGCGTCGACTCGGTATTACGATTTGAGCGGATAGTCAATAAAAACTTTCCGTTGGATAAAAAGTACAGTCTGGGTATGCGGGGTAAACGAAAGCTCAATGATTATTCCGTGGCCTATAGTTATGCTTATCAAAAAATGCTGAAAGGCATGGTGGAGCGGCAAATGCGTGCATCTATACTTTCGGTTGGGAGTTTCTGGTATTCGGCCTGGGTCGATGCCGGGCAGCCCGATCTGAACAAACTGATAGCACAGCCCTTAAGCACCACAGATCGCGCTAACCTGCAGCACGAAGAAGCTATGTACAAAACCGGGAAGTGTATTTATCAGAGAACACAATAAAACCCTGGGCCTACTGCTGTTATGTGTTTATACTATTCGACCAGGGCCTTTTTATTGGTCTTGCTTTTAATGGCCGCGTAAATTGGCGGCACTACAGATATCAAGATAATAGCGATACCAACTAATGAAAAATGTTTCGCAAAAAACTCTACCTGGCCCAACCATAAACCTGCAAAGAGAAAGAGGATTATCCATGATGCCCCCCCTATGATATTATACAAACTATATTTTAAGAAAGGCATACGCCCCACACCCGCAACAAAGGGTGCTATGGTACGAATGATTGGCATAAACCTACTAAATATCACTGCTTTTGCACCATGCTTATCAAAAAAAGCCTTTGTTTTTAAATAATAATCTAACTTGAGTATCTTATTATTTTCTTTAAAAACCTTTGGCCCTAAGTAGTTACCTAACAAATAATTAACCGTATTTCCTAAAAAAGCAGCAATTATTAATATGACCGCTAAAAGGTATATTTCAAGTCCAGATTTTCCACCTGCAATAAGCGCGCCGGCTGCAAATAACAGCGAGTCTCCAGGTAAAAAGGGAGTAACCACAAAACCGGTTTCGGCAAAAATGATCGCGAATAGTATGAGATATGTCCAGCCTTTGTAATCACTGGTAATCTGGCTCAGATGCACATCAATATGCAGTATAAAGTCGATAATGCTTTTTATTACTTCCACGGTATTTTAAATTTTGGCCAAAAATAGGAATATAAATGAGAATCAGGTATCAAGTAGTTAGTATCAAGTATCACGACTTCTTAAACGTGATAGTTAGCATTTGCAAAAAAATCTTGATACTTGATACTTTACTCTTAGCGATTAGTTTTCAGCAGTAAATTATTAGTAAGGATTGCGGCGCCGAATGCAACCGAATCTGTTCGGCCTACTATACCTTGTGTATAAATAGTATAAGCGCGACCATCCTGTATGGTAACATTGGGCAACTGGAATTGAACATTACCTGGTAAACTACTTAAGTTAATGGTAAAATTGTAATTACCCACGGGCAACTGAACATATTTGGATACCGAATCAAAACCGATAGATTTCCACTGTTTTGCGGTGCTGTCATTAGCTCTCAGATCAAGCAGGCCAGAGGTGGGCGAGCAATGAACAAACCGTACTATACCCCTGCCTAATGGAGGAATAGTGGCTGTATCAAGCAGCAAGAGTGAGTTTTTTATAGAATTATCACTCCTGAAACCGGTAATGAACAAAGTGTATTTTGAGTTAGCTTTTAATGCTACCGTACTGTCGATAGTGACCAGGTTTATAGGTGCCAATGTTGCCGTACGTAACTGCATTGGCGGTTGCAGCGTGGATATATAAAAATAGCCCGAATTAGTAGGGTATGTATAATTGGTTGTATTCTCCTTAATAAAGTTAAGGTATAAATTTACCGGCAGTATATCCGGACTTAAATTAACGATCTGCAGTTGCGTATTCAACCCCGTAGGATTAGCATTGGCGCCCTTGCCGCATGAGGAGATAAAAGGAAGCAGCAAAGTACCCATGGTAAGCAAAAGTAGGGAAACCAGGAAGCTGCTTTTATTTGGTTTAGTCATTAATTTTTAATTTACTGATTAACTATAAAACTGGTGCCAAGTGCCTGGTTGCCGCCAGAACCTATAGTACCATAACTAACTACAGTATAAATTTTGCCGGTACTAATTGTCACCGTATCATTTTTGGCGGTGCTTATGTCCGACCCAACCTGGTAAACACTTAAAATAAGCGAACCTGTTGTACTCGGCGTAACATTCAAAAACGGGGTTGTTGTTTTATAAGCTATATTACTAAACTGCGGTGTGCTTATCGGAGGAGTACCTGGGGTTACAAAAGCCAATACAAGAGGTCCGGCATCCGGCGATGCATTTACAAACCTGAGCTTGGCAAGTTTATTAGTGGTGGCCGTATCGTTAGTAAAAAAAACACTCTCCGGAGTTTGCCCGCTTACATATAATGAATATACTTTTCCCGAATCAAGTGTAAGGGGTAAAGTAAATAAGTAATTAGGGGTAGATGGGCTTGCTAACTTAGCCTGATAATTTTGCAAACCAGCTTTTACAGTTAAATTACCCAATGTACCACCAGGGTAGTAACTGGAGGTGTTATTGATCCGGGTACCATTCTGGTAAAAATTAATCACATTATTTGACGCGTTGATCACATTTACACTGGTAGTAGGCACAATGGTAGGCGCGTCATTATTTTTTTTACAGGATGCCCAGCATGCCGCTGCGGCTATAATAAAAGTAAAAGCTTTGATCCTGATATTCATATATAATATTAAGCTATATAACTGCTTCCCGCGATTTTTGTTATCTGCGGCGAACAAAAAAGTCCGGTTTTTAAAGCCGGACTTAGTTTTGGATTTATAATTTAAGTTTACACTTAAGCATAACTATTGAGCATCACCGGCATAACCAGCATCAGCACATCTTCATTTTCATCGCCACCCTGAGGTAACAATAAGCCGGCACGGTTTGGTGTCGACATCTCCAAAGATACTTCTTCGCAACTTAAATTCTTCAACATTTCTATTAAAAAACGCGCGTTAAAGCCAATTTCAATGTCTTCGCCTTCGTACTGGCAGCTTAAACGCTCATGTGCTTCGTTGGCAAAGTCAATATCTTCTGATGATATATTGAGCTCGCTGCCGCTTATTTTCAGCCTTACCTGGTGGGTGGTTTTGTTAGCATAAATAGCCACACGGCTCAACGAACCCAGGAAGGTAAGCCTATCGATACTTAATTTATTTGGATTTACCTGAGGTATAACCGCCTCATAATCCGGATAGCGCTCGTCAATTAAACGGCATACCAGGTTAATATTGCCAAACTTAAAGAAAGCACTGGTAGAGTTATACTCTACTGATACATTCACATCATCAGTAGGTAGTGATGATTTTAAAAGCGTTAACGCTTTTTTGGGCAATATGAATGAGGTAGTGCTTGCGGCTTTGGCATCCTTACGGCGGTAACGTACCAGTTTGTGCGCATCGGTAGCTACAAAGGTAAGGTGCTGGGTGCTTAACTGACAGTATACACCAGTCATGGCGGGGCGCAGCTCGTCATTACTTACCGCGAAAATAGTTTTGTTAATAGCTTCGGCTAAAACTGATGCCGGTAAATTTACCGACGACGCGTTCTCCACTACCGGTATCTTCGGGAAATCCTCGCCATTTTCGCCGCTCAGCTTGTACTTTCCGTCGCCCGCGTTTATTTCAATAGCAAACGTGTTATCATCTACAGAAAAAGCTACTGGCTGCTCCGGTAACGACTTTAAGGTCTCTAACAATATACGCGATGGTATAGCAATGCGGCCATTTTCTTTAGCCTCAACAGCTAAGGATGTGGTCATGCTGGTTTGCAGGTCGGTTGCAGAAATGGTTAAGTTTCCATCCTTTATCTCGAACAAAAAGTTTTCCAGTATAGGTAAAACAGTGCTATTGCTTAAAGCCCCGCTTACAGCCTGCAGTTGTTTGAGTAATGTTGATGTAGAAACAATAAATCTCATAAGGGAATATTTTATCAATCAAAAATATAAAATTTAATGCGCATACTTTCGTTTACGGATGTAATGTTGAAAAATAGCACATATTAACACTAAAAGCAAAGGCCCAACCGTATTTACGAGCTGCCAGTACATTTTTTCGTTGCGGATGCGGGCACGGTTAAGCAGACGGATCTTGATTTCCTTGGTACGCAGGGCTATCAGGCCCGAGTCGTCGGTCATGTAATCGGCAATATTCAGCAGCAGGTTTTTATTACCATAGGTTTGCTGGGTATAATGATCATATCCCAACGGGTAGGGCGACCCATCGCTACCCACCTGATTTTTCAAGATATCCCCATCGCTGATCACGATCATTTTAGTAGGCTCACTTTCTGGCTTTATGGTCACTTGTTCGGTAAGCCCTTCGGGTAACGGACGATTGCGCCAGTCGGATACAAATTTACCTTCCAGCAATACCCCTACCGTTTTTTGCGGACTTTGAAAATCTTTAGGATTCGGTTCCTGCTCCAATGCCTGTAAGGATAGCATATGCGGTGCGCTCATCTTTTTATTATAAGGTGAGGAGGTAAGCAGGATAGTTTTTCTTACATTTTTGGTATCCAGCAGATCGATAGTGCTGGCAAATTCGCTGCTGATGCCATCCAGGTTTTTCACTACCGGGTGTTTGGATAGCGGGATAAAAATAGGATAAAACAACCAGGGCAGCATTTGTATTTGCGCCTGCCCGCCCACGCTGCCGGTACTAACCGGGATCTGCGAGCAATTCATATCAGCTATCAGGTCGTAATTGATCCTGACACCGTACCTGAAAAGCTGATCGTCCAGGTTCAATTGTTTGGCAAAAGCCAGTTGCTCGCCGCCATGCCCGCGCAGGCTGTCCAGTTCGGCGCTTACCTGGTCAATCGTCCACAACACCCGGCCACCATGCATAATATATTGGTCGAGCTTAAATTTTTCCAGTTCGATAAACTTTTTATCGGGCTTGGGTATTATCAACAGTTTTACCTGTTGCAAGCCGGCTGTAGTAATAGTAGTTAAATTAACGCGACCAACCTTGTACCCATCCGAAAGGGATTTCATGGCGTCATTCAGCTGCAGGTCGCTCAGTTCGTTATGCCCTTCGGTAAAACCAATTTCGGGTTTACCCCCGCTGGTTGCTTTTTTAATGGCTGATGAAAAAGCATATTCCAGATTTTGGATAGAGTTGTTCAGGACTTCATCCGGCGAAAGCCCTATCCTGCTTAGTAATAATTTCACGGCGATCTCTTTACCATTGGCCGATACCAGCGCGGCCGGGAAGATCAATTTTTGCGATACGCCATCGTCGGTTTTTACGCTGAGGTTGGTTGGCTCGATGCCTTTGACTTCCAGGTTCTGGATAGCTTCATTTTGCTGATCGCCGGAAAGGTTTTTCAGCGGATCAACAAATTCAAACTGTAGTTTGCGGTGACTATAAGCCTGCAGATCGTTCAGCATATCACGCGTAGCTCCCTGCAGCCGTTTAAAACCGCCAGGTAAATTGCCGCCCTGTAAATACACGGTAACTTTTACCGGCTGCTGCAAACCATCCATGATCTGCCTGCTGATAGGTGAAATTGTATAACGTTTTTCGGTAGTAAAATCAAAACGGGTAAAAGTAATACTGCCAAGAACAGCCACAACCAGGAGTGTAGCCACAAACCCAATCATGGTAGCAGAAAGCAGTTTCTTTTTACGCTGACGCATGACCACGAACAGCGTAAGCCAGATGAATATGCCGGCTACTATAATAAAGTAAGCCAGGTCGCGCGTATCCAGCACGCCACGGCTTACGGATTGATAATGTTCGGTAATACCCAGGTTTTGTAAACCCAGATCCTGTAACGACAGCAATTGGCTCAGCGAATCAAACCCGCTGTAAAAAAAGAAACACAGGAAAACCGCTACCGTAAAGGCAATGATCTGGTTTTTGGTGATGGACGAGGCAAAAAGACCGATAGCCGCGAATGTTGCGCCTAATAAAAACAAACCGATGTACGAACCGATAACCGCCCCGGTATCAATATTACCCTGCGGTGTGCCCAGTGTACTCACCGAAAAATAATAAACCAGCGTGGGCAGCAAAGCGAAAAGTACCAGCAACACACTGGCCAGGTATTTTCCTAATACAATTTGCCAGTCGGTAAGCGGGCGGGTGAATAATAGCTCAAAAGTACCCTCCTTGCGTTCCTCGGCCAGCGACCGCATCGTGATGGCCGGTATCAGGAACATGAACAGATATGGCGCGGTGCTGAACAGGCTTTCGAGCCCGGCATAGCCATACTCCAAAATGCTCGAATCGGGGAATACCCACAAAAACAAACCCAGCACCAATAAAAATACACCGATGGTAACATAAGCCACCAGCGAACTGAGGTAGGAGATGATTTCTTTTTTAAGGATGCTTAGCACTTTCTTGATCGGGTGTTAAGCGCCGAAATTACAATATTATTGGGCTAAAGCAAAGCTGGTTCAAATCAAATTATCACAGAGGCAGTAGACTCACCCCGGCATCGCTACGCTTGCCGGCCCTCTCTTTAGCTTTGCTGGAAAGAGGGCGAAGAAAAATAGGACTTGTCATGCTGAGGAACGAAGCATCTATGTACAATAGGCACGCTGAAGAAGATCCTTCGTTCCTCAGGATGACAAAACAGAAATCCCAGTTCCCTTAAAGGCGACACTGATGAGGGTTATAAATTAACTTAGTCTTTTTTATCAACTATGTAGGATGTCACTATTTTCACCTGATCATTTTCCAGCTCATAAAAATCGGCGTAGTGCATATTTATTTCCTCACCGCTTTTGCCTTTGCATTGTATAAAGCCATCAACAGCGGCTTTATTACCATCAACTATAATATGATCGTGGGTTGATGAAACAATCTTTATATCATCCATTCCGCCTAAAAACTTTTCTACTTCATCTTTCCCGTTGATGATAGTCAGGCTTGAGCCTTTCATTGTCCATATTACGTCATCGGCAAAAAGCTTTAATATTTTATCTACGTCGTTATTATCAAAAGCGTAGATAACCTGTAGCACAATTTCTTTAGTTGTCATGATAGTTTGATTTTGTTATACCAAAGTTATCCCTTATATAACAAGAGCGACGGGGGCTAAAATGACATTATCAGGGTGTTTTACGACAATTAATATCTGTTTCCCTTTTGCTGGCACACTTGCGCCAGCAAAAGGCCAATGGGCCATTTTCTTTAAAATTGGGTTTACATGGTTTACACTTTTCATGGTTAACATTTATTTAATTAACTGACAATCAACTAATTAATTTTATTTCATTATAAAAAAACGGTTTACAGTGTAAACCATCATTGACACACGTACCGCATGTGCATTTTTCCGGCATATCGCGTATAGTTTTTTCTATGTAGTCACACAGGGGCGCCAGCAGGGTGCAACAGTAAAAAAACAGCGTTTGTCATGCTGAGGAACGAAGCATCTATTAGAGGATGTGCTCGCTGAAGAAGATCCTTCGTTCCTCAGGATGACAAAAAAACCTTGAAAAACAAAAGCCCGCGGGCAATGCTCGCGGGCCTTTTAAATTTTAATTGTTAATGTTTTTCTTAGAAACGATAAGCCAAACGCAAACCAGCCTGGTTAAGGGCACCGCTATTTGACCAATTTTCAAATCTCGCCCCAACTTCTATACCATTGCCAAAGGTATAACCCACCCCCGGCGACCATGCAAATGATGTTTTGTAATTAGGGCCTTTAACAGCAAATGCAACACCAGCCTGACCTTCCACAAAGAAGCCATGACTAACATAATACTTGATACCCACCTTAACCGGCACAAAACTGGCACCTGCGCTATTATTACCCTCCGCCTTCAGAAAACTTTTTTCAAAATTGGTATATGGCAGGTAGGTATACCCGGCCGATATGGTAAACATAGTTTTGGCGGCGATGGGCAGCTCATATTTGACCGATGCCCCCCAAATAGCTGTAGAATTACCCCGAACATGGTTCAAAGTAACTCCACCCTCCAACCCAAAACTGAACTGAGCATGATCTGCCGGAGAGGACGGTATTATTGATGCGGCTGATGTTGTAGCAGATGATGATGTTTGAGCAAAGCTGCCCCATACTATGCCGCATACTGCGGCCAGCGTAAATAGGATTTTTTTCATATTGAATGTGTGTAAAGTTAAAATACCGGCCGCGCAGGGTACCACTACACCAGTCGATTGATAACACAGACGCATATTTTTCCAGGATATTATTTTGCTCCATAGTTTTTAACATTCATTAACATAAGGCGTAATAATAAGCAAGGCCCGGGAATATATTCCCGGGCCTTGAATTTGAATGACTATTTCTATTTAAAACGGTATGCCAATCGCAAACCCGCCTGGCCAAGTGTGCCATCTTTTGACCAGCCCTCATAACGGAGACCCAGCTCAAAACCTTCGCTAAAGGTATAACCAATGCCCGGAGAATAGGCAAACGCAGTACCATCGGCTGCTCCGGTAAAAAACGCGGCGCCTATCTGGCCTTCAGCAAAAAAGCTCCTGTCAAAGTAGTATTTAACACCTACTTTTAACGGGATGGCATTGATTGCAGGTCCACCGAAATCGCTGTATGCCCCTTTTGGCTGGAAAGAGTTATAGCCTCCCGATACGGTAAACCAGGTACTCCGATCAATCGGAAGTTCATATTTAAGCGAAGCTCCTAACACCGAACCAAAAAGATGATGGGCATCGCCGGTTGGCAAACCGGCCTCAAAGCCGATACTGAATTTTCCGTCGCTCCGGCCCCTGGATTGCGCAAAGCTCTGCATTGCCGTAAATCCGATAATGAATAAGGCTAATAGAATTTTTTTCATGATTTTAGGATTGTGTGATTTCTATCAATACAGTCATGTAAACATATTGTTTGCCATATGTTAAATAGTCGTGGCGCTACCTGCCATAATGTTTCAAACAAAGCCCATATTCTTTAGCGTTGATGCATAAAAAAGCCCGGGTATTATCCCGGGCTTTCTTAAATTTTATTTATTATTTCTTTGTTAGAAACGGTAGGCCAAACGCAAAGCTGCCTGACCAATAGTGCCATTATTTGACCAGGCTTCATAACGAACACCGGCTTCAAAACCACCAGCGAAGGTATAACCTATACCAGGCGAATAAACAAATAAGGTACTGCTGCCACTGTTGGTACCAAAAGCTGCTCCTAATTGACCTTCACCAAAAAAGTGCCCGTCAAAGTAATATTTGGCGCCTACTTTTACGGGTATTATACCCGCAGTACCCCCATCACTATGAAATTGATAGCTGACATTCGGGTCATTATAAGAAATATCAAAACTTTTGATGTGCAAGCTGCTGTATCCAGCCGATGCGGTAATAAATAAATTATCGGCTACAGGATACTCATATTTGAGCGAACCGCCGATAATATAATCAGAGTAGTTGTGGGCATCGCCAACAGGCAGTCCACCTTCCAAACCAATACTAAATTTACCGCCACCGCCAGAATGGGTTTGCGCGAAGGTTGTACATGCCGTGCCGGCAATAAATGCTAAGGCTAATAGGATTTTTTTCATAAAATAATTTTGTAATAAGATTAATGCGGACTTGTTTTTTTACCGCTGTCGATTTGTTTGACGCAGGCAACCGTTCAACGTTTAATAGCCTAAAAAATATTTATAAATAATAAAGCCCGGAGATAATATCCCCGGGCTTTCCTTAAATTTTAATTGTTAATTCTTCGGTTAGAAACGGTAAGCTAAACGCAGGCCGATTTGGCTGGTAGTTCCATTCTTTGACCAACCTTCATAACGAACGCCAGCTTCAAAACCACCGTCAAAGGTATAACCAATGCCTGGTGAGTAAGCGAATGCAGTACTACTACCACTTTTTGTACCAAAAGCTGCACCTACCTGGCCTTCAGCAAAAAAGCCTTGTTCCAGATAATATTTAATACCAACTTTTACTGGAATTGCACCATATGAACCATCAAGACCCGCATCTTTCAATTCTTTTTTAACCTGGAATGAATTATACCCGGCAGAAACAGTAAACCAGGTACTTGGTGCGATAGGCAATTCGTATTTAAGAGATCCGCCAAATACAGATTTAAATACTTGATGGGCATCACCTACAGGCAAACCTGCTTCAACGCCTATACTGAATTTGCCGCTGTCGCCAGATTTGGTTTGCGCGAAGGTTGTGAATGCTGTGCCAGCAATAATAGCTAAGGCTAATAGAACTTTTTTCATAATTTATTAGATTGATGTTTGGTTGTTAATACAACGTTAATAGGATTTTCCTATAACGCAGTTTTTTCTTGAGAATATAGACGCTGCTTTTGAGCAAACGTTACAAACTCTTTAAAAAATATTTTTTATTAAATACGTGATTGAATATATTAATCAGAAGAATAATACAGGCACTACAGCAACCAGAAGGGCTTTTGTATCTATTTTATCTTGCAAATAAAGTAATTAGGCAGGGCAAAAATAAAAGATTATTTTAAAAATAACAATGTTTAATTGTCACCGGTAAGTGATATAAAGATCTGCTCCAGCGTGCTATCGTTATTTTTACTGCGAAGGCCCTGCAAGGTATCGTTAGCTACAATTTTACCCTGGTTAATAATGATCACCTGGTTACATACAGCCTCTACTTCCTGCATAATATGAGTAGAGAGGATAATGGTTTTGGTTTTCCCAAGTTCCAGTATCAATTGGCGGATACCGATCAACTGGTTAGGGTCGAGCCCGGAGGTAGGCTCGTCCAGTATCAGTACATCAGGGTTATGCAGAATGGCCTGTGCCAGCCCCACCCTTTGGCGGTACCCTTTTGACAGTTGTCCTATTTTCTTATGCTGCTCGGGCCCCAGGCCTGTTTGTTCAATAATAGTGGTGATGCGTTTTTCGGGCTCATGCAGCTGGTGGATACCGGCAATAAAACCCAGTGATTCTTTAACATACGTATCCAGGTACAGCGGGTTGCTTTCGGGCAGGTAACCAATATGCCTGCGTACCTCCAAAGGCTGATCTATTACATCAAACCCGCAAACCGATGCCGTACCCGAAGTTTGAGGGATAAAGCAGGTGAGGATCTTCATGGTGGTGGATTTGCCAGCCCCATTCGGACCCAAAAAGCCCAATACACCCGGCCCGGCACTAAAGCTGATACCATCGACCGCTTTTTGCGTTCCGTAAACTTTTGATAACGACTCAACCCGGATACTCATGGCGGTAAAAATAGATTTTAGATATGAGATTTAGGATATGAGATTCGAGATTTTGGTTTCTAAACTACGATTAAACCGATTTGACAAAAAATACGTCATTGCGAGGAACGAAGCAATCTCTATACTATACAGAGCGAGCAGAACAGTTTAAACCTGAACAATTGCCTTGCTTATGTAGGGATTGCTTCGTTCCTCAATGACGCTTGGGAAGGAACCCCTTATTTATTTCTCAAACACAACAGCATCGGCATTGGCGCCAAGCTTAGTTAGTATCCCGGTTATTTCCTGCACCATAGGGTCGGGGCCGCAAACGTAAAAGTGTTTGGTAAAATCCTGTACTTCGGCTTTTAAAAAGGCCTCATCAATACGGCGTTGGTCATGTGCGCTATCCTTTTGATTGGTTATGGTGAACAGGGCATTTTCACCCAGTATACTTTTCAGCTCATCAGCCAGGACAATGTCCTGATCGGTTTTATTGGAGAAAAAAAGCTTGTTATCGCCTATTTCACCTTGTTGATGAAGCTGCCTCAATATGGCAATAAACGGTGTGATACCCGCGCCGCCGGCAATAAAATACCCCGGGCCTTTGTATTCAATAGCTCCCCAGGCTTCGCCCAGGATCAGTTCATCACCCACTTCCAACTCACCCAGGTGATTGGTAACACCGGGATGGTCACTGTATATTTTGATCGTGAATTCCAGGTAATGCTCATCGGTGAGGCAGGTAAATGTGAAGGGATTTTTCTGATCTTCCCAGGCCGGTTGATTGATGGATAGTTCCGTTGCCTGCCCGGGTGTAAATGTAAAACCCTCAGGCTTTTCTACAATAAACTGTTTAACGTTGTGGGTAACGTTATGGATATCCAATATTCTCACAATTTGTTCCATGGCTGCGGTAAATTAACTGGTTTTAGTACAATGAAATTAATGGTACTTTGGTTTTAATTAAGGTAATTTAGCAAATTGATACTTATCATTTTAAGGTTTTTGCCTTTCGCTTTCAGCTTTCTGCCTAAATTGTATCTTTGCAGCTATTATGAGCAAATCAACCGACGAACTTTTTAAAAATGTTATATCGCATGCCAAAGAATATGGCTTTGTTTTTCCTTCAAGTGAGATTTATGATGGCCTGAGCGCTGTTTACGATTACGGGCAGTTTGGCGCCGAATTGAAGAACAACATCAAAACCTATTGGTGGAAAGCTATGGTGCAAATGCATGATAACATTGTGGGTATTGATTCGGCCATATTTATGCACCCCAAAATATGGAAAGCCAGCGGGCACGTTGATGGTTTCAGCGACCCGATGATCGATAATAAAGATTCAAAAAAACGCTACCGTGCAGATCAGTTACTGGAAGACAAGATAGACCGCTACGATAAGGACGGCAAAACCGACAAAGCCGAGCAATTGCAGCATGATATGGACGAGGCCCTCAAAAACGAGGATCTGCCCCGTCTGAAAGAGCTGATCATAGAGCATGAAATTGCCTGCCCGGTAAGTGGTACCCGCAACTGGACCGATGTTCGCCAGTTTAACCTGATGTTCAGTACCCAGATGGGCGCTGTTGCTGATGATGCGGATGTGGTTTATCTGCGCCCGGAAACCGCTCAGGGTATATTTGTAAACTACCTGAACGTACAAAAATCGGGCAGGATGAAGATCCCCTTTGGTATAGCCCAAATTGGTAAAGCTTTCCGTAACGAGGTGATCGCCCGTCAGTTCATTATCCGCATGCGTGAGTTTGAGCAAATGGAGATGCAATACTTTGTACGCCCCGGCACTCAAAAAGAATGGTTTAACCAGTGGAAGGAAGCCCGCTTGAAATGGCACCTGGCCCTGGGTACCGATGCCGCGAAATACCGTTACCATGAGCACGTAAAACTGGCTCATTATGCCGATGCAGCTTATGATATTGAGTTTGAATTCCCATTTGGTTTTAAAGAAGTAGAAGGTATCCACAGCCGTACCAATTTCGACCTGAGCCAGCATGAAAAATTCTCAGGCAAAAAGATGCAGTATTTTGATCCGGAGATAGACCCTGAAACCGGTAAGCCATATGGTAATTATGTACCTTATGTAATTGAAACCTCTATCGGTTTAGACAGGATGTTCCTGCTTACGATGATCAATGCCTACGAGGAAGAAGATCTGAGCACCGAAGAAAAACAGGATAGCCGTACTGTATTACACCTGCACCCTTGCCTGGCCCCGGTTAAAGCCGCTATTTTCCCACTGACCAAGAAAGATGGTCTGCCCGAAAAAGCCCGTGAGATCATGGATAAACTAAAGATCGACTTCAATATACAATACGAGGAAAAAGATGCCATTGGTAAACGCTATCGTCGCCAGGATGCTATTGGTACACCTTTCTGTATCACCGTTGATCACCAAACCCTGGAAGACAATACCGTAACCATCCGCCACCGCGACAGCATGGAACAAGAACGCGTACCTGCCGACCAACTCGACAAAATCATTGGCGACCGGGTTAGCTGGAGAAACTTATTAAAATAAGATAATTTATTTTATCAAAATACACAACAAAGGCCGCCCTCTAAGCGGCCTTTGTTGGTTTTAATAAAGCGCTGTTGCGTATTAAACCAACTCTAATAAGACAAAAAACAGTACCAATCCTTTATCCTTCCATAACGTGAGTTACAATAATAGTACTCCTTGTTTATTTAATAATCCTATACCTATTAATATACATCCTGATGCTTATTAATATACATATTAAATTGAAGGCGCTCCAGTATTAAAAGGTTAAGACTATCGTATAACCACTTTATTATCAATATATTTCAATTCCACATAGGGTATTTTTATGCTTCAATATTTCCAATGGCACAGCTATTGTTAATAATTTCTTATTAAAATAAACTTGAAGTTAAAAATTTAAAAAAACACACTATGAAAAAGTTTACATTTTTAGTCCTATTGGCATTTATCGGATTCGCCTTCACAGCAAGCGCGCAAATACAGAAAGGCAACGTTTTAATGGGTGGCGACATTGGCAACCTGTCATTAGGTTTAAACAGTCCCAGCACGTTTACTGCGGATATTACCCCCAAAGCAGCCTGGTTTATTAAAGACAATGTGGCATTGGGTGCTTACGGTCGTTTTGGTATCTCAACAGAGAAAGGAACGGGTAGCGATGTCCGTTACGGGATAGGTGCCCTGGGCCGTTATTATATGGGCTCAGATGTTGAAGTGTTAAAACATGGTCGTATTTTCGGTGAGGCCAATGTTGGTCTCGGCGGTCAAAACCTGCGCGGCCCCGGAGGATCAACAAATGGTTTAGAATTGGGCTTTGGCCCGGGTTTCGCCTATTTTATTACCCCAAGTATCGGATTAGAAACACTGTTAAAGTATAACGGGGTTGTTGGTTTTGGCAGTTCTGCTTATCAACATAGTTTAACCTTAAATTTTGGCTTCCAGATCTATTTGCCAGGCCAAAGCACCTTGAACAAAGTAAAAAGGGATGTGAAATAGATTTATCTACCCCGAAACCAAAATGCCCGCCGTTAGCGGGCATTTTGGTTTAATAGTGCTGTTTACAGCCTAACAAGTGTTTCGCATTATTTATCCCCTTAGTTTGACACGGTACGATTAAAACAATTCAAGTTGTTATTCCTTATTTGTTCAACCAAACTTCACCCTGCCTAAGTATGCCTGCTGTAAAAGAATATCCATTCTATTTAAAAAATACCGTTACCCTGTTTGGGCTTATTTTATTAGTATACGCTTTTTCACAACTGGCAGATGTTTTGATACCGCTGGCATTCGCGGCTTTTATTGCCATCCTGCTTAATCCTGCTTGCAACTGGTTAATGGCGCATAAAGTACCCAAAATATTTTCTATTATAATTGTCATGTTAGTTGGCGCTATCCTATTAGTGGGGTTATTCTATTTTCTATCAACCCAGATCATACAATTCGGTGATTCATTACCGATGCTCAAGCAAAAGTTTGCGGAGTTGTTCACTACGTTTAAGACATGGATTGCTACCACCTTTAACTTCTCTGTTCAAAAACAAGATCTGATGATCAAAGATGCCCTAAAGAATAGCCAGGCAATGGTGGGCCATACACTCGGCTCGGTAGTTGGGCTGTTCGGGTTGGTATTTGTGATACCGGTATATGTTTTTTTAACCCTCTTCTACAAAACCCTTATCCTTAATTTTGTTTTTGAAGTATTCTCTGAAGAGAACTCAAAACAGGTAAGTGAGGTTTTAAAAGAAACCAAAATGGCCATACAAAGCTATATTCAGGGTTTATTAATCGAGATGATTATAGTTGCTATCCTTAACTCAACAGCGTTGGTATTGTTAGGTGTAAAATACGGTATCCTGATTGGTGTTATAGGGGCTATATTAAATCTGCTGCCTTACATTGGCGGCATTATAGCTATTGCCCTGCCTGTGCTAATGGCTACGGTTACTAAAGACGGTTACACAACCCAGCTAGGGGTTATTATAGCTTACCTGGTTATCCAGTTTATCGACAATAATATACTGGTGCCGCGTATTGTATCCTCAAAAGTACAGATCAACGCACTCATATCCATCATTGTGGTACTCTTAGGTAATATGCTGTGGGGATTATCAGGCATGTTCCTGGCCATACCATTCATAGCCGTAATAAAAATTATTTTTGACCGTATTGAAGGCCTTAAACCCTGGGGTAAGCTCCTGGGCGATACCGTACCTACCCGTTACAGGGGAGAAATATGGGGACGAAAGAAAAAAAAACAGATTTACGAATAGATCTCCCCTTTGTATGAATGATTCCCAAAACAAAAAGGTTAAAAGGGAAGGCGTAAAACCAACTCCTTTTAACCTTTAATTTTACTTTGACAATATTAGTGACTTACCGGGTTATCACCTTTATTTAAGGTGCCATTGATATATAATATCTGGTTCACTTTTTTAGGATCGCCCTGGTAAACCCAAACAATGTTATTGATGTACTTGCGGAAGGCATCGCTTACTTCTTCTGGTGTCAGCTTTTTAACATCATCAACCAGGGTTAATGAGCGTTTCCAATTGTTGAATAACACTTCATTAGAGGCCATGGAAAAAGCCTGCGCACTGTTGGTTTCATTTTTATAATAAAAACCGGTTAAATAGGTTACTTTCATGTTAGCAACTTCTTCTGGTTTAAAACCTTCTGTTTTTATTTTATCAACCAGTTTATCAAACACAGCTATGTATTTATCAGGCTGTGTTGTTGATACCGAGAACCTGGCTGTAGATGTTTGTCCAACGCTAAACCAAGCCTGCGGCGCGTATGATAAACCATTGTTGGTACGCACATCTAAAAAATGACGATTAGCAAATATCCTCATGGCCACATTAAACGCGTCAAAATCAGGAGTGCCCGGCTGCGGGCCGCTGGTAATACCTTCTACATAGTTGGTTGCCAGATCGCGCGATTCGGCGTTAAATGAGTTTTTGTAAACACGGAAGAATGATTTTTTGAATTCAAACGGAGGACCTTGTTTTATACCGTTAAGCATGGCCTTCACTTTTGATTCAATAACGGCCTTATCCAGATCGGCTACAACCACAATAACCAGGCGCGACCGGGTCAGTATCGACTGATAATAGGTCTTGGTTTCTTCGGGGGTTAGTTTAGATACGATCTCTACCGTACCATTAGGATCTTTGGCATAATCGCGGTTGGCAAATGCCGTTTTATTGGCTAATTTATCAATCGCGTTATCTGGCTGTGAGTCTGCTTGTTTAATGTTGTTTATCGCATCTTGTTTTATGCGCGCAAACTCTTTGGCATCAAAACGGGGTTGCGTTAATGCCTCCACATATAAAGGCCAAACGATATCAAAATCGGTCTTGATACAATTCATCCGCATGATAGAGTAGTTTTTGTTGCTGCTGCCATCAACCGTAGCGCTCACTTTATCCAACTGATCTTTAAAGGCATTTTTATCGTGCTTTATAGTTCCGCATTCTGTAAGCGCGGCCATCGCCATAGCTTCAATACCCATTTTATCGGCCTTGTAGTTTTGTACGCCACCTTTTATAATGGTTTGTATCTCTACAATATCGTTGCCGCTTGGCTGCACAATCACCTTTACACCATCAACCGTGGTCTCGTAAGCTTTATTTTGCGCCTGAACTGTTTTTATATTTCCTATCGCCGCTGCAATCAGCAGGGTGAACACATATTTCTTCATCATGATAAGATTTAATTTTACTTAGCTACGAAAAATGAAGCTACATTTTGTTGTTTACTTAACTCTGGTGCTATAATGATACCGGCTGCATACGGTTTACCCGTTATATATGTGCTCACATATTTTTGTATATCGGCACGGCTCACCTTCTGGTAATTATTGTCCAGATCGGTATAATAATCAAGCGAGGTGCTGCACCACTGGTAACTTAGCTGACTTGGCAGCGTAGATGGTTTCTCCTTCCGGTGAACACTGTTTCTCAATAAAATGGCTTTGGCATCATTTAGCTGCTCGTCAGTAAAATAGTCAGATTTTACCCACTGGCTAACCTGGTTAAGCAGTTCATCATAACACTCTTTTAATTTACCGGGATTGGGCACCACAAAAATATCAATAGGCCCCACAAACCGGCTGGTAGTATATCCCAAAGAAGCGGAGCTTGCCAGTCCTTTATCGATCAGTGATTGTTGAAATTTGGATGAGTTTAAACCAACAATTGTCGAAAACACATCGGCAGCAACTGTTGAAGCAGAATCGGTTAAATAAGCCGGCCCCTGCCATGAAAGTTGCATGTATGGTGTTTGCGCTATAGTGCTTTCTTTGATAAAATACTCGCTTTTGGTTAAGGGTTTAAATGGCGGGATAGGATATTTTTCATGCGGGTTAAAACCACTGCTGGCCCAATCACCAAATATGCTTTCGGCCAGAGCAAACGCGGCTTCATGTTTTACATCGCCACAAATGGTTACCAGGCTGTTATTCGGGAAATAATATTTGTCTTTGATCACCATCATCTTTTCCGGTGTAGCGGTATTGATCACTTCGTGGATCCCGATAGGGTTTTTACGGGTGATCAGATCGCCCCAAAGCTTTTGCTGAATACCAAACCAAAGCTGGAAACCCGGATCGCTCTCGGCACGCTGAAACTCACCGTCAACAACAGGGCGCTCCTTTTTCATATCCTCTTCGCGGTATATCGGGAAGCGGATAGCTGCATTCATGAATTTTAAACCAGCTCTAAGGCTATCGCGATCAAACGTAAAGAAGTAATTAACCCGTTCCACATCCGTAGTACCATTCCAGATGGCGCCCAGTTCCTGTGTACGTTTTAAGAAAGCTTCCTGGTTTGGATAATCCTTGTTGGCCTTAAAAAACATGTGCTCAAAAAGGTGCGATAAGCCGCTAAATTCGGGTCCTTCGGTATAAGCTCCGTTTTTTACAGCAATTTCAATGGTGGCCAATGGCACCTTGCTGTTTTCAATAACTACTACTTCCAATCCGTTTGGAAGCTTTTTCCAGAAATAACCTTCCGGTAATCGGGGTTGCGCAATCGCGCAGCAAACGCTAAAAACCCCAGCAACACTTAGTGCTAAAATTTTGGTAAAGTTTCGGGTCATATACTATAATATTTTATGCTCTATAAATATATTAGTATATTCTATAAAAAGTAAGGGTTTCTAATATTTAACCCAGCATTTTAACTAAACCCTTAACCTTAAGGTGATTTTCGCATATTCATTTCGCAGTTCATCTGCTTTGAGAAAGCATATTAAATACCCGACTTGATACTATTGTATGGCAGCCCCAGATCGTCAATGGAATATTGGGTGAGTACGCTATCTTTTAAAGTACAATAATCGCCCCGGTGGGTTACGATGAGCTTTTCGACGCCATCTTTATTTTCACGCATAGGTACAGTTGCTGACACTACCTTCCCTGTATGATCAAATTCAATAATGTACACTTCTTTTTTGAGATCATTAACCTCGGTAAAAGGAACTATGAGCGTTTGGTTATTATCGTCGATAAACTTTCCCAGGATATTTTTACCCTGGATCTCTTTGGGGTCAAGCTCCAGCAAATGTTTGGCTTCCTGTGCAGATAAGCCTTTAATATTTAAGCGTACAACGGTACCGTCAGGGTCTTTCAGGGTATCCTGCATGGTGGTTACAGAAGCGCCGGGGTATTTGGCAATAGCATAAAAATTATCGGGTCCTGTATTTTTATCATTATGACCTGGCAGTATATAGCAAAGCTGCAAATTATTTAATGCCGAACTATCCGCTTTAATTTTAGCAGCAATATTGAGCAGATCGGCCTGGCTTAAACGTGTACCGATGTTAACGGTAAGTTTGCTGACTGTATCGCTTTTAACTACTCTTGATACGGTATAGTGCGGTACATCTCTTTTTTTACAACCAAAAGCTGCCAGCACAATTATTAAACAAAGCAGGGTATTTTTCATAAGGGGCAAAGTTAACCGTTGATTTTTGGGATTAGGCTGATTACGTTGATTTTTCTTTTGTTTGTACCATGATTATGAGATTTACATGATTTCTTGCTCCCTCCAAAAGTCTTTTCACCTCATTAAATGATTCCGTAAAGCGCTCCGCCTTTTTCGCCCATTTTATCAACCAGCTTTTCCACTTCGGGATCTTTTTCAAGTACAGGGGCATGATGCGGCTTGATGCGGGCATCTATGATCAGCGGACCTGTACAGCCCCAGTGCTTATGCTCGGTGAAACTACCTACGCCATAAATATCATGCGAGGGGTTGCTGCGGGTAAAGGTTACCCAAACAAAGTTATTGACGTTTTGAGCGGCGAAAGCGGCATCATCACAAAGCACGATCAAGGGTAGACCATCCAATTCTTCTTCCTCTTCTTTTAGCCTGTATTCGATGATACTTACTATATTATCAATATCCTTATGATTTACATGTTTAGGTACTTCTACCATCAACACGCCCGGTATGGCCATTTTGTAATTGTTGACCGGCCTTGGCAAATCGAACCATGAGGGCAGCTCTGTCCACAGCTCGCGTTTGATATCCCCGGCTACGGTGATGGCTACTTTGCTGCCCGAATTTAATCCGCTTCCGCTATAATCCAGTGTATCAATGGTGGTACGGGTATAAAAATGCAGATCGCGACTCAGGTCTATCCGCTGCAGGATATGGTTTAAAAAGGCGGAGATATTATTTACATCCAATGAAGGATCATCTTCCTCAGCGGCTATCAGCAGATATTTGGCCAGACTCAGCTGACTTTTACCCAGTATATGATTGGCAATAGTTAATATTTCCTGCGGTTTGCGTTCCTTGATATATGGCGTATAGCGTTCGCTGCCGATAGCAAATAGCAGCGGATGTACCCCTGCTGCATCAACCGCATTAACCGCATGCAAACCGGGTATTTCTTTTGGAATGGCTGCGCCGCTGATCTCGTGGATCAATGCCCCAAAACTGGTATCCTCCTGTGGAGGTCGACCAACAACCGTAAATGACCATACGGCATCTTTACGATGATATACGTTGTGAACTTTGAGTAATGGGAATGGGTGCACCAGGCTGTAATAGCCCAGGTGATCGCCAAAGGGGCCTTCAGGTTTGTTATCGTGGGGCATTACCGTCCCTGTGATCACAAAGTCAGCATCCGACGAGATACAGAACCCTTCATCATCATAAAAATAACGAAACCGGCGATTCCCTAGCGCCCCGGCGAAGGTCATTTCTGATAACCCCTCGGGCAGCGGCATCACCGCAGCTACCGGATGCGATGGCGGGCCACCTATAAATATACTTACTTTTAAAGGTTGTCCTTTGGCGTTTGCCTTGGTTTGATGCACACCTATGCCGCGGTGTATCTGATAATGCAAACCGATCTCCTTGTTCAGGATATAATCGTTACCGGCCAACTGTATGCGATACATGCCCAGGTTGGCATTCATGATCCCCGGTTTATCCGGGTCTTCGGTATATACTTGTGGCATGGTTACAAAGGGGCCGCCGTCCATAGGCCAGTTCACTATCTGGGGGATATCGCTTATTTTACAGCGACCGAAATTAACCGGCGCACCGGCACGTTTTTTCATGGGCAGGGCCGATAAAGCCGTCAGGGCCACGTTGGTATATTGAAAAGGATGTTTAATGGCTTTTAAAGGATCGTTCTTGAGCTCAACCAGGGTTTTGATCTTATCCAGCGTATCCCTGAATATAAATTTAGAGCGCTCCAGGGTGCCAAATAAGTTAGATACTGCCGGGAACTTACTGCCTTTTACTTGCTCAAACAAGATAGCCGGCCCCTGATTTTCGAATACGCGTAAATGAATAGCCGCCATCTGTAAATACGGATCAACCTCCTCTTTAATGCGCACCAGGTGACCATTTTTTTCCAGATCGGCAATACAGGCCTGTAAACTTTTGTAACCCATGCCACGAAAGTAGTAAATTTAGTGATTGGGACATTTGTACTTCAGTCATTTTTACTTTTAGAGCATGTATTTAATGGTCAGGACATTAAGTGGCTAGTTATTTTATCTGTAGATCATATAGACATTTTTAATACCTGATGTCTTTATGATTCAATGACTTAAATGACCAAATTTTACTACTTTCGCAGTTCAATTTTGGCTGCAAATGATGTCGGTAATTGTATTAACGCTTATCCTTTTTATCGGCTCGTACTTTGCGGGTTTATTAGGTTCACTAACCGGTTTAGGTGGTGGATTTGTTATTATTCCGCTGCTTACCCTGGTGCTGCATGTTGATATCCATTACGCTATCGGAGCTTCGCTGGTATCGGTGATCGCTACTTCATCTGGTTCGGCCGCGGCTTATGTCAAAGAGGGTATCACCAATATCAGGCTGGGCATGTTCCTGGAAATTGCCACTACAGCAGGCGCTATGGTTGGCGCATTGATTGCGGTTTATATCCCTACAAATTTCATCGCTATTCTATTCGGTATTATCCTGATCACATCGGCCATCATGTCCTTACGCAAAAAAGCCGAACTGATAAACCAGGAGAAAAGCCCACTGGCCGAAAAATTAAAGCTGAACAGCAGTTTCCCAACACCTAACGGTCCAGTGAATTACAGTGTAAAAAATGTAGGCGGCGGCTTTTTTATGATGGGCTTTGCCGGAATAATATCTGGTTTACTGGGCATAGGCTCCGGTGCATTAAAAGTATTGGCGATGGATACCATTATGCGGATACCTTTTAAAGTATCAACCACTACCAGTAATTTTATGATAGGCGTAACAGCTGCTGCAAGTGCCGTTGTTTATTTGCAGCGCGGATACATCGACCCCGGTTTATCTATGCCTGTGGCAATTGGGGTATTGCTGGGCGCTTTAAGCGGGTCAAAGATATTGGTACACACCAACTCGTCGGGCTGGTTACGTTGGGTATTCGCGGTGGTTGTAAGCTTTTTAGCAGTGCAAATGATCTATAACGGGTTCATCGGGAAAATATAAAACTAAATGAACAAGCAACCAATGAGTCAAAAAAACTTTAGAGACACCGACATGCAGGCCGTTATCGGCTGGATATTACGTCTTGGTGTGTTGCTGTCTATGAGCGTTATTTTCATCGGAGGCGTCATATATCTTTACAGACACGGCCAGGTTATTGCTGATTACCATACGTTTAAAGGCGTTCCTGATTTTGTGCATAATACCAGGGGCATACTTAACGGCATCATTACTTTCAGGGGCAGGGCCATTATACAGGCAGGTATTATTTTGCTTATTGCAACACCCATTATAAGGGTAATATTTTCGGCCATCGGTTTTATACTCGAACAGGATTACCTGTACATCGGTATTACTTTGCTGGTTTTGCTCATCATTACGGCCAGTATGCTTAGCGGTCATGCAGGTTAAATCCCTAAGCAATAATTAATTATAAATTAATTATTTAAAACTTTTTTCTGCCAACATGTATTACAACATACATGCAACGGCATGTAGTTGAATCATCAGCATTAAATAGCCTAGGCTACGATCCCTCAGCCAAAATTTTAGAAGTAGAGTTTAGGGATAGTGGTGATATATGGCAATATTTTGGATTTCCGGTGACCGCTTATCAAAGATTCATCCATTCTGACTCCCTGGGTAATTACTTTGCCACTAAAATTAAAGGTAAATATCCCGAGTTACGTGTCAAATAACGGTTAATTACCCGTACGTCGTTGCTCATCATCACTACCAGTATTATGCTTACTGGCCGATTTAACCGAGGTTTTACCAAAACGGTACGTAAAGTTGATCATCACCCTGCGGGTTTCTCTTTTATCGATACCGGTAAGATCAACATTCTGATACCTTACATTATATCGATACCGGTCGCTGTTAAAAATATCAATAACGCTTAATTTTAAATTACCGCGCTTATTAAATACCTGCTTGCCTATACCTGCGTTTACGGTATATTGTTGCTTAAGCTCATTTATCCCATACAATGTTGGCGTCTCATACATGCCCGACAGTTCGGCGGCAATAGTGCTGCTCAGCGTAAAATTTTGCGTGGTATTAAAGATAATATCCTGCATTCCCCGGCTAAAATTACCATATATAGCATAGGCTGTATAACGTTGATACATGGCATCTAAGCTAAAACTACCACTCCACCAGTTGTTAAATTGAACCGGCGCGTAAAATGTTGCTCCGTAAACGAATATCCGGCCAAAATTTCGCTTGATAGTTATATTAACCTTTGATGAATCATTTTGCTCATATATCGGAAAATCATACGCATCATTGGTCACATTATAATACAAGGTGGTTATAAATTTGTCGTTATAGGTATGTGATAGTTGTATGGAATTAGTATACTCCGGTTTTAAGTTAGGGTTCCCTGCAACATAATCGTATAGATCGGTATAAGATAAAAACGGATTGATAGCCTGGTAGTCGGGCCGTTGAATACCGCGATTATAACTCAGGTTCAGCACATTTTTCTTACCCACCTCATAATTGAATTGTATCTGCGGAAAGAGGTTGAAATAATTATTCTCATTGCTTACCCGGTTAGCTTGGTCAAGCCCTAATGAATTGCCTTTGGTGTTCGTTTTTTCGGCCCGCAGCCCGGCGGTGATGTTCAACTGGCCTATCTTGTTTACATAATTTAAATAAGCCGAGCTTACAATTTCAGTGTATATAAAACGATTGGTATACCTAGGGTCTGCCTGATAGGTGTTATTTACCAAAGGACCAAATACCAGATTATTATCACTTTGAACATGATTATATTTCACACCGGCTTCCAGTCTGGAGGTTTTTGAAAAGGGGTTCACATAATCAATCTTCGATGTCCATATGCGGATATCAGATGGAGAAAGATTTTCCAACTGTAGTGAATCACGATATTTTGCGCCTGCTGGGGTATAAAAATTATTGGTTATATACTCGTTCGAGTGGCGGTGATACGTTGAATAATTCACATCAGCCGATAGATTTTTGCCGCTTTTATCCAGCGTACCGTTATAATTGATATTGTAATTCAAAAAACTGCTACCCCTATCAAGCTTTGATTTGGCAATGATCACCGAGTCGAGTTGCTTTTGATTGGATATTTTTAAATCATTATTCTTCAAAAAATCATCTTCCCGCACAATACCGCTCACCAGCACACCTATGGTTTGTTTTGGTGATATCGAATAATCGGCCCCGAGCTTAAAATTGTGATTATAGGTTTTTTGGATATTATTATAATCAACATTATAATTACTTAAAACATCTTTATAAATAATATTCCTGTTGGTGTTGATGTATCTATTTGTCTTATTATCATCAAATGTATAATTACCAAAAATATTAAGCTTAGCCGAGCGATTGTTAAATGTAATGCCCGCCCTACTCTTGTAATATTTACCATAGCCACCACCCAGGGTAAGGGTACCGTTGGTGCCAATATTAATGCCTTTTTTTGAAATAATATTGATGATACCACCGCCCGATGCATCATACTTCGCAGAGGCGCTGGTGATCATTTCTATCTGGTCAATAGTACTGCTTTGCATACTGCGTAACAGGTTCACCAGATCATCACCGGTTAAGTTGGTGGGTTTACCATCAATAGTGATCAGAGCTGGTTGCCTGCCGCTGATCATCAGGGTTTCGTTGGTGCTGTTGACATGCACACCTGGCGACTGCCGAAGAATGTCATAAGCCGAGTTTCCTTCGGCGACTAAGCTACTCTGCACGTTAAGTACGATCTTCCCGGGCCTTACCTCAATATATGGCCGCTTAGCAATCACCTTAACCTCCTGCAGCTGGTTGCTGATACGCTTTAGAATTATATTTTCGGCTAGTATATTTTGCCCTTCTAAAACTGTATATGGATTTGAATAAACTTTATTACAACCTATGCTGGTGGCCAAAAGGAGATATGCACCCGGAGCGATATTGGCGAACTCGAAATTACCAGCCACACCTGCCAGGTCCGACCGCACTACCGATGAGTCGGCAGCTTTCAATAAAACAACGGTAGCAGCCTCGGCGGCCTCCTTGTTTTCCATCAGAACTTTGCCCTGTATTGCAGAAAGTTTTGTTTGCGCGAAAGAAA
>Ga0105239_10001779_pt1 | contig 28343 bp, 14 predicted proteins | sample KBSC44metaG_FD_92761 | JGI IMG/M metagenome (GOLD analysis project Ga0105239, IMG submission 92761) | Corn rhizosphere microbial communities from Kellogg Biological Station, Michigan, USA - KBS C4-4 metaG | ecosystem: Host-associated > Plants > Roots > Rhizosphere > Soil | place: Michigan, USA...
CGGGGCATGCCTGTCCGATCATCCCCCGAGGTCTTCGCGAGCCTGCTCCACCAATTGCCGTGCTCAATAAAAAACCGACAAATAAAATTATAGGGCCACTGCGAAAAAAATCCCCCATATTAAAAGATTAAGTTTTTAAGCTTTTGACCAAATTAATAATAACAGATCATAAATATTTTTAAATATGATTAAATATGATCTCGAAAAAGCAATTTTTAAATTAAACGAAATTACTCTCAAGGAAATGTGCGGTCGCCCCGCCTGTTTATACAGGCGGGTTACTGCCCGCACACATTTTTATTAATTGCTTATGAGAAAAAATCCGGGCTAAAGCTATAAGTATATTTCGAAATTATAATTTCATAAATTGATAACTTGTAAACCAATTTTATCATGTTAATTAAAAATTAGATTACAGATCGTAAAAGTTATACAGACGAATAGTGTAATTAAATCCAACATTTGTCACCCGGTCTGTAACAGGTTCAATTTTTATCCCGCGAGAAACTATCGTCTGCCATTCCTTGTTGGACTTCCAGTTCCTTTGCATAGTGATGCAATTTTTGATGCTCACTAATTCGTCTTCCACTATCAAACTACACACTGACCACACAGATTTTTGTGTAATTATTATCCAGTTGATATTGGATAAATTTGGTAAACTATTGATTAAAAAGTGAATTATTTTAAACTACACTTTGAAATATCTTCGAAATAAGTGAACAAAAAAAATATTACGCTCACGGCAGCTATCAGTTTTATTGGAGTGAACGCTCTATTAATACAAGAGTGCACCACTAATGACAAAAGAACAAATAATTTCATAACGGCTAATAAATACGTGGGAGAACAGGCTTGCAAAAGTTGTCATATTAGTCAATATAAGGATTGGCTTTCTTCTGATCATTTTAAGGCGATGCAACCTGCTAATGACTCAACTGTGGAGGGCAATTTTATTAATACATCCTATACCGCAGATGGTGTCACTTCCAAATTCTTTAAAAAGGGCGATAAGTATTTTATCAATACGCAAGGTAACGATGGTGGGTATCATGATTATGAAATAAAATATACGTTTGGCTACAATCCTTTACAACAATATTTGATCGCATTTCCGGGCGGCAGGTTACAGGTAACCAGGCAATGCTGGGACGTGAAAAAGAAAAGATGGTTTCACCAATACCCGGGACAAAAAATTCCTCCTCATGACTGGTTACATTGGACTGGCAATGCCCAAAACTGGAATACTACCTGTGCAGCTTGTCACAGTACAAACCTCCAAAAAAATTATGATTTTGGAAGCAATACTTATCATACATTATACAGCATAATGACCGTAAGTTGCGAAAGCTGTCATGGGCCGGGGAAATTGCATATCGATTACATAACAAGTAAAGCCTATAAGGCGGGAGAAAAAGTGAAGAATTCCTTTTTATTAATGACTAAAAATAGTAATCAACTAACGCAAATAAACACATGTGCTCCCTGCCATTCCCGCCGAACAGAAATTGATGCAGATAAAACTACATCATCAGAATACCTGGATAACTATGTACCCCAGATTCCTACTAAGGAATTTTATTACCCGGATGGCCAGGCAAAAGAAGAAGATTACGTATACACCTCATTTTTAGAAAGCAAAATGTATAACCGAGGAGTGATGTGTAGCAACTGTCATAACCCACATTCTGGCAAAGTACTTTTTACAAGCAATCAACTTTGCCTGCAATGTCATGCAAAAAAATATGATGAAATTTCGCATACTTTTCATATTGCGGGCACAGTAGGCTCTGAATGCAAAAGTTGTCACATGCCTTCAAAGATTTATATGGGTAATGATCTCAGGTACGACCATACTTTTAGGGTTCCCCGCCCTGATTTAACAGTTAAGTATGGTACTCCAAACGCATGCAATAATTGCCATCAGGATAAATCAGCAACATGGACAGCCAATGCTATCAACAAATGGTATGGCTCTAAACGTGCCTATCATTTTGCCGAAGATCTTATACCAGCAAGTAAGGAGGATGTCAATAGCGAAGGCCACATCATGCGTTTATTGCACGATACTGCTACGCCCGCTATCATAAAGGCTACGGCCCTGTATTATTTAAAAGACATCAATAACAATAACAGCGCACAAACATTAATAAAGAGTTTGCAGTCTAAAAATGACCAAATTCGTTACCAGGCTCTCCGAAGTCTCAGTGATTTTCCTTCAGAAATATGGCTCAATGCAATTGGGCCTGCTTTATCCGATAAAGTAAGAGCAGTGCGGATTGCAGCCGCGAATTTATTAATTGCGGTTCCTTCGGAGCAGATACCGGCTGGCTATTATAATGCCTTCACCGATGCAAAAAACGAACTGGAAAAGTATACTTTATATCAAACCGACTTTGCTGCAGGAGATGCAATGGCAGGAGATTATTATCTGAAACTCCGGGACTATTACCGTGCAGAAAAGTTTTACATGCTTGGATTAAAAAAAGATACGGCTATGAACTATGCCAGGCTCAATTTATCGGTGGTGTATAACATAAAAGGCGAAAACGACAAAGCGCTAAAAATACTGAAGGAAGCTTTGTTAACCGATCCTAAAAATGATCGCATTTACTTTAACCTGGCACTGCTTTACAATGAAATGAACAATCGCACCAAGGCAGAGGAATCATTTGCAAAAGCTGTAGGATTAAGAACACAAAACCCAAGGGTTTATTACAATTATGGATTAATGCTGGAAAAGGATAATAAAATTAAAGATGCTATATCAATGTTCGGCGAAGGCCTGGATTTATCACCCCTGGACGGAGATCTTAATTATGCTTTATGTGTGTTGTATATCCAGCTAAACCAGGTGGAAAAAGCCAAAAAATATGCGCTTATCTTAAAACAACATTATCAGGGCAATCCTGATTATGATAACATCCTTCAGCAACTTGGACTCTAATTTTATATAACTACAGAAATAAACATGAAAAAAACATTAGCAAAATGGATATTTACCTTTATTGGTATTATAACATCACAAATTTTTCTTTCTTCTTTCCAAACAAAAAATACTGATCTTAAGCACGGCCTCAAAAAGAACCAGCATAACAAGCCTAATATTATTTTTCTTCTTACCGATGATCAGCGATGGGATGCCTTAGGAGCTATGGGAAATACAATTATTCAAACGCCAAATATGAATAAACTGGCAACAGCAGGAATCTTATTTCAAAATGCGTATGTTACTACTTCTATTTGTAGCGTAAGCCGCGCCAGTATATTAACCGGTCAATATGAATCAAAACATCACGTTGATGATTTTCGTACGGACTTAAGCCAGCAATCAATTTCAAATTCATACCCGGCCTTATTAAAAAAGACAGGCTATTCAATGGGTTTTATAGGAAAGTTTGGAGTTGGCACTCATCCTCCACAGCAACTTTTTGACTATTGGGTTAATACCGAAGCGGGTAGCCGCATGCAACCCAATTATATTAGTACCGATAAAAACGGAAACAAAATTCACGATACTGATACGTTGGGGCATGCGATTCACAAATTTTTAGATCAATATGGTGGTAAAGAACCATTTTGCCTATCTGTGAGTTTCAAAGCTCCCCACGAGCAGGATGGAGATCCCCCTACCTATGTTATTCAATCCAAATACAAGGATTATTATAAAGAGGTAACCATACCGGAACCGGTAACCGCCGATCCCGTTTATTGGAAAAAGTTTCCTTCATTTTTTCAAACAGATACCAACTTCGCCAGGGCAAGATGGAAAGGGTTGTTTGGCACTCCCGAATTATACCAGGAGAATGTAAAAAACTATTATCGGCTGATAACAGGGGTTGATGATGTGGTAGGTCAGATGATGAAAAAACTGGAAGAGCTAGGTATTTCCGATAACACTATCATTATAATTATGGGAGATAATGGTATGTTCCTGGGCGAGCACGGTATGGAAGGCAAATGGTTCGGTTATGAAGAATCTATACGGGTGCCACTCCTTATTTATGACCCTTTGCTACCAGATAAAGTGGAACAGTATAGAGCTCCGCAAATTGCTCTAAATATTGATATTGCACCTACCATCCTGGCAATGGCTGGTATTGCTGCCCCTAAAACAATGCAGGGTATCGATTTGATAAGTCTTATAGAAAATAAAATCCCCGAACGAAAAGATTTCTTTTACCAATACTATTTTTTAGGTAGTGCCGAACTACCCCGTGAAGAAGGAGTGGTTACTAAAGACTTTAAGTATATGAATTATATAGAACACAATTATGAAGAATTGTTTGATATTAAACACGATCCTCATGAAACCGATAACCTCGCAAATGATCCAAAATATAGAAGGGCACTTAATGAAATGCGTGGACGATATAAAGAATTGAAAGCTGCTTACGGTATTCCCCGAAAAGTTTGGATAAATAAAAAAGAGAGAGGATAAAGAGATTTCATTTTTTGTCTTATTGTTTCATCGAAATACATGCAAAACGCCAGGTCATGCTAAAAAACAAATTCTTTATTTACAAAATTATTATTGTATCAGCAAGGTTTGCGATAGCAACGTTATTACTTTTCAATTTTACTATTTGTAAAGCAGGACCTGTTAAAAAGATAAGGAAACCAGTCAGTGGCATTAGCCCTGTACAATTAAAATGCGAAAGCCAGATAACTCCTTCAGGCATTGATAATAAACATCCTTTATTAAGTTGGAAGTTAATGGCAAATAATAACCAAAGAGGGCAATACCAAAAAGCTTTTCGCATACAAGTTGCCAGCAGCAAAGATCGACTTCTGTCGGGAAAACCAGACCTCTGGGATAGTGGAATAGCAGACACTTCACAATCTAATAACATCAGCTATCATGGCAAGTCTCTTGAGTCCGACAACCGATACTACTGGCGGGTGAAGGTATGGGACAGAAAGGGAACGACTTCCAAATGGAGCCGCATTGCATTTTGGGAAACGGGCCTGTTTAATGATTCAGACTGGAAGGCACAATGGATCGAAGATTCAAAGCCCAATCCGGCAGATGAAAATGATCTTTATAAAGACGATCCCGCACCTCTTTTTAGAAGAGAATTCAATACCGAAAAAAAAATAAAGAGAGCTGTTATGTATGTCAGTGGTATTGGGTATTACGAAGCTTACGTTAATGGGAAGAAGGCAGGCAATAAACTCCTGGATCCCGGCTGGACGGACTATTCAAAAAGAATTTTGTATAGCACCTACGATATTACCTCTGATTTAGCCTTAGGAAAAAATTGCCTGGGAATGTTATTGGGAAATGGCTGGTACAATCCTTTACCATTGAAAATGTGGGGTCGGATAAACATTCGGGAATCTCTGGCGGTCGGCCAACCAAAATTCATCATGCAGGTAAATATTGAATACACGGATGGCACAAAAGATCAGATAGTTTCTGATGATAAATGGAGGGCGAATCCCGGTCCGATTATCCGAAATAGTATTTATAGGGGAGAAGAATATGATGCCCGTAAAGAAATACCAGGCTGGAACAAAGTTGGTATGCAAACAGCCCATTGGCAACAAGTTAAAATTGCTGTAGCTCCAATGGGAAAATTGCAATCAGAACAGCAACCTCCGATAGTAGCACGAGATACACTTAGGCCTGTTGCAATTAAAAAACTAAATAATCGTAAATACATCGTTGATTTTGGGAGAAACTTTGGTGGCATCATAAGGTTAGAGGCAAATGGAAAAGCTGGTACCATTATAAACGTTCGTTATGGCGAACTTTTATATCCGGATGGTTCTTTGAACGTAATGACCGGTACGGCCGGGCAGATAAAGCATAAAGGTGTTGGCGGCGACGGAGCTCCTGACACCGCATATGCCAAAGATATTTTCATACTTAATGGAAAAGGAACAGATATTTTTCAACCGCACTTTACCTTTCACGGGTTCCGTTATGCTGAAGTGACAGGATACCCGGGATCTTTACAAAAGAAAGATATAAAAGGCCTGGTATTATACTCCGGTGTACCTAATGCAGGAAGTTTTAGCTGTTCTGATCCATTGATAAACCAAATACAGAAGATCAGCCTGAATACTTTCAGGAGTAATATATTCAGTGTCCAGTCTGATTGCCCTCACAGAGAACGATTCGGCTATGGTGGTGATATCGTGGCAACATGTGAAGCATTTATGGACAATTTCAACATGGCAGGTTTTTATGAAAAAACTGTTAATGACTTTGCAGATGAAGTGCAACCGGATGGAGGCTTAACAGAAACAGCGCCTTTTGTAGGTATTGCCGGCGATGGCTTAGGAGGGAAATCAGGGCCGGTTGAATGGGGCTCTGTACTCCCGGTTTTACTATATAGACTTTACCAGTATTATGGAAATATTGAATTAATCAGAAAGGATTATCCCATTGTAAAAGATTGGGTTGATTTCCTGCATCGTCATGCAAAGGACAACCTGATAAATACAACCATCGGCGACCACGAAAGTGTCGATCATCAACTCGTTGAATTAAGCGCAACAGCTTTTTATTATTACAATACTGCCCTACTTACGAGGTTTGCCAAACTGCTGGACAAGCAAGAAGATTTCATCAGGTATTGCGCTTTAAAAGACACCATAAAAAATACCTTTATCCGGATTTTTTTTGACACATCTATCGGCAATGTAGGCATTCATACCGCAGCGGCGCAAGCTTATGCTTTATACTTTGATTTAATTCCCGATAATTCGGTTGATGATGTACTACAGGTAATGTTAAAGGATATTGCTGCTAATAATTATCACATTACGTCAGGAATTTTCGGAACAAAGTTTATCATGGAAATATTGGGTAAAACAGGCAATGTAAGCCCTGGATATAAAATGGCTACTCAAAAAACTTTTCCAGGCTGGGGCTATATGATCGCCAATAGAGCCACTACTCTCTGGGAGCATTGGGCGCTTAGTGACGATACTTACTCGCATAATCACCCGATGTTTGGTTCAATCAGCAATTTCTTTTACAGCTATCTGGCAGGAATTCGACCTGCCGGAGATGCAGTTGGATATAATAAAATTATCATTCAACCTGAGATTACAAATTTGCAATGGGCAAAAGCAACTTATAACTCCGTATTGGGGGAAATAAGTTCTTATTGGAAGAAAACTGCTTCCACATTCACTTTCAATGTAACCATTCCGGTTAATGCGACTGCCACGCTTTATTTTCCGGCATCATTACAAAACATCCGTGAAGGTGATAAATTGATAAGAGGTAAAGGCCCTGTTTCTTTTATCAGCAGGCGGGGTAATGAATCAATATTACAGATAGGATCCGGCCAGTACCATTTTACGGCAACCTTGCCTGACAACCACAATTAAGGAGCATGAATAACAACGAAGCCCTGCTGATTTTTTTAACTCAATAATAAACAATATGAACAACAGGATCATGACAGCAACCCATTGGCTAATTTTCCAAAAAAGATTTATCATAATTTTCATCGCAGTTTTAAGTACCCATCCTTCGATCAGCCAGGTTGAGTTCGGAGCTTATTACACTAAAATAAATAAGGGACAAAGTTGGGAAGCCTATTCGCGGACGGGTAATCATGCTGATATTATCGTAAAACTTGCTGACGCAGGAGGGCAAATTGTTTTCTGGAGAGGAAACAGCTATTTGCCCTACTGGGAAACAGGTCAGGGTCGATGGAATTTTACGGAGTTCATACCCCGAACAGGAAATGGCACTAGTGAAATGCCCGATAAAGCAAATGTATATTCTCACGTAGAAATTATTCAGAACAGTCCCGGACAAATCATCATTCAATGGAGGTATTTATCAAAATTTGCCGAGGGCAATCCTCATAAGGGAGTAAACCCCGATAACTTTGTCGAAGAAACTTTTACAATTACGCCTGATGGCAGGGTGAAACGTGATGTAAAAACCGGAACTGCAAAAATTGATGAATGGAACGACCCCGCCTACAAAACCACTCAAATACTTCAATTACGTGCAAATGGCATAAAGCAAATTAGTTTTAGCAAGCCCAGGCATTCATTGCAAAAGACCCGGGTAAAAGGTGATCCGCCAACAGGACCGGTTATAGCTCTGCCAAAGATATGGTTCAGTTTTGACGAAGGTATTGGCGACGATGTCAGTGAAAAAATCCATAAGATAAAAACAGTGGTACCCGGCAATAAAACACTTTGGAAAAAAGGCATTTCAGGTACAGCTCTCGATTTCGATGGTTATAATACGGCTGTATCGATTCCGCCTGTTGAGGGAACTGTTGTTTCCGGAGAGAGTTTAACGCTTGAAGGATGGATTGCTCTTGGCGCGTATCCCTGGAACTGGGCGCCTGTGGTACAGCAAGGAGATAATGACGGATACTTTCTGGGGATAGATAGTCATGGTTACCCCGCGTTTATGGTGAAAATTGATACAGCATGGGAAAAATTGACTGTGCCAAATAAACCGCCGTATCATGATACAAATCATCTTGCACTCTTCAGATGGTACAACCTTGCAGGAACCTATGACAAATCAAAAGGGTTAATGCGCTTGTATATAAACGGAAAAGAAGTTGCAGGCAAGGCAGTTGGTAAAAGTGGTATCAAAACTGTCAATACTGATATCCGCATTGGAAAAGCGGGCATTATGAGAACACCCACCGAGGGAACCCATGATACCTATCCGAGCAATTATGGAATAGATGGACTAATTGATGAAGTGCAGATATATGATATAGCACTAAATGATGAACAGGTTGCTGAAACATACCAGAATTTTTTTCCAGGCAAAGTAATTACCAATTCACCTGACCTGCAAAAAAGAAAATTTCCGGCCGCCGCTATAAACGGGCAATTTAAAGGAGTGTATACCCATTTGCCCTATTATGAAACATGGGAGAATATGTTTCGTTTTGGTAAATATGCAGACGTAGTGGTTGGGTTTGATAAATTACCCATAAAGTATATTTTCTGGAGGGGAGTAAGTTATATTCCAATGATCGTAAATGAATCGGGGCAATGGTTCACCAATGAATTCGATGAAACAGGGTTCACCAAAGATGCGCCGGGTGATTGTGAACCTATGTCCGACAAAGGATGCTGGGATTCACATGTCGGGATTATTGAGAACAGTCCTGCAAGAGTTGTTGTTAACTGGAGGTATCGCCAGGCTGATCCCAGTCATCATTGGGCCAATTATGATTCAACAACCGGATGGGGAGATGTGTCAGATTGGGATTATTACATTTATCCCGATGGTGTCGCCTGTAAGGTTATGCGGTGGTATTCTTCAAAACCAGAAGAATGGCACGAGTGGGACGAACAGATTGCTGTTTTAAGTGAAGGGCAACGGCCTGAAAGTGTACTTAAAAAAACACCGGTCATGACCTTGGTAGACACTTTGGGCAAGTCTGTAGAGTATGACTGGAATCCCAATCCTCCTAAACCCAACTTCAAAGGTACTTTAATTCAAAAAATACATTATACCGGGAAATATGATCCTTATAGTATTCAGAATTTTACTGACGGCGACATTTACGAAGGTGAACGAACATGGTATTCTGTTTTTCCAAGCTGGAATCACTGGCCGACGGCCCAAATAAATTCTTCTGGAAGAAATGCCAGCTTCCCAGACAGGGCGTCCCATAGTTCTATCTCCCATTTATACTGGAACCTGTACAAAGAAAAAGATGGTAAAGCAGCTTACCAGGAAAATATTCTGATGGAAGGAATGTCCGATAAGTCGGCAGCGTCACTTTCAGATCTTGCCAGATCGTGGCTGGATGCGCCTGCCATAATTTATGTATCGGGTGGAAAAAGTTACGGGTATAATGCTCCTCACAGGGCATATAGCTTAAGCTTGGACAATACTCCAATCAAATTTCAAATTGCTGCAAGTAAAAAGAGTCCAATACATAACCTGTGTTTTGAGGTAAAAGATTGGAACAGCAGCACAGCAAAGGGAGGCTTGAAGATAAACGGAAATTCAATAAAACCGGGACCAAACTTCAGACAGGGGGCCATTATTGATTCTGATGGAACTTATACCCTCATCATCTGGGTGGGGATGGATGCTACATCTTTACAAAATTTCGAAATATCGAAAATGAATTAATTCGTAAGGAGTTAAAAGAAACATATATTGCTTTTTTTACTCTTCAGGTCTTATTGATCATTTCGGTATCCTTATATTTAACTTCCAACTGGTGTAGTTGCTCTTTTAATTTATATTGAATTTGTTTGTAATGAGGATCATTATAAACATTGTGCAATTCATTTTTATCTTTCAAGAGATCATACAACTCCCAACCTTTATTTTCATAAAACCAAATGAGTTTGTACCTGTCGGTTCGTATACCTACATGTTTAGCCACATTGTGCTCTCCTCCGGAATCATAATAATGATAATACACTGCCTTTCTCCACGTAGCAGGATGTTTTCCCTTCAGCAAAGGCAACATACTTTCGCCTTGCATAGCAGATGGAATTTTTACCTTTGCCGCATCCAGTAATGTCTCGCCTATATCAATGTTCATGACCAAATCATTGTTAACTGTTCCTGGCGTTATTACACCAGGCCACCTGATAATAAGCGGCGTTTTAAAAGATTGTTCATACATAAACCTTTTATCGAACCACCCATGTTCGCCCAGGTAAAATCCCTGGTCAGAAGAATAGATAACTATTGTGTTTTTGTCTAAACCTTTTTGCTTCAGATAATCCTGCAATCTCCCTACATTATCATCTACCGACTGAATGCATCTCAGGTAATCTTTGATGAATCGTTCATATTTCCAGATGGCCAATTGTTTTCCGGTTAGATTGGCTTTTTTGAAGGCATCGTTTCCGGGAGTATAAGCATCCTCAAATGCTAGTTGTTCTTCAGGGATCAAGCGCCCGAATATCTCGTTCCAGTATTCATCCAATCTTTGGTATGGTGGTTTTACATTAAAATTTTCTATCAGATCATAATTAGGCGCTAACCACGTATCCACTTTCATTTTTTGTTCATATGCTGCCCTGGTCCTTGTGCTATAATCATCAAAAAAAGTGGAAGGAATGGGAATATTGGTATCATCAAATTCATGGAGATATTGTAACGGGGGCATCCATTGACGGTGTGGGGCTTTGTTCCATATCAGCACACAAAAAGGACGGGTAGTATCCCGTTTATCGAGCCATTTCAAAGCAAAATCCATTGTCAGGTCGGTAACATAACCATTCACCCGACCCTTGATTCCGTTATTAATAAAGTCCGGGTTATAATAATCTCCCTGGCCTGGCAATATATTCCAATAATCAAAACCAGTCGGATCTGAAATAAGATGCCATTTACCAATCATCGCCGTTTGATATCCCACATTATGCAAGAGTTTGGGAAAGGTTTCCTGTGATCCGTCAAAAACCAGGTCGCGGTTTCCCTGTATGCCATTAATGTGACTGTACTTTCCGGTTATAAAGGATGCACGGCTCGGGGCACATAAAGAATTATTTACAAAAGCATTTCTGAACAAAACTCCTTCCCGGGCTAGTTTATCAATGTTGGGCGTATGATTTATTCCAAAACCATAAGCGCTGATCGCCTGGTAGGCATGGTCATCGCTTAAAACAAAAACGATATTGGGCCGCTGTTGAGCATACAACAGGGAAGAAAATATAATTGCAATTAATAAAAATGGAATTCTCATAATCAGTATTAGATTTAAATAAGGAATAATAAAGTATTAGCTTAAAAATGGGTTAGTATATGTGCTAAGAATTTGCTCATTGAAAAATTGATAATTTAAGCGCAGCATCTCATTTCCTTTTCAAAATTAGTTTCTTGAGGTTCTCCTGACTAATCGTAAAATACCCATGTGTTTACAATAATTATCTTCTTTGAAACTAATTCATTCCAACTTAATTAAATTTATTTTTTGTCAATTTGGTAGTTAGGATAAACCCTCCATTATCAAATGAATAAATATCATTCGTTCAATATAAGACTATCCAACAATTTATACATTATGCGAAAATCATTGTTTACTACATACTCATTCTTAATACTGAGTTTTGTATCGGTATTTGGCCAGGACAAAAACGATATTACAACAGGGTCAAACGGTTTACATGGTTATATAAGTTTTAGTTCAACAAAGCCCCCGGAAGGTTTTGGAGCAGGAATAAGTTTCTATTCCGCAGTATGGCCACTCGTGCACAAGCCTTATGCAGACTTCCAGATCGGCTTGCCCGGAACCTGGGTAATTCCTGAAAATTCAGGTGTCGATTTTCCTCTCTGCCCGGTAGGAACGCTTGCAAGGGACAACTGGCCGAAAAGGGGTCCTACCTGGGGAAGTGTGTTTCAAACTATTGAAGGAGGATTGGGTTATTGGGCGGGTAACAGGTTTCGCTATGGACCTCCCAAATTCAGTATGAATGGTACACCAAGTTGTTACGATCTCGAAATTGCTTCTCCGGGCTGGTCATTCTTTTATAGTGCTACGGCTCTTCCCGATAATAAAATGGGAATAGCTCAGTTAAGCAATCGCATTCTCGTTCCCCCTGACGGATTTACTTTCATTAATAATCCCGATGGTAAATTTTTAGGCTATGCATGGATGGCTTTAAGTTTTATGGATGCCAAACCAGGCCCTCCTCCCACCGGTGACCAAAGCTGGACACTATTTTTAAACTCAGCAAATTTCAAAGGCCCGGTTGCATATTACCTACCTGAAACCTGGAGTAAGATTTCAAAAGATTATCATGCAGATTATGGACATGGGCTTGACGCAAGGCCAGGTGTAATGGGAGGTGGCGCTATGGAGATCAATACAGTTCCGAGAATGGATGAAAAACGATCTGGTGATACCATATTCTATAAAATACCCCAGCTATTTTTCCCGGTAGATAACCAGGGAAGAAGCGTGCTTGTAAGAGATGTAAAGTACTATTCAAAAAAGGCGCTTTATGATTCATTTAAAGGATGGAAAGATGGTAAAAATGTATGCAGTGGCTCGTTTGATAAGAATGGAACGTGGGAACCGGTTCTAACTACAAAAATGCCGGTGTTTGATCAGAATGAAATCAAATTATCTGGCATGGATAATATTTTTACGACAAAAATATTTTCTGATAACGTTTTTGGGATTCAATGGAAAAGTAATCCGCTTACTAACCAGGGAGAATTTCCTCAATATTTTATGCAGGTAGGTAATGGGCCAAGAGTGCCCATTTCAGCCTCCATGGTTCCTGCTGAACTTAAGAAGGGCGAATTTAAATTAGCTGAATGGGGCAGCCCTTACACTTCGCGGGATTCAGGATCATGGGTAGCTCCCGGGCCGGCTTCAAAACCAATTAATGTTGTTTTAGCAGATGGCTCTACAGTTACTTATTGCTGGTACCGCTTTATTGATCAGCCATCATTGCAACAATTCCACTGGAGTAAAGAAGAGAGAGGAAGGCTACAGGCCTTTATGGAAAAAATACAGCGCCAGTGGCTTACCAACAAAAATTATATGGCTCCGCCAAAAGAAGGCGAATTGGTTTCTTTGGATCCTGCACTGATTGTTCAGCCGCCACCCGGCCTTGAAGTTGGCTACGTTCCTATTGTTATTGGGCAGAAATAAACATTACGTATTTGAATCTAATTTAAATAAATTACAATACCTGTTGTCTTGTAGTCTTTTATTCGGGCGGCGGTGGTAATCAAATTGCTCCTCATCAAGTGAATTACCTTGCCCCTGTTTTTATATTATGGATAATGTTTTTCAGTGCCTGGAAAGGAACATTATAAAAACTCACCAGCGTTCCCTGGCAGCCACCGTCCAAACAAAATTCGAACAAGTTTTCAAATAGTCATTTCATACGCCAACGCAACTGAGATTGTTGAACCACTGGTGCGCTGTCCTGTTGCGAAGGAATAGAATTAGCGAAAATATCATCACTAAAACCGGCCAAAATACTGGTAAAAAAAATTTATTCGCATGGCATCCCGTTAAAAATCTAAAAGAAGATTCTAAATCGAAAGGAAGTTCATTTACTATATTTCACTATAAAAAGCATATACTTCTCATACATTTTTTTGGAAACCTCAATTGGATCACCCTGGGGCTTTGAAGGAAAAATATTTTTATGGTATGACCAGCTTTTTTCCCATTCGCAGGATGATTCCAGGAAACGAGTCCTGTCCCAATTTTCGTTATTTCGTATAGCAGTTTCTACTTCGTCAAAAAACTTGTTCCATCTTACCAAATGATAATCGGTAAACATGCCTGCCCATTGCTTATATGCATAATTATTCAGATCATCAAACTGTCCTTCCGTACATTTCTCTCCCCAAAGCGTAATTATATTCCGGGCGTTCCATTCATACCTATTTTTTTCTTCATTAGTTTCTCCCCATTTTTTGGCATCTTCCACCCATCTTCCCAAAAGATATTCCCTCCTGGTCGATAGTAAAACATCAAAATCCTTTATTAGATTAATGAATTGCGTTTTCACTTTTACAAACTTATCAAGGTCCCTTTTTTGGTAAGCATCCTGTAAATCTAAAATCCAATAATATGCTAACGGGCTAATAAACTGCCGGGTAAGATTAACCACATCAAATTGATAGGTATCCAGGTTCTTAAATTCATCAGAACATTTCAATAAATTATCCAAAGCATTTCCTAAAACTTTTGGATCGTAATCGGGAATCGGGCTTGTACGATAAGCTAATTTCGGATCATAAAAGCCGGGGCGTTCACATAAAAAGGTACCCGTTTGTTTGTTAGAATTATAAACAGTTCCAAGCATAACTTCCCAGGCATTCCCCGCGAATTCATTTTTCTTTCCATACCTGTCTGCTACATATTTACCTATCCATTGTTTTACATCAGGCACATCTTTTTCCCATATCATATTCATCACAAATTCCTGCACTACCGGGTCATTTCCAAAGTACTCCATAGCCATACCGATACCTGAAAAATTTCCCTTATCGGGGCTGTCTAAAACATCTTTAAGATTTTTTGACATATCCTGCAGTCGCCCACTCAAGCTGGTTCTCCCTCCAAAATTTTGAAGTACATTCCATATCCAAGGTTTACCATAAAAGGCAGATTGCTTATCCCAGACAGGATGGGCTTCCCCCCATAAATCCAGAATTATCATTTTATCATCCGGTACCGCCCCAAGTAGCGCTTTAATTTGTGGTTCCTTCCAGAAATTATCAATACTATAGTATAAAAACCAGGCTTGCATTACCCACACAGCCTTCGGATCGGCTGTTGCCATTGACTGATAAACAGATTTACTCATATTTGATAAAAACCCCGGATCATCACTATCCGGATTTACTTCGTTAAAGCAGTCAGCTGAGTAATAATGATCCGTTCCATACATTTCCGTTTGTTTTTCAATAAACAATTTTCCAATACGTTGAAACAGATCATCCGAAGGATCTAAAAAATAAGTTCCTCCAAAACCCGCAGACCAGTTCCCCGTTTTATGAAGTTTGGCATTGGGATATATTTCTTTAATAGATTCCGGCACATGGCCCGTAAATGCTTGTAATATCGGCGCCATACCTAAATCGCGCTCTCTTTTAAGTATGTTTTGTTCAAGCAGTTTATGCTTTTCTATCCACGATTGAGGTAAAGGGCCTCCCAAACCATCGATATTACCCATCCACGACCAGGGCAAATATGCCGGCCCCACAAGGAAATCATCAATTTGTTTTTGACTCAGTCCAAGTTCTTTGTAAACCTCAGTCCAGACCGCCTCCTGGCCGGTTATAGCCAGAGGAAAATTGATTCCGTTCATAGCCATCCAATCTATCTGGCGTTCCCAATCCTTCCAATCCCACCAGGCCATCGAATAACTGAATGTGCAAACATTGAAGAAATATCTGTAGTCAAACTTCGTGTACACTTTTTCGGGATTTGAAGGTAAAGGCAATTTTTCCGGCAGATCAATATGCTTATCAATAATCGAAAATTGTGAATTGCAATATTCTTTCAAATAACAGTTCAAACCGGAGGCTATTGACACCCCGTTATTACCTCTAATCAAAATCTTTTTGCCGGAAGTTGTTATCTCGAAATAATCTTTTGAGGAACTACTTTTCTCCAGTTGAAAAACAAAATTATCTGACTTGCCAGGCAACACTCTTTTTGCCAGTTCATAAACATTTTTAAGCCCGATGAGATTTTTATCTTTTTGTTTTGGCGATCTGTCACCGGCGATACAAGTACAAAATGCAAATAGGAATACCCACATCATAGCAGGTTTTTTTCTGAAGAATCTCATATATAATAATGTATTTTTTTATTTAGCAATAACTTTTGCATCAGCCCAGTCGGCCTCAACATTTTTACCGTCAACTGTAAGAAGAATATACTTTACTTCTTTCACATCTACATCAACTTTCATCGCTGAATCTTTTCCAAGTTTTCCACTATCAAAGAGAACCTGTCCTCCAAAATAGTCTCCATTATAGACTTTGAATTGTGCCGGTGCATCGCCCCTATATGCATCATCTATGCCAACCACTGCCTGAAATCTATCAGCTTTACCATTAAGGCTATACATAATTCTTGAACTGGTTTGGCAGTTCAATCCCTTCTTATATTGGATCCCCGCAATTGAAATTTCTTTTCCCTTAAAATTTTTATCTTTTACAGGAGCGTCTCCCTGCTTCATTAAATAATAAATATCACTCAACCATGTAGTACCATCCCTGGTGACAGTATATTTTTCAACAGGCACTGGTTGAGGGCCGGCAATCATTTTGCCTCCAGGCGTACCAACTTTTATTAACAGGTGTCCATATTGAGGAAGATTTTTGGCTACAAAAAAATTGTTGAAATATCCGAGATCTGTTTCTTTCCATAAATCCCTTACTTTTTGGCTGCCATGTAATCCGATCTGATCCCAATGAACGGTTACATCAGCATTTTCCTTATCCATATTTAATAATAAAACAGCTGTGGTTCCGTCTGAGAGAGGTTTATTATATACTTGTTGTTTACCGTTATCAAACACTTTATATCCCTGAAATCCCCTTGGATCCTGGTCAACAGCAATTACTTCTTTTGCAGTAAGAATATTTCTAATGGAATCAGGCATTTCCCGCAAATCATTGCCAGCCATAAGAGGTGCGGCCAGCATGCACCACAGGCTAAAATGTAGTTTGTCCTGAATTACAGAGGTAAGATTGCCAACTTCCAGCATATCGGGATCGTTCCAGTGGCCTGGCCCCGCAAATTGCCATAAGCCATTAAATGCCGAATCAATAACCCCGTTGCCACCGGATGTATTAGCGCAATAAAAAATAGATTCCATATTGGGCCTGATATCGTAGGATGTTCTCCAGAGATGCGTAAAATCTTTGGCACCCCAGGCCCATGATCCGTTTCCAAAATCTGATATGCTCAGCACCATTGGCCTGCCGGATTTTTTTATAGCCTCACTATAGATGCTTAAATCAACATCACTGGGTCTTTTATTTCTTTCGGCATAGCAGCCATCCAGCTTAACATAGTCTACACCCCAAAAGGCAAAAGTTTTCATATCCTGTTCTTCGTGATAATAACTTCCCGGTAATTTCTGACAGGTGAGATATCCCCTGCATTCGTATAAACCGAATTTTAGTCCTTTACTGTGAATGTAATCGCCAAGTGACTTCATTCCCAGTGGAAATTTTTGAGGATCACCACAAAGTTGGCCATCACTGGTACGTTGTTCCGCCATCCAACCATCGTCTATTACAAGATAGTTGTATCCAGCATCCCGCATTCCTGAGCTCACCATTGCATCTGCGGTTTCCTCAATCTTTGCCTGGTTAATATCAGCCTGGAATATATTCCAGCTATTCCATCCCATAGGTGGCGTAAGTGCCAACCCATCATCCTTATCCGGTTTTATAAACATCGAGCTGGCCGGGAAAAAATAGCAACCTATAGCCAGTATAATTAAAGAAAATGCTTTTACTTTTTTCAAAATCATGTGGACGTTGATATAATAAGCGGGTGGTATCTTCCTTGTACTAACAATGTTGTTCAAAAGTAATTTTCTTGCATTCAAATAAATAAACTGCAAATACCCTATTATTTACGATTTTTAACTTGTGAGTTTGGTGTATATTAATAATCGAAAACAACCAAAATATATCATTATAGGTCAGGTTATTTATAAAAACAACCTTGTCACCGTTTTTTATTGCCTGTTTTGATAACTTTTGACTCTTCCATTTTCGGTTGATCATTTTTGAATGCCGCTCTCAACATAATAATTGACGTAATGATGATAACAGCCAATACCACCCATCTTAAAATATCCAAAGGCAGTGATTTAACAATAAATGCCGCTATTATGACTGCTATTGTACCCGATATAGCCATACTGAAAGATGCTTTTCTGTTGTAGGCCTCCTCCTTTATGAATTTAGCGGATGCAGGCGGCATAAGAAATGCACAAGACCCCATCATAATCGGGAAAGCCACCTTTGGAGACATTCCTAATGCAAAGACCAGAGTCATGCAGGGAGCAAATAATCCTATACCTGCGGTGTTTAATGCGCCAAGAACACAATTTACCACTATCGCGACAATCAATTTTATTCCTGTCAGACCCGTTGCTTCACCTTCACCCTGAATCCATCCTAATCTGTTTGCCAGCATAAAAAAGGCGGCTAGTAAAAGTGCAATTCCAATAGCAATCCTTACTTTCTTTTCTGAAAATCTTGAAACCACTCCTGCGCCAAAAACACCGCCAACGGTTGCAGATAATAACATTAAAACCAGGGTGAGCGGATCAACTTTAATAATTTTAATAAATATAATTGCCTCAATCAAAGCAGGGATTGTATTCGAAACATTGAGTGTTCCGGGTATTATTTTGTCTTCCGTTTGTTTGGTGAATTTTAATAATGCGATTTGAGGAGCAAAAGAACCGATGCCTAAGACGTCAAAAAAATCAACGACAAATCCTATTATCAATGTTTTTAACCAACTGGAATTTTCAAGATCTTTTTTATGCCTTATGAAATCACGGGTTAATAATATAGAGAACCAGATGGCAAGAAAAATAAGCGTTACCCAAATAATAGTAATCAAGATAAAACTGTTAAATTAAAATTCATTTCAGATTAAGACATTCAAAAATTAAACATACCAAACCACATTATTTTTTTCGGTAAATGCCAATTTCATAAATGGACCAATTATAAGTCGGATCATTGCCGGTTTGGGTAATCTTTATATAACGGGCTGCCCGGGTTGGGAAAGTTATATCAGTGATGCCCAGCTTCCCTGATCCCTGAGCGATTGGATTTCCCCAACTTTTACCATCTCTGGAAACAGTCACGATATACTTATTTGGAGAATCCCAAAGAGCCCATGTATTATCAAGTTCGATTTTATCAAATTTTTGCTGCCTTTTCATATCAATCATAAACCACTGCCCGGGATATTGCTTCCCTGTCATATCCCTCCATCCCGTCCAATGATCACCATCAATAGCATTCGCGGCTGATGCATCTATAGGAATACTATCTCCGCTGAAAAGAAATAAACTGTCCTTAGCCGATGCCGAAGCAGTCCATGTTTTCTCATTAAGTTTTATTTCTCTTAAAGAAGCTGGCTGCAAAGATTTGGGAGAGGTTAACAACAACAATCCCACGGCAGAAAATTTCCAGTTACCCGGCGGAACCCTGAATTTTATATATGCAGAATCTTCACCAGCCCAGGATACATTTTTTACTGAACCTGTAAAAGATCCATTCCATATATCACGGCCATTTAACCTTATTAATTTCAGTGTTGAAAAAGAACTTTTTGGAATACCAATAATACCAGTCGTCTTCAATGGAGATGTAAGCGTGAGTGAATATTCCGAAGTATTTTTATTGATGTAAACTTTTATGTCACCATGAATTGTAGGCACAACTACCTTTATCGATTTGAGAAAAGCTTCCTTTGGGAAAACGTGATACACCTCCCACCCCGCCTTTTCCGGGGAAATTCCGGCTATTGTATGAGAGAGAAGAATGACTGGCGGGTTCCAGCCATGATTTAATGAGGAACCATCATCAAAAGCATTTCTTTTTGTGGCCCACCAGCGATCATAATGCTCCCACAATGTAGTAAAGCTGCAAGGTATCATCGTTTTATACCGGCTATACATACGCAGCAAGGCATATTCCTGTTTACCCATTTTACAAAGTGCCTCAAAAACCCAACGGTCAAAGAAGCAACTGGCATTTTCATATTTGATTAGCACATTATTATAAATGTCTTCCCATTTGTAAGTGTCTGCCAACCCTGCATTTATTGCCATTGCATTGGCCCTGTCATCGGGAGTATTTACCTGGTTCGACATATAATAGCTGCCTTTCCAGAATTTTTTATTAAAAGAGTTTTTTATCGAATCAAGCTTAAAATTTATTGCCATGGTATCATTTTCATGGCCGGTAAGGAGTGCGATTTTCTTAAGGGTTTTCAAATCAATGTACATAAAAGAGGTTTCAATAACGGCGATATCTTTTATTTCTTTTCCCCAATCAAACCACTGATTTTTGTTACCGGGCTTGTAGGTATTAAAGAGAAAATCTTTGGTTGACTCATAAACCGAAGCAATGGATTGAAGGTCCCCTGTATGCATATAATAAAACCATAAACCATATTTACCCAGAAACTCCAACTGCTGGCCCGGATAAAATCCTGCCTGGAGCGGTCTTAGCACAAGGTCCTTACACAGTTGATAAGATGAGGTATCAAAAACGTAAAAACACTGATCTAATTCAGGAGTACCATCTCCCCAGAATCCGACTCTTTCTCTGTCCGGGCAATCATAAAAATGATCTCGCATACATATGTAACCTGTCCTTGCGGCCTTTCTCCAAAGAATATTGTAATCATCGTCATTGCATTCAAACGATCCTGCAAATTTTGTATCATATCCTGTTTCACGATATTTTACAGCTTCAACCGTTACCCCGGCGGGTATCGTATAAACCGCCCCTTCACCACTTATCCAATTCTTCGCTTCATAACTATGAATTCCTGGCTGTGTATTCACCTTTTCTGTTTTGGTAAGATATAAAACCAGCGGGTTACTGGAGTTAAAGCTGATCACACTATTCTCTTTGCTCTTAATCCGGATCCACGGTTGAAACTGGCAATTATAAGGCATCTGGCACACAAGTTTCCACGGCTTATTTTGTGAATGAGGAAGGTCTTTTGATAAATAGATATATTCTTTTAGCCCATAATCCTTAATATGCTTTTGCTTAATTGTTACATTCTTGTCCAATGAATTGTTCTGCGCCCTAAGTTGGACCAAAGCACTTAATAACATTATAAATACAATGGTGGAAATCTTATTTATTCTTAAATGCATACATATAAAGTGAAAACCTGTTTATAAAATAGATCTGTATTAACACGAATAAAATTGAAATGCGTTTGTTATCGCCTCTTGTAACCCATATACGGGCTGACCTAAATAACCACTTGAAACCTTATTCCGTTGAAACAATTTCAGCCATGAATATTTCCTGGCAACCAATTTAAAATAATCTTATTAATTTTTTTGTGGCGTATACACGCGAATTTGGTTACATGGACTTTCATTATATGGCACTTTTCCTCCTATCATTTGCAAAAGATTTTAAACAAATTCTATCAGGGAGCTATCTATAAAATTATTGGAGACAGCGTCGATTCCTTAGCCACATATTGTCAAATCTTAAACCGATATTATCTAAAAGCAGTCTTAGAGGCAGGCAAATTTTTAAAATAAAATAAACTTACCGGTCTCTCTTACTGAACGTATGCTTTATTATCTTTTCATGATTAAGATTGCAAGCACATTCAATTCATTTATCTCATTGCATAGTTGCTTCCTGCCTGGTTACAATTGGCACATATCCAGCCTCAAGGCCCTTGGGTGGCTTTACAATGAGAGCAGGATCAATTGGCACAAGAGATTTACCATTAACAGGCAAAGGCATAAATTGATTATCTATTGTCCAGTTCTCGTGTATTTTTTCAATAAGGGATTGCATGGCATTTTTTACAGAATCACTCCACACATTTTTATATTGTTGCAATGAAGGTTGATCAATAAAGCGATACCAGTAATAGGTAACCCGGGATCCATCCGTCAGGTAAGCATAGTACGGCCCACGAACCGGGCCGGGATTAGTCCATGCGCCTGAATTTGGCGACGCGTATGCCTTGCCGTTAGTAGCTGGCACAAATTTTTTCTGAACCAACGCCTCCGGCACCTCTCTAACTGAAACGGATACGCGATTTTCATTTACCTGTTTGAAATACTGGGGTAAAACACCTTTCTCGCTAACAGATGAATGCGACCACTTAAGTCCGAATGCTGTTGAATCATCAAACACAGATGTTTGAACCACTTTATCAAATCCTGCCAACGGAATTTTTTCTTCCGATTGATGAAAATTCAGCGGCAAAGCTTTCAGTTTTGCCAATACACTCGATGAATCTGAAATTAAAAATTTTCCGGAGCATGCAGGTCCCCCTTCTCTCCATTTTTCTACGGCATCTGCTAAAGCTTTGCCGGAATAATACCTCACATCCTGTATCAGAATAGTCTCACCCGTGTTGTTCACCGGATATAAAAACTCCGGTATCCTTGAATAGGTGGTTGCTTTGGAATCTTTCATTTCAAAATACGGTACTGTATTTATTTCCTGGGCGCCACCGCCCGAGTGCCCACCACGGCTGTCAAGCCCGCGGTTATAATCGAAAGCATAATTGGCCGATATTTTACTCCATGACTCCGGAATTATAAAAGCTACAGGTCCTTTAAAATTTGAAAGTGCAAAGAAAAGAGTCCAATATTGGTTACCAGTGGGTGGTGTTTCCTTTTTTACATCAGAAAAAGGCAAAGACATCCAGGAATAACCAAACAATTCGCCGTTCGGTTTTCCTTTGAATGTGATCCCATCAGGGGGAATGAGCAAGCGATTACTAAGTTGAGCGATTCCCATTTGATTATCCGGTGTAGCAGTAGTGCTGTTTCCCCAACCGGGCGATATGAGATAATTACCCGAATAACAATCCGGCACTCCTACAATTTGAAATTTCGGAGGAGTGTAACCGGAGCGAAACTGTGTGCTGCCCCAAATACCAAGTCCTCCTTCGATTGTTTGGAAAACATCTTTAAATGTTGGTCCACGACCTTTTTCCCAATTATCCCCTGCATACGATCCCGGCGGACATAAAGGCTGGGTAAGATTATCAGAATTATCAGGAGTGATCCATGTTGAAGCCAGTCCAATCTGAAAACTATTAATAGGTTCCGGAAGCATTGGATACACTGCTGAATAAAAACCAATACCCGATGAATAGCCGACTGGCTGAGGTGAAGTCTTGAATGATATGTAGCCCATTAAACCACTGTTACTTATTTCTCCGCTTGAATTTTCTTCACTCTTATTATCTTTTGATAAATATTCGGCCTTACGATTTTTTAATAATTCTATCATCGCATAACCTGCAGCATTTCCCATCAAAAAATAGGTTCCTGCGTTCCGGTTGTAATGATGTATTTCTCTTGCCGGAGACTCCAGGCTATCTTTCCAAAACGGCCTGCTATCAACCAGGGCAACATTGCCTGAAAACTCCGGGCTGGCAGCTGCATCAGCCTGTGCTTGTACAATGAACCTTTGAACATTACTCATCCATTTATCAGGTGTGGGTTGCAAACCTCCCTGGCCGCAATTTATTAAAACAAAAGGTAACCCGGGAGCCTGAAGATTATGGCGTACATCTTTTATAAAATGAATCATATTTGTTTTATATTCCTTGTACAATACGGAATCACCGGCATCATTCCAACCCTGGCTCCAGACAAAACCGGCAAGCTCATAACCCTGGCCTTTGTACTGCGGGAACTCATCACGCAGGTTATTCAGAGTAGTATGAATGTCTTCAATCATTCTCTTATAATAAAATCCCGTTGTACCCCCTGAACCCGGAGGGCGAAAATCGACACCAAGACTTTTACCTCCCCAGGCTGTTTTTATCAGTAAAACCTGTTCGGGAAAATAATCACCTATTACATTTCCAAATTGAAATTCGGGACCGATTTCTTTATCTGAAGCGCCATATCCGACGGAGAGATCTCCGTTTTTTAAACCCCCGTCTTCTCCCCTGTCAAATCGTATCCAGACATCGTGGCGCACTCTCCAGTTGCCTTTCTTATCTACCACATTTTTATACAAACCTGTTTTGTTATGAGCGACTTCATATTCCAGTGAGCCTATCGCTCTTTTATTTACATTTGCATACACTTCCCCATGCCCAACCATATTAGATTGTCCGGCAAGTATGAACACTTTTAAAGGCCGCTGGGCAAATGAAAAAATTGGAAAAAAAAATGCTGTTAGAAAACTTAAAGCAAAATTATGTCCCTGCCTGAATTGTTTTCTCATTCAATATATATTTATGATTTATGAGCAGATGCGATAATGTATTTTAAAAGACAGCTACCGAATATTGTTGAATAAAAAGAGTTTTCATAAGATCAATCTCTGAGAATTTTTTGTGTTATTTCGTCAAACAGCCTTTTAGAAAGTGCTCCCTTTTTCCAACAGGAGATAGTATCTGTAACCTGGCTAAGTTTTCTGGCCCCCATTACCACACGGGTTGCTTCTTCAATTGAAAAAAGATATCGTTGTGCCAATTCTGCAAGTGGCATTCCGTATCTGTTTGCAAGATCGCTAACAGCAACGGCTGTTTCTATATCCTTCAATGATATGTTACCTTCATATCCGCTGTTGCCTTGCTGTGCAAAATGCGCAAAGCGGTTTCCCAACAGGCCAAAATGCAACGAAGAAGCGGCATAGAAACTAATATGCTGCGGACGCGTTATGGGCAATATATCGTCGAAGGCAGAAAGATTACAGGCATCCATTTTGGTAAAGCTGGAAATAACCTGGAAATATTTATTGTCTAAATATGGCTCAAATGATTGAGATGGATTTCCGCCAATGCCAAGCATTTTCGTGTATCCTGCATCCCTGAATGAAAACAGTGTTTCCAGGATTTCGTTGATATTGTTCATTGGCACCCATTGTGGCTCGTGCAAAAACAAAAGATCTACGTAATCAAGGCCCAGCAAATCAAGGCTACGCATGAGGCTTTTCCGCATTCCCTCTGGAGAATAATCCAACCGGGCATCAAAGGCTGTATCAGCTTTTAAGCGCCCAACTTTTGTACTTACAAATGGTCTTTTACCTTTCCATTTTGCCAGGGCCTTTCCGAGAAAAAGTTCGGCATTGCTGTAAGACGGGGAAGTATCAAAAGAGGTGATCTCATTTTCAAGTGCATAGAGGATACAATCAATGCTTTCCATTTCATCAACATTACCCCAGACACCTCCCAGACCGGATGTTCCATAGACCAACCTGCTTCCGTAACCGGGGAAATCACTTTTGAATATATCAGCTTTATAAGTTGGCAGTAACCTCATTTCAGTGATCTTTCTTTTATAAATGGTAAAAGCGCTTTGCATTCAGGCCAAAAAAGTCATTCTGCTCGTCATCAGAAAATTTTTCAAAATAACGTTCTACAATTCTGTAGGTTTCTGAATAGGATGCAGACAGTGAACAAACCGGCCAGTCAGATCCATATAAAATTCTTTTTGTTCCAAACAATTCTACTATGGTATCCATATAGGGCATAAAATCTTCCTGCTTCCATTTTTTGAAGGTAATTTCCGTAACCATTCCCGATATTTTACAATAAACATTAGGAAGGGAGGCCAGAGGCATTAAATGTTTTTTCCAATCAAAAATTTCATGCTCACCGATCCTGGGTTTGGCAATATGATCAATTACAAATCGCTGATCAGGAAATTGCCTGACCAATTGTAAAGCATTAGGCAAATGAACAGGATAGATCAATAAATCGTAAGTATAATCAAAAGATTGCAGCGCTTTTATACCTTTTAAAAAAGCAGGTCGCAGCATGAAGTCAATATCAGGCTCGTCATGAATAACATGACGGAACCCTTTTATTTTATTTTTGGCGCTATAACAGGAAAGTCTTTCCAACAATGATTCTGATTGCAGATCAACCCAGCCAACAATACCTTTTATGAAAGAATTATTGTCAGACAGGTTTAACAGAAAATCATTTTCGTCTTCTGTTTGGCTGGCCTGTACCGCTACGGAACCATGTAACTGGCATTGCTCCAGTAACTCAAAAAGGTCCGGTGGCCCGTAATCCTTTTTTAAAAGATCCATTTCGTCGGTCATCCAGTTTTGACGTCCGGGGTCATACTTCCAGAAATGCTGATGGCTATCGATTCGTTCCATACCTTGCGGGATTCAAAAATTAAAATTCAACAACTGCCTTGATAACATGCTCATCCGGATCATATAACCGGGAAAAGGTTTCTGTTAAAGAATCGAACTGCTGCCGGTGTGTGATCAGGTGGTCAATCTTAACATGACCTGAACGGATCAGCCTGATAATCTTTTTAAAATCTTCAGGCAATGCAGCCCTGGAAGATTTCAAGGTAATTTCTTTTGCATGAAATAAAGGATCAAATAATTCAATAGTACCAATAAACAATCCGACATAAATAATAGTTCCGCCTGGAGCTACATAATCAAAACATTTTAACATAGAGTCACGACTTCCGGTAGCATCAATCACCACCGTAGGCATATTTCCCCCGTATAAGTTCCTTGTAGCATTGATCAGGTTTTCATCTGCCTTTAATGTATTTACCCCAGGATATTTATCTTTGACAAAGTCCAGCCTGTTCTCATTTGTATCAGTTACTACAAAACTTGCTCCTTTTAACATACCCATGATAATTATAGTAATACCGATGGGGCCTGCGCCAACTACCAATACGATATCATCAGGTTTTATTTCTGCCCTTTCAACTGCGTGGCTTCCAATCGCAAGTGGTTCAATCATCGCTGTTTGGCCAGGGCTTAAGCCATTGGTAACAAAAATATCTTCCCCATTACGGATAAAATATTCCTGCATAGCGCCGTCTTCATGAACCCCCATATAAGATAAACCACTCCCGCAATTAATCTTTCCGCTCCTGACTGTTTGGTCAATAATCGTATTTCGATAGGGTAACACAGTGCACAAGTCCCCTATGTTTAAATTGCTAACGCGTTTTCCGAAAGAAACAACCTCCGCTGCAATTTCATGACCGAGAATCCTGGGATAAGTAAAAAAAGGTTGTCTTCCTTTATAAGCATGCAAATCGGTTCCACATATACCCAAACATTTCATCTTTAGCAACACCTCATTCTCTCCGGGTTCACCGGGTGAAGGCATATTTGCATTGGTAAGCGATCCTGGTTCATTTAAAACAACAGCTTTCATGAGTCAACAATTTTCAATTGGTTATATAAATTATTTTCATTTTTTCTTATCGTGATTCCTGCTTCTTAAATAAATAAGACTTTACAGAAAGGTTCATTTAAATACAGCTATTTCTGCCAAACCCGCATTGGTCGTTGTCGCAGAAACGCTGTTGATAATAAATGCCATCCATATAACTTTTTTTTCCGGAAATGCTATTTCTTTGGCAGAACGGGCATCATTTGGTAAAGCAGAAACCCTGATAGTTGATCCGTCACTAAATACCAGCATTCCCGATGTTACCTGGTTTTTAGGATCAGGGCGATCAAAAAGCCATATTGTAGAAATTCTTTGAGGCTCTTTCCAGTTCAATCTTATAAAAGCAGTATTAGTTTCGCCATCGCTTACCCATTCGTTTAGTGTATTCTTAGATTCAGGATCCACCACACCATCCACAGCACCTGCACCAAAATATTGATGCAATTCTGTCATAGGCCTGGCGCTTCGCAAAGCGGATGATACCACAACATTGGCACGAAGTGCAATGTTTTTATCACTTTTTATTGGATCAGGTTCTCCTCTTTTCATTTTCATCAAAAAGGCTTGCTCTTGTTTGTTGTCTACCATTTGCACCTGCTGCAAATTCCAGGCATAACGGCTGCCTACCGGGTTAGCTTTGGTAATATCGCCAAAATAATCCTGGCTGAAATTCGCAGAGTAACTAAGCCAAAATGTTTTACCGTCCCCAGCGATAAATTTTGACGGAATGGTCATAAAATATCCCTGCGATCCAAAGTCCTTCATATAGGTGATCAGTTTGTAAGGGCCGGTAACGTTATCCGATTCGAGAATACAGGAGTTCATATTTTCTATACCAGGCCATCCGTCGGTTACACACATTAGAAATTTATGGAGCGGTTTATCATAAGTAATATTGGTACAACCCATATGATGCATCCATTCCATAACTGGCTTTATATCTAAAATATTATGTGACCACACGGGGTTGCCGTTTTTATCATTGCCCGCGAA